>Ga0307436_1000943_pt1 | contig 13283 bp, 10 predicted proteins | sample SalMarWE160440MG_FD_202513 | JGI IMG/M metagenome (GOLD analysis project Ga0307436, IMG submission 202513) | Salt marsh sediment microbial communities from the Plum Island Ecosystem LTER, Massachusetts, United States - WE1604-40 | ecosystem: Environmental > Aquatic > Marine > Intertidal zone >...
TGGCTTCGAGAGTATAGGGGCCCGGGTAGCAACAGGCTTTAGCGTTTGGAAAGCTCGTCGATGCCTCGATTGGCCAGCTGGTCGGCCAATTCGTTGCCGGGGTGTCCGCTGTGGCCGCGTACCCAAGCCCATTCCACCTCGTGCCGGGAGACCAGCGCGTCGACCGTTCTCCACAGGTCGGCATTCTTCACGGGGCTGCGCGAGCCGGTGCGCCAGCCGTTTCGCTTCCAGCGTGCGATCCACTCGGTGATGCCCTTCTTAACATATTGCGAGTCGGTGGTGACGCGGACGCGGCAGTGACGTTTCAGGGCCTCGAGCGCCTTGATGACCGCGGTGAGCTCCATTCGGTTGTTGGTGGTCAGCGGCTCTCCGCCATGGAGGTGCTTCTCCGAGCCCCTGAAGCGCAGCACCGCTCCCCAGCCGCCGGGTCCCGGATTACCCCGGCAGGCGCCATCTGTGAAGATATCGACAAGGTCACTCAACAGCCCCTATCCTCGTCGTCGGCTCTACCGCGCGCGCGCCGCTCAGCAGCCTGGGCTTGGCGCGCCACACGGGCTCGATGGGCGTGAGTCTGGCCACGCGCTTAACCGCCCGGATCATGTAGGCACCCCCGAGAGGCAGACAGCAACGGGTACCCAAGCGATCCAAGAATGCCAGCCTGCGCATGACGCCCTCCCGGCGCAGGGGCGGACTGAACATCAGGTAATGGGTCAGCTCGATCTCGAAGCCGAGCAACCGCAGCCAATCCTGGATGCGCAGGGCACCGATGAAACGGGCGTTCCAGGGGATCCGCTTCCTGCTCGGAGGCCAAAGCCGACGCAGCCCCCAAAGGCTGAGTGAATTGAACCCGATCAGGATAAGCCTCCCCTCGGGAATGAGAATGCGGTCCACCTCGCGCAACACCTGGTGGGGATCGGCCGCAAAATCCAAGGTGTGGGTCAGCAGAACCGCATCCACGCTGTCGGTACGGATGGGCAGACGCGTGAGGTGCGCCGCGACCGGCGTCACGCCGCCGGGGACAGGCCCGTCCACACCGATGACCAGGCGCTCACGTATGCGCGCGGCGAGTGACGCCTCCGGCACTTCGCCCAGGAATCCCAACTGCACCAGATAATAGCCGAACAGGTCCGGCAGCTGCTGCTCGAGCAAGGTATGTTCCTGCTCGAGCAGCAGCCGCCCGGGCACAGCCCGGAACCAAGCACGGACCGCGCCCGCAGCGCCGGACTCTTCAGCGCCATGCAATGTGCTCGCAGCTGTCATCACGGAAGACGATCGTCGTCTCGGATGTTGTGAAGCTCCCCGCAATCGCGCCAAATCGATCACAGATCGGCGCACCCAGGCCTGGAAAAGCGAACATTGTTTGGGTATAGTCGCTGCAAACACTAACAAAACTTTGCTAACTGCTCCACGACCGAGCCACCAACCCATGCGGGATGGCGCTGAGAACGACAGCGGCCTGCGCCCCACCGAGCGCTCAGGCCAAGGCGTCTGCACAACTCGTGCGGCTTTCGGCGCCGCTACCCTTCTGATGGTTGGCCTGCTCTCGGGCTGCAGCACCATGACGACCAGCAGCTCCGGCATCGGGTCGGAGGGCGTTTCCGGCCAGGCCGGGCAAGACGCGCCTCATCGCCAGACAGCCCGCATCCCCGCTGCCGCCCCGAGCGAAACGAGCAAAGATGCCGACGAGCTGTGCTCGGACAGCAGAGCGTTCAGCGCAGGGTCGTCCATGAAAACCGACTCCGACGAGCGCCTGATCTGGGACCGGCTGCGCAGCGGCTTCTCGCTCTCCATCCCTGACGACCCCCGAGTAGAGCGCGAGTGGGAATGGTACGCCTCCCATCCGGACTACCTGGAACGCATCCAGGAGCGCGCCAGCCTGTACATGCATTTCATTCTCGACGAGCTCAACAAGCGTGACCTGCCCACCGAGCTCGCGTTGCTGCCGGTCGTCGAGAGTGCGTACCAGCCCTTCGCCTATTCTCCCGGACAGGCCGCCGGCATCTGGCAGTTCATTCCTTCCACGGCTCACGAGCTCGGCCTAAAGCAGACCTGGTGGTACGACGAACGCCGGGACGTGGTGGCGGCTACGCGCGCCGCTCTCGATTATCTCGGCCAGCTCAACAGCCAGTTCGACGGCGACTGGGCGCTGACGCTCGCAGCGTACAATGCCGGCGCGGGCAACGTCGCCAAGGCGATCCGGCGCAACCAGCGCCTGGGGCGTCCAACCGATTTCTGGTCCCTCGACCTGCCCGCGGAGACCGAAACCTATGTGCCCAAGCTGTTCGGCATCGCCAAGCTGTTTCAGGACCCCGAGGCCGCCGGTCTGACCCTGACGCGGATCCCGGACAAGCCATATTTCACCGAAGTGGATGTGGGCGGGCAGATCGATCTGGGCGTCGCCGCCCAGATGGCGGGCCTGTCCCTGGACAAGCTGCATCTCCTCAATCCCGGGTGCAACCGCTGGGCGACCGATCCTGAGGGACCCTACGATCTGCTCATCCCGGTGGAGCAGCGCGAGCAGTTCGAGCGCGCCCTCGCCGAGCTCGATCCGGACAAGCGCCTCAGATGGGACCGTTACCAGATCCGGCACGGTGACAGCCTGAGCCGGATCGCTCACCGCTACCAGACCACGGTGGGCGTGCTGCGTGAAGCGAACAACCTCAAGAGCAATCGAGTGGTTGCTGGCCACCATCTGCTGATCCCGGTGGCCACAGCCGCGGATATCGAATACCGGAAGGAGAGCGGAGCGACCGCCCTTGCCGCTGCGCGCGGCGCCTCCGAATCGTCTCGGCCCACGCACTATGTGGTGCGCGCTGGCGATACCCTCTCTGAGATTGCTCAGAGGAACGACCTGAGCGTGCGCGAGCTGATCCGATGGAACAGCTTATCCGCCAAGGGCTGGCTGCACCCCGGCCAGAAGCTGGCGCTCGAGCAAACCCAGACCGACGGGAAGGCGGGCGGCGTTCGGCAATCCCTGCGCTACCGCGTACGCAAGGGTGACTCGCTGTACACCATCTCGCGCCACTTCCAGGTCTCCGTGGAGGATTTGCGGCGCTGGAACAAGCTCACCAGCAACAGGCTGCAGCCGGGCCAGAAGCTCAAGGTGTACCTGGAGGTCTCCGAGCAGAGCGCACTCTAAAGCGCGACGCCCCAGCGTACGCCGACGTCGGCCCCAGCGTGCCGCAGCAGGCCATACCCCTTTCCCCGACCGAACGATCTGACTCACCGAGGTTCGTTGCGAGGCGTTCGAGGCGCGCGCAGGCGTGCTTGACAGTGCGTTGAGCACGCCGGCCGAGCACAACGCCGTAGGCGGGTGTAGATCGGGCGCCGCAACAGCAGGTCGGTGCGGAATGCGCGCTCGTCTTACAGGGCAACCCGCGGGACCGCGGCCAGCAGCTCACGCGTGTAAGGGTGCTCCGGTTGAGAGGACACGCGCGCCGTGGGACCCTGCTCGACGATGCGTCCATCGCGCATCACCGCCATTCGGTTGCTCACGTATTCGACCACGCCGATGTTGTGCGTGATGAACAAAAGGGTAAGACGGCGCTCGCGCTGCAGGCGCACCAGCAGGCCGAGGATCTCCGCCTGGACAGAGACATCCAGGGCGCTGGTGATCTCATCGCACACGACGAGCTCTGGATCCAGCACCAGGGCGCGGGCGATGCAGATGCGCTGGCGCTGCCCGCCGGAGAGCTCGTGGGGGTAGCGCCAGAGATGCCCGGCATCGAGCTGCACCTGCTCGAGCACCCCGGCGGCCATCGCCAAGCGCTCCTCGCGGCTCTCGCCGATGCCGTGCACGGCCATGGGCTCGGTCAAGGCCGCCGCAATGGTAAGCCGCGGATTGAGCGACGACAGGGGGTCCTGAAAGACAATCTGCAGATGGCGCCGGAATCGGCGCATGGCGCGTGGCCTGAGTGAGCTGAGCTCCTTGCCGTCGAACCAGACGCTGCCTGCCGTGGGCGTGACCAGACGCAGGATCGCCCGTCCGAGAGTGGTCTTGCCGCAGCCCGACTCGCCCACCAGCGCCAGGACCTCGCCTCGGGGAATGCTCAGGTCGATTCCGTCCACCGCGCGGATCCAGTCCACTGTGCGGCGCAGCACCCCTTTGCGGACGGGAAAGTACACCTGCAGACCCCTGAGCTCGATGAGTGGCTCTGCGCTCGGGGTCTGCGCCGGCGAGGCCGATGCGCTCCGGTTCCGACGCAGGTTCTCGGGCAGGGCGGCCAACAGCTGGCGGGTATAGGGGTGCTGCGGGCTTCGCAGGACCTCCCGCAGAGGGCCGGACTCCACGATTTTGCCTTTCCGCATAACCCCCAACCGGTCAGCCATACGAGAGACCACGCCGAAGTCATGGGTGATGAATAGGATGCTGGTGCCGCGGCGGCTCTGCAGCTCCTTCATCAGGCGAAGGATCTCCGCCTGTACCGTCACATCCAGGGCCGTGGTCGGCTCGTCGGCGATCAGCAGATCCGGCTCGCAGGCCATCGCCATGGCGATCATCACCCGCTGGCGCTGACCACCGGACAGGCGGTGCGGATACTCGTCGATGCGCTCGGCGGCCCGAGGGATACGCACCTGCTCCAGCGCCTGCAGCGCGCGGGCCCGGGCCTCCGTATCGCTTATCTCGGGAAAGTGCAGCTGCAGTGCTTCGACGATCTGCTCGCCGATCGTGAAGACCGGATTGAGCGACGTCATGGGCTCCTGGAAGATCATGGTGACGCGCGCACCGCGCACCTGGCGCATCGACTGCTCGGGCAGCGCAAGCAGATCCACGACCCCCCGGCTGCCATTGTCGCGGCGCCAATCGAGCAGGATTCGCCCACTTGGGTGGACGCTGGTGTGCACGGGCAGCAACCGTATCACCGACAGGGCGGTGACCGACTTGCCGCTGCCCGACTCGCCTACCAGACAGAAGGTCGCCCCCCGATCGATTCGGAAGCTGACCCCGTCGACCGCCCGCACCTGCTCGCCGCCTGCGTCGAAATAGGTCCGCAGGTCCTCGACCTGAAGCAGCATCGCCGCCTAGCCCTCCCCGTCGCAGCCGTTCGGGACGAGCGCTCTCACCCTGAGGACCGCTTCGCATAGGGGTCGATGGCATCGCGCAGCGCCTCGCCGATCAGATTGTAGGCGAACACCGTAAGAAAGATCGCCCCACCGGGATAGGCCGCCATCCACCAGTTGAAAGTCGAGGAGTGGACCGCCTGGTTGAGCATCTGCCCCCAGGAGGGATCATCCACCAGACCCAGACCCAGGAAGCTCAGGGTCGCCTCGGCCAGGATCGCCGAGGCGACCCCGAAGCTGGCGGCCACCAGGACCGGCGCCACCCCGTTGGGCAGCATGTGCCGGAACAGGATCGAGCGCAGGGGAAGCCCTGCGGCGATTGCCGCCTGGACGAAATCCTGCTCGCGCAGGCGCAGGAACTCGGCGCGCACGTAGCGTGCGTAGCCGGGCCAGCTGGTCACCCCGATGATCACCATCAGCAGATAGAGACTACGCCCGAAGAAGGCCACGAACGTCAGCAGAAGAAACAGAGTCGGTACCGCCTCGAAGATCTCCACCAGGCGCATCCCGAGGATATCGGCCAGACCGGAGAAATAGCCCATGAGTCCCCCGAGGAGGACACCGATCAGCATGGCGATGCCGGTGGCGATGAACCCGATGCCGAGCGCAATGCGCGAGGCGTGAACCAGACGCGAGAGCACGTCAGCACCGTTCTCCTCGGTGCCCAGCCAGTGGGGTGCGCCGGTCGCGAAAAGCGGCGGCTTCAACCCCGTGTCGCCGTAATCGCGCAGATAGTCCTTGGGCGAGAAGGGCACGGGGGCATTGATCACCCAGTCGTAGCGCCCGGCCGCTTCCGCTAGCCGATCCTGCTCGTAGACGGTGACCGCCGGCGGGTGCACCACCCAGGCGCTGACTGGGCCGGCGACCGCCAGGGTCGCACCGAGCGCCGCGAGCCAGACCCGCAGCCGCGCCCGCAGTACCCCGAGCACCAGGACCGCGACCAACAGGGCGAGCAGCGTGGTATCCGCCGGCGTCAGATAACGCAGCGCCGGACTGGAGATCTGCCCGTGGCGACTGACCAGCCAGGGATGGCTGCTCGCCAGAAAGGGCGCGAGGACAGCGACCAGGGCAAGCAGAGCGATCCATGCCAGGCCGAGCCGGGCACCCCAGCGCACCAGCACTTCCCGGACGACCTGGGCGACGTAGCTGCGCCGCCTCGGAGACAGGGCGACCGTGGCGGGCGTCTCACTCATAGCTCACCCGGGGGTCGGCGACCGCATAGCAGAGGTCGGCGAGCAGGTAGCTCACCAGGGTCAAGAGGCCGCTGATCAGCGTGATGGACAGCACCAGCTCGCGGTCGCGGGTCTGTACCGCCTCCACCGCCAGCTTGCCCATGCCCTCGATGGAAAAGATCGACTCGACGATCACCGCCCCGGCGAGCAGGCTGGGAAGCAGAGTCGCCGACACGGTGATCAGGGGCAGCAGACTGTTGCGGAACACGTGCCGCCAGAGCACCTCGCGCTCTCCCAAGCCTTTGGCGCGTGCAGTGCGCGCATAGTCGGCGAGCAGGTTCTCCAGCACGGCAGCGCGGGTGAGCTTGGACAGGAAGGCGAAGCCGCCGTAGGTGAGACAAAGCACCGGTAGAGCCAGGTGCCAAAGCCGGTCCAGCAGAAACCCCCGTATCAGCTCCCCTTGGCCCAGGCGCACGCCCAGCACCACCCCCAGGAGCGCCCCCAGCACTCCGATCATACCGACGCGCAGCGCCGCATACTCAGTCAGCCCCAGGGAGCCCACCAGGGCGGCCAGCAGCAGCCCGAGCAGCGAGGCTGCGATGGGACCCCCCTCGGGTAGGGCGGCGGCCATCCATAGGCCGAGTCCGAGCCCTGTCACGACGAGCACTCCCACCCGGACGCTGCGCGACGCCCAAGCCGCGAGCCAGACGGCCAGGCCAGTGAGGCTCAGGGTGCTCGCGGCGAGCACCGCGACGTCGCGCAGGGAGCCCCAATGAGGAAGAAACGGCATGTCCAGGGCCTCCCGCTGGCTCAGCCCCGCGGTGGGAAACCAGTGCCAATACTGGTTGCTCGCGAAAAAGCCGATGAGCAGCACCCCCGCCAGCATCGTCGGCACCGACCAGAGGCCGAGCATCAGCCCGGTCGCGCCCAGATCGAAGGCTCGGCCCCGCTCCACGGCTGCCCGCACCCCGACCGCCACCGCGACAAGGTAGATGATCGGGATCGAGAGGATGTTGAGCAGCAGGGTGATCGGCACGCGCTCCGCGATCAGGCCGAGCACCGGCCGGCCATAACGGAAGCTGCGCCCCAGGTCCGAGCCTTTGGTCAGCGAGAATCCCGTGATTCGGTTGTGCGCGTCGAAGATGAATCCCGCCGGCGAGACGTTGTTGAGCCAACGCAGATACTGGATAGGGGCCGGCTGATCCAGGCCGTAGATGCGATTGTAATAGTCCTCCAGCGCCTTCTTGGCCTGGGGCTCCAGATTCATGCCCTCGACCAGGTTTTGGGCGCTGATCCCCCCGGGGGACAGGGCCATCACGGTGAATACCACGAGCGTGATCCCGAGCAGGGTCGGGATCATCAGCAGCAGGCGCCGGACGACGTAGCTATACATCCAACCGGCGCGAAAGCCTCAGTGGGCGTACTTCTGCAGCGGCCCGGGCACGTAGATCTCCACCGGGACAGATCCCAGGTTCAGACCCAGGCGCGTGATCTGCAGGTGATGCATACGCTTGTCCACGAACACCAGGGACTGGCGGCGCATGAGGAAGGTGTAGGGCTGATCATCGTAGAGCACGCGCTCACAGGCCCTCCAAAGGGGCATGCGCGCGGGCTCGTCCACGGTGGAGCGGGCCTTCTCGATCAGCCTATCGAGCTCGGGATTGCGATAGCTGACGAAGTTGTCCCCGCCCTTGATGGTCTGGCTGCTGTGGAACATCTGGTAGATGTCGATCTCTACCCCGCTGGTCCAGCCCAGGGTGATGGCGTCGAAATCCTTGCGATCGATCAGGTCCAGCATCACCGACCACTCGGTGGGCTTGGGCTCCATCAGGATACCGGCTGCGGCATAGAGGTCCTTGAGAAACAGCACGATGCGCTTGGTGTCGTCGTTGTCCTGGAAATAAACGAGCTGGAACCGGAACGGCTTGCCGTTCGGTCCCTCCAGCACCCCGTCGCCGTCACGGTCCGCATAGCCCGCCTCGGCGAGCAGCTCCTTGGCCCGGGCCGGGTCGGCGGCTCTCGGCTCGATCGCGGGATCGTGCTGGGGGCTGCGCGGATTGAACGGACTCACCGCCACCTCGGCATAGCCCAGCATGATCTGGTCGACCACCCGCTTGCGGTCGGTGAGCAGGGTCATGGCCCGTCGCACCCGCGGATCGGCGAACCGGGTCGGCTTGCCGTCGCGCTGCTCGTTCCATCCGATGTACTGATAGCCCGCGGTCGGACTTATGTACTCGAAGTGCCGGGCGCGCCGGGCCAGGCGCTGGTCCGCGAGCAGGTCCCGATACTCGATCGGCCGGGCCCCATAGACGTCGATATCGCCGTTGCGAAAGGTGGTCAGCCGCGCGGTGTCGTTGACGATGACCTTCCACATCACCCGGTCGAAAGGCGGCTGCACCGGGCCCCAGTAACGCGGATTGCGCTCCAGCTCCACCAACCCCTGGTCCGGGGTCCAGCCCTTGGGGTCCTTCAGCCGGTAAGGGCCCGAGCCCAGCAGCAGCCCCTTGGACTCGTTGAAGGCCTCGGGCTTTTCCAGATAGGGGGCGTAGAAGTGCTCGGGCAGCACCGACAAGCCCCCCGCCAGTGCCAAGCTATTAAAATAGGGCTCCTTGAACCGGAACTCCACCTCCAGCGGACCCAGCGCCTTCACGCTCTCGATCTTGTCATAGTAGGCGCGATCACGGGGCGCGGCGATCCGAGGATCCATGATGAAGCGGAAGGTGAAGGCGACGTCCTCTGCGGTCAGGGGCTCGCCGTCGGAGAAGGTCAGGCCGGATCTCACACGGAAGCGAAAGGTCAGCCCGTCCGGCGAGACGTCCCAATCCCGGGCCAGCAGTCCCTCCCACTTGAGGGTCTCAGGATTGCGCGTCAGCAGCGCCTCCAGCACATAAGACTGAACATTGGCGGCATAGGCGTCGGTGGAGACCAGTGGCGTGATGGTCTTCAGCCCGGTGCCGAAGGCCTGCACCAGCCAATCGCCCGCTGCATAGTCCGGCTTGCGCGCTGCCTCGGCAGCGCGTCGAAACGCCGGCGGGATCTGGTCGGTCACGCCGGCACCGCCAGAGCCGACCAGGCTGACGCCCTGATCGAGCCGCCGCTCAATCTTGCGCACACCCTGGCGAAGCCCGCGCAGGTCCACCGACTGCTCGCGCATCCGGGCCTCGATCTGGTCGAGCTTGAGCCACTGACGATCGACCATATACATGGCCAGCAGCAGCATCAGGAGCACGGCGGCGATCGCCAGGAACAGAAAGGTGTCCTTGACCGTGACGCGTCGGTCCATGGGGCTGTGGGAGGCTCTTCGGCAGCGAGGCTGAGGCCGCACTATAAGGGGAAAGCCCCCGCTTTGCATCCTTGCCGTTGTTTGCGCTACCAGGAAAATCCGGTACCTTATCGGCCTTGCCTGCCAGGCGGTGGCGGCTTCCGCCCCGCCCCCGGAGCTCGGAGCCAATCATGGGATTTCTAACCGGAAAGCGCGTCCTGATCGTCGGGCTAGCCAGCAACCGGTCCATCGCCTGGGGCTGTGCCCGGGCCATGCGTCGCGAGGGCGCGGAGCTCGCATTCAGCTACCAGAACGATAAGCTGAAGCAGCGCGTGCAGGACCTGGCCGCCGAATGCGGATCGGATGTTACGCTGTCCCTCGACGTCGCCAGTGATGAGCAGATCGATGCCGCCTTCGCGGCCCTCGCAGACCGCTGGGATGGCCTCGACGCCGTCGTACACTCGGTCGCCTTCGCCCCGCGCGAGCAGCTCGAGGGGAGCTACATCGATGCGGTCACCCGCGAAGGATTCGCCATCGCCCACGACATCAGCGCCTACAGCCTTGCGGCCCTGGCCAAGGCCGGGCGCCAGCTGATGGAGGGGCGCGGCGGCTCCCTGGTCACCATGAGCTACCTGGGTGCCGTACGCACAGTACCGAGCTACAACGTCATGGGGGTCGCCAAGGCGAGCCTCGAGGCGAGCATGCGCTATCTGGCCGATTCTCTCGGACCCCAAGGGATCCGGGTCAACGCGGTCTCTGCAGGTCCGATCCGGACCCTGGCGGCCGCCGGCATCAGCGGCTTCAAGGGGATGCTCGCAGAGGCGGCAAAGAAGACCCCGCTGCGGCGCAACGTCTCCATCGACGAGGTCGGCAATGCCGCCGCCTTCCTGTGCTCGGACCTGGCATCGGGGATCACCGGCGACGTCCTGTACGTCGACGCCGGCTACCACATCCTCGGGATGGCCTGAGAGGTTGTGAAAAAATCCCCCGACCTACTGCGGGGATCAGGAGCGCGGGGTAATGCTGATCTCGGTATGGCGCTTCAGGTAGTCGACGTAGTCCCGGAACACCCCGTCCGCACGGGCCCGCTCTGCCGCCGCGGCCGCCGTTCCCTGGCGCGGGTCGGGCGCCGATTGGCCGCCCCCCTCTTTTACCTGGTCGACTGCCATCACCACGAAGTCGCCGCCGTTGAGCACGGTCTCACCATAGCTGATCCCCCCGGCCGCGGGCTTGGGCAGCTTGAACGCCTCGGCCAGGATGGCCGGCGGCACCTTTGCCGCGTCACGGGTCACCAGCCCCGGTCGGGCGAGCTTCAGACCCTGGGCGGCAGCTTCGACCTGAAGCCCCGTCCCGGCCCGCAGCTCCTTCAGAAGCGCCTCGCCCGCTTCGCGTGCGCGCTCGGCGGCACGCTGGTGGCGCAAGATCTCGACGATCTGCTCGCGCACCTTCTCCAGCGGCTTGGTACTCTCCTCCTGGTGGTCGGTGACGCGCAGCACCAGCACATGCTCCGGCCCCAGCTCGATGGGCTCGCTGTTGTAGCGCTGGACCAGCACGTCATCGCTGAAAGCGGCCGCGGCGACCTTTGAGCTGGCGAAGATCCCGGGATTGCCCGAGCGCTGCAGCCAACCGCTCTCCTGTACCTTGAGACCCAGTGCCTTGGCCGCCGGCTCGAGGGTATCCGGGTGCTCGTAGCTGAGGTTGGCGAGACCGTCCGACTCGTCGTAGAACATCCGCTCGCCCTTGGCGGCACGCACCGCCGCCAGGACCTTGTCCTTGACCGAGGCCAGATCCACGGCCTCCCCGGGGCGCACAGCCTCCAGCTGGATGATGTGCAGCCCGAAAGCGCTGCGGACCGGCCCCTTCACCTCGCCCGGCTTCATCGCGAACACGGCCTTTTCGAATGCGGGGTCCATCACACCCCGCTCGAACCAGCCGAGCTCCCCCCCCTGGGCGGCTGAGCCGGGATCTCCCGAGAGCTCCTTGGCCAGGCTAGCGAAGGACTCCCCGGCCTTGAGGCGCGTCAAGATCTCAGCCGCCTTCTTCTGCGCCTTGGCCACCGCGTCGGCGCTGGCTCCTTTGGCGAGGGGAATCAGGATGTGGCGGGCCCGACGCTGCTCGGGGGCGGCGAAGTCATCGTGGTGCTCGTCGAAATAGTCCTGGAGCTCCTGATCGCTCACCTTGGCGGTCGCACCCAGCGACTTGGCATCCAACTCCAGATAGGCGACTTTGACCCGCTCGGGCGAGACAAATTCGCTGGAGTGGCCCCGATAATAGCCGGTCACGTCCGCGTCCTTCACCGGCTCAGTCGGTAGGAAATCGGCTGCGCGAAACACCACGTAGGCGAGGCCCCGCTGCTGGTCGCGCAACTGTTGCGCGTTGCGCAGCTCGCCCGCGGTCAGGAATGCCGAGCCCTGGATGCCACTGGAGAGCTCCCGGCTGACGATGGAGGACCGTACCTGCTGCTCGAACATCTTGGGGCTCAGCCCCTGAAGGCGCAGGGCGCGCTCATAGGCGTCGCGGTCGAACCGCCCCTGAACCTGAAAGGCCGGCATCCCAGCGATGGCCCCACGGATCAGATCGTTGCCGGCGCGCATGCCCATGTCCACCGCCGCCTGGAGGATCACATCGCTGCGGATCATCGAGTTGAGCACTTGCTCGTGCAGCTTCGCGTCGTCCAGGGACGAGATGTCAAAGGAAGGGCCGAGACGCTCGCGCAGCTGCATGCGAAAGCGCCGGAAGCTGTCGTCGAATTCTCGCTGGGTGATCTTGCGGCCGCCGACCTTGGCCACCACCGGCTCGCCGCCGCCGCCGAGATATTGCTGGATGCCCCAGAGGGCGAAGGGAATGCTGATCAAAAGAACAATCGCCCAGGCGATCCAGCCTTGGGCTCTCTCACGGATCGCTTGCAGCATGGGACCCTGACAGTCGGCTCAACACATCGGTTCGTGGGGACAACGATCGGGGTATGGAGCCCGTTACCCCAATGCGTCTGCAATCCTGGCGGAGCGGACGGGACTCGAACCCGCGACCCCCGGCGTGACAGGCCGGTATTCTAACCGACTGAACTACCGCTCCGGTGCTGTGGTGGGTGCTGCAGGGATCGAACCTGCGACCCTCGCCTTGTAAGGGCGATGCTCTCCCGGCTGAGCTAAGCACCCCCAAGGAAGGCAAGTTAGTTTACGGCATCCTTGAGGGCTTTGCCAGCCTTGAACGAGGGCGTGCGGGATGCCGCGATCTCGATGCTCTCACCGGTCTGCGGATTGCGTCCGGTGCGGGCGCCACGCTCTTTCACCTGAAAGGTTCCGAATCCGACCAGCGAGACCTGCTCGCCGCTTTTCATGGCCTCGGTGATCGCTGCCACCATGCCCTCGAAGGCCCGGCTCGCCGCGGCCTTGGAGATATCTGCCGCATCGGCCATCGCCTCAATCAGTTCGCCCTTATTCATCATGTTCCCCCCCTTGGCGCTCTCCGTTCGGGATAGCCGGAAAGCTGGTCTGCAATGGCACCCTGCCGGTGCGAAACAGGCTTCCTTTATACCAAGTGAAAAATTACTTTGTCAACAAGTAGCACCTTTGCTACAACCGGCGTCACGTCGGAGAAAGTGACCGCGGAATGCTGGGCAATTAACGCAGAAAAATCAAAAAGTTATTAAATGGTTACCACAGAGTGGCATACTATTACATTGTCGCATTTTTCTCCCAAGGCGAGGTTGTTACCGGCCTGGGAAAAGCCTTGCTTGGTGCACAACAGACAGCGGCGCAAAGCCCTCCCGGTGGGCGCCCTCGCCG
>Ga0307436_1000945_pt1 | contig 13261 bp, 13 predicted proteins | sample SalMarWE160440MG_FD_202513 | JGI IMG/M metagenome (GOLD analysis project Ga0307436, IMG submission 202513) | Salt marsh sediment microbial communities from the Plum Island Ecosystem LTER, Massachusetts, United States - WE1604-40 | ecosystem: Environmental > Aquatic > Marine > Intertidal zone >...
CCTACTCGCCACCTAGGCAAGAGCGCCCTCGCGGTGAGCGAGGGCGCCAGAGAGCAACGGCCAGTTCGTTCGGCGCAAGCCGGATGAACTGCTGCCTCGCCCTCGCGGTGAGCGAGGGCGCCAGAGAGCAACGGCCAGTTCGTCCGCACAGCGGACGAACTGTTGCCGGGCTTGCTCGGTGTGTCATCGTGCGCGACAATCGAAGCATGCGGCTGCGACCGATTCATGCCATTTTGATCGTCCTGGCGCTGGTCGCCGGCGGGGTCGTGGCGAACTCCATCGTCCAGAACGGGTTCCACAGCGTTCAGTTTATCCGGGTCTCGCCCGACTCGAACGGGAGCGTCCGCATCAACGTCGCCGACCTGGCTCCGGAACAGGTGCGGTTCTACAGGTTCCTCAATGCCGGCAATCAGGAAGTGAAGTTTTTGATCGCGCGCGACAATAGCGGTGCGCTGCAGGTGGCTTTCGACGCCAATGAGAAGTGTTTCCGCTTCGGCCGTGGATTTCGCCGCCAGGGAGACTGGTTGGTCTGCAAAAAGTGCGACATCTCGACCCGCCTGGATGAGGTCAACCAGGGCCATGGCTCCTGCAGCCCCGTCCCGCTGGCGTTTCAGACCGCCGGGAACACGGTGGTGCTGACCCAGGACGCAATTCTGCGCGGCTGGCGATTGTTCCACTGAGCCCCGAACCGCCCAGGAGCCAGGGGCCAGGGACCAGGAGCCCGGCGCCTTGCTCCATGCACATCGATGGGCGAAAATCTCGCTATGCGCATTCGACCGATTCAGGCGGTCTCTGTCGTGCTCGCGGTCGTCGCCGCGGGCGTGGCGGCGAATTACATGCTGCAAGGCGGTCTGCGCGGTGTTCGGTTCATACGAGTGGCGCCGGACGCCGCTCACGAGGTGCGCATCGACGTCTCCGACCTCGCCCGCAATGAGCTCCGCTTCTACCGCTTCCTCAACGCGGGCAACCAAGAAGTGAAGTTCTTCGTCGGACGCGATCGTAACGGAGACCTGCATGTGGCCTTCGACGCCAGCGAGACACACGCTCGTGTCGGCCGCGGCTTTCGGCAGGAAGGAGAATGGGTCATCGACAACAAGTGCGACACGCCCACGCGGCTCACCGAGGTTCGTGAGGGTCGTGGTGGCTGCAGCCCGGTGCCGCTGGCCTTCCGCGCCGAAAGCGGCCTCCTCGTATTGACGGAAGAACAGATCCTTCGAGGTTGGCGACTGTTCCACTGAGTCCTGGGCCGAGTTCTCTCCACGACGTCGGCTTGCCCGCTGCGCCCTGGATCGTGGGCCATCGGGGCGTGCCCACCGAAGCGCCCGAGAACAGCCTCGCGAGCTTTCGTCGAGCCGTCGAAGCCGGCGTCGACGCGATCGAGCTCGACGTGCAGCTGACCACCGACGGCGCCCTGGCGGTCGTCCATGACTGGGATCTCGAGCGCGTCGCCTCCTCATCCCTGGTGGTCGAACGCGCGGCATGGCCACAGATTCATGACCTCGAGCTGCTGCACGCCGACGGCAAGCCCTCGCGACAACGGATCCCGCAGCTGCGCGATGTCTTCGCGGCAGTTCCGTCGAGTCTGCCGATAAACGTCGAGCTCAAACACCGCAAGTCCGACCCGGACGCCTTTCTCGACACCATCTGTCCACTCCTCGACGAGCGACCCCACTGTTGGGTATCCAGTTTCGACTGGGACCTGCTGCGGCAACTGCGCCGCAGGCGCCCGCGCCTGGCGCTGGCGCCGCTCACCTCACGCCGTCGTCATCGCTTCGAGCCCACCGCCGAGGCGCTCGACGCGCTGGCGTTGCACTGCGCGACCCACGCCCTGAGCGGCGCCATGCTGCGGCGCGCACGGCGAGCCAACCGGCCGGTGCTCGTCTACACGGTCGACACGATCGACGAGGCCCAAGCACTGTTCGCGCGCGGCGTGTCGGGAATCTTCACCAATCGGGCGCGTCGTCTCATCAAGGGCCTCAGGTGACCAGCCGTCTGCAGACCCTTACGGTCATCGACCAGGGCTCGACGGCCACCAAGGGAGCCGTCGCCACTCCCGACGGACATCTCCTGTTCAGCACCGAGGTCGCAGTCGAGCGGCGGGCGGATGGAGAGCATGTCGAGCATGATCCGTCGCAGCTGCTCACCGGCGTGCGTCTGGTTCTGGAGCGATGCCGCGAGCGCCATGACGTCGATGCCGTCGCCCTGACCTGTCAGCGCTCGACCTGTCTGTTCTGGGAACGCGACGGCGCAGCACCCTTGACTCCTGCGATCTCCTGGCAGGACCGGCGTGAAGCTCCGCGCGTCGACGCGTTGCGCGATCGCCGCGGCGAAGTCGAGCACCGCACCGGTTTGCGCCTGTCGCCCCACTACGCAGCGCCAAAGCTCGTCGGGCTGCTCGCGAGCACGCCGGAACTCCGACGCAGGGCCGAGAACGGGGACATCGTGGGCGGGACACTCGACGCCTTCCTGGTCCATCAGCTGGCGGGTCGGCCGCTGACGGACCCCACACATGCCGGCCGCACCCTGCTCTACAACTTGCATGATGACGCCTGGGACGAGGAGCTCTGTGCGATGTGGGAGCTGCCGACGGCCATGCTCCCGACACTGCTGCCGAGCGCCGCGGCGCGGGGCGACGTCGACGGCGTGCCCCTACTTGCCTCGGTGGGGGACCAGCAGGCCGCTCTCTTGGGGCACGGCGGCTGGTCCGCGGGCGTCACCGCGGTTCACTTCGGCACCGGCGCCTTCGTGCTCACCGGAACGGGCACCGCCGAGCGGCGCCACCCCGGCCTACTCACCGCCGTCCTGGCTTCCACCGGGACAGAGAGACGATTCCAACTCGAAGGTTCGATCAACAGCGCCGGCAGCGCAGTCGATGCCGTGGGCCGGCGAGGTTCAATCGACCTCGACGCATGGCAAGACCGCTCGCTCGACGACGTCGCGGCACCGTTGGTCCTGCCCGCGCTCGCCGGCCTCGCCGCACCCTGGTGGAGATCCGGCCTCAACGCGCTTCTGCCCTCCGGCGTCCTGGCGAGCCAACCCGACGCGCTGCTCGCCGGCGTTCTCGGCGGCCTGGCTCAACGGGTTGCCGACATCACCGAAGCGATGGCCGCGGCCGGCACCGGGATCTCGGTGCTGCGCACCAGCGGCAGACTCACACGACTCTCGGGACTGATGCAGCGCATCGCCGACCTGACGCGAATCCCCGTCGATGTGAGCCAGGAGGAAGAGTCCGGCTTGGTCGGCCTGGCGCGCCTCGCCGCCGGCACGCTGGAGGCAACTCCGTCAACCACCCCGTCCCGAAGCTTCAAACCCCGCTGGGCTCCCAACCGCACAGCCGCCGAGCGGTCTCGCTGGAGAGAATTCGTGGAGGGCATTCTCGCCGAGGAGGCTTGAGGCTTGGGGCTTGCGGCTTGAGGCTTGGGGCTTGCCGTCTGGGGCTCGGCCGGCACGGAGTCCGGCCGCTTCAGGGCCTCGCCCCTCGTTCCTCGCCCCTTCCCTACCACTCCACCTCGCTTGAGAATCCCTCGAGCAGCCGAATCAGTTGTCGCAGATCATCCTCGCCCAGGCGGCGTGCGAAGCCGCGCATCCAGCGTTCCACCGGATCGTCGAGGCTCTCGAGAAGCTCGGCCCCGGCCGCGGTCAAGAAGGCCCGGCGTACTCGGCCGTCTACGAGGTCGGGCCGTCGTTCCACCAAACCAAGCTGTTGCATCCTGCTCACCAGGCGGGTGACGTCGGGACCGCGGGCGATGAGGCGCTCGCCCAACTCTCCGGTCGTGAAGCCGCGCTTCCGCCGGCCTCGCAGGACGCGCAGGAGGTTGTATTGCGTCGGCGTCAGAGCATAGGGCTCCAGCCGATGTCGAAGAGCGAGATGGAGGCGACCCGCGGCCCGTTGAAGGGCCAGGAAAGCGACCTCCTGCAAGGCCGGAAATCCCGTCGGATCAGATCTCGCCGGTGCTCTTGATTTTGCCATGGTCCGATTTTATCTGTCATCACAGATAAATGACCAGCCGCATGGCTCCCAAGCCCCACGCCTCAAGCCCCAAGCCCCGTCGTGCTAACCTCCCGCCGCCGGCGAGCCGGCGCAACCAGATTCGAGGAGACACGACCATGCAGCTTCGACGACCGGCACTCGCCCTCCTTCTCATCTCCGTGGTGAGCGCAGGATTCGGCTGTCGCAAGGCACCGGTGACGACCAAGAGCGCAGACGCCCGCGAATACACCGTGCGGGGAACTGTCGTCCAGGTCATGGATCCGCGGGTCGGTCACGAGATCATGATCGCGCATGACGCCATACCGGGATTTCTCGATGCCGAGGGTGAAACCACTTTGATGCCACCCATGACCATGCCATTCACCGTGGCGCGAGATGTCAACCTGGCCGGATTGACTCGCGGCACGCCGGTGGAATTCACCCTCCAGGTCGACTGGAACGGTAGCCCGCCGATGCAGATCACGGCAATCAAGGTGATTCCAGTAGCCAGCCAGCAGTAGCGGGCGTGTTCTTGGATCAGGGCGCGAGTCTCGTGGCCAGCAGCCACCAGCTACCAGCTGCCAGCTGCCAGCTGCCAGAAGGGAGCGAGGCTCACGGAACGAGAGACGGATTATTTCTGATCCTGCATCTCGCCTCTTGCCTGTCGCCTCTCGGATGGGTGGGGGAACTGGCGGCTGGTAGCTGGCGGCTCGATTCGCTACTCGCCACTCGCCACTCGATTCCACACCGTCGTCCGCCCGATGAGCGAGATGCCTATGTAGCCGCGCACGTACAGCGTGCCGTCGGCGCGCAGGGTCGCCTTGCAGCTGTACGTCTTGCCCTTCTTGGGATCGTAGATGGTCCCACCGACCCAGACATTGTCACCGTCATGGCGGAAGCCGTGCATGATCTGAAGGCCGATGATGGGCCGATTCCGCAGGTCGGGATCGGGGTTCAGACGATCGACCTTGGGTTTGCCCGCCCATTCTGGACCCTCCGAGGCCGGAAAGTCCGGTTGATTGAGCCAGACGATCTTGCCGGAGTACGTGCCGTCTTCCTGCCGCTCGATGCGCACGTGCGCATATTCGCCGTCCTCCGGTTCGGTCTGCCACAGACCCACGATCGCGTCGCCTTCCGTCTTGGTGGCGGCGGCACCGGGCCGCAGACCAACCAGCAACAGTGCGATGATCAGGAGAATTGTCCTCGACCGGCGATGCATGCTCACGTCCCGTAAGTAGCGCTTCGGACTCTAACAGTTCACTCGAGGAGTCAACGGCCAAACTGATCGATGCCGACTCCCGTATCTTGGGTCGTGGAACAGATGATGATGCCGAAGCTTCTTCGCCACCGACTCACGGGCCGTCGGCTCGCTTTCCTCATCATCGCCTTGATCGCGCTCGGATTTCTCCTCCAGATCAGCCAGGGGCTCTGCCCGACGCCATGAGGACGTGCCGGTCTCACCCTGCCATCCAGGCGCTGCTGGCCGTATTGGCAGCGGTTGCGATCGCCGCCGCTCCGGGTCACTCGACAGAGGCCCCCGGCAACGCGGCTCACGCGCCGGTCCTGCTCGAACTGTTTACCTCACAGGGCTGCTCATCGTGCCCGCCGGCCGACCGGCTGCTCTCCAGGCTCGGCCGAGACTCGAATGTCTCCGGGGAAGTCATCCCGCTGGCCTTCCACGTCGACTACTGGAATCGCCTCGGGTGGAGGGACCCTTTCTCCTCCCCGGCCTGGTCGGCACGGCAACGCGACTACGCGGTCCGGATCCCAGGCGAAAGCGTCTATACCCCGCAACTCGTCGTCAATGGCCACACTGCCTGCGTGGGTTCCGACGAGCGGTCGGCCCGGCGGCTGATCCAGCAGGCGATTGCCGGCCCTTCGCATGCGAGCCTGCAACCACGGGCCGCGAGAACCACCGGGGCCGGCATCGATCTGGACATTCGGGTCGATCTCGACTCGACCGTCGTCGCCGGACAACCGGCGCTCTATGCCGTCCTGTTCTCCAACGACCGCACGACGCACGTCACGAGGGGTGAGAACGCCAATCGCACACTGCACGACGATTTCGTGGTGCGCCGCCTGACCCGGCTCGCAACGATTCCCGAACCCGGCAGCCACGAGGTCAGCGGCCACCTCGATTGGCCGCCAGATACCGCCCGGGATTCCCTGGGCGCGGCAGTCTTCCTCCAGGACGTCTCCACCGGCCACGTCCTCGCGGCCCAGCGCGTGCCGTTGGGCAAAGACTGAGGACTCGGCGATTGGGGCGCGACGACAAAGTGTCGCGGTCGACGCCTCTGTCGAACGGCAAACGCCTGCGGACCGGGTCCCCCCCGTCCTTCGCCCCTCGCCCCCCGTCCCTCGCTACTCGCTACTCGCGACAACCACCGTCTTCACATTCACGAACTCCCGAATCCCGAACTCCGAGAGCTCGCGGCCGTAACCGGACGACTTGATGCCGCCGAACGGCAGCCTGGGATCGGAGCGCACGAAGAGGTTGACGAACGCGCTCCCGGCCCGCAATGAATCCCGCGCGACCTGCTCGCCATGCTTCGCGTCGCCGGTGAAGATCGCCGCGCCAAGCCCGTACTCGGTGTCATTGGCAATGCGCAGCGCATCGGCTTCGTCCTTCGCCGCAAGCACCGCCGCGACCGGCCCGAAGAGCTCCTCTTCGTAGGCCGGCATGCCGGGACCGACGTCGGCCAGCACGGTGACCGGGTAGTAGGAGCCCCGTCCCTCCGGGATCTCACCGCCGAGCAGGCAACGGGCTCCGTGCTGAACACTCTCGGTGACCTGACGGTGGAGGTTGACGCGCAGATCGGGGCGCGCCAGAGGCCCGATGTCGGAGTCCTCGTTCATCGGATCGCCCATTCGCACTTGCTTCATGCGTTCCAGTAGCCGCCGCGTGAACTCCTCGCGCACCGCATCGACCACGATGAAGCGCTTGGCGGCGATGCAGCTCTGTCCCGAGTTGAGCAGTCGTCCCCGCACACACTGGTCCAATGCGGCGTCCAGATCGGCATCGGCCAGCACGACATACCCGTCACTGCCGCCCAGCTCGAGCACCGTCTTCTTCAGCGCCGCACCCGCCGCTTGCGCCACCGACCGTCCGGCGCGGACGCTGCCGGTGAGCGTGACCGCCGCCACCCTCGAATCGCCAATGATGTCCGCCACAGCCGATTCCTCGATGCGCAGCACGCGGAACAGCTCCTCCGGAATGCCGGCCTCGTGGAAGAGGCTCTCGATGGCGTCGGCACAGCCCTGAACGTTCGGCGCATGCTTAAGAAGCCCGCCGTTTCCGGCCGCCAGTGCCGGGACGGCGAAGCGGAAGACCTGCCAGTACGGGAAGTTCCACGGCATGATCGCCAGGACCACGCCGAGGGGCTCGAACGCCACGTAGCTCGCGGCGTAGTCCGTTTCGACCGGCTGCGGCTGCAGGAAGCGCTCGGCATTGTCGGCGTAGTAGCGGCACAGCCACGCGCACTTCTCGGCCTCGGACCGGGCTTCGCCAATCGGTTTGCCCATTTCGGACGTCATCAGGCAGGCGTGCTTCTCCTTGTCCCGTTCCAGGAGCTCGGCTGCCTTGCGCAACGCCGCCGTGCGCCGACTCCACTCGGACTCTCTCCAGGCACGCTGTGCCGCGACGGCGCCGTCGAGGAGCTCTTCGGTGTGCTCTCGAGTCATCACGTCCCATGTGCGGATGGACTCTCCCGTCGCCGGGTTGATCGATTCGAATGTCATACTGCCTCCTGCTTCTGGCTCGTCATGTTGAACTCGGTATCAACTGAAGTGCAAGGACGACGCCAGCGCCCCGATCGGAGCGGCCCGAGCGACCCAACTCGGCAGGCATGAAAAAACCCGCTCCCGACAAGCGGAAGCGGGTGGTGTGGACAGTTTTTGAGGCCCTAGCGGACCCGGTCACTTACCACTGGTTGCGGGAACCACCGCCGCCACCGAACGAACGGGGCTCGCGGGGACGGGCTTCGTTGACGCGCAACGGGCGGCCGTCCATGTCCTTGCCATCCAGCGCACTGATCGCGGTCTGGGCATCGTCGTCACTCATCTCGACGAAGCCGAAACCGCGAGGACGGCCGGTTTCCCGGTCGCTGATCAGATCGACCGCCTCGACGCTGCCGTGCTCTTCGAACACCCGGCGTACGTCTTCCTCGGTCGCACTGAACGGAAGGTTCCCGACATAGATTCTTGTACTCACAGACTGTCTCCTTTCTCGGCGCTACGACGCATCCTTATTTTGCGCCGGCGCACTCCTGGATCGGGACCGAGCGCTCTGCGACCGGGCGATCCGCCTTAACGGAGGACCCTCCATAGTCTGCTCTCACGATACTCGTCACGCGGAATTCCAAACGGAAAGGCTAACGCTGTAGGTGGGACAGGGTGTGGGGAAGGATCCTTGCGAACTTCGCTCGGCACCTCGCCGAGCGCGTGCATATTAGCAATAAGATCAGAAAAGTCAATAGGGGGCAATCGCTGCCCGCTACCGGCTACCGGCTACCGGCTACCGGCTACCGGCTACCGGCTACCGGCTACCGGCTACCGGCTACCGGCTACCGGCTACCGGCTACCGGAGGGAGTGATACAGGAACTGAGGCGCAAGCGCGCTCTCTCTCTGATTCTCGCTTCTCGCCTCTCGCTTCTCGCCTCTCGCTTCTCGCTTCTCGCCTCTCGCATCTGGCCTCTGGCCTCTTGGGTGGGCGGGGGAACTGGCGGCTGGCGGCTGGAAGCTGGAGGCCTCCGTCTCTTCACGACACGGCCACAGCCGTCCGCGCTCTCTCCGCCTCGGCTCGTGTCGCCCCTTCAACCTCCGGCTTGCGGGCGACGCAGAAGAGCCCCAGTCCCGGCCAGGGCAGTACGCGATCGACGATTTTCAGCGCCGGCACCATCACGTCCACCGCCTTCAACTGCAGTCGGCTGAACCGCTGGCGGCGCAACAGCCGTCCATTCAGCCACCAACCGGGCGCCGATGCCCGATTGAAACCCTCGATGCGCTCCACCTCGAAACCGGCATTCTCCATCTCGCGACGCAGCATCTTGCGGCTGTACCGGCAGCGATGCCCCAGCGCCTCGTCCAACGTGCCGTAGAGCGCCTGGCCGCGGGGCACGTAGATCAAGGCGCGACCGCCGGGCGCCAGGGCCGAGAAGAGATTGGCCAGAGCCTGGTCCGGATCGCCGACATGCTCGAGCACGTTGAGGCAGATCACCGTGTCGAAGCGCCCGGTCAGAGGCTCGAAGTCGCGGCTCGATTCCAGGTCGACGCGAGCCACCGAGAGATAGGGCTTGCCGGCGGCGAAATTGTTCAGATAGTGCAGGTAATTGGCGTTGACGTCGGTGGCCAGGTAGTCGTCGCGCGGCAGAATGAAGGTCGTGATATTGCCGATGCCGGCCCCGATCTCGAGCACCCGGTGACCCACGTCCGGAAGGATCCGGCTCACCATCCAGCGGTTGAAGCGGCGCGTGCGCTCCAGCGTGTGCAGGATCTGACCGCCGAACGCGTCGTCGGTGTAGAGATCATCGATCAGCCAATACTTGAGGATGCCGCGAACCGCACGGAAGCCGTCCCGCCAGCCGATCTTCTTGCCTTCCTGGTAGGTACGGCCGACGTAGCTGACCGGCACCTCGAAGATCCGGCAGCCGCGCTTGGCGATCTTCGCCGTGATCTCCACTTCCAAGCGGAAATCATTGGAGCGCAAGGGGATCGACTTCAACAGCGGGGCTCGAAAGACCTTGTAGCAGGTCTCCACGTCGGTCAGATTCAGATCCGTGAACCAGTTCGAAAGGAAGGTGAGGAAGCGGTTCCCCAGCGCGTGCCGGAAATAGAGCACGCGCCGCCGATCGCTGGCCGCGAAACGGGAGCCGTAGACGACGTCGGCGCCATCTTCGAAAAATGGCTTGAGCAGCTTGCCGTAGTCTCGCGGGTCGTACTCGAGGTCGGCGTCCTGCACCATGATCAGATCGCCCGTCGCCGCGGCGATTCCGCGGCGTACCGCGGCTCCCTTGCCCTGATTCTGCGGCACCTCGATGAGGTGAATCGCCGCCTCATCCCGGCTGATCTGGCGGACCAGGTCCGCACTTCCGTCGGTCGATCCGTCGTCCACCACCAGAACCTCGAACTCCACCTCCGATCGCGCCGGTGAAGCGAGGATACGGCGCAGCAACTCCGCCACCAGGTAGCGTTCGTTGTAGAGCGGGACGATGATGCTCAGCAGGAGCCGGCGACCCGGTCCCCACCCCGACTCTCGCCACCAGGCGAGGGTGGTCAGCGTGTCACGCGGCGAATCGACCATTGTGCGCTTACTCTATTCGTCGCGACGCGGCGCGGGCAATCGACCACCGCGTCGAAGGAGTCAGATCTGGCGCATGAGCGCGTCCAGGCAACTCTTCATCTCCGCTTCGAAATCAACCTCAAGTCCATTGAAATCAATGCTTTCCGAACCTTTAGCCCGAACGATGCCCGAAGGCTGCGCCACCTGAGCCAAGCCGACGAGCAGGGCGTGCGCTCGGATGAGAAATCGAAGTGCCCGGCCTTCCGGCAGCACATCGTAGGACTCCAGCGTGTCGGCCAGCCGCCGCATCGAGTCGAGGAGTCGATAGGTGAACGACGTGGCCGCTTCCGGGGTGACGTTCCGCATGATCACTCCGTAGAGGATCCCCAGCAGTACCCTCAATTGCGGCCGACCGGCGAACGAGCGGGCAAAACGGGTCGCGAAATCCTGATAGCTCGCCCCCGGACGCGCCAGATCGGACTCGAGTCCGGCGCTCCATTCGACGAGCCGGCGCGCCGTCAGCTCGAGGAAGAGCTCCTCTTTGGTGGAGAAGTAGCGATAGGCGGTTCCTTTGCCGAGTTCGGCCCGTTCCGCGATTGCCGCCATGGTGATGGCCGACCAGTCCGTGTCCGCCAGGCAGTCATCGGCCGCGGCCAGGATCTGTTCTCGGCGCCGGCCCCGCTGGGCGGCGTCGCGCGCACGTTGAAATGCGGGGGTTTGCGTCATTGGCGGCCGAGATATCGGGGCGCGGGTCGAGGCACCGGGCGCCGATTCGCCTTTGTCTACAGGCCTTATTAGGTGACCAGCGGTCAGATAATAAATGACTGTTGGTCACTTGTCTACAGGCGATTCGGTGCCGGCAGAGCCTCTGGGCCCGCCCGCCGCGGTCCCGTGCGACAGCACGCGCACGGTCTCGTAGGGCATCTCGATGCCGGCTCGGCGCAGCGCTTCGAACATCTGCTCACGCAATTGGTAGCGCTGCGCGATGTGCTGCCGCTCGTCGTCGAGCCACGCCTGCAATTCCAACACTACGTTGTAGTCATTGAGCCGCGTCACCACGACGCGCGGTGCCGGTTCCTCGAGAAAGTCGTCCCGGGCTCGCACCAGATTCAGCAAGGTATCGCGGGCCCGTTCCAGGTCCTCTGTGACGGCGATCGTGATCGGGATGTCCAGGCGCAGATGCGGGAAGTTCGTGTAGGAGACCACCGTCTTGTTGATCATTTCGCTGTTCGGCACCGCCAGCATGCGCCCGTCGGGGGTCACGATCCGGGTCGAACGCAGGGTGATCCGCTCGACCCGCCCGTACCACTTGTCGATTTCCACCAGGTCACCGAGCACGAAGGGCCGATCCAGGTAGATCAATACGCCGGAGATCAGGTTCGACAGCGAATCGCGCGCCGCGAAGCCCACGGTCAGGCCCACGATGCCCACCGACGCCAATACCGCGGGCATGCGGACGCTGGCCGCGTCCAGCGCCACCAGCACGCCGACGATCAGAATCGAGTACTTGACCAGCGCTTCGACGAACGATCGCGCCGTGCGATCGAGCTTGCCGCGTCGCAGCATCGGCGACAAGGCCAGCCGGACCAGCCGCCAGAGCGCGTAGAAGACGGCAAACACGACGAATCCGACCAGTATCTGCACGGCGACACGCGCCACGAGGTCGCCCAATACCTGTCCCGAGAAGGTGTCCCGAAGGCGTTTCAGAACTTCCCGAAGCAGTTCACTCATCGTCGCTGGTGACCCTCGCCGGGCCCGCCGCCGGAGATCGGGCGGCAGCCCCGCGAAAGATCGACTAACCGTGATCGCGCACTGAGTTTACAGGCAATCGGCGCAAAAACCCGCGATAATCGCCCTACCGGCTCGCTCTGCGAAGCGGCCGGATCATTCACGCGTGAGAGGAGGGGACACTGTGAAGCGGATCATGATTCTGGGCGCCGGACGCGTCGGTGGCGCGATGGCGGTCGACCTGGCACGCGAGGAGCGGTTCGAAGTGTCGGTCGCCGATCGCTCGCTGCCCGCCCTCGAACAGATGCCCGCCGATCGGGTTCAAACCCGCCGGGCCGATCTATCCGACGGCGACCAGATAGCTGAGCTGATCCATGACCAGGATCTGATCGTAGGCGCCGTTCCGGGCTTCATGGGCTTCGAGACCGTTCGCAGCGTGCTGCGCGCCGGCAAACCGATCGTCGACATCTCCTTCTTCGCGGAGGACCCGTTCGAGCTGGACGAACTGGCCCGCGAGAAGGGCGTCACCGCCATTGTCGACTGCGGCGTCGCGCCGGGCCTGCCGAATCTCGTGCTCGGTCACGCCGCCACCCGGTTCGAGCGCATCGATCGCTTCACCTGCTACGTGGGAGGCCTGCCTCAGCTACGGAGCTGGCCGTTCGAGTACCAGGCGCCCTTCTCCCCCATCGACGTCATTGAGGAGTACACGCGGCCGGCCCGCATGATGCAAGGCGGAAACAGAGTCAGTGTGGAGGCCTTGTCCGGTCTGGAGCTCGTGGATGTGCCGGGCGTCGGCACCCTCGAGGCCTTCTTCACCGACGGCCTGCGCACTCTCTTGAAGACCTTCGAGATCCCCTGGATGGCGGAGAAGACGATGCGCTACCCGGGACACGCCGATCGCATGCGGATGCTGCGCGAGACCGGCTTTTTCGACCAGGACCCCATTGCGGTCGAAGACGTTTCAGTGCGCCCCCTTGATCTCACGGCGACCCTCCTGTTCTCGGCCTGGAAGATGGAGGAGGGGGATCGCGACCTCCTGGCGCTGCGGGTCGAGATCGAGGGTGAATCAGACGGCAAACGGGTTCGCAGCAGGTGGGAGCTGCTCGACCGCTACGATGAGGCCACCTCGACGACCGCGATGGCGCGCACTACGGGGTACTCCTGTACCTCGGCGGTTCGTGTGTTGGCCGACGACCTCTACGACATGCCCGGCATCACGCCGCCGGAATACTTGGGGCGTGAGCCGCAGTGCTTCGAAGCCATGCTGGAGCACCTGCGTACACGC
>Ga0307436_1000946_pt1 | contig 13259 bp, 8 predicted proteins | sample SalMarWE160440MG_FD_202513 | JGI IMG/M metagenome (GOLD analysis project Ga0307436, IMG submission 202513) | Salt marsh sediment microbial communities from the Plum Island Ecosystem LTER, Massachusetts, United States - WE1604-40 | ecosystem: Environmental > Aquatic > Marine > Intertidal zone >...
GCGGTAGTCGCGGATCGCCGCCTTGATCGCGTCCTCGGCCAGCACCGAGCAATGGATCTTGACCGGGGGCAGCGAGAGATACTGCGCGATCTCCGTGTTCTTGATGGACTCGGCCTCGTCGACGGTCTTGCCCTTCACCCATTCGGTGATGAGCGAGCTGGACGCGATCGCCGAGCCGCAGCCGAAGGTCTTGAACTTGGCGTCCTCGATGAGGCCGTCCGCTCCGACCTTAATCTGCAGCTTCATGACGTCGCCGCAGGCGGGCGCGCCGACCAGACCCGTGCCGACATCGGGCGAGTCCTTATCAAGCGCCCCGATGTTGCGGGGACGTTCGTAGTGGTCGATGACCTTGTCGCTATACGCCATGGTTACTTTCCTCCTCGCGGCCTAGACCGCAGATAATCAAGTTTCCGGCCGCCGTCAATGCGCGGCCCATTTGACCGATTTGATGTCGATGCCCTCCTGGGCCATTTCCCACAGCGGGCTCATTTCCCGCAGGCGCTTGACGTGGGAGACGATCTCGTCGACCGCGTAATCCACGTCCTCCTCGGTGGTGAAGCGGCCGAGCCCGATGCGCAAACTCGTATGCGCCAGATCCTCGGTGACCCCCAGCGCGCGGAGCACATAGGACGGCTCCAGCGAGGCCGAGGTGCAAGCCGAGCCGGACGACACCGACAGGTTCTTGATCCCCATGATGAGGGACTCGCCTTCGACATAAGCGAAGGACAGGTTCAAGTTGCCGGGGATGCGGTGCTCGAGGTCGCCGTTCAGATAAACCTCGGGCAGCTGCTCCATGATCGCCTTGTACATGCGGTCGCGGAGCATGTGCAGGCGCTCCGACTCCGCCGCCATTTCCTTTTGCGCGATTTCGCAGGCCGCGCCCAAGCCGACGCACAAGGGCGTCGCCAGCGTGCCGGAGCGCATGCCGCGTTCCTGGCCGCCGCCGCTCATCAGCGGCTGGAGGCGCACGCGCGGCTTGCGGCGCACGTAGAGGGCGCCGATGCCCTTGGGCCCGTAGAGCTTGTGGCCCGAGATGCTCATCAAATCGATGTTCATCTCATTCACGTCGAGCGGAATCTTGCCCACCGCCTGGGCGGCGTCGGTATGGAAGAAGACCTTGTGCTTGCGGCAGATGGCGCCGATTTCCTTGACCGGCTGGATGACGCCGATCTCGTTGTTCACCGCCATGATCGTCACCAGCACGGTCTTGTCGGTGATCGCCGCTTCCAAATCCGCGAGCTTGATGATGCCGTTCTTCTGCACCGGAAGATAGGTGACGTCGAAGCCTTCCTGCTGCAGATGGCGGCAGGATTCGAGCACGCATTTGTGCTCGGTAGCAGCGGTGATGATGTGATTCTTGTGCTCCTTGTAGAAGTGCGCGACGCCCTTGATGGCGAGATTGTTCGATTCGGTGGCGCCCGAGGTGAAGATGATCTCCTTGGGATCGGCGCCGATGATGCTCGCCACCTGGCCGCGCGCCTTTTCCACGCCCTCTTCGGCCTGCCAGCCGTAGAGATGGCTGCGCGAATGCGGATTGCCGTACATCTCCGAGAAATACGGCATCATCGCCTCGACGACGCGCGGATCGGTCGGCGTCGTCGCCTGAAAATCGAGATAGACCGGAAGCTTCCGCGCTTCGGTCTTGGTTGCAAGCTGTGCGGTCATAACGTTCCTTCTTCCTCCTTACGCGGCCGGCGCGCGGGACTCGCCGCGGCGCGCGGCGTAAATCCGGCCCCAGACCTCGATAAACCGGGTCACGTCGTCTTCGCTCGTCCGCCAGCCCAGGCTCGCGCGCACCGCCGTATTGGCGACGCCCATCTCATAGCCCATGGCGCGCAGCACCCGCGAGGGCTCGATCTTGCCCGACGAGCAGGCCGATCCGGCGCTCACCGCGATGCCGTCGAGATCGAAGGCGATCACCTGTTTCTCGCTCGCCACGTCCGGCATGGAAATGAGCGCGGTGTTGGCGAGCCGCGGCGCTGCCGAGCCGAACACGATGGCTCCCGGCGCGATCTTCAAAACCCTGGCTTCGAGGGCGTCGCGCAGCCGGGCGAGATTGGCGTAGTCGCCGATGTGGTCGCGGGCGAGCTTTGCCGCCACGCCGAAGCCGGCGATGCCGGACAAATTCTCGGTGCCGGAACGGCGGCGCCGTTCCTGGCCGCCGCCGGCAAAAAGCGGCCTCAATTCCACGTGCGGCGCCACATACAAAGCGCCGACACCCTTGGGCCCGGCCAGCTTGTGCGCCGCAAGCGAGAGCAGATCCGCGCCGAGCGCGGTCACGTCCACCGGGATTTTCCCGGCCGCCTGGACGGCGTCGCAATGGACGAGCGCGCCGTAGCGGTGGGCGATCTCGGCGGCTTCCGCCACCGGCTGAATGACGCCGGTCTCGTTGTTGGCGAGCATGACCGACACCAGCGCGGGCCGGGAATCGAGCATCGATTCGAGCGCGGCCAAATCCACGACGCCGTTCCCATCCACCGGGACCAAGTCGCACGCCGCGTTGCCGAGAACCGAGGCGTGCTCGACCGCGGAGGCCAAAATGCGCTCGCGCCCGGCGCCATAGAGCGCCAGCGCGTTCGATTCGGTGCCGCCGCTCGTAAAAACGATGTCTTCCGGCGCGGCTTGGATCAGGGCGGCCACTTCTTCGCGGGCGTCCTCGATGACGCGTCGCGCGCGGCGCCCCGGCTCATGCACGGACGACGGATTGCCGCCCAACGCAAGCGCCGCCGTCACCGCCTCGATCACTTCGGGGCGCATCGGCGCGGTCGCGTTATAATCCAGATATACGTCCATCGTGTTTTCCGTCGCTCTTTCGCCGCGGTCCGGCCTCGTTATTGCGCCGCCGCCACGGCATGCGGGGCTTCCTCGACCTCGGCCACGTCGGCGTCGGTGCGCAAGCCGCTGGTGCCGAGAATCCGGCGCTCGCGGACATCCGCCAGGGACACGGCGCTCAAATACAGATGAATCTGATGCCCCAGCTCTTCCCACAAATCGTGGGTCAGGCAGCGGCTCTTGTTGCTGCGGCAGCCCTCGGGCACGCCCGGGGTGCAGCGGGTGGCGCGGATCGGCTCGTCCACCGCCAGGATGATGTCGGAAATGCGCGTCGCTTCGGCGGTGCGGGCCAACAGATAGCCGCCGCCGGGCCCGCGCACGCTGCGCACGAGCCCGCCCTTGCGGAGCTTCGCGAACAGCTGTTCGAGATAGGAAAGCGAGATTTCCTGGCGCTCCGCAATATCGGCCAGGGCCACCGGCTTTCCGTCGCTGCGGCACGCGAGATCGACCATCGCCATCACGGCGTACCGCCCTTTCGTGCTCAGTCTCACCTCTGACTCCTATCTTTCCGTTACAATTTTCAAATCGGGCTCGCTTTTCTCGCCGGCCTGGCGGGGCAAAGCGCGCTCTTCGTCCAAAGCCTTTTCCATTTGCGCAAGCCGCGCCTGCAAACTCGCGACCTGCTCCGTCAAATTGTCCACGCTGCGCGTCAACGGGTCGGCCAAGTCCGACGTCGGCGTGCCGTAGGCCACGAATTCCTCCTTGGAAACCCGGCGGCCGGCGCATACACGGGCCGGAATTCCGACCACGGTGGCGCCCGGCGGCACGTCCTTGACGACCACGGCATTCGCCCCGACGCGGGCGTTCTCGCCGATCGTGATCGGCCCCAGCACTTGCGCGCCGGAGCCGATGATGGCGCCGTCTTTCAGCGTCGGATGCCGCTTTTGCGCAACCTGCGCGTGGGATTCGACGCTGGGCGCAATGCCGCCCAGGGTGGCGCCGTGGTAAATCGTCACATCGTCGCCGATCTCGGAGGTTTCGCCGATCACGACGCCCATGCCGTGATCGATGAAAAATCCGCGGCCGATGACCGCGCCCGGATGAATCTCGATGCCGGTCAGGAAGCGCGCGAACTGGGAAATCCAGCGCGCCGACAAACGCCAGCCGCGCCGCCACAAGGCGTGCGCGAAACGGTGGAAGAGGATGGCGTGCAAACCGGGATAGAGAAGAACGATCTCGACTTTGGTGCGGGCCGCCGGATCCCGGGCCATGGCCGCCGCAATATCTTCGCCAAGCGTCTTGAACATTTCGCGTCCCACCGTGATATAGTCCGCGCCCCCGGGGTTCCGGATGGCGGAATTACTGGGTTTTTTGCCTATATCCCTTTACTCTAGTCAGGCATATAAGGTACCCGACTAAAACAGTCAAGTATCACTCAAAAGCATTCTTGCGGCCCAATGCCGCACGTCCGGGAAAGCGCGGAAAACCGCCACTGGCAACAGCTCCCGGTAAGATTATACCGTAGTCCGATTACCGCAGGTCGTTATGCCCGAAGTCATCATCAATGGTCCGGAGGGGCGGCTCGAAGGCCGCTATCACCACAGCAAGGAGCCCGGCGCGCCGGTCGCGCTCATGCTCCACCCCCATCCGCAGCATGGGGGCAACATGAACAACAAGGTGATCTACGCCCTCTTCCACACCTTCGTGCGCAACGGCTATTCGGCCCTGCGCTTCAACTTCCGCGGCGTCGGACGCTCGCAAGGCGATTACGACCGCGGCGAAGGCGAGCTGAGCGACGCGGCGGCGGCCCTCGACTGGCTGCAGACCTACAATCCGAACGCCGCCAATTGCTGGGTCGCCGGCTATTCCTTCGGCGCCTGGATCGGCATGCAACTGCTCATGCGCCGGCCCGAAATCGGCCGGTTCATTTCGATCGCGCCGCCGGCCAATCTTTACGACTTCAGCTTTCTCGCCCCCTGCCCGGCCTCAGGGCTCATCATCCACGGCGGATCGGATGAAGCGGTCACTTATGAATCCGTGCGCAAGCTGTCCGACAAGCTCAATTCCCAGCGCAACATCACCGTGGACCTCAAGGTGATCGAGGCCGCCAATCACGGCTTCCACGACGGCTTCGACGAGATCGTGCCGTTGGTCGAGACCTATATGGCTAAGGTGGCGGCCGAAGCCGATAGCGGCGCGGCGCCGGAAAAGACGCGCGAAAAGAAAAGCGTCCCCGCCTAATCCGGATTTCGATTCCCGGCTTAAATGTCCGCGCGGCGCGCGGCGCCTCGGCGTTTGGGCGCGGGATGAAAGACTCCGCCGGTTTGCGGCGCCGCCACACCGGTGGTCGAGGGCAGCGTGATCGGCAAGCCGAGCCGCGAGCGCACGGCGAAATAGGCGAAAGCCTGGGCCTCGATGGCGTCGCCGTTCCATCCGGCCTCGTCCACGCTTTCGACCGGACACGGCAGCGCCGCCTTGAGCGCCGCCATGACCGCGCGGTTGTGGCGCCCGCCACCTGAAACCAGGAGGCGCCGCGGGGGCCCGGGAAAATGACCGAAGGCGCGGGCGACCGAACGGGCCGTGAAGGCGACCAGAGTGGCGGCGCCGTCGGCAACCGTCAGCCCCGCCACGGCATCCATCCCGAATTCGTTTCGGTCCAGCGATTTGGGCGGCGTGCGCGCGAAATAGGGGTGATCGAGAAGCCGCGCCAGCACCCCCTCGTCCGCCTGTCCTTTGGCCGCGAGTTCGCCGCCGGCGTCGAAGTCGCTGCCGGCCTGGGCGCGCATCCAATCGTCGATCAGCGCGTTGCCGGGCCCGGTGTCGAAGGCGAGCGGGTGATCGTTGATCCAGGTGACGTTGCCGACCCCGCCCAGATTCAAGACCGCGATCGGGCGCTCGAATTTCGCCGCCATGGCGGCGTGAAAGAGCGGCACCAGCGGCGCGCCCTGCCCGCCCGCGGCGACGTCCTGGGCGCGGAAATCGTTGACGACGTCGATGCCCGTGAGCTCGGCCAGCAGCGCGCCGTCGCCGATCTGCACCGTCAGGCGCTCGGCCGGGCGGTGGAGGATGGTGTGGCCGTGAAAGCCGATGATGGCGACGGCGGCGGGATCGGTCTTGGTCCCGTGCAGGAGGCGTGCCACCGCTTCGGCGTGGAAGCGGGTGATGTCGGCGGCCAACTGCGCGATCTGCGCCGGCGCGTCGCCGGGCTTTTTGCCGAGAACGGCGCGCAGCCGCTCCCGGAGCGCCGGCGGATACGGCACGGTCAGCGCCGGGCCGCAGGCGATGAAACCGGCGCCGTCGGTCGTCACCAGCGCGGCATCCACACCGTCGAGCGAAGTTCCGCTCATCAAGCCGAGGGCGGTGACGTTGGTCATGAGACGGGCGCGCTTCGTTGCCGGGCGGGGCCGCAGTGTGCTAAATGACCGGGCCTTCCGGCAAGGGCCCCGCCATGGAAAAATTCCGGTCCGAATTCCTGCGCGCCGCCGCCGAACGCGGCTTCGTGCACCAATGCACCGACGCGCCCGCGCTCGACGCGCTCGCGGCCAAGGGCAAGCCGGTCGTGGGCTACATCGGCTTCGACGCCACCGCCGATTCGCTCCATGTCGGCAGCCTGGTGCAGATCATGCTGCTGCGCCTGTTGCAGCGCACGGGGCACAGGCCGATCGTGCTCTTGGGCGGGGGCACGACCAAGGTCGGCGATCCCTCGGGCAAGGACGAGACGCGCAAGCTCTTGAGCGAATCCGAGATCGCGCGCAACGCCGCCGGACTGAAAAAGGTCTTCGAGAAATTCCTGACCTTCGGGAATGGGGGGACCGGCGCCGTGTTCGTGGACAACGCCGATTGGCTCGACGAGCTCGAATACATTCCCTTCCTGCGCGACATCGGCAGCCATTTTTCCGTCAACCGGATGCTGAACTTCGAGTCGGTGAAGCTGCGCCTGGAGCGCGAGCAGCCGCTCTCCTTCCTCGAATTCAATTACATGGTGCTGCAGGCCTACGACTTTTTGGAGCTCGCACGGCGATTCGACTGCGAGCTGCAAATGGGCGGCTCCGATCAGTGGGGGAATATCGTCAGCGGCATGGAGCTGGTGCGGCGCATCGAAAACCGCGATGTCTACGGATTGACGGCGCCGCTGATCACCACCGCGGACGGCGCCAAGATGGGCAAAACCGCGAAGGGCGCGGTGTGGCTCGACGCCGGCAAGGTGAGCGCCAACGATTATTGGCAGTTCTGGCGCAATACGGCGGATGTCGACACCGGACGGTTTTTGCGCCTGTTCACCGATTTGCCCATGGACGAGATCGCGCGGCTGGAAAGACTGAAAGGCGCGGAACTCAACGAGGCGAAGAAGGTGCTGGCGAGCGAGGCGACGGCGTTGCTGCATGGGCCGGAGGCGGCGGCGGCGGCGGCGGACACGGCCAAGGAAACCTTCGAGGCGGCGGACGGCGCCGGGATCATCACCGTCACCGTCTCCGCCGAGGACATGCGGGCGATGGACCAGAGCCGCATCATCAGCGTCGAACCGCTGGACGACGATGTCACCTATAAGGTCGAAACGAGCGCCTGGCCGGTCATGACGGTCGCCCTGCCGAAACTGAAAAAGGGAATTCCGCTCATCGACATCCTGCAGGACGCCGGGCTGACGCCGAGCAAGAGCGAATCGCGGCGTCTGATCAAAGGCGGCGGCGCTCGCGTCAACGACGCCGTCGTGCTTGTGGAGACGGCGACCGTGACGAGCACGGACGTCAAGGCGCCCGGCGTCATCAAGATTTCGGCGGGAAAGAAGCGTCACGCCCTCATCAAGCCCGGAAAATAGCCGGATCGCCGCGCTATTGGCTTTGCCAGCCCGGCTGCTGGATGTTGGGCGAGGTGGCCGACGGCGTGCGCGGCGACGCGGCGGGCGCCGGGCCGCTTTGCGGCGTGACGTCGTTGCCGGTGTCTTCGGCGGGCGCGGTGTCGGTTGTGGGCGCGGTGTCGGTTGCGGGCGCGCTGCCGGCTTCGGCCGGCGCGGTCGCCTGGGATTCGGCGTTGGTGGTGCCGTCGAAGCTGCCGAAGATATTGCGCAGGAATCCCGGGGCCAGCGCCGACAACGGATCGATATTCACCTTGGGATTGGCGATGGAGCCGGTCATGCGGTAGTTCGCGGCGAAGATGCCGCCGCCCTTGCTGCCGCCGGTCAGGATGTCGCCAACAATCGGGATGCCGCCCAGCGCCGCATTGACGAAATAAGCCGGGACGATGGTGCCGTTGGCGTCGATGGTGTCGGCCTTGAGGTCGATCTTGCCCTGCATGGTGAGGCCGATCGAGGCGCCGTAGGCGCGCCCGTCCGTGACCGTCAACACATTGTCCTCCATCCCGAGCGCGGCCTTGAGGTCCGTGAACCCGATCCCCTCGCCTTGCAGCAGATTGAAGACGCCGGTGAGCGAGGCGGCGGTCAGCATCTTGGCGAGCGCCGGGACCTTCGCCACCCGGTAATTCTTGATGAGGAGATTGCCGGCAAACGGCGCGGCCGGCTTGGTGTCGTCGATCGTCCCCGCCAGCGTCAGCGTGCCGCCCCGCATGTTGTCGAAGATTCCGAAATTGAGCAGGAAGCGGCCGGCGTCCCCCGTCGCCGCGGTCACCTTGCGCTTGTCGCCGTCGGTATCGATGGTGACGCGGAAGCTGGGGATTTCCTTGGCGTCCTTGGTGGTCTCCATGCCGCCTTCGAAATAGAGCTTGCGCCACTTGCCGTTCGCTTGATCGAGGTTGAGCTTGGCGTTCACCACGCGGGTGGTTTCCCCCATCCATAGATATTCGGCGGCGGCGTCGATCGTGTAGGGCGGCGGCGTTTCCTCTTTTTCCGGCTCCTCTTCGGGTTCGAGGGAGAAATATTGCGAGGCGTCGATCTGCGGACCTTTGATGTCGAGATCGAAGCCGCCGTCCTCGCGGAGCGTCATGAATCCGGCGACATCGGTGCGCCCGAAGGCGAGCCGTTTGAAATTGACGCGGGTGAGCCGGGCTTTGCCGCCGTTCGGGCCGGGCGCAAAACTGCCGTCGCCGCTGGCGCGCAAGCCCCCCGTTTCGATGTCGTAGTCGCGGATGGCCACCGGCACGTCGTCTTGCAGCGTGAGTGCGATGCGCCCGGTGCCCGGCGTGCCTTTCGGTTTGGACCAGTTGAGCTCCTTCACCTCCATTGCCGCCTTTCCGAGGTCGGCGGTGATGCCGAGGTCGCCGGCGCCGCGGTTGTTGACGACATAAACGAGATTGAGCGGCACGGTGCCGGTGATATAGGGCGAGACGCTGAAACCGAAGCGCGCCAAATCTTCGCCGCCGGGACTCGCCGTGATCGCATAGCGGCTGCGCGTCGGCGCGGCCTTGTCGAAACTCTCCAGAACATTCAGGGACGCGGGCACGCCGCCGAGCTTGGCCGTGCCTTCGGCGGTGACACGCTCGGTGTCCGCGGTCACCGTCAGCGCGCCGTCGGTGAGATCCTGGCCGAGCGCCACGTTTTTAAGCGTCGCCCCGCGCACGTTGGCGGCGGCGCCGATGCCCACGTCGGCGGCCAAGAGGTCCTTGAGCAGCGGCATTTTGAAGCGCATGCGCACCGCCGCCTGGCCGCCGACGTCGGCCGGCGCGACGCCGAGGAACTTCGCCGCCTCGACCGGCTCCGAATCGAGCGCCTGCATGATGTCGGAGAGCGGGCCGGACAGCACCATCTCGATGTCGGCGAACTGATCTTCGGCGTTGAGCCCGGTGAAGACGACTGTGCCGCCATCGGCGCGGATGCCCATGAGTTCCGCGTTGGTAATCGTGATGTCGAGCTCGCTCGCGGTGAAGGTCGCGCGGCCGGCGACATCGGCCGCCGGCATCATCGGCTGCAGGTAATCCACCGTGATTCCACTGGCGGTGAAGTTGCCGGCGATGGAATTGAGATGCAGGTTGTCGAGATCGCCCTTGGGCGCGGTGACGGCGAAAGCGGCGTGGGTCTGCGACACCCGGCCGTTGGAGAGATGATCGCGAATCCACACGCGCGGGTTTTCCGCCACTGTTTCCGGCCAATAGCGCATGAGGGAATTGACCGGCATGGCGGTGATTTCGGCCTCGCCTTGCGCGGTCAGATCGGCGCCGGTGCGGAAAATCGTGCCTTTGAGGGCGATGCCGGGACCGCCCAGATCCGCCTTGAATCCGTTCAGCACGATGCGCGACAGATCGTCTTCCAGCCGGCCGTTGAGGGACAGATGCGTGACCGGGAGCGGCTCTTTGTACAGGGCGGGCAGCGAGATCTCGCCTTTGCCCCCGGTGATGTCGAAGCCCAGCGCTTCGATCTTGCCGTCGAGATCGGCGGTGGCGGTGAGCGTGCCGGCGAGCGGCACCGCGAAACCGTCCATCCCGGTCAGGAGTTTCTGTTTCTTGGCGATGTCGGCGGGCGACACATTGCTGAACGACAACCCGACGTTGATCGTCCGCGCGTCGCGGTCGTAGCCGATGTCGGCGGCGAGCTCGGCGAAGCCGTCGCCCAGCGCCAGCTCGAGGGAGGCGCTGCCGGCGATGCCTTTGGCGTCGCGGGCGAGAAGAATATCGGTGTTGGTCGCGTGCCAGGTCGTCTTCGCTTTGTCGTCGACGAGCGTCAGATTGGCGTCGGTGATCTCGACCGAGGTCAGGTAGCCGATGGCCGTGCCGGTGCTGGGCGGCGCCAGCAGGTCGCCGACCAGACGTTTCAGGATATCGGCGGCTTCGGGCCCGGCGTCCTCGACTCCGAATTCGAACCCGCCCTCGGTCCCACGCTCGACGTGAAGCTTGGGATTGAAGATCTCCAGGCTGGTCGGGGCGATGATTCCGTCGAACAGCGCCCGGAAGCTCAAGCTCACGCCCATCTCGGGAACGGTGGCGACGACCTGGCCGTCGGCCTTCACCGCCTTGACCCCGATGAGGCGGATGTCGAGGGCCCGGTCCCAGCCGGCCCAGGTTAGCTGGGTGTCGTCGAGACGGGTGGTGAAGGCGCCGTCCTTGGCGCTCAGGGCGGTTTCGAGATAGGGCGTCAAAAAGGTGAGCGAAACCGGCTCGCCGGACAGACGCCAGACGATTAGCCCGCCCAGGATCACGATCCCGATGGCGGCGCCGATGACAAACTCGATGATGTGCCGGACCGAACTCAGGACCACGGTTTCTTGACCAATCGAAACGGATTGCGCAGCTTGCGGCGGGCGCAAGGCCCGCGGGCGAGGCCCAAGCGACCGGCCCCGCCGCCGCGCCGGATCGCAGCGGGCCGTTACGCGTCACCCTTCGTCCAGCCCATTTTCCATGGGATGGACGGCCGCGTGTAGCTTTTTCCGTATGATTCTGGCGGAATTCAGGCAGACGAACGGATCTCATGCGCTTTTTGACGGAAATCGGCAGTTTACCCGCCCCGGCGGACCCCGAGCGGGCCAAAACCGGGCTCGAGCGCTGGTGCGAGCCCAGGGACGTGGACGAAAGCGAATTCGCCCGGTCGCTCGCCGCCGGCGCCATGGGCCGGGCGCTGCTCGACTCCGTCTTCGGCAACAGCCCGTTCTTGACCGAGGCCTTGATCGCCGAGCCCGCCTTCGTCCGGCGCTTGATGACCGATGGGGCGGATGCCGCCTTCGCGCGGATCATTCCGGAGATGATCGAGGCTTGCGCGGGCGATTCCGGCAGCGCGCACCTCATGCAAGCCTTGCGCATCGCCAAGCGCCGCACGGCCGTCGTCACCGCGCTCGCCGATATCGCAGGCGCGTGGCCGGTGGAAACCGTGACCGCGAATCTGAGCGCGTTCGCCGGCGCCGCCTTGGAGCTGGCCTGCGCCCATGTCATGCGCGCGGCGGCCGTGGCCGGCGACATCGCCGATCCGCGCAGCGGCTATTTCATCCTGGGATTGGGGAAGCTCGGCGGCGGCGAGCTCAATTATTCCAGCGACGTCGATCTCATCGCCCTGTTCGATCCCGACCGCATGGTTTACCGCGGCAAGCGTTCGCTGCAGGAAACGGCGGTGCACGCGACGCGGGAACTCGTGCGCCTGATGGAGGAGCGCACCGCCGACGGTTATGTCTTCCGCTGCGATCTGCGCCTGCGTCCCGATCCGGGCGCGACTCCTTTGGCCGTCAGCGTGCCGGCGGCGGAAATCTATTACGAAGGGCAGGGCCAGAACTGGGAGCGCGCCGCCATGATCAAGGCGCGGCACGTCGCCGGCGACCGCACCGCGGCGGCGGATTACCTGGGATTCCTGATGCCCTATATCTGGCGCAAGAATCTCGATTTCGCCGCCATCGCCGACATCCATTCCATCAAGCGGCAGATCGACGCCCACAAGGGCGGCCGCAAGATAAAAGTGGCGGGGCATAACCTGAAGCTCGGGCGCGGCGGCATCCGCGAAATCGAATTCTTCGCGCAGACCCAGCAGCTCATCTGGGGCGGACGCATTCCCGAACTGCGGCGCCACGGCACGCAGGCGGCGCTCGCGGCTTTGGCCGCCGCGGGAAAGATTTCGGCCACGGCCCTGGCCGACATGACCGCCGCCTACCGCTACCTGCGCCGCGCCGAGCACCGCCTGCAGATGGTGGACGACCAGCAGGTCTATACGCTCCCCGAGGACCCGCAGGCGCTGGAGCGCATCGCCATTTTCCTCGGCTACAAGAACGCCGAGGATTTCGGCGCCGAGCTCACCCATCACCTGCGCGCGGTCGAGGGCCATTACGCCGCCCTGTTCGAGGAAGCGCCGTCCTTGAGCGGGCCCGGCAATCTCGTCTTCACCGGCGCCGAGCACGATCCCGATACGCTGAAGACGCTGGAAGGCATGGGCTACGCGGACCCGGCCGCGATCTCCACCATCATCATGACCTGGCACCGCGGGCGCTACGCCGCCATGCGCAGCGCGCGGGCCCGCGAGATTTTGACCGAGCTGGTGCCGGCGATCCTCGCCTCCTTCGCCAAGACCGCCTCGCCCCAGACCGCGTTCTTGAAGTTCGACGAATTCCTCGGGCACCTGCCCGCCGGCGTGCAGCTCTTTTCATTGTTCGAGGCCAATCCGGGCTTGCTCGATCTGGTCGCCGACATCATGGGCGACGCGCCGAATTTGGCCGGCATTCTGGCGCGCCGCCCCATCCTGCTCGACGGCGTGCTCTCCCACGATTTCTACGAGCCGCTGCCGGACGTCTCCGTCTTGGAGGAGGAGTTGGCCGAGACCATGGCCCGGGCGCAAAGCTATGAAGGGGCGCTCGATGCCGCCCGGCGCTGGGCGGGCGACAAGAAATTCCGCATCGGCGTGCAGATCCTGCGCAATTTGGTGACCGCCGACGAAGCGGGGCCGATGTTCTCCGACGTCGCCGACGCCGCCTTGCGGGCGCTGAAGCCGGTTGTCGAACGGGATTACGCGAAGGGCGAAGGCGTAACGCCGAACGGCGGCATGGCGGTGGTCGCGATGGGCCGGCTGGGCGGGCGCGAGATGACGGTGGGCTCCGACCTCGATCTCATTTTCGTTTACGAGGCGGACGAAG
>Ga0307436_1000947_pt1 | contig 13255 bp, 12 predicted proteins | sample SalMarWE160440MG_FD_202513 | JGI IMG/M metagenome (GOLD analysis project Ga0307436, IMG submission 202513) | Salt marsh sediment microbial communities from the Plum Island Ecosystem LTER, Massachusetts, United States - WE1604-40 | ecosystem: Environmental > Aquatic > Marine > Intertidal zone >...
GCATCGGCCTGGTGCTCAGCAGGCAGATTGCAGAGTCGCACGGCGGCACGCTCACGCTGCAGGAGCGAGAAGGTGCGCAAGGCTGTCGGGCGACGCTCTATTTGCCCCGCTCCCCTTGGAGCGGTCTCGATTCAAGTAGTGAAACGTCCTCGTCGGGGTAGCGCTGGCCGCCTCCGGACTGTCTCGCTAGTGCGATGCGCCATCGGTCGACCGAGGGCCCAGGGTACGTTCGAAGAATGCACTCATTCGTTCGTAGAACTGGCGTGAATCGGCGTCGTGAAAGTGGTGTTTCTGTTCCGGGTAGTAGGCCATCTCGAATGGGATTCCCGCATCGATCAGCCTGGCGGTGAAAGCGGAGGAATTGTTTGGGTGCACGTTGTCGTCTGCCGTTCCGTGCACGATCAACAGCGCGTCGCGCAGCCGATCGGCCGAGGTGACGGCGGAGGAGTCGCGGTAACCGTCCGGATCGCTCGCCGGAGTGTCGAGGTAGCGCTCAGTCCAGATCGTGTCGTAGAAACGCCAATCGGACACCGGGGCACCGGCCACGCCGGCCTTCCATGTGCCTGGAGCGTGAGTGAGCGCATAGAGCGTGTTGGCGCCGCCTCCCGACCAACCCCAGATGCCAATCCGATTGCCATCCACTGCGTCCAGACTCTTCAGGTACTTGACGGCCTCCAGTTGCGCCGCCAGGTTGATCTCTCCGAAATGGCGGTACTGCAGGTCCTCGCCGGCCTTGCCGAAGTAGATCGAGGCCTGGTTGTCGACACTGAAGATCACGAAGCCGCGCTGCGCCATGCGTTTCATCCACAGCCCGCGGCCCTTGCCTTCCCACTCGTCGATGACGACCTGCGAGGCGGGGCCGCCATACTGATACATGATCACGGGGTGGCGTCCCTCTGGCCGCCTTTCGACCGGCATCATGATCCTGGCGGGCAGGTTGGAGCCATTCGGTCCGGGGATGGTGAGCAGCTCCCATTGTGGCAGCGATTCCGGCGCGACGGCCGGTTCACTATTGGGCAGTGTGGCGACGCGTTCGCCGCTGGCATCGCAGACCTCGAGTTGGGGTGGGTGATTGGAATCGCTCCATTCGTGCACCCAATAGCCGTCCCAGGGTCGGCCGGCCGTTGCGGTGTTCCAGCCTGGCGCCACCGCCAGCGGCGTGGCCTGGCCCCCCTCGAGGCTCATCGAGTAGACCTGTCGCCTGGCTGCACCCAGTGGCGGTGCCCCATGCGCAGTGAAGAGAATCGTGCCATTGGACTCGTCCACTCCGTCGAGCTCGTCGACCGCACCGGCAGCGTGGGTCAGCTGCCGTTCCAGGCTGCCGTCGTGGCGGTAGAGATAGAGCTGCTTCCAGCCGCTGCGCTCCGACGGCCAGAGGATGCGCCCGTCTTTGAGGAATCGATAGTCGTCGGAGAGGTTGACCCAGGTGTCGTGAGTCTCAGTCAGGACGAGATTGCAGGACCCGTCTGCGGGATCGCAGCGCAGCAGCTCGAGCCTCGTCTGATCGCGGTTGAGGCGCTGAACGTAGAGCGCACTTCCATCCGGTGCCCAGTCGACGCGGGCAATGTAGACATCCGGCCCGGAGCCGGTCTGCATCCAGCTCGTGGCACCGCTGGCCAGATCCAGCACGCCCAACGTCACGGTCGGGTTGGCCGTCCCCGCGGTCGGATAGCGCTGCCATTTCACCTCCGGGTAGGGAGTGAGCAGATCGCTCAGCGGATAGCGCCCGACGGCTGAATCGTCGAAATGCACGTAGGCGATCGACCCGCCCCGTGGGTTCCACCAATAGCCGTGCGACTCGCGCCCCCAGATCTCTTCCCAGTACACCCAGTCCGGAATGGCGTTGCGCGACGTGTCCCCGTCGCCGCCGTGGGTCAGGGCGTGCTCGGTCCGCGAAGCCAGGTCCAGGATGTGCAAGTCGCTGTCGCGTACGAAGGTCACGGCGGTGCCGTCGGGCGAGAAGGCCGGGTCGCTCTCCCGCGACGGCGTCTCGGTCAACCGTTCGAGCCTCGGCGAGTTCAGACGGTAGAGATAGAGGTCTCCATCCAGTTGCAGCAAGAGGGCGTTGCTGTCGGGCGACCAGGAGTAGCCTTCGCCGCTCGGCTGAGTCGGCCAGGCGAAGGAGGCCTTCTCGCCCCACTCGTGCGCCCCGAGAGGGAAGAGCTTGCGCCGCTGGCCGCTGGCGGCGTCGAGGAGCCACAGTGCCTTGCCCTGGCCGTCGTCCCACTGATAGGTCAGGTGCTGCCCATCCGGCGCCCAGACCAGCTTCCCGGCCGTCTTCCCTGAGGTCGCGTCGCTGAACACGGCGTCGAACGACAGGGTCGCCGAAGGGTGCATCGTCTGGCCATTGACCTGCGCAGCCAGAAGCGCAGCGAGCAGAAACGCCACGCCCAACCGGGTGCTCTTCATCTGAGTCCTCCTTGCGCCCGGAGACCGCGATTCCGTACGAGGGCCTGAAGCATCGTTCTCAGCGCTCACATTCGGCTGTAGTTGGGCCCGCCACCGCCTTCCGGGGGCACCCACTCGATGATCTGGTACGGGTCCATGATGTCGCAGGTCTTGCAGTGCACGCAGTTGCTGGCGTTGATCTGCAGTCGGCGCCCCGACGGCGAGGACGGGTCGTCGACCATCTCGTAGACTGCGGCGGGACAGAAGCGCTGGCAGGGGTTGCCATACTCCTCGAAACAGCGCGTCACGCACACTTCGCGATCCAGGACGTGCAAGTGCACGGGCTGGTCTTCTTCGTGCGAGGTGCCGGATTGATAGACGTCGGCCAGGCGATCGAAAGTGAGCTCTCCATCGTGGCCGGGAGATGGACGGGCCTGATCCTCCTCGGACAGGTGGAGCATGCGCTCGTGGCCGGGCCGACAGCGGAGCCGATTGGCCACGCCCCAGCCCCGTCCTCCAGTCACGAAGCTCAGCGCGGCCTGGGTCACGCCGGCCGCGAGTCCATGCTCGAAGCCTTGGTGGAAGTTACGCGCCGGCCACAGCTCACGCCGGATCGAGCTCCCTTTGACCCGCTCACCATAGGCCGCCAGGCGCTCGGCCGTCGGCCCTCCCGAACGCAAGGCCTCGAAGATGGTCTCGGCCGCCAGCATCCCGGACTTCATCGCCAGGTGAATGCCCTTGAGCCGCTGCGGGTTGAGGAACCCACCGGAGTCTCCGGTGATCAGGAAGCCGTCACCGTGTGGGCGCGGCATCGCCCACCAACCCCCTTCCGGGAGCGCCTTGGCACCGTATCCCACCATCTCTCCGCCCTCCAGTCGAGATCGAATCGCCGGATGCGTCTTGAAGCGTTGGAACTCGTCGTGTGGGTCGAGCCGCGGATTCCGGTAATCCAGGCCGACGATGAGGCCCACGATGAGGAGATCCTCCGCCATGCCGTAGAGGAACCCGCCGCCGAACGTCGACCAACCCAGAGGCCAGTTCAACGTGTGGGTCACGGATCCGGCCTGGACGCGGCCCGGCGGGAGTTTCCAGAGCTCTTTGATGCCGATCGAATAGGTCTGGGGGTTGCGTCCGGCCGACAGCCCGAGGCGCCGGTCCAGCTGTTTGGTCAGAGTTCCGCGCGGGCCCTCACCCAACACGACCACCTGGCTGTGAATGTCGACTCCGGGCTCGAAGTTGGCCTTCGGGTTACCGTCTCGGTCCAGTCCTCTGTCTCCGGTCCGCACTCCGATGACGCGGTCGTCATCGAACAGGATCTCCGAGCCGGGGAACTCGCAGAAGATGTCCACGCCGAGAGACTCGACGCGAGGCGCGAGCCACTTCAGCAGCTTGCCGAGCGAGACAACATAGTTGCCATGGTTGTTTAGCGGGGGCGGGATGGGCAAGGGCAAAGCGCGTCGGCGGCCGAGCCAGAGCAGACGCTCGTGCTCGACGGCGCCCTCGAGCGGCGCCGATTGCCAGTCATCGGGGCACAGCTCGCGGAGGGCGGAGGGGTCCAGCACCGCCCCTGACAGCGCATGACTGCCGATCTCCTTGCCCTTCTCGAGGATGGCCATCGAGACCTCGATGGGAGACTCCGCGGTTTCGTTGTGCGTCGCGATCAGGCGGGAGAGATGGTATGCAGATGCCAGATTTGCCGGACCTGCGCCGACGAAGAGCACGTCGACGTCGAGGCTGTCACGTTGCACGTCCGTCATCGGGTGGGGTGCTTCGGGCGATTGAGCTGGCGTTGAACCGATCTCCAGGGGACCGCATCGTACCATGGGGTGGACGCCGCCGATGCCGCGATCCAACTGTCTCCGGACGTCGATCGGGGCGGCTCCGTTTGGCGGCGGGACCTTGCGCGGCCGGTGTCCCACGCCGGCGGTCACGGGAGCCCTTTGCCTGTCACCCAGCGCCATACGGAGCAAGGTGCTGTTGCGGCGCGGGTTGAAAGAGCGCCGCCCGGGCTGCGAAGATGGCGACTTTCCTGAAACGTATCAGTTGACCCTGTTTTACGAGTTCTGAGGACCCATGACTCGCCGCGCCACTCTGATTGCCAGCGTGACCACTCGCTCGCAGCTCGAACGAGTGGAGCAGCTCGCTTCCGCCGCCGATATCCTGGAGATACGGGCGGACCTGGTGGGCGATGTCGACGTGGACCACCTGCGCAATCGATTCAGCGGTGAGTTGCTCTACACGTTGCGCAGCGCGGCGGAAGGGGGAGCCGGTCCCGGAAGTGGTGAGACGCGCCGTGCGCGACTCCGTGCCGCCGCCGGATTCGACCTGGTCGACCTGGAGGCGGCGCGTGACCTTGACGGTGAGACGCTCGGCACCGTGCCGGCGGAGCGCCGGCTCGTGTCCTGGCATGGTCCGTCGGAGCCCAGCGAGGCGCTGCGCGAGCGGCTGGGGTCGATGCGTGGGGCACCGGCGCGTTGGTACAAGCTGGTGCCGTCCGCCGATCGATCCGGGGAGGAGTTCGGTCCGCTCGTGCTCTCCGCCGAGCTGCGTGCCCGCGATGTGATCGCATTCTGCTCTGGCGAGGTCGGACGCTGGACGCGGATCCTGGCACCTCGGCTCGGAGCACCGGTCGTCTATGCGGCGCTGCCAGGCGGCGCCGCGGCGCCCGGGCAGATCGAGCTCGATCGCGGGATCGCCGACTATGGACTTCCGAACCTCGGGCCGGTGGAGGCGCTATTCGGGATCGTCGGGCAGCCGGTCGGACACTCACTGTCGCCGCGGCTGCACAATCTCGGCTACCGGTCGCATGGCCTGCCCTTCGGCTACGTGCCATTCGAGGTCGCGTCCTTCGCCGATTTCTGGCTCGAGGTAGCGGAATCCGGCCGGCTGGAGTTCCTCGGCTCTCCCCTGCGGGGCTTGAGCATCACGGCGCCGCACAAGGCGACGGCGGCGGCCGTCGCGGGCGCCGTGAGCCCGGTCGTCGATCGACTCGATTCCGCCAATACGCTGGTGCGACGCAGCGGCGTATGGGAGGGAGAGACCACCGATCCGCACGGAGTACTGGTGCCCTTGCGGGAGCGCGCGGTCGATCTGAGGGGACTTCGCGCCGCGGTGATCGGCGCCGGCGGTGCGGGCCGCGCCGCGGCATGGGGCCTGGCGCGCGCCGGTGCGCGGATCACTCTGGTCAACCGGAGTCTCGATCGTGGGGCCAAGGCGGCTCGGGATCTGGGGGTCGAATTCGTCGCGCTCGACGCATTTCGCCCCGCCGGCTTCTCGGTGCTGGTGCACGCGACGTCCCTGGGTCGAGACGCCGGCGACCTGGCGCCATTCGAGGTGGCCGAAGCGGAGGCGGACGCGATTCTCATCGACCTCGTCTACTTGCCGGATCGCCCTACTCCGTTGCTGGAAGCTGGGCGCCGACACGGCCTTGCCACGATCGATGGCCGGGAGGTGCTGCTGGCACAGGCGCGATCGCAATTCCGATTGATGACGGGACGCGAGCTGCCCCTGGCAGAGAGTCGGGACGCCCTACAACTGGAGCCGCGATCGTGAGGCGCGCCCGGCTACATCGCCGTGACCTGATGGCCGACCTGCTGACCCCGGTCGAGGCCTATCGTCGCCTGCAATCGCGATCGACGGTCGGCTTCCTCTTCGAGAGTGTCACCGGCGGCGAACAGGTCTCTCGCTATTCCGTGTTGGGCACCGGGCCGAACCGCATCTATCGGCTCTATGCCGACCGGCTGGAGGAAGAGGGTCCCGAAGGGACGCGTCGTTTGCCCGGAGGGCCCATCGAGGCGCTGCTGGCGCTGGGCGGGGAGATCTCTGCGCAGCGTCAGGAGATCCCGTTCGTCGGTGGCCTGGTCGGCTACCTGGGCTTCGAGGTGGCCTCTCTGCTGGAGAGTCTTCCGGCCGCCGCTCCGGATCCGTTCGGCCTGCCCCTGGGGGTGCTGGCGCGCTTCGACTCCGGGGTGGTGTTCGACCGGGCGCGTCAGCGGCTCGTCGTGGTCGCCAACGAGATCGAGGATGAGATCTCGCGGCAGCAGGCGGGCCGCGAGTTGGATGCCCTGTGCGATGCCCTGGCGACGCCGGCGACGGTCGCCGGTGGGCGGCTCGCAGCCCTGGAGACCGCTCCGCCGCCGGCAGAGAGTGAGATCGTGTGGAACGGAAGCGATTTCCGCGATGCGGTGCGGCGTGTGCGCCAGCACATCATTGCCGGCGACGCCTACCAGGTGGTGCTGGCGCGCCGTTGGCGCATGGCGAGCCGCTCTCGGCCGCTGGCGCTGTACCGCGCCCTGCGCACCATCAACCCGAGTCCATACATGGTCTTGCTCGAGCTGCCTGAAGTGGCGCTGGTCGGCGCGTCGCCGGAGATGCTCGTACGCGTGAACGGGCGAACCATCGAGACCCGCCCCATCGCCGGTACTCGGCGTAGGGGGCGAAGCGCCGAGGAGGACGGTGCCCTCGCGGAGGAGCTGCTCGCCGATCCGAAGGAGCGTGCCGAGCACGTCATGTTGGTCGATTTGGGGCGCAACGACGTCGGGCGGGTCGCACGCCCGGGCGGCGTGAGGGTCGACGAGTTCATGCAGGTCGAACGGTACAGCCACGTCATGCACCTGGTGTCGGCGGTGCGGGGCGAGCTCGCGGACGACGTCTCGTCCCTGCAGGCGCTGCTCTCTTGTTTTCCAGCCGGCACGGTCTCCGGTGCGCCGAAGATCCGCGCCATGCAGATCCTGCGTGGCCTCGAGCCCGAAGCTCGTGGCCCCTACGCCGGCGTCGTCGGCTACCTCTCGTTCGCCGGTGACCTCGACAGTTGCATCACGATTCGCACGCTCGTTGTCCGGCATGGGGAGGTCTCGGCGACGGCGGGAGCCGGCATCGTGGCCGACTCGGAGCCCGAGCGCGAAGAGAGGGAGACGGAAAACAAGGCGGCGGCGATGCTGGCCGCCTTGCGCGCGGCGGAGTCGCTGGAGACGGCCGAATGATCCTGGTCATCGACAACTATGACTCGTTCACCTGGAACCTGGTGCAGATGCTCACCCGCCGGGAGGTCGAGGTGCGAGTCATGCGCAACGACGAGTTCGATCTCGAGGCCATCGAGGCGCTGCGACCCGCGGGGATCGTGTTATCCCCCGGTCCCGGCAGGCCGGAGGATGCCGGGGTCTGTGAGCCTCTTCTGCGGCGCCGTCGAGCCGTGCCGTTGCTGGGAGTTTGCCTCGGGCATCAGGCGCTCGGTCACGCCTTCGGCGCGCGAGTTGATTCCGCGGCCCGGTTGATGCACGGTAAGACCTCGATGATCCGCCACGTCGGAACGGGCCCCTTCGCGGATCTGCCCAGTCCGTTCGCGGCGACGCGGTACCACAGTCTGTGCGTCGTCGCCGAGTCGCTGCCGCCGGAGCTGGAGCCATTGGCCTGGAGCGAAGACGAGACCTTGATGGGGATGCGGCACCGCGAGCTCCCATACTGGGGCGTCCAGTTCCATCCGGAGTCGATCTTGACCGTAGCCGGGAACCAATTGATCGAGAACTTCCTCGCCTTGAGCCGGGGAGCAGAGATGGACGAACATGATGCTGGGTGATCCGGAAGAGGTGTTGCGGCGAGTGGTGGCAGGTGAAGAGCTGGGCGCACCCGAAATGGAGGCGTTTATCGGTGACCTCATGGACGGCCGGGTCAGCGCGGCCGTGCAGGCGGGCGTCCTCTCGGCGCTGGCCCTGCGGGGTGAGGCGGTGACCGAGATCGTGGGAGCGGCGATGGCGATGCGTCGGCGAGCGATTTCGGTCCCGCATCACTGTCCGTCCGTGGTCGATACCTGCGGCACCGGAGGCGACGGTCGTGGCACCTTCAACGTATCCACGGCGGCGGCCCTGGTGGCCGCTGCGGCGGGCGTCAAGGTGGCGAAGCATGGGAATCGCGCGGTGTCCAGCCGCTCGGGCAGCGCCGACGTGCTGGAAGCCCTCGGCGTGGAAGTCGACATGGGGCCCGACGAGGCCGCTGAGGCCCTCGACAGGATCGGACTGGCCTTCCTCTTCGCGCCACGGCTTCACCCGGCCATGCGTGAGGTCATGGCTGTGCGCCGGGCGCTGCGTATTCGCACCCTCTTCAACGTGCTGGGCCCGTTGACCAATCCGGCCGGCGCCCGGCGCCAGTTGCTCGGCGTGTACTCTCCGCAGCTGGTAGAGCCTCTAGCCCGTGTCCTGGCGGCGTTGGGCAGTGAGCACGTGCTGGTCGTCCATGGGGCTGACGGCCTGGACGAGATCAGCACCACCGGTCCGACCATGATGGCCGAACTACGCGACGGCGAAGTTCGCACGTGGACGCTCGAACCAGAGAGCCTCGGGTTCGAACGGGTCTCGATCGAGGCGTTGCGAGGCGGCGAGCCGGAGGAAAATGCAAGTCTGCTGCGAGGCCTGTTGGACGGCGCCGGCGGGCCTCTCGAGGACATCGTCTTGCTGAACGCAGCGGCGGCAGTCTATGTTGCGGGGCTCGCCTCGTCGCTGGCCGAGGGCGTGGAAGCGGCACGTGCCGCACTCGAGGAAGGCGCCGCGGCGGAGATTCTCGGCGCTCTTGAGACCTTTTCTCCTGTCGGAGGTGAGGAGTGACACGGGATCTGCCCGACGTGCTGCGACGCATTGTCGAGCGGCGGCTGCAGGCACTTGACGCCGCGCCGCCGCTCGACGTCGAGCTGCCCGCGCCGCGCCGCGTGCCTCTCCAGGAGAGCGAGAACAGCTTCCTGGCCGCGGTGGGACGCGAGCGAGGCCATGCCGTGATCGCGGAAGTGAAACTGGGTTCGCCGCGCATCGGCACTCTGGTCGGCAAGATCGACCCCGAGAGCCAGGCCGCCATGTACGCTCGTGCCGGGGCCGCCGCGCTCTCCGTCGTCGTCGAACCCAGCTTCTTCTTCGGTAGCTACGACTTGCTGGTGCGCTGCCGTCGCGCCGCCGATTTGCCGACGTTGGCCAAGGATTTCGTGCTCGACGAGCGCCAGCTCCTGTGGGCTCGCGCGGCCGGGGCCACTGCCGTCTTGCTCCTGGCCCGGCTCATGGAGGCCGAGCGGCTCATGCACCTGGCCGGCTTGGCGCGGGGCCTGGGGTTGGCCCCGCTGGTGGAGACGCACGATGCCGAGGATCTGGCCAAGTTGCGCGGAGAGCGTTGGGAGTGCGTCGGGGTAAACCACAGGGATCTGCGGAGCTTCGAGGTCGATCTGGAGCGCTCCGCTCCGTTGATGGCGCAGCTGCCGGAAGGTGCCTTGCGCATCGCAGAGAGCGGAATCGCAACGCCTTCCGACGTGGCGCAGCTCCGTCGGCAAGGGTTCGACGCCTACCTCATCGGCGAATCACTGTTACTGTCGGAGCATCCGAGCGAGCTGCTTCGAGAGTTGAGCACGGGGGCGAGTGGAGCCGGGAGATGAGCCACCTCCAGATCAAGATGTGCGGCATGACCCGGGCCGAGGACGCCAGACGGGCGGTCGACCTCGGAGTGGACGCAATCGGGCTCAACTTCTATCCGTCGAGCCCTCGCTTCCTCTCGGTGGAGCGGGCAATTGAGATTGTCGATCAAATCCGCGGTGATGTGGAGTTATATGGCGTATTCGTCAACGAGATCCCAGATAGAGTGGAGGAGATTCGCAGCCGGGTCGGCCTGGATCGGATCCAATTCCACGGCGACGAAGAGCCGTCCGAAGTCGCTCCCTTCGGACTGATGGCGGTCAAGGCGATCCGCTTCGCAGACTCGACGGTCGAGCGGCAGTGGGAGCGTTATCCGACGGTCTGGGGTTTCCTGCTCGAGGCGCGGCACGAGACCCTGTTTGGCGGGAGTGGCCGCAGCTGGCGCTACGAGTCGTTGGGCGGCGTCGAGTTGCCACGCCCATGGTTGCTGGCCGGTGGACTGAACGCGAGCAACGTCGGGGAGGCGATTCGTTCGAGCGGCGCGCGAGCGGTCGACGTCTGTTCGGGCGTGGAGTCGATTCCCGGTATCAAGGATGTGAGGCAGATGTCAGATTTCGTCAGGGAGGTCCGGCGTGTGGAAGAAGCGCTCTGATCCGGCGTCCGGCCTGTGGCGTTCGGGTGAACCGCTCGATGGGCGCTTCGGACCCTATGGCGGTCGATTCGTGCCAGAGACGCTGGTGGCTCCGCTGGTCGAGCTCGCGTCGGCCTATGAGCGGGCGGTGCGCAGCCGCCGCTTCCAGAGGCGCCTGGGCAACCTCCTGCGTCACTACGCCGGAAGGCCGACGCCTCTCTACGAGGCGCAGCGGCTCAGCGAGCGGCTCGGCGGAGCCCGGATCTGGCTCAAGCGCGAGGATCTCCTGCATACCGGGGCCCACAAGTTGAACAATGCCATTGGACAGGCCCTGCTCGCCCAGAGCATGAGCAAGAGGCGGGTCGTCGCCGAAACCGGCGCAGGCCAGCATGGGGTTGCTACGGCGACCGCCGCTGCCCTGCTCGGTATGGAATGCGCGATCTACATGGGAGAGGAGGACATGCGGCGCCAGCACCTCAACGTTCAGCGCATGCGGCTGCTCGGCGCCGAGGTCCACCCCGTCGCGGAAGGCAGCCGCACGCTCAAGGACGCCATCAACGAGGCGCTGCGTGACTGGGTGACTAACGTGCGCACGACGCACTATGTCCTTGGCTCGGTGCTGGGACCGGACCCGTATCCCCGCATGGTGCGTGACTTCCAACGGATCATCGGCGTCGAGGCGCGGCAGCAGCTCAAGAAGCAGGCCGGCAGGGCTCGGCCCGATCAAGCGATCGCCTGCGTCGGCGGTGGCAGCAACTCAATCGGTCTGTTCTCGGCCTTTCTCGAGGATTCAGAGGTCCGTCTGATCGGTGTGGAGGCGGGGGGATCGGGACCGGAGCTGGGGGAGCATGCGGCACGCTTTGCCGGGGGATCGGTTGGTGTCCTGCACGGCACCAAGACGCTTCTGCTCGAAGATGAAGACGGCCAGGTGGCGCCGACGCACTCGATTTCGGCGGGGCTCGACTATCCGGCGATTGGCCCGGAACACGTGCTGCTGCGCGACAAGGGTCGGGTGGAGTACACGCGGGTCGACGACGCCGAAGCGGTCCAGGCCTTTCACGCCCTGTCGTCGAGCGAGGGCATTCTCCCGGCGCTCGAGAGCGCCCACGCCGTCGCCGAGGCCATGCGGCGTGCGCCACGCCTGTCGACCGACAAACTCATCCTGGTCAATCTGTCGGGTCGCGGCGACAAGGACGTCGCCACGGTTCTACGGTGGGACGAGTCGCATCCCGCCGCCGAGCCGCTCGTCGGAGAAGCCTGAGGTGAGCCGCATCGATCAGATGTTCGCGCGCTGTGAAGCGGAGCGCCGCGCGGCGTTCATTCCCTTCCTGATGGCGGGAGATCCCAGCCTTCAGATGAGCGGGCGACTCCTGCGCGCGCTGGCGGCGGGCGGGGCGGACCTGATCGAGGTCGGGGTTCCGTTCAGCGATCCGATCGCAGACGGTCCGGTCAACCAGAGGGCGGCAGGCCGGGCTCTCGCCGCAGGAGCTAGCTTGCCGGGCGTGCTTCGGCTGGTGGCAGAGGAGCGTGAAGCTGTCCCTTGCCCAATCGTCTTGTTCAGCTATTTCAATCCGCTCTACCACTACGGATTGGAGCGCGTCGCGGAACATGCCGCCGCGTCCGGCGTCGACGGCGTGCTATGCGTCGACCTGCCGCCGGAAGAGGCCGAATCGGAGTGGATTCCGGCGCTCCGGAGGGCGCGGATCGACACCGTGTTTTTGGCCGCGCCGACCAGTCCACCGGAGCGCATGCGGCGCATCTGCTCGGCCTCGCGCGGCTTCGTCTACTTCGTGTCGCGGACCGGGGTCACCGGTGAAAGGCAGAGCCTGGAGAAGGATCTCGCGCGCCAGCTGAAGCGGCTCCGCAAGCAGTGCTCGCTGCCAGTCTCGGTTGGCTTCGGCATCGCCACGCCGGCGCAGGCAGAGGAGGTCGCCGGGCTGGCGGACGGAGTGGTCGTTGGAAGTGCCCTGGTTCGACTGGTCGAGGAAGCCGGGGAGAGCGAGGACCTGCCGGCGCGCGTACAGAATCGCGTCGCCCAGTTCGTGGGCGGGCTGGGCCGCCGCCGGAGCGGCTGGTCTCGGCTGTTGGGCCGTGGATGAGCGGACGGGTGCCGTGACGACGGAGGTACTGCACGTCGAGGCGGCCGTCCACGGACGCGTGTTATTGCACGAGGCGGAGCGCGCCTCGGCCGGCGACAGGCTCTTCGTCGCCTTCCATGGCTATGGCGAGGCCGCCGACGATATCTTGCATGAGGTGCTGCGCATCCCGGGGATCGGCGGCTGGCACGTGGCTTCGGTGCAGGCGCTGCACCCGTTTTACCGCCGCAGTACCGAGGAGGTCGTCGCCAGCTGGATGACCCGGCAGGATCGCGAGCTGGCGATCGAGGACAACCTGCGCTACGTCGACACCGTGCTGGAGGCCCTGTCACGCCGGCTCGAGACAGTCCACTCTCCGCCAGCCTATTGCGGATTTTCCCAAGGCGTCGCGATGGCCTGGCGGGCGGCCGCCATGCTCGAGAGACCATGCGGCGGGCTCATCGTCCTCGGGGGAGACGTTCCGCCGGAGCTGCGTCCGCTCTCACTCTCCCATCTGCCGCCCGTACTCCTCGGTCGCGGTCGGGCGGAGACGGCGTATTCGCGGGAACAATTGCGAGTCGATCTGGAGCTTCTCCGCCGCAAGGAAGTCCGGGTGGCGCTCTGCGAGTACCAGGGCGGCCACGAGTGGACCGATGAGTTCCGGGCACGCTGTGGGGTGTATTTGGAGAAGGTGGCGCGTAGCGAGTAGCGAGTCGCGAGCAGCGAGTGGCGAGTCGTGGATATCGAGTCGATACTCGTTACTCGGGGCGGGCGTGAGG
>Ga0307436_1000949_pt1 | contig 13246 bp, 11 predicted proteins | sample SalMarWE160440MG_FD_202513 | JGI IMG/M metagenome (GOLD analysis project Ga0307436, IMG submission 202513) | Salt marsh sediment microbial communities from the Plum Island Ecosystem LTER, Massachusetts, United States - WE1604-40 | ecosystem: Environmental > Aquatic > Marine > Intertidal zone >...
ACCGGCATGCGATCGTGGATCTCGCGGCTGACGCCGGTGGCGTCCGTGGTGAGGATGGTGAAGGAGTCGACGGGCTCGTCGGGGTTCTTGTCCCAGTGTTCCCAGAGTCCGGCGAAGGCAATCAGCCCCCGATCCGGCTTGCGGATGTGGAAGGGCTGTTTGCCGCCGGGCCGCTTCGCCCACTCGTAGAAGCCGTCCGCGGCGACCAGGCAGCGGCGACGGCGGAAGGCGGCCCGGAAGGCGGGCTTGTCCGCGGCTGTCTCGACGCGCGCGTTGATCATGCGATTGCCGATCGCCCGGTCCTTGGCCCAGCCGGGGATCAGCCCCCAGTGCAGAAGAGCCAGCTCACGGTCTGTGGACTCGTCGCGCCGCCGCGCCACGGGGGCGTTTTGGGTCGGGGCGATGTTGTAGCGGGGCGCCAGCTCGATCGCCTCGGCAACGCCGAGAAAGTCGGCGACGATGGTGCCGGGGTTGGTGAGCGTGTAGCGACCGCACATGCGTGCGGCCATGCTACCGGAAGTACCGTGAGTGAGAGGCCGGTTTCGTCCCTCTTCCCGACGCGCCACTCGCTACTCGCCACTCGCTCCCCGCTCCCTTCCCCCTACCCCCATCTCCCGGCCACCGTGGTGCCGACGATGACGTCATCAGGAGCACCGAAGACGAGGGCTTCCGCCAACGTGTCGGTCGCTGCGCCGGCCAGGCAGGGATGCTCCAGGTCGACCAGCGTGAAGTCCGCCCAGCGGCCAGTGGCGATCGAGCCGATGGCGAGGCCCAGCGCCGCCGCTCCGCCGGAGGTTCCGGCGTTGAGCAGCCGACGGGCGTTTTCCCCCGAATCGGAGAGCACGACGCCCCGACGCTCGCGCGCCAGCCGCTGTACGAATTCCATCCAGCGCATCTCCTCCAGCATCGAGATGCGGGCGTTCGAGTCGGTGCCCAGGCTGAGCCCGAGGCCGGCCGTCAACATCGCCGGCAGGTCGGCCACGCCATCGGCCAGGTCGGCTTCGGTGAGGGGGCACAGGCACACCGCCCCGCCGGCTCGGGCGAAGGCTTCGAGATCACTCGCGGCGCTGTGAGTGCAGTGGACGCCGACGGTGCGACTGAGCTTGGAGAGCCGGTCGACCAGCAGCGCCATGGGTCCCAGCCCGTAGGCCTCCCGGCAGCTTTCGACCTCTTGCCGCTGCTCTTCGAGATGGATGTGGAAGACGAGCTCGCGCCGCCGTGCTTCGCGATGAATCGCCGCCAGGTCTTCGAGGCTGGCGGCACGCACGCTGTGCACCACCGCGCCGAGGTGCTCAGTCGGCCGGCTCAGCTCGCGCCTCAGGGCTTCGACACGCTGCCAGTACGCCTCAGGCGAGGCGATGCGAAAGCGCTGCTGCGCGCCCTGCAGCGTCTTTCCGACGCCACCGGTGGCGTAGTAGACATAGAGCAGCGCCAGTCGAATGCCCGCCTTGCGGGCGGCTTCGATGACCGGCTGATCGAGGGCGAAGTCATCGGCGTTCGCGCCGTGGTGGAGGTAGTGGAACTCGCCGACCGTGGTGATGCCGGCGCGCCGCATCTCTTCGAACGCCTGCAGGCTCCAGCGGTAGACGCTCTCCGCGTCGAGCGATTCCACCAGCTCATACATGGCCTCGCGCCACGTCCAGAAGGTCGCATCCGCGCTGCCGAAGCGCTCCGCCCGGCCGCGCAGCCCGCGCTGGAAGGCATGCGAGTGGGCATTGACGAAGCCCGGCAGCAGGGCGCGCCGTTCCAGCCGCTCGGGTCGATCGGTCAACTCCCGCGCGACGCGGCCGATGCGGCCGTCGTCGAGCACCTCGATCTGGACATCCGGCGCGAAGTGGTAGCCGGTCCAGGTGAGATCGGGTTGGAGGATCGAGCGTGTGTTGGCCATCGCGCGGGAATGATGTCATTGGGGGAGCCCTCCGGCCACCCGCCCCCGGGGACGAGGGACGCGGAGCGAGGAGCGAGGAGCGAGGGGCGAGGGGCGAGGAACCGGAAGACTGCCCACTCCGCTGGAGACCAGAGACCAGAGACTGGAGACCGGTAACGGGTGACCGCCGGGTACGTGCCTATCTCTTACTGAGTCATCCTGGCGATCAGGCTGCGCAGGACCTCGCGGGCTCGGGAGATGTCTCGCTTCGGGACGTACTCGTTGGCACGGTGGGCGACGCGGATGTTGCCGGGGCCGAAGAGCACGCAGTCGTGGCCGGCGCGGGATAGGAAGCCGGCGTCGCTGGAGAACGCCGCAGAGAAGGTCTCCTTCTGTCCGACAGCGTCGCACAGAGCGCGGTAGACCGGGGCGTCTTCGGCCAGCAGCAGCGGGGGGCTCTGATGCAGGGCTTCGAAGATGACGGAGGCCTCGGGCGCCGCGTCCCGGACCGTGGTGCGGACGCGCTCGATCAGCGACGCGACGTCCATGCCCGGCAAGGGGCGCGCTCCCAGGTCGATGACGCAGCGGTCGGGTACCACGTTGATGGCGTCGCCTCCCCGGATCCTGGCGACGTTGAGGGCCACGAACGGCACCTCCGGAAAGAAGTCGGCATGGTCCGGTCGCTCGGCTTCGAGCTGCCGACGCAGCGCCCCGAGGGCGACGAGGACGGCCCCGGCGGGTTCGATCGCGTTGCGCCCCTCCTGGGGATGCCCGCTGTGCGCCGCCCGGCCACCCAGGGTGATGCGCATTCGCACGTGACCCTTGTGTAGTCGGATGGCGCGCAGATCGGTGGGCTCGCCGATGATCACCGCGCGGGGCAGGGCAGGCCGCGTCTCGTGTGCTTCCATCAGGTGCTCGGCACCGAGCGAGCCGACCTCTTCGTCATAGGTGAAGAGCAGTGCCAGCGGCGCGCGCAAGCTAGCCGGATCGGTTTCCAGGGCGAGCTCGAGGGCCAACGCCAGGAAGCCCTTCATGTCGGCGCTGCCGCGCCCCACCCAGCGGTGCTCGTTGTCGGTGAGGGTGAACGGATCGCTGGTCCAGTCCGTCTCCTCGGCCGGCACCACGTCGAGATGGCCCGACAAGGTCAATCCCGGCCCGAGTGAACTTCCCGCTTCGGGCCCGATCCAGGCCAGCAGGTTGGCCTTGGCGCCGTCCTCGGAGAGCTCGCGCTCGACCCGCGCGCCGGCGTCCTGCAGGAGGTCGGCGAGATAGTCGACGGCCTCCAGGTTCGAATGACTGCTGACCGTGTCGAAGGCGATCAGCCGCCGGAAGAGCTCCTCGAAGGGTGTTCCATGCACCCTGCAACCCTATCCGGCGTTGAGCGCGCGGGCAACTCCACCGCTATGCCGGGGAGAGCTTCCCGCATCCTCGGGGTACGGCGCCGATCCACGTTTGATAAGCGATTATTTTTCAACACCTTACGATCCGAGTCGAGGCCATGAAACCTGGCATTACAGTTGCTGTATCTAGTGTCGACGGGAGCCTGCGGCCGCCGGTCGCGAGGGTGTCCCGGAACGTGTGCTCAGGGCGCTGCCGGAAGGCCGTCCTTGGTGGAGGAATCAGAGAATGTCTCAAGTTCGCAAAGCGGTGAGTGCCCTCGCGGTGCTCGCGGTCGTGGGATGGATTGCCGGCTGCGCCAAGCCGCCGGTCGAGCAACAGAACGCCGTCAAGGCGTCGATGGATGCGGCGCAGCAGGCCGGTGCGCAAGAGTATGCCAGTGACGAATGGCAGAGTGCCCAGCAGGCGATGAGCGCCGCGCAGGCCGAGATCGATGCCCAGGCCGGCAAGATGGCGCTGCGGCGTAGCTACAGCAAGGCCAAGGAGCTGCTGAAGCAGGCGGACGACGCGGCGAGCCAGGCGGCGACCGCGGCGGCGACCAACAAGGCCAAGGCGAAGGACGATGCGCAGAGCGCTCTGGCCAACTTGAACCAGTCGATCGAGACGCTGAAGTCGAATCTCTCGGCGCTCGAGGACTGTCCGCACAAGCCCAAGGGGTTCCAGCAGGACTACCAGCAGCTGGACGGCAAGCTCGACGGCTTGAACACCGAGGCCGGCACGGTGCAGGCGGCCATCGACGGGGAGAGCTACAAGGACGCCCTGACCAAGGCGCAGTCCCTGCAGGCTGAGGTCGACGCGCTCGGGACCGACGTCCAGAACGCCAAGACCAAGCTTGGGTGCTGAGCCCGGCGCGACGTTCACGGGGCGGGCGGGGGGGTCGATTGCGGCCCCTCCGTCTGATTCTCGCGGCCGCCTTGCTGGCCATCGTGGCGGGAAGCGTGTGGGCCGCGCGCCGCATCCTGGTGGCACCACCGCCGGGCCTGGCGGCCTGGCGCTGGTCTCTGCACTCGGCGATCGGCCGCCTGGAAAGTGATGATCCTGCGGCGGCGCAAGCCCTGCGGCGCCGCCTGGCGACCGCGGAGGCGCTCTCCGCGCCCGCCTGGTGGGAGCGGCTGTGGGTCACGCCGGAGGTGATCACCGACGCTTGGCGCCCGGCGTTCGTGGAGGCGGTGGACGCCTTGCGTTCCATGCAGATCGAGCGCCAGGAGGCCGCCGACTGGCGGCAGCTGCGCGATGCGCTGCGCCGTCGGCTGGCCGTCCAGCAGGAAAGGCTCGGCGAGGCCAGCAGCGGTTCGGCGGATGCACGCGCTGCCAGCCGCGCCGCCGCGCGCCTGGCGTGGGCGGACTCGCTGGCCAAGCAAAGTCGATTTGGCGCGGCGATTGGTGAAGCACGAGAGGCAATCGGCTGGCTCGACCGGGCGAGCGGCCAGCGGCAGCAGATGCTGAGCCGCTTCACCGACCCGGCGCGGCTGCAGGGCTGGCGCCGACAGGTCGATGCGGCGATTGCGGCGTCGCATCGCGCCCGAAACGCGGTCGTGATCGTCGACAAATGGCACCGCAAGCTGGAGATCTATACCGCCGGGCGCCGGGTCGCGTCGGTACAGGCGGAGCTGGGGACGAACGGATTGCTGCAGAAACTCTACGCCGGTGACGCGGCGACGCCGGAGGGTCGTTATCACGTCGCCCAGAAGAAGGACGGCGCCGCGACGCGCTATCACAAGGCGCTGCTGCTCGATTATCCCAATGCCGAGGATCGGCGGCGATTCGCTCGGGCGCGGCGATCCGGCGCCCTGCCGCGCGGCGTCGGTATCGGCGGCTTGATCGAGATCCACGGCGGTGGTGGCTCGGGGCGGGACTGGACGGACGGCTGCGTGGCGCTGTCGAACGCCGACATGGATCGCGTCTACGCGCAGGTCGCCGTCGGCACGCCTGTGGTCATCGTCGGCGCCCTGCCGGAGGTGGAATGAAGAGCCTGGCGCGGCGACTGATGGCTGCGGTACACCTCCGCCGGCGACGGCTGGTCCGGATCTGCGCGGCGGCGCTCGTCGTCCTGGCCTTGCCGGCCGTCTCCGGCGGTACCTGGAGCGGCGGGTCGCTGCATTCCACCGGACCGGTGGGCGAGGGAGCGTCGGCGAGCGGCGACACGATGCGCCGGATCGCCGCGTTGAAGCGGCAACTCGCCGCCCAGGGGCCGCGCGGCTGGAGCATCGTGGTCGACACCTACCACAACCGCCTGCGTGTCTATCGCGGTGACCAGACGGTGCGCGTCGCGGTGTGCTCGACCGGAACGGGGCGTTCTCTACGCGACCCTCGCGACGGCCGGATCTGGGTCTTCGACACGCCGACCGGTGAGTGGAAGGTGCAGCGCAAGGTGCGTAATCCGGTGTGGGTCAAGCCCGACTGGGCGTTCATCGAAGAGGGCGAGCTGCCGCCCAACAACCCGCGCGAGCGCATGGACGACGTCTCCCTGGGGGACTACGGGCTCTATCTCGGAGATGGGTACATCATCCATGGCACGCTCTTCCAGAGTCTACTCGGGCAACCGGCCACTCATGGATGCGTGCGGTTGGGGGACAAGGACCTGGAGTATGTCTACAAGACCGTGCCGGTGGGCTCGCGTGTCTATCTCTACTGAGGTGCTCCGCGCCGCGTCCCTGATGCTGGTGCTCGCCTGTGGCAGAGCGCCGGCACCGGCTCCCTCCCCTCCGGTTCCGGAGCCTTCGGAGGCGGCACTGAAGGCCGAGCTCGCCCTGGCGCGAACGCCCCAGGTCTACCTGGTGCTGGATCTGGCACGGCGCGAAATCAGCGTGCGCTCACGCGGGCGAGAGTTCGGCGCGCTGCATGTGGAAGACGTGGCTTTCGAACGCTGGCACCCACCGCTGGGTGGGCGAGGAGCCGCGCCGCCTCCGGCGCTGCCGCTGGCCGTCAAGGTGGTAGGAGACGATCCACCGCGCAGCCTCGAGGCGCCGGAGCTCGCCTCGTTGCGCCCGGCGGGCTCGACGGCATCGGAGTCTCCGCCGGCCGCCGCCACGCCGCCTCCGCCCAACGGCGCACCGCTGCTCAGCGAGCTGCCGTACTGGATGCCGCTCGACAACGGCTGGCGACTCTATGTGGACGCTCGACCGCCGCTCCGCGGCCCGGGGGGCCGCTGGATCGACACGGTCGCCTACCTGTTCACGCGGCTGAGCGGCCGTTCGGCTCGACAGCCGGACCGCCTCGTAGTGGTCGTGTCGCCGGCGGACGCGGACTGGCTACGCCACCTGCTCCGCCCAGGCCGCCCGTTGCTCATCTACTGAACGAGCGCCCACGCCCGGCCCCCGGTTCTCCAGAAGCGGGAAGCGAGAAGCGGGAAGCGGGAAGCGGGATGCGGGAAGCGGGATGCGGGAAGCGAGAAGCGAGAAGCGGGAAGCGAGAAGCGAGTCGGTCCGGAACTCGCCCCTCGCCCCTATTCTCAATACCGCAAGACTGCCGCCGGCAACTCCGCGTCCCCGGCCTCATCCGGCGTGAGGGGCACCGCGATCCCGCCGTTGGCCAGCGTCTCGCACAAGATGAAGGCCACGAGATCCTGACTCTCGTCGTGCTTCTCGGGTGGCTTCTCGCTCAGCGAGACCTGGCAGTGCTCGGTGTCCACGGTTCCCCAGCGCACGACCTCGGGATCGATCAACAGGGTGTCGACGCGCCCGTGCAGGCTGGCTAGCGCCAGATCCTCGAAGCCATGCGCGACGCGCGCCCGATCCGCCAGCTCGCGCAGGTGATCGGCGGCGCGGCGCCGCCGATCACTCGCCGCGGGCAGAATCACCTGCCCATAGGCGCGCTGCCAGAGCTCGAGATCGCTCAGCAGCTCGGGGTTGCCTTCGACGCCGGCCTCCAGCACCCGATCTTCTCCCAGTGCCTGCCGGCAGATGGGGAAATAGGCGCCGACGGCGGCCAGAACGATCGGCACCTCGCGGTCGATCGCCGGCAGCAGCGCGTCGCCGATGCGCCGGAAATAGTTCAGGATGTCCTTCTTAAGCCGATCCTCGTCGCTGTCGCCATGCCCGTGGACCAGTGGCGGCTGCTTGCCGCGGGCGCCCGGACTGGCGCTGTGATACTGCACGGAGGTGTCGTACTGCTCATAGCCCAACGCCGACTGGAAGTCGGTCGGCAGCTCGGGGACATTCATCTGCCGGAATCCTCCCGAGGCGCCCTCGAGCACCCGCACCGCGTTCAGGCTCACCGCCAGGATGTAGAAGCCTCCCGCTTCGCTCGCCAGCGGCAGCAACGGCGCGAGATCGAAGTACTCGGCGACGCGCAAGCGCTCGGGAGTGGCTATGGGCAGCCGGAACGTCGCCGAGACGGCGGGTGAGAGAAAGGCCGCAACGCCGCCGCTCTGCTGCTTCCAAAAGCTCTTGTCACGGAGCAGGTCCCGGAGTGGAGCGAGCAGCTCCTCGGTCTCCGCGGGCCATTCCTTCAGTTGGGCCTCGGCTTTGCGCAGTAGGTTCTTCAGCACCGCGGGATTCTGGCCCACGTCGGCGCCCCTGGCCTCGAGCGGGAAATAGAGCGAGACGCAGGGGGTTCCGCGCTGGGCTGCGAGCCGGCGCAGATCTTCCATGCGCACGATGTCGGCCGCGGTTCCGGCGATCGGCTTCAACGTGTTCTCAGCGACTGCAATCATCGGTTTCGTCATCCACGATTGTAATGGGTGCGTCGGTGCGCCCCGGTTGGCCGTACTCGGAGCCCCTGTCGTTCGATCCACATTGCCTCCTGCTCGCCGTCAGTGACCCGGCGGCCGGGTTGGCTTGGCCGACTTGCTCGGCTTGGCCGGTTTCGGCGGTTTGGCGTTACCCGGCTGCGTCGCCTTCGAGCGCGTGCCGCGCGCCCCTTCTGGAGATTCCTGCCGGGTGATCGGTGGTCGATAGATGCGCACCGCGTCCTGATCGATGGCGTCGCCCGGCGGCGCCGGCTTCTGGACGTCCTCGATGCGGTAGCGGGGGATCTCGACGCCTCCGCCACGCTGGATCTGATCCGGCGGCAGCCCACGCTCGATGACCTGGCGTTCCTGCCCGGGCTCGTAGCGGGTCACGTCGCGCGTCCGACCGAGAATTTGTTGCCGGCTCTCCGGCGGGATGATGCGGCTACGCACGTCGTGGTCTACGAACTGCCGCTGCGGTACGAAGAGCCATGACGAGGACCTCATGCGGGTGTGCCCAAGCGTCAACCCGACCCCGACGTGCCAGGTGGCGCCTGGGGGCAGGGGAGCCCACCCCACATATCCGTCGCCGTAGCGCCAGGCGACCCAGGCCGGCCCCCAGAGCGTGTCCGGGACCCAGTACCATCCCCAATGCGGGTCCCAGGCCCATCGTCCATAGTGGAAGGGTGCCCAACCCCACTGCCAGTACGAAACCCAGGTCCAACCGTCCACGGTGTAGACCCAGCGACCGTTGGTGTACGGCTGCCAGGCCGCATCCATCTCGGAGGGAATCCATATCCAGCCGTGGGGATTGAACCAGACCCAGTCGCCATAGGGAGACAGCGAGTCGTAAAAGACCGACCAGCTCACGCTGACGCTGGTTCTCGCCGGAGCGGGGCCCATGCTGGCACAGGCTCCCAGGGTCATGACGACGATGAGTGCGAAGGCCAGGTGGCGCATTCTCGCTCCTTTCCCGGGCGCAAAGCCCGCCAGGTGATCAGGTTACGCCGTAGGGTGGAGGCTGTCGCCACCTCACGGCGCGGTGCTCGCCTACACCAACGGGCAGGTTGGGACGTGGCGAATCGCGTCGAGCAGGAATACGGAAGCGTAGACGACAGCGAGGCCGTAGGCTCCGCGGCGGAGCGCGGCCGCGACTGCGACGCGGTGGGCGCCCACAACTGCCATGGAGTCCAAACGATGCAAGTACGACGCCGAATACCGCCGATCTCCCTCATTTGCGCCCTCTCCCTGCTTCTCAGCCTGAGCCTCGTGATGCCGACGCCCGCCCAGGACAACGGAAACGGGGCCCAGCAACCGGCTCCAAAGCCGTGCAGCAGCCCCGAATACCGCCAGTTCGACTTCTGGCTCGGCGACTGGGTCGTGACGACTCCGGACGGCAAGAAGGCGGGCGAGAACCGGGTGGTCAGCCTGCTGGACGGCTGTGTGGTGCAGGAGAACTGGGTCGGCGAGCACGGCTCGGTGGGCCACAGCTACAACATGTACTTCTCGCGCGACAGAAAGTGGCACCAGACGTGGGTGGAGAACGACGGCCTCCTGCTGCAGCTCGCCGGCGGTATCGAGGACGGCAAGATGGTGATGCGCGGCACGATTCCGGGTCGAGACGGCGAACCGGTCCTGCACGAGGTCAGCTGGGAGAAGATCGACGGCGGCAAGGTGCGCCAGCACTGGCGCGCCTCCAAGGACGGCGGCAAGACCTGGAAGGATCTGTTTATCGGGATCTATGCGAAGAAGTAGCGAGGGGCGAGGGACGAGGGGCAAGAAGCGAGTGGCGAGAAGCGAGAAGCGAGAGGCGGGAAGCGAGTCGGCTCAGAATCCCCTCGGGTAGCGGGTAGCGGGTAGCGGGTAGCGGGTAGCTGGTGGCTGGCCGGAGGCGAGCAAGAATGTGAAAGCCGGCGAGACCGACACGTCGTAAACTACTGAGGCGAGTACGCGAGGGCACTGTCCGGCGATGAATCAGTTCACCTCAAACGCCTGCACCGCGATGGGCTCGGACGGTCCGACGATTGGCCCCTATGAACGCGTGCTGTGGGCCGACGGCGATTCGGTGCTGGGTCGGTTCGATGCCGATCCGGATGCGCCGGATTTCAGCGACGCCGGACCGATCGGGGCGCAACCGGCGATCGCCTTCCCGCAGAGTGCGGTGCGCATCGAGCCCGAAGGTGAAGAGGGCTTCATCTCCGATCCGACCATCGCCGTGCTCCACAACCCGTGTCGCCCTTACACCCGCCGTGACATCTTCGGGGTCGGCGATCACTGCGAGTGGATCTCGATCCGGCGCGACGCACTGGGGAACTTCGGGCCCTGGCTGGATGAACGTCACGACATGCCCTTCAGTCGTTCGTCGGCGCCGATCGCGCCGCGCGCCTACGCCCTCATGCGACTGCTGGTGCGCTACCTGCGCCAGGCGGACGAGCCCGATCGGGCCCTCGTCCATCAGCTCCTTTCCGACGTTCTGCAAAGCGTCGCGCTGGGCCTGCGGCACAGCCCCACCGAGAGCCGGACGGAAGAGGCCCACGAACGGCACACCGCACTGGTCGAAGAGGTCAAGAACCTGCTGCTCCGTCGTTTCAGCGAGAGCTGGATGGTCGAGTCGATCGCCGAGTCGGTGGGCAGCTCTCCGTTCCATCTCAGCCGGGTCTTTCGCCGTCGCACCGGCTACACGCTGCACCGCTACCTGACCGAGCTCCGACTGCGCCATTCGCTGGGCCGGTTGGAGGACGACGGCGTCGATCTGACCGACATCGCCCTCGATGTCGGCTTCTGCAGTCACAGCCATTTCACCGTCTCGTTCAGCGCGACCTTCGGCGTTCCACCCTCGGAGTTCCGCAAGCAGCCGGACGAGCGCCAGCTCCTGCAGTTTCGCCGTTTGGTCGGCTGAGCGAGAGGCCGCCGGCTTCCGGCCACCGGCCACCGGTTTTCCCACCCACCCCCAAGCCCCAAGCCTCAAGCCCCTCCGATACACTCACCTCTCCGCGTCACGTCCGAGGAGGAAGAAGATGAATCGAAGGTTCTCGTCGTCGCTGCTCGCCTGCCTCGCCGCCGTCGGCCTGGCCACCGGTCCGGCGCCCACCGTTGCCCTGCACGGGTACTCGTCGGCCGCGGCTCAGGCACAACACGACTGGGAGGCGAAGTTCCGTGCCATGCCCGACCCGGCGCGGCTCAAAGCCGACATGGAGCATCTGGCGGCGCGGCCGCACCAGCTCGGCTCGCCGTACGACAAGGCAAACGCCGAATGGATCTTGCAACACTTCAAGGACTGGGGCTGGGACGCCCACCTGGAGACCTTCCAGGTGCTCTTTCCCACCCCGAAGCAACGCCGCGTCGAGTTGGTCGAGCCGACCCATTACGTCGCCACGCTGCGGGAGCCGGCCCTGAAGGCCGACCCCACGTCGAGCCAGCAGGACGAGCAAATCCCGACCTACAACGCCTACTCGGCGGACGGCGACGTCACGGCGCCGCTGGTCTACGTCAACCAGGGCGTGCCCAAGGACTACGAGGAGCTGGAGCGCCTCGGGGTCTCGGTCGAGGGCGCCATCGTCATCGCGCGCTACGGCGGCTCATGGCGCGGGATCAAGCCGAAGGTGGCGGCCGAACATGGCGCCGTGGGTTGCATCCTGTTCTCCGATCCCATCGACGACGGCTACGTTCAGGGTGACGTCTTTCCCGACGGCGCCTGGCGGCCGGCCTTCGGCGTGCAGCGTGGCAGCGTCATGGACATGCCGCTCTATCCCGGCGACCCGCAGACTCCCGGCGAAGCGTCGACGCCCGACGCCGATCGCATCCCGGTCGAGGACGTGAAGACGCTGACCTCGATCCCGGTGCTCCCCATCTCCTACGAGGACGCCAAACCGCTGCTCGCCGCACTGCAAGGACGGGTGGCGCCGGAAGGCTGGCGTGGCGGCCTGCCGCTCACCTACCACCTCGGGCCCGGGCCGGCGAAGGTGCACCTGACCGTGAATTCGGACTGGAACCGGGTGACGCTCTATGACGTCATCGCCACGCTGCGGGGCGCGAAGTACCCAGATGAATGGGTGGTGCGCGGCAACCATTTCGACGCCTGGGTCAACGGTGCCGAGGATCCGATCTCCGGCCAGGTGGTGCTGCTGGAGGAGGCGCGGGCGCTGGGTGAGCTGGTCAAGCAGGGCTGGCGCCCCGATCGCACCATCGTCTATGCCGCCTGGGACGGCGAGGAGCCTGGCCTGCTGGGTTCGACCGAATGGGCCGAAGCACACGCCGACGAGCTGAAGCGCAAAGCGGTCGCCTACATCAACACCGATGGAACCGATCGGGGCTATCTGAACTGGAGCGGCTCGCACAGCTTGGAGCGCTTCATCAACGGCGTCGCCCACGATGTAGCGGATCCGGAGACCGACCTCGACGTGGTCGAACGCCTGCGCCTGAAGCGCATCCGCGACGCCAAGCCGGGCGAGGACGGCGACGAGGACCGGCAGGAGCTACGCAGCCGGCCGACCCTGCGCATCGACGCCCTGGGCTCGGGCTCGGACTACACCGTGTTCATCGACCACCTAGGGATCGCTTCGCTCGGTCTGTACTTCGCCGGCGAGAGTGACGACGGGGGCATCTATCACTCGATCTACGATGACATCTACTGGTACACACACTTCAGCGACACCGACTTCGTCTACGGCCGCGCCCTGGCGCAGACGGTCGGCGGCGCGGTGATGCGTCTGGCCGACGCCCAGCTGCTGCCCTTCGACTTCGATGGACTGGCCGACACGGTGGGCAAGTACGTCGACGAGATCGAGAAGCTGGCCGACGACGAGCGATCCGAGATCGTCGAGCGCAACACCGAGCTCGACGAGGGCGTCTTCGACGCCACCGACGACCCGAAGCGGCCCGAGGTGGCGCCGCAGCACGAAGAGGTGCCGCCCTTCCTCAACCTCGCCCCGCTCGAGAACGGCCTGGCGGCGCTCAAGACCGCGGCGGAGGCCTATCGGGTAGCGGAGGACAAGATCGAAGCGGGCGGCGGAGCCGGCCTGGGCCGCGACGGCGTGGCGCAGATCAATCAGCGGCTGATCCAGAGCGAGCGCCGTCTGACCAGCGACGACGGGCTGCCCGGACGGCCCTGGTTCAAGCATCTGGTCTACGCGCCGGGCTTCTACACCGGCTACGGTGTCAAGACGCTGCCCGGCGTGCGCGAGGCGATCGAGCAGAAGAAGTGGGCGCAGGCCGAAACCCAGGCGGCGCGCATCGGCGACACCCTGCAGAACGAAGCCAACCTCATCCTGGAAGCCGCGGTGGAGCTCGAGAAGCTGGCGCCGGCCGAGTAA
>Ga0307436_1000950_pt1 | contig 13243 bp, 9 predicted proteins | sample SalMarWE160440MG_FD_202513 | JGI IMG/M metagenome (GOLD analysis project Ga0307436, IMG submission 202513) | Salt marsh sediment microbial communities from the Plum Island Ecosystem LTER, Massachusetts, United States - WE1604-40 | ecosystem: Environmental > Aquatic > Marine > Intertidal zone >...
AACGCGGCCGCCTGCTGGCGGCGATGAGCCGGCGCATTCTCCAGCATGGCGACGAGCTCGCCGAGCTCGAGGCCAAAGACACCGGCAAGCCGATGAAGCAGGCCCGCAACGATATCGAAGTCGCGTCCCGCTATTTCGAATTCTATGCCGGTGCCGCCGACAAGATCCACGGCGAGACCGTTCCGTTCCTGACCGGGTTTCAGGTGATGATCCTGCGCGAGCCCCGCGGGGTGACCGGGCACATCATCCCCTGGAACTACCCTGCCCAGATGTTCGCCCGCACCGTCGCCTCGACGCTGGCCGCCGGCAACGCCGCGGTCATCAAACCGGCCGAGGAGGCCTGCATGAGTTGCCTGCGGATGACCGAGTATCTGGCCGAACTCGGATTGCCTTCCGGCGTACTCAACCTCGTCACCGGGCTGGGCGAAGAGGCGGGAGCGGCGCTTTCGGGGCATCCCGGCATCGATCTGATCGCCTTCACCGGCTCGCCGGCGGTCGGCACCCTTGTCCAGACCGCCGCGGCGCAGAACCATCTGCCCTGCATTCTCGAGCTGGGCGGCAAGTCGCCGCAGGTCATCTTCGAGGACGCCGATCTCGACCGCGCGGCCGACGTCACGATCGCCGCCATTGTCCAGAATGCCGGCCAGACCTGCTCCGCCGGCAGCCGGGCGCTGGTGCAGGAGACGATCTACGAGACGTTCACCGAAACTCTCGCGGCGCGCTTTGCGGCGCTCGATACCGGCCCCCACGACCTCGACCTCGACTGCGGGCCGCTCATCTCCGCGGCCCAGAAGCAACGGGTCGAGACCTATCTCGCCAGGGCCGCGGCCGACAATATCGAGACGCTCGCCACCGGCCGCCTCGACGAGCGGGCGCCCCGGACCGGATACTACGTGCCGCCGACGCTGCTCGACCGGGTGCCGCCAACCCACGCCCTGGCCCGCGAGGAGATCTTCGGTCCGGTTCTCGCGGCCATTTCGTTCACCGACGAGGACGACGCCATCCGCATCGCCAACGCCACCGACTTCGGCCTCGTCGCCGGCGTCTGGACCGAAAATGGCGGCCGCCAGATGCGGGTCGCCAAGGCGATCCGGGCCGGCCAGGTCTTCGTCAACGGCTACGGGGCCGGCGGCGGTGTCGAATTGCCTTTCGGCGGGTTCAGGCACTCCGGTTACGGTCGGGAGAAGGGACTGGAATCGCTGCGCGAATACACCGTCGCCAAGACCGTCATCTTCAACCACCTCAAGCCGGCCGGGTGATCCGGACGATGCACGAGGCCGAACCCGAAAGACTTGTCGTCGGCAACGAGCCGAACATGGCGATTGTGCTCGCCCACGGCCGCGGCGGCTCGCCCGCCGACATGCGGGCGCTCGCCGCAGCGCTGGTGCTCGATTCGGTGATCTTCGTGCTGCTGAAGGCCGATGGCGGGGTCTGGTACCCGAACTATTTCATGGCGCCGACCGCCGACAACCAGCCGCACCTGACCGCCGCTCTCGCGCACTACGAGCGCGCGGTGACGGCCCTGATGGACGAAGGGATCAGCGAGTCGCGGATCGTGGTCGGCGGATTTTCCCAGGGCGCCTGCCTGACATGCGAATACCTGACCCGGTATCCGCGCCACTATGCGGCGGCGGTCATATGGACCGGTGGTCTGCTCGGTCCCGAGGGTTCGCGCTGGCGGCCCCGGCCCGAACTGGCCGGCATGCCGGCCTACTACGCCTCCTCGCAGATCGACGAGTGGGTGCCGCCGTCGCGGGCCCGCGAAACCGTCGACTGGCTGAACGCCTCCGGCGCCGCGGTGACCTCGGTGATGTTCGAGGATCGCCCGCACCGGGTCAGCGACGCCGAGATCGCCGGCGCCCGCCAGCTCATCGAGCGGGCCCGCCTCTAGGGCTCGCCGCACAAGGGGATCCCGACGTGAGCGTATGCATCCTGGGCTCGATCAATATGGACGTCGTGCTCGCAGTGCTCCATCTCCCGCGTCCGGGGGAGACCGTCTCCGGCGCGACCCGTCACACTCATCCCGGCGGCAAGGGTGCCAACCAGGCCATTGCCGCGGCTCGGCTCGGTGCACGCACCGAATTGCTGGGCGCGGTCGGCGCCGACCAGTTCGGCGACACGCTCCTCGACTATCTTGGGCAATCCGGCGTCGGGATTGCCGGCATCCGGCGGATCGAGGCCACCGATACCGGCCAGGCATACATCTGCGTGGCGCCGGACGGCGAGAACCTGATTGTCACGGTCCCCGGCGCCAACCACGCCGTCACGCCCGAGCCCGCCGATCTTGAATTGCTGACTGGCCACGCGGTCTATCTCAGCCAGCTCGAAGTACCGCCGGCGGCCGTCGAGGCATTTTTCGGGAGCCCCCCGGCGCAGTCGGGCCGGCGCCTTCTCAACGCCGCCCCCGCCCGCGCCGATGCCGGCCCGATCCTGGCCTTGGCGGATATCGTCATCGTCAACGAGACGGAACTCGCAACCTATTGCAGCCTCGCCGAGGCTCCAGCTTCGATGCCGGCAATCGAGTCGGCGGCCCGCACCCTGATCGCCGGTCCCGCCCAGACGATCGTGGTGACGTTGGGCGCCGAAGGCGCTCTCGCGGTCTCCACCGATAACACCAGAACGGTCCCGGGCCGCCGGGTTGAGGCGATCGATACCACCGGGGCAGGGGATTGCTTCTGCGGCGCCATGGCCGCGGCACTCGATTCCGGCGCTCCGCTCGCCGATGCCCTCGAATTCGCCACCGCCGCCGCCGCCATCGCGGTCACCCGCTCCGGCGCCGGCCCCTCGATGCCGACCGCCGCCGACCTCGAAGCGTTTCGCGCCGCGGGCGGAAGCTGAGCTGGCGCCGGCCGCCGCCATGCACGTCATTTGTCCGACGGGACGCGCGATTTGCGCGGCATGGGGCTTGGCGAGCGGCCATGCGGCGCTAGACTGGCCGTGCGGCCCGGGCTTTGCGGCCCCGACCCGACCCGCGTCAGCCAAGAGGAAATCATGCGCACCGTCACCATCGGCCATTCGGATCTGAAAGTATGCAACATGCCGCTCGGGGCCATGTATCTGGGCACCCGGCAGACCCGCGAAGAGTCCTTTGCGCTTCTGGACTACTACCGCGACCGCGGTGGCGATTTCATCGACACCGCCAACATCTACGCGCACTGGACCGGCTCGCAGTGGCGCGGCGGCGAAAGCGAGACCGTGCTCGGGGAATGGCTGGCCGCCCGGGGCAATCGCGACGAGGTGGTGATCGCCTCAAAGGTGGGGTTTGGCTATTCGGATGTTCCCACCGGTCTGACGCGGCAATTGATCGCCGATGAGTGCGACAAGTCCCTCAAACGCCTGGGGATCGACACCATCGATCTCTACTTTGCCCATGTCGACGATCGCGACACGCCCCTGGAGGAAACCATGGGCGCCTTCGCCGACCTGGTCGCCGCCGGCAAGGTCCGGGCGATCGGAGCGAGCAACTACGGTTCCTTTCGGCTCGCCAAAGCCAATCAGGTCGCGCGCGACAACGGCTTTCCCCAGTTCCAGGCGCTGCAGCAGCGGCACACCTATCTGCGGCCCAAATACAACGCCGACTTCGGCGGGCAGGTGGTGCTGAGCGCCGAGATGGTCGACCATTGCCAGTCCGAGGGCCTCGCGATCATCGCCTACTCGGTGGGGCTGGCCGGGGTCTACACCGGCCGCGAAGACCGTCCCGTCCCCGAGCAATACGACACGGAAGACGGCCGCCGTCGTCTGCACTCGCTCCACGAAGTGGCGGAGCAAACCGGCGCCCAGCCCTTTCAGGTGGTGCTGGCGTGGGTGATGCAGACGCCGAACGCCATGCCTTTGGTGGCCGGCAGCACGATCGAGCAGCTTTCGGAAAATCTCGACGCCGCCGATCTCACCCTGACCGACGAACAGATGCGCCAGCTCGACGAAGCGGGCGACTAGCCGGCCATCGCCCGCTCCACCATCGGCCAGACCTGGGTGCTGCCGGCGTAGATCATCTCCAGCGCCACGTAGAGAACGACGGCCAGGCCCAGATAGGCGATCCAGCGGTAGCGCTCCAGGAAACGGGAGATGAGCACCGCCGCAAATCCCATCAGCGCCACCGACAGAAACAGCCCGAACACCAGCACCGCGGGGTGTTCGCGGGCCGCCCCGGCGACTGCCAGCACGTTGTCCAGCGACATCGAGACATCGGCGAGAATGATCTGCAAGGCGGCCTGCCCGAAGGTCTTGGTGGGCGGCGCCGCCGCCGCCGGCACCGTCTGCCTTGTGCCGTCCTGGGAGTACGCCCGTGCCGGATGCAGCTCGCGCCACATCTTCCAGCACACCCAAAGCAGCAGGAGCCCGCCCGCCAGCAACAGCCCGACCACGTTGAGCAACTGCACCGTCACCAGTGCGAACCCGATTCTGAGCACCGTCGCCGCCGCAATGCCGACGAAAATCGCCTTGCCCCTCTGGGCTTGCGGCAGCCCGCGCGCGGCCAACGCGATCACGATGGCGTTGTCGCCGGCAAGCGCCACGTCGATCAGCACCACCTGCACGAACGCCGTCATTACTTCGACTGAAATCAACTCGGGCAGGGCGAAGCTCCCTTGCGGCGGCTTGCGTCGGGGCACGTACGGGCCGATCTCGCGGTGCGCGAGTGCGATCGCGCCCCTGGCGCACGGCACGGCTTAGATAGTCACGACGGCGGGTCTTTTCTACCGTGAGGAAGGCGCCTATCCCCGTCCATTTGCGGTTGGTCAGGCAATCTGGTGACAAACGCCGCGATCCGTCCGCCAGCCTTGACAGAGCGTCGCGCGGCAAACCAGTATCGCCGCGGAGCCTGCGGGAGAGACCGGCCAGCCTTGCCGGCGCCGAAGGAGCAACCGCCCCGGAAACTCTCAGGCAAAAGGACCGCGGCACCGCCAACCAACGTCTGGAAAGAGGCGCACCCGCGCCCGCCGAAGGGGTAATTCTCTCAGGCAAGAATACAGACGGGGCGATCAGCCAGGAAACCGGTGCCGCCGGAGCCAGGCCGGAAAGATCGCCGATGGCCGAAACCGATACAGCCCAGCCCAGCACCGCCTCCAACCGCACGCCGCTCTATGACGCGCACGTCGCCGCCGGCGCGCGCATGGTCGAGTTCGCCGGCTACCACATGCCGCTGCACTACGCGCCGGGGGTTCTCAAGGAGCATTTGCATTGCCGCCAGGCGGCCGCGCTGTTCGACGTCTCTCACATGGGGCAGGCCGAACTCGCCGGCCCCGACTTCGAGACCGTGGCCGTGGCCCTGGAGACGCTGGTGCCCGCCGATATCGTGGGGCTGCCGCCCGGCCGCCAGCGCTACACCCAACTGACGACCGACGACGGCGGCATCATCGACGACTTGATGGTGTCGCGCCCGCCGATCGAGGAGGGAGGAGACTGGCGCCTGCACCTGGTCGTCAACGCCGCCCGAAAGCACTTCGACTTCACCCGCATTGCCACCAAGGTTCCCGACGAAGTCGCTGTCAAACCGCTTGACGACATGGCCATGATCGCCCTTCAGGGCCCCGCCGCCGAGTTGGTGCTGAGCGATCTCGCCCCGGCGGTCAGCGCGATGTCGTTCCTGGACGTGGCCATGGTGGAGATCGACGCGGTGCCGACGATGGTTTCGCGATCGGGCTATACCGGCGAGGATGGCTTCGAGATATCGGTGCTCGCCAGCCGGTCCGCCCACATCTGGCGCCGCCTCACCGCCGATCATCGGGTCATGCCGGCCGGGCTGGGCGCCCGCGACTCACTGCGGCTGGAAGCCGGCCTGTGTCTGTACGGCGCCGACATTTCCACCACCACGACCCCCGTCGAAGCGTCTCTCGGCTGGTCGATCGACGGCCGCCGCCGTGACGAGGGCGGTTTTCCCGGCGCCGCGGTCATTCGCCGCGAACTCGCCCACGGACCGCTGCGCAAGCGCGTGGGTCTGTATCCCGAGGGGGCGGCACCGATCCGCCCGGGGACCCCGCTTTTCGAGGACCGTACTTCTGAGCGCGCGGTTGGCTACGTTACCTCCGGCACCCTCAGCCCGTCGCTCAACGTGCCGGTGGCGATGGGCTATGTCACGGCGCCCCTGAGCGCCAACGGCACGGCGCTGGTCGCGGAAGTCAGGGGCACACGGCGACCGCTCTCGGTGGCGCCGATGCCTTTCGTGCCCACGCACTACAAACGCAACACGTCCGAATAGGACCCGCTGTCGATGCACACCAAATACACCACGGACCATGAGTGGATCACCCTCGCCGACGGGATCGCCACCGTCGGGATCACGTCGTACGCGCAGGACCAGCTCGGCGATGTGGTGTTCGTCGAGCTCCCCGAGGTCGGCCGGCAGGTCAGCAAGGGCGAGGCGGTTGGCGTCGTCGAGAGCGTCAAGGTCGCCTCGGACGTCTATGCACCGGTCGGCGGTGAAGTGACCGAAACCAACGCCGCCATCGTCAAGGATCCCTCACTGGTCAACGCCGACCCCGAATCCGGCGCCTGGTTCCTCAGGCTCCGGCTCTCCGACACCGCCGATATGGACGGCCTGCTCGACGCCGAGTCCTATCGAAAGCTCACAGCGTAGTTGTCGGAGGCCCTGCCGTGAAATCCACCGACCGCGCCGCGAATTTCGCCGATCGCCATATCGGGCCCGATGCCGGTGACATCGCGGACATGCTCGCCGCCATCGGCTGTCCAAGCATCGACGCGCTGGTCGACGAAGCGCTGCCTGCCTCCATTCGCCTGTCGGCGCCGTTGGCCCTCGCGCCAGCCAGCAGCGAGGCCGAGGCATTGTCCGCCCTGCGCGAATTGGAGCAGGCCAATCAGGTCTACACCTCGCTCATCGGGCAGGGCTATCACGGGACCGTTCTGCCCGCGGTCATCGAACGCAACATCCTCGAGAACCCGGCCTGGTACACCGCCTACACCCCCTACCAGCCCGAAATCAGCCAGGGACGGCTGGAAGCGCTGGTCAATTTCCAGACCGCGATGGCCGATCTCGCCGGGCTTGATCTCGCCAATGCGTCCCTGCTCGACGAAGCGACCGCCGCCGCCGAGGCCATGGCGATGGCCCGGCGCGCGACAAGGGTCGCTTCCACGACCTTTTTCGCCGATGCTCACTGCCATCCACAGACCCTTGCGGTGCTGCGGACCCGCGCCGAGCCGATGGGCTGGACGATCGTCACCGGCGATCCGCAGTCCGACCTCGATCCCAGCGCCGTGTTCGGAGCCCTGTTGCAGTATCCCGACACCACCGGACGCATTCGCGACCTGGGACCGATCCTGGCCGCGCTCGCCGCCGCCGGAGCTGTCGGTTGCGTGGCCGCCGATCCGCTGGCGCTGGCGCTTCTCGCCCCGCCGGGAGAACTGGGGGCCGACATTGTCCTGGGCTCCTCACAGCGTCTCGGGGTGCCGATGGGATTCGGCGGCCCGCACGCCGCCTACATTGCGTGCCGCGAAAGGCTCGTGCGGGCGCTCCCCGGCCGGCTGGTGGGCGTCAGCGTCGATGCGCGCGGGCGGACCGCCTACCGGCTGGCGCTGCAAACCCGTGAGCAGCATATCCGTCGCGACAAGGCGACCTCGAACATCTGCACTGCCCAGGTGCTTCCGGCGGTGATCGCCTCGATGTACGCGGTCTATCACGGCGCCGAGGGGCTGCGCGCCATGGCCTCCCAAATCCATCGGCGGACCGCGGCGCTCGCCGCCGGCCTGCGTCAGATCGGGGTGCCGCCGGTCAATGCGAGCTTCTTCGACACCCTGACAGTGGACGCCGGCGATGGCGCCAGGCAAATCCTCGCCCGGGCCCGGGCCGCCGGGATCAACCTGAGGGATTTCGGTGACGGCCGGATCGGCGTCGCCCTCGACGAGACCTCAACCGACGCCACCGTCGAGACCCTCTGGCGGGCCTTCGGCGGCAATCTGGACTACGCCGCCGTCGAACCGGACGCGCCGGAAGGTCTGCCAACAAACCTCGCGCGGCGCTCGGAGTTCATGACCCACCCGGTCTTCAACCGCCATCGCTCGGAAACCGAGCTGATGCGCTACATGCGCAGGCTCGCCGACCGGGACCTGGGGCTCGACCGGACGATGATCCCGCTCGGCTCGTGCACCATGAAGCTCAACGCCGCCGCCGCGATGCTGCCGGTTTCCTGGCGCGGCTTTGCCGAATTGCACCCGTTTGCCCCCGCCGACCAGGCGAAGGGCTACGCAAGGCTCATCGACGGGCTCGAAAAGATGCTGTGCGAGATCACCGGCTTCGAGGCGGTATCCTTGCAGCCGAATTCAGGCGCCCAGGGCGAGTTCGCGGGCCTGATGGCCATCCGCCGGTATCATGCCAGCCGCAATCAGGCGCGCCGCGATCTGTGTCTGATTCCCGCCTCCGCCCACGGCACCAACCCGGCTTCCGCCCATATGGCGGGGCTCGAGGTGAAAGTCGTCGCCACCGACGCCGGCGGCAACATCGACATCGCCGATCTCGAAGCGAAGGCCGCGGCCAACGCGGACCGCCTGGCCGCGATCATGGTGACCTACCCTTCCACCCACGGTGTCTTCGAGGAAGACATCCGCCGCGTGTGCGACATCGTCCATGCCAACGGTGGCCAGGTCTATCTCGACGGGGCCAACCTCAACGCCCAGGTGGGGCTCGCCCGGCCCGGCGACTACGGCGCCGACGTCTCCCATCTCAATCTGCACAAAACGTTCGCCATTCCCCATGGCGGTGGCGGACCCGGCGTCGGCCCGATCGGCGTCAAGTCGCATCTGGCCCCGTTCCTGCCGACGGATCCGAGAACCGGCGAGGCAGGGGCTGTGGCCGCCGCACCGTTCGGATCGGCGGGCGTTTTGCCGATTTCCTACGCTTACATCCTGATGATGGGCGCCCAGGGACTCAAGCGCGCCAGCCAGATCGCGCTGTTGAGCGCCAATTACCTCGCCGGCCGGCTCGAAGAGCATTTTCCGGTGCTCTATCGCAACCGCCGGGGCCGGGTGGCCCATGAGTGCATCATCGATCCACGCCCCCTGAAAGAAACCACCGGCGTCACCGTCGATGACATCGCCAAGCGGCTGATCGACTTTGGCTTTCACGCCCCCACAATGAGCTTTCCGGTGCCCGGCACGCTGATGATCGAGCCGACCGAATCCGAACCCAGGCGCGAACTCGACCGGTTCGTTGCCGCCATGGTGGCGATCCGCGCCGAGATTGCCGAGATCGAATCCGGCGCGGTCGAGGTCGAACGAAGCGTCCTGCGCGGCGCCCCCCACACCCTTGCCGATCTCACCGCGCCGGACTGGGATCGCCCCTACACCCGTGCCGACGCCATCGCGACCGAGCCCTCCGATGCGGACAAGTATCTGCCGCCCGTCAACCGGGTCGACAACGCCTATGGTGACCGCAACCTGGTGTGCACCTGCCCGCCGCTCGAGCCCTTCAGGGAAGCAGCCGAGTGAGCGCAGCCGATCCACCTGCCGACCCCCGCCGCAATCCCATCGCTTTCCTGCGCGCGCTCTACGACACAGCCGTCGATCGCGCCCGGCCGGCCAGCGTGATCGACCGCTTCCTGCCCGATCCGCCCGCGGGTCGGACCATCGTTGTGGGGGCGGGCAAGTCCGCGGCGGCGATGGCCGCGGCGCTCGAGGAGCGTTGGGCCGGTCCCCTGGAGGGGGTGGTGGTCACCCGCTACGGCCATGCGGTGCCCACCTCGTCGATCAAGGTTCTTGAGGCCGCCCATCCGGTCCCCGACGAAAAGGGGCTTGCGGCGGCCGGGCAGATTCTGCGGGCCGTCGGCGCGGCGGGACCCGACGATCTGGTGATCGTGTTGTTGTCCGGGGGAGGCTCGGCGCTCATGTCGGCGCCGCTTGAGGGGCTGCCGTTTGCCACCAAGCAGGTGATCACCAGGGCGCTTGTGCGTTCGGGCGCCTCGATTTCCGAGATCAACTGCGTGCGCAAGCACCTGTCCGCGGTCAAGGGCGGGCGCCTGCTGATGGCGGCGGCGCCGGCGAAGGTCGTGACCCTGGCGATCTCGGACGTCGTCGGCGACGACCCGGCGACCATCGCCTCCGGCCCGACGGTTCCGGACCTGACGACCCAGGCCGAAGCCCGTCACGTCCTCGAGAAATACGCGATCAACGCGCCTGCCGCCGTCCGCCGCATCCTGAACGACCCGGCTTTCGAGAGCCCCAAGCCCGCCGACTGCGCGGATCTGGCCGCCGAGTACCGGCTGATCGCGTCCCCGGCGGCCTCGCTTGCCGCGGCCGCCGAAGCCGCTCGCGCTGCCGGCGCGCAGGTGATCGAGCTCGGCGACGGTATCGAGGGCGATGCCGCCGGCTACGGCACGGGTCTCGCGGCACGCGTCGATGAGCTTGCCGTCAACGCGCACGCCCAGCCGGTGCTCCTGCTTTCCGGTGGCGAGCTGACCGTGACGGTGAACAACCCCGCCGGCAGGGGCGGACCGAGCGCCGAATGCGCGTTGGCGTTCCTGATCGCGACCGCCGGCCGGGAGGGCGTTTTCGGCCTCTTCGCCGATACCGACGGCATCGACGGGACCGAAGACAATGCCGGCGCCATCGTCACGCCGGCGCTGTTTGCGAGTGCCGCCGAGGAAGGGGTCGACCCGGCGGCCCTGCTCCGCCAGAATCTCAGCTACGACTTCTTCGATGCCGTTGGCGGGCTGATGGTGACCGGGCCCACCCACACCAACGTCAACGACTTCCGGGCGGTGCTGCTGCTTTGAGGCCGCGCGCGCCCGCACGATTGACTGAAAGCCGTCGATAGCGGCAAAAATCGCCCGCGCACCGCATCGGAGAGCCGAGATGCCCACCGGCGAGAACATCCTCAAGCAATCCGGCAAGCCCCTCTTCTTCAAGCTCGGCAATCCCGACCGGGTCGGGCTGGCGCCGCCGGAGATCCGGCTCGGCGAGTGCATTCGGCTCGCCGCCCGCGATCTCAGCGGCATGCAGAAAGAGGCCCTTGTCGTCTCCGCGCGTACCGGCGCCGCCTGGCGCCTGGCGTCCGACGAGGGCGCCTATCTCGACGGCCATGACGAGGGCCCGTGCCCGCTTTCCTTCGTCTCCTCGGGCATGGTCTCGGCCATCATGAACGAGCTGCTGGCGCTCGCCGCCGAGCGCTCCATCGACATCGGCAAGGTTCGGCTCATCCAGGACAACTACTACACCATGCGCGGCTCGGCCTCTCAGGGCACCATGACCGGCGGGGCCCGCGACATCGAACTCGAGGCCCAGATCGACGCCGATGCCAACGCCGATACCTTGCGGGCCCTGGTCGCCGACGCCGTGGTCGCATCCCCCCTTGGCGGCTTGACGCGCCAGTACAAACACTCGGTCTTCACGCTTTCGCACAATGGCGTCGAGATCGAGACCGGGCGAGCCCTGCCGCTCGGCGCGCCGGCCTTGCCGGACCCGGCGGGCAGTTTCGATTTGGTCGGAATCGGACAGGGAGACTGGGCGCCCGTCATCACCCGCATGGGCCGCATGACCCCGAAGAACGAGGAAACCCGAACCTTTGCCGGCGGCTCGCTCACCGATCGTCAGGATCGGCTATTGCATTTGCGGGTGTTCTGCACCCTGCGTCCCGACGGGATGAAGGAAATCATCCAGCACATGTACAACCCCCATGGTTCGGTCTTCCGGTTCCTGTCGGAAGAAGGGCCGGAAAATGGCGGCAAGGGCAGGGCGCCCGACGCGCTGAGCCTTGTCGCGGCCGGCATCGGCTTTTGCTTCATGACCCAGCTCGGGCGCTACGCCCGCATCGTGCACAAGCAGGTCAAGGACTACCGGATCGTCCAGGACGCCCATTTCACCCTGGGCGGCGCCAGCGGCGGGACGGGGCGGCCCGGTGACGCCGATCCGATCGAAACCCATCTGTATCTGGTCAGTGCCGAAGACGACGATTTCGCCCGCATGTCCCTCGATATGTCCGAGCAGACCTGCTTCCTGCACGCCCTGTGCAAGGCGGCGCTGAAGACGCGGATTCGGATCGCCGGATTCGACACCGAGCTGGCCGCCTGAACGGCCCGTCCTATCGAAAGTTCAACGGGACTGGCCGCGCGCCGAGGCGCGCGGCCCGTAGCTCTTTGTAGGCGCGGTCCTAAGCGGCCGCCACTTCCATCGGCTCGCCGCCGCCGGCCTCGACGAAGGTGCGGGTCAACCCGCCCAGCCCGAGCACCAGAACGGCCAGCCACACAAGCCAGTTCAGGAACGGCACGAAGGAAAGCACCCACACGATCACCAGACCGATGAACAGGCCCACCAACTGAACCATGATCGGGGCTGCCTGCATTTTGAAGGCCGCCAGAATCCGCCCGCCGAGCACATACGCACCCGTCACCTGCGCCACGATCCAGGCAAGCACGAACACGATGATCTCGACTGGAATCAGGGGGATTCCGATCAGGGTCATACCGAGCACCGGGATGGCGCCAAACAGCACCGACAGCGACAACAGCCCCACCCACAGCGTGTACCAGGGCTTCGCCACCGACCGCTGATAGAGGCTCATGCTGCGCTTCGGGAAGATCGCGAAGATGATCAGCCCGATTACCAGCAGCACCACGTTCCAGATGATGGCCGGCACGATCAGCATCCACGGCGACATGGTCTGCACGGTCTCAAGCGCCACCTGCGCCGGACCGGTGACCCGCTGGGCATACTCCAGCCGCTCGAAGCTCACCCGATCGGCGCTGGCCACCGTGGCCGGCACGTCGATCTCGTTCGGCGCCCGGATCGTCACCTTGCCGTTGACCTTGGCGCCGCCGGCGAAGGTGAGCGTCTCGCCAGTGAACTGCAGGTCGCCGGAAATCGACGAGGTAACCGTGGCGACCTGCGCCGCGATCAGCACCGAACCGGCGACCGGCGCGTTGAGCGTCACCGTCTGGCCGGCCAGCCGCGCATTGCCGCTGACGCGCCCGCCCGAGGCGACGGTGATGGTGTTGCCGGCGGCCGTCAGATCGTCTCCGACCGGCGCCGAAATCGTCACGCCGAAACCGGCCCCGTAAACGTCACCGGCAACCGCCGCGTCGACAGAGACGTTGAATCCGGCCAGATGTGCATCGCCGCTCACCGGCGACGACACGCCGACGTTGAACCCGGCCGCGAACGCGTCGTTTTCGGCGGGTTTTGTGATTTCGGCATTTTGTCCGCCGGCATATTCGTCGCCGCCGAAACTGAAGAACTCGGTATCCGGTGCCTGCGCCGCCGCCGCCGTGCCGAACGACACGACCAGCAGGGCCGCAACAAATCT
>Ga0307436_1000951_pt1 | contig 13231 bp, 12 predicted proteins | sample SalMarWE160440MG_FD_202513 | JGI IMG/M metagenome (GOLD analysis project Ga0307436, IMG submission 202513) | Salt marsh sediment microbial communities from the Plum Island Ecosystem LTER, Massachusetts, United States - WE1604-40 | ecosystem: Environmental > Aquatic > Marine > Intertidal zone >...
TATGATCGAGGCCTACCTCGCCTATGGCGAGACGAAGACGGCCGTTTTCGAGCTGTTCGTGCGTAAGCTGCCTGCGCGGCGCGGTTTCCTAATGGCGGCCGGTCTTGAGCAGGCCCTTCAGTTCCTCGAAGATTTGCATTTCTCCTCGGATGACATCGAATGGCTCAGGAGCACCGGCAAGTTCAGCGAACGTACGATCGATTATTTCGCCAGTACGCGTTTCACAGGCGATGTCCATGCCATGCCGGAAGGCACGGTGTTTTTCGGCAACGAGCCGATCTTACGTGTGACCGCCCCGCTGCCTGAAGCCCAACTTGTCGAGGCGCGTCTCATCAATATCCTGCATTTTCAGTCGCTGATCGCTTCCAAGGCGGCGCGTATGGTTCTCGCCGCGCCCGAGAAGCTCCTCGTCGACTTCGGTCTCAGGCGTGCGCATGGCTCCGAGGCTGGTCTCATGGCCGCGCGTGCCAGCTACATCGCCGGCTTCACCGGTACGGCCACGGTGCTCGCCGCCAAGCTCTTCGACATTCCGGTTTTCGGCACCATGGCCCATTCCTTCATCGAGGCCCATGATGACGAGGCTGTTGCCTTCGATAGATTTGCCCGTGCGCGGCCCGAGGACGTCATCTTTCTGATCGATACCTACGATACCGAAGCCGCAGCCCGGAAGGTGGTGGCGCTTGCGCCGCAGCTCAAGGCGGCTGGCATCAGCACTCGCGGTGTGCGTCTCGACAGCGGCGATATGATCGCGCTCTCCAAAGCTGTGCGGAAAATTCTGGATGAGGGCGGTCTTTACGACGTCACCATCTTCGCCAGCGGCGGTCTGGATGAGGATGATCTCATGGCCATGGCCAAGGCCAATGCACCGATCGACGGATTCGGCATCGGCACAAGTCTGACCACATCTTCGGATGCGCCTGCGCTCGACTGTGCCTACAAGCTGCAGGAATATGCTGGCTTGCCGCGCCGCAAGCTTGCGGCCGGAAAGGCAACGTGGCCAGGTCGCAAGCAGGTTTGGCGGCATTACGGAGACGATGGCCATATGGCAGGCGACGTCTTCTCCGTTGAGGACGACAATCAGGCAGGGGAGCCTTTGATCCGCCAGGTCATGCGAGGCGGCAAGCGTCTCTCGCCCGTACCGACGCTCGGCGAGATCCGGGCCCATGCCGCGCATGAGCTTCAGCGTCTTCCTGCTCCGCTGCGCGACCTGGAGCCGGAGACGACTTATCCTATAAAGGTTGGCGAGGTCTTGAAGGATCTTGCCGCGGCATTCGACCGCCATCTCAGAGAACACGAACGGAACCCCGAATGACGAAAGAGATTGTCGTCGGCGACCAGGATGCTCTGATCGTGGTCGACATTCAGAATGATTTTTGCCCGGGAGGAGCCTTGTCGGTGCCGCAGGGGGACGAGATTGTTCCGCTAGTCAATCGCCTCGCTGAACGGTTCCCACATGTGGTCTTGACCCAGGACTGGCATCCTCCTGATCATCTCTCTTTTGCTTCCGCCCATCCCAACACGAAGCCATATGACACCATCGACGTCGATTACGGCTTACAGATCCTTTGGCCAGATCATTGCGTTCAGGCCACGAGGGGTGCTGAGTTCCACAAGGACCTCCACATTCCTCACGCGGCCCTCATCCTGCGCAAGGGAATCCACCGTACGATTGATTCCTACTCGACCTTCTATGAGAACGATCGGAAGACTCCCACGGGGCTCGTCGGATATCTTCGTGAGCGTGGTTTCACGCGCGTTTTTCTCGCTGGCCTCGCCTTTGATTTCTGCGTTCGCTATTCCGCCGAAGACGCGTCCCGCGAGGGCTTCGACGTTATCGTGGTTGAGGATGCCTGCCGCGGTATCGATGTCGATGGGTCAGTGGCGGCAACACGCGAAAGCTTGAACACGCTCGGCGTTGTTCGCACGATCACCGAGGCCGTGGTCTAAGCCGGCACCATGCGGCCGCTTCTACACGCCAGTCTGGTCAATGATCGATACGGCGACCCGGCCGTCTATATCGAAACGCTGTTCGAGAAGCATGCCCTTCTGTTCGACCTCGGAGACATCTCGGTGTTGCCGCCGCGGAAGGTTCACCGCATCGAGCAGGTCTTTGTCTCTCATGCCCACATAGATCATTTCGTCGGCTTCGACTTGCTTCTGCGGATGCTCGTTGGCCGCGAGAAGACTGTTCATATCTTCGGGCCGGAAGGATTCATTGATCGGGTGCGCCACAAGCTTCAAGCCTACCAATGGAACCTCGTCGACCGCTTTCTGTGCGACCTCATCTTCGACGTGAGTGAAATCGGTGCATTTGGGTTGGCCCGCGCCGCGCGCTTTCGGCTGAAGAACGCATTCGGCGAGGAGAAGCGGGAGGTCAAAGCGCTCCCAGACGGAGTCGTATACGACGAGCCCTCATTTCAGGTATCGGCAGCCGTGCTTGAGCATCGCATTCCCTGCCTCGCCTTTGCGCTGCAAGAACGTGTGCATGTGAACGTCTGGAAGAACCGGCTCGCGGAGCTGAATCTTCCTGTTGGTCCATGGTTGCACGAGCTCAAGCGGGCGGTGATCAACGGCCTGCCGGACGATCACACGATAGAGGTTCCGGCCTCTAAGCAGCAGCCGGCGCGTAAGATTTCTCTCGGCGAGCTCCGCGCCGTTCTCACGGTCACGCCGGGCCAGAAGATTGGCTATGTAACCGATGCAGGCGACACGCCCGCCAACCGGCAGGCGATCGTCGACCTGGTGCACTGCGCCGACCTGCTGTTTATCGAAGCAGCTTTTTCTGCGGCTGACACCGAGCTCGCGAAAGAGCGCGCTCATCTGACAACACGGGCGGCCGGTGAGATCGCCCGCGCCGCGGGGGTGCGACGGGTCGAGCCGTTCCACTTCTCACCGCGCTATGAAGGCGAGGAAGAGCAAATGATCGCCGAGGTCACGGCCGCCTTCTCGGGCGCGTGAGCGCGGGCTCTCTACGACGAGCGTTGATCTTTCGTAAGGACGAACCTACTAGTCTGAACCCAAGAGGCGCCCATGGATCTCTTTGCTCTCGATGCCACGCAGGAGTTCGGCCGCAAGGTCGCCGCCGAGCTTGGGACGGATCTCGCTGCTCACGAAGAGCGGGAGTTCGAGGATGGTGAGCACAAAGCGCGCCCGCTCGTGAGCGCGCGCGGCCATGATGCTTACGTCATCCAGAGCCTTCACTCCGGCCCTGACACTAGCGTCAATGACAAGCTATGCCGGCTTCTGTTCTTCATTAGTGCCTTGAAGGAGAACGGCGCTAGTCGCGTGACCGCCGTCATCCCTTATCTCGCTTACGCCCGCAAAGACCGGCAGACCAAATCACGCGATCCCGTCACGACCAAGTACATGGCGTGTCTGCTTGAGGCGGCTGGGGCCGACCTCGTCATGACGCTCGAGGTGCACAACATCGTGGCGTATCAAAATGCCTTCCGCTGCCAGACGATACACCTTGATCCACGGCGGCTCTTCGCTCGCGAGGCGCTCGGCCTCATTGGCGATGCGCCTGTGGTCGTGGCTTCACCAGATCCCGGCGGCGTGAAACGCGCTCAACTCTTTCGCGAGACCCTGCAGCTTTCCCTAGAGCGAGCTGTGGGGAGCGCCTTCCTGGAAAAGCGGAGGAGCGCAGGCGTTGTCACTGGCAGTCTCCTGGCAGGCGATGTGGAAGGCGCCACCGTGCTCGTGATTGACGATCTCATCTCGACAGGTGGCACGCTGGCGCGAGCCGCCAAAGCCTGCCGGGAGTACGGCGCTGCAAATGTGTTTGCCTTTGCCGCGCATGGACTCTTTGTTGGCGATGCAAGCGACGTGATCCGCCAGTCGGATCTGGCCCAGATTTTCATCACCGATACCGTGCCGCCTTTCCGGCTTGCTCCGGATTTGATCGGCAGGAAGGTCCGCATTCTTCCCGCGGCACCCTTATTCGCCAGCGCGATCCGCTGCTGTCAGGGCGAGGGATCGATCACGGAACTGCTCGAAGGGCCGGCTTGATCACGTGCGACTGTCCAAGCTGGAGGTAGCGGCGGGCGAGTGGAACCCATTTCTCTGGTGTGCGCGGATTTGGCTCGAGCAGATGCGCAAGTGCGATGCGCGCGCGTAAGCAAGCGCGATAAGTCCAATAGAAATCTAGGAGTGAAGGAGAGGGAAGGTTGTGCAGGGCTTCGGCGCAGCCTTCGAAAATGCGCTCGCCAACCCAAGCAGCGTCGATCATTGCGCATTCGAGTGTGAGATAGGCCAACTCATCGAAGGGATCGAGGAGGCGGAGTGCATAGCTGAACTCGAGACAGTCGATAATCACAGGAGGGTCGGAGAGGCAGATATGCTCGGGCCGCAAATCGCCATGTCCCTCCACGATGAATCCGTGTTTCACGCGCGCCTCGAGACCAGCCGTATCGTCCTCGAGCCCATGCCGGACGCGCGCAAGCGCATCGTTGACCTCGGCGCCGTCAAGATCGAAGCGCGGGTCGGAGAGTACGGCTTCATTGATGGCATGTTCGCGCGCGAATTGTTTAGCATAGGCCGAAGCAGAGATTTCAGCCGGGGAGCACGTTTTGTAGAAGCCGGCAAGGAGATCCACCACGGCGTCGAGCCGACCCGTTCGATCATACTCGATCGTATGCGTGAGGATCGCCTGATCGAGCATAAGCTCTTCGGGCAACCGCCTCATTTCGACGAGCCAGTCGATCGGTTCGCCGCATCCGGCAATTTCGAGCCGGCCATCCTCAACGGTCAACGGAACCACGCCGAGATAGACGTCCGGAGCAAGCCGTCGATTAAGGCGGACTTCCTCGCGGCAATTCTTCTCACGGGCCGCGAGGGTCCGGAAGTCGAGGAAGGGGTAGTGAACGGGCTTCTTGAGCTTGTAGACGCGATCGTCGGCAATAAAGATCCACGACATGTGGGTCTGCTTGACGACGACGGCTCGTGCACGGTGGGCGTAGGCCTCGCGCGAGCTCAGGAACCTTACCTTGTCGTCGGTTGAGACAGCCAAAGCCGATCCTCGCCGATTCGGGCCTTCTGCCGGCCCTTTGCCTTAATTGCCAATGGATTTGTTGACCTTTGTCAAAGTTGCCGAACCTTACAAGGTCACATTCATCCTTTCGAATCCCTAAGAAGGGGGCGCCGCCCATGAGCCACGGTCTTCGTCGCGTTACCATCGGGCCACAGCAGCTTGAGGGTATCCTGACCGTTCCCGAGCCGGCCATCGGCCTGGTCATTTTCGCCCACGGCAGCGGCAGCAGCCGTCTCAGTCCTCGCAACACGTATGTGGCCGAAAGGCTGCAGGAACGCGGCATTGCGACATTGTTGTTTGACCTCCTGACCGAGGCAGAAGCCGATGATCATCGCAATGTATTTCATGTGCCTTTGCTTGCCAGCCGTCTGGAGGAAGCGTTGGTCTGGTCGCGCGAGGATCCTGACACGGCGGCCCTGCCTGTAGGATTGTTCGGAGCAAGCACGGGGTCAGCGGCGGCACTTGTCACGGCGGCCCAAAATCCGAGTGAAATCGCCGCGATCGTGTCGCGGGGCGGCCGTCCCGACATGGCCGGTGAAGCGCTCGCGCAAATCCGTGCGCCGACTCTCCTAATCGTGGGCGGCGCCGACACCGTGGTGCTGGAACTCAATGAGGATGCTTACGCGGCGCTCAACTGTACAAAGCATCTGCATCTCGTTCCCGGCGCGACCCACCTGTTCGAGGAACCGGGTGCGCTTGACAAGGTTGTGGAGGCAGCCGGCGACTGGTTTTCCCAACATTTGCAGGCTAAAGGGACGTGAATCCGTACGGCATTTTCGAGAATCGCGAGTCAGCGGGCAGGGCGCTCGCGGGGGAAGTGGCCGCGAAGGCGCTCCCCGATCCTGTCGTTCTCGCTTTGCCGCGCGGAGGCGTGCCCGTTGCAGCCGAAATCGCCAAGGCGCTGAAAGCCCCGCTCGATCTGGTCATGGTGCGCAAGATTGGTGTGCCTTGGCAGCCCGAGCTTGCCGCCGCCGCGGTCATTGACGGCAAGAACCCACAGATTGTGGTCAACGAAGAGGTCTGCGCGTTAGCCGATGTGAGCCAAAGCTATATCGACGAGGCGGCGAAGCGGGAGCTTGAGGAGATCGAGCGCCGAAGAAAGCTGTACTTGAAGGACCGTCCGCATCCCGAGGTCGCCGGACACTCGGTCATTGTGGTCGATGACGGCATTGCCACGGGGACCACCATACGGGCCGTGATCAAAGCTCTGCGTCTCAAGGGCCCTAAATCCATTTTGCTCGCGATACCCATTGCCCCTGCGGACGCCGTCGAGACCTTGCGAGGGGAGGTCGATGATATTGTCTGCTTGGCAACGCCGGAGCCCTTTTTTGGCATCGGCCTTCACTACGCCGACTTCCATCAAGTTCCCGACGAGGAGGTCATCGAGAGCCTCGACGAAGCACGGAAAGTGATGGACATGGAGAAGGCGAAGAAGGCCGAGAAGCCGGAGGAAGGAAAGAAGTCAAACAAGCCGAAGACGGCTTCCACATGATCAGGTTAATCCACGGCTTAGCTCTGGTGCGTGATGATGCCGCCGAAGACCGCCTCGACCTTATCACCGCCCTCGCTGAGCGGCGCGACGAGGAACTCGCCGTCCTGATGCGGCGAGACGAAGCTTGCAGAGACCAGTTCCCCTGTCTGCTCCACCCATTCGAGCAACTGTCCGAGCCGTGTGGCAACCTGGTGGTCTGTCAAATTTGACAGCATCGGCTTTTCAGCTGGGGCCCCCAAGTCCGTCTTTGCGGCATCGCCAGCAAATCGCAAGCGCCAGTCGTCGTCGCTGCGCTCGAAGACGAATAGGTGAGACGCAAGAGGGCCGAGCCCTGCTGCGTCGATATCGGTCAGCCTGGGCCACAGCCGGTCGCTGCGCTTGACCTGCCAATGGTCTAGCGCCAGCTCAAGCGAATGCGCCTGAGCACCCGCGGCGTCGAATCTGGAGAACAACCGCTTGAGCCGTTCCGGTAAAAGCGAAAGGGTGGTCACTCGATCCTCCTTAGCACGCGTCCCCGTTAGGAGTTGAATCAGAGATTAATTCCATTCGCGTCAATCAGCGACCGTTGCCACGAGCGCACCGTCCTTCTGCGCGATATGGGTGCCGAAACGGGCGCTCTCACGGTCCAGGGTCGACTGCAGCCACGCCGTATCCATTTCGCTCGCCCGCTGCAACCGGAACTTGTACATCTGGTAAGGCTTCAGCACGAGGTCCGCCAGGGCGCCATCCTCGCGAAAGTGGGGGAGATAGGCGATCGCCAGATCGCCCCGAAACTGCTCGTAGCCCTCAATCCCCTCATAGTCTGTGATGAAATCGCCGCAGCCATAGAGGATCAGCCGATCCTTGTAGATTTCGATCCCCCGCGCGTGGTGGGAGGAGTGGCCGTGCAAGAGGTCGCAGGCGCCAGCGTCGACCAGAGCCTGGGCGAATTCCCGCTGACTGGTATCGACCTGATAGCCCCAATTCGAGCCCCAATGGATGGAAACGACAACAACGTCGCCAGGCCGGCGGAGCGCAAGGATATGTTTGCTGATCCGCTCTGCTGTGGCGGCGGATAGGTCGGGGAGCAGGTTCACACCGGACCTTGTTTCGGTTGCAGCCCAGTCGTATGGGATGCCGCTTGTGATAGCCCCGAACCCAAACACCAGAACGCGCCGATCCTCTCCAGCGCTGATGCTGGCAGGAGTAGCCGCCTGATCGGAATCGATTCCAGCCCCGGCAACGGTAATACCCTCCCGCTCCAGCGTGGACAGAGTTTCGAGCAGGCCGTTCACACTCCAGTCCAGAACGTGGTTATTCGCCAAGACGCAGCAGTCGATGTCAGCCGTCTTGATGCACTCGACGTTGCCTGGGCTCATCTTGTAATTGATGCCCTTCGGCTCAGGGTTCATGCTCGCCGTGACGCTCGTCTCGAGATTGATGATGCGCGCGTCTACGCGAGCGGCGTCGAGGTCGGGAAGAGCGTCGCCCCAGACATAGTCGAAAGAACAAGGTGCGGTGATTGGACCATGCGCGCGCTCGGCGAGATGCACATAATCGAGCGCCGATCCCACATAGTGCTCGTAGAGCGTCGGATCGCTGGGGTGGGGCAAGATCTGATCGATGCCGCGCCCGAGCATGACGTCGCCGCAGACAAACAGGGTGATGCCTTTCTCATCTGCCGCCATGGGATCGTTCCAATTTTTGGCAGGCGCATCCTCAGCCCTTAATGCAGACCAGGGGCCGCAGGCGTGCCACGCGCCGGGCAAGTCCCGCTTCTTCGGCCGCCATGACCACTGCACCGACATCTTTGTAGGCGCCAGGCGCTTCCTCTGCGACGCCCCGCACTGACGGGCTGCGGATCAGGATTCCTCTATTTGCCAAGTCCTTGATGATCTGGCGCCCGCTCCACGCCCTGAGTGCGGCGTGACGCGACATGGCTCGTCCAGCCCCGTGACAGGCGGAAGCGAAGGATAAATCTTCGCTGCCAGCAGCGCCGGCCAGCACATAGGAGCCGGTCCCCATGCTGCCGCCGATGAGAACGGGCTGTCCAACATTGCGTAAGGCCTCCGGCAGGTCGGGATGCCCCGGACCGAACGCACGCGTGGCGCCCTTGCGGTGCACGTAGATCGGTTTGCTGGCGCCGTCGGTTTTGTGCGCCTCCACCTTGCAAGTGTTGTGGGAGACGTCAAACAGCAGGGTGAGCTCAGCCTTTGGGAAAAAATGCCCAAACACCTTCCGAGCGTAGTGGCCGATGATCTCGCGATTGGCCAGCGCACAATTGGTTGCGGCGCGCATGGCGCCAAGATAGCGCTGGCCGACCTCCGACTTGATAGGGGTACAGGCGAGCTCCCGGTCCGGAAGGGCGATCCCCGCCGCGGCCGCCGCAGCCAACATCTCGCGCAAGTACTCCGTGCCGATCTGATGCCCGAGCCCACGCGAACCGCAATGGATCGTCACGACGACGTCATCTGGCTTGAGTCCATAGGCCCCGGCGGCTTCCTGATCGAAGATTTCGGTGACCGCTTGAACTTCAAGATAATGATTGCCAGAGCCGAGCGTGCCCATCTCGCGGCGCTGGCGTTCCTTCGCTCGGTCGGACACGCATGAGGGGTCGGCGCCGGCCATCTGGCCGTGTTCCTCGATGCGATCTAGATCGCGGGTTTCACCCCAGCCGCGCGCGATCGCCCAGCGGGCGCCGCCTGTGAGCATTGCGTCCATCTCCTCAGGATCAAGGACGATCGCGCCCTTGCTCCCGAGGCCGACGGGAACCTGTTGATAAAGGGAATCAACCAGTTCCTTCTGCACGGGCTTGATATCCGCCGCCTTGAGGCCCGTCAGCATGGTACGCACGCCGCAGGAAACATCGAAACCGACTCCGCCTGCGGAAATCACGCCGCCTTCATCTGCATCGAAGGCGGCCACACCACCGATGGGAAAGCCGTAGCCCCAATGGGCGTCGGGCATGACATAGACTGCTTTGACGACGCCAGGCAGCATGGCGACGTTGGCCGTCTGCTCGTACACCTTTTCGTCCATATCGCGGATGAGAGTCTCATCGGCGTAGATTACACCCGGTACGCGCATGGCGCCGGTCGGCTCGATCTGCCATGTCGTTGGATCAATGCGGGTGAAGCGGGAGAGATCCATGCTTTCGCTCAGCCTCTACACATCGATAATGCACTCAGCCGACCAAGTCCCGTCAGCCCCTTGGGAGACACGGAGCGCGGTGTAGGTCGCGCCCTTCGGCTCGCAGGCAGGAGCGTGTTTTGTCTGATCGACGGGTTCGCCCCACATCGTGCCGCGTAAGTGCAGACCGTTTATCGTGACTTTGAACGCGCCGAAGATCATGTTGCGCACCGCCATTTCATAGATGATGGCATTCAACCACTCGACAAACAGCACCTCCACGTCAGGCGCATCACATTCGACCTCAACTGAGGTTCGGTTTTCGATATCTGCATCGGTCAAGACGCCGGTGAGCGCGAGAGCCGCCTGTTCGAAGGCTTGCTCCAAGGTTGGCCCCCAGCCGCGGATGCCCACATCAGCCCCATGGGGAAAGTCTTCCCATCCGGGGGTCAGCATGTTGCGTTGAACCACCATCAGTGACCTTCTTCGGAATTGTGTCGCGGATGCGGGTGTGCGTGCGCCGCCAAGGCTTGCGACTCTCCACTTTGAAACATGACCAGCTCCCAATCCGCTTCACTCTCATCGAACCGCAGGACGTATATGTTGCCGATCTCGTCCTTCACCTTGAAATAGCGGTAATCGGCGCCGTGCCATTGGTCGAGATTATCGGTGACCTCGATCTCGCGTCCGTCTAGATGGAACCGCCGAAGCATTTCGACGTCGTCGGGGCCCATATAGGTCTCTCCGCGAACTTCCATCGTCGCGCCTGGATGTCCTCATTAGTCGTGCCATCGCATCATAGTGCAGATTAAGGCGCGCTGATTCTGATCAATAATTTCAGGGCTGATGGTCGGTTTAGGCGCCGCGAAGGCCTAATGCGGCACGTTCTGCTTCAATTCCTGAAGCCACGCGTCGGCCTTGGCATCGCTCGGCGCCCGCCAGTCACTGCGCGGCGAAAGCGAGCCGCCCGAGCCGACCTTCGGTGCATTCGGCAGTGCCGAGCGCTTGAACTGGCTAAACTCGAAGAACCGCTTTAGGAACACTTCGAGCCACTTGCAGATTGTAGCGAGATCGTACTCATGGCGCCGCGCGGGAGGTAGCAAGTCGGGCCAGTCGCCTTTGGTCTTTTCGCCCCAGGCATTGTGAGAGAGGAAGGCCGCCTTGCTCGGGCGATAGCCGAACCTGCTCAGATAATAGAGGTTGAAGTCCTGGAGCTCGTAAGGGCCAATCTCCTCCTCGGCGAGTTGACCGGCGCCTCCTCTGGGCGGCACGAGTTCGGGCGAAATCTGCGTGTCGACGATCGCCTCTAGCAGCTGCGACGTTTCCGGCCCAAATTGCTCGGTCTTGGCCGCCCAACGGATGAGGTATTGGATAAGCGTTTTCGGCACGGAAGCATTGACGTGGTAGTGGGCCATCTGGTCGCCAACACCGTAGGTCGTGTAGCCGAGGGCGGTCTCCGACAGGTCACTCGTGCCGACCACCAGGGCCTTGTGGAAGTTGGCGGCACGGAATAGGAACGACGTCCGCTCGCCCGCTTGGACATTCTCGAAGGTGACGTCGTAGCAAGGCTCACCTCGAGCAAAGGGGTGTCCGAGATCCTCCAGCATCTGCCGGCAGGCTGGACGAATGTCGACCTCTTCCGCGGTAACGCCGAGCTCGTGCATCAATTGCAGGGCATTCTGTCGGGTCTTATCGCTCGTCGCAAAGCCCGGCATGGTGTAGCCGAGCACGTTGGCACGGGGGAGGCCGAGCCGATCCATCGCCTTCACCGCCACGATCAAGGCTTGCGTCGAGTCGAGCCCGCCGGAGACACCAATGACCGTCTTCAGGATTCCGGTGGCATGCAGGCGCTTCATTAGGCCTTGCACTTGAATGTCGTAGACCTCGTGGCACCGTTCGTCCCGGCTCGGCGTGTCCGATGGGACATAGGGGAACCGGTGAATGGTCCGTTCCAAGGGAATCTCCCCTTCCGGGACCTGGAACTCGAAAGGAATATGCCGCATGGTGGCGACGCGATCGTGATGGAGGCTTGCACAGTCGTTGAAGCTCGTCATACGCACACGGTCCTGGCGCAAGCGCTCGAGATCGACATCGGCGATAGCCATTTGTGAGTGCGTGAAGAACCGGTTCGTCTCGACGAGAAGCTCCCCGTTCTCGTAAACCATGCCATGCCCGTCCCAGGCGAGATCAGTGGTGGACTCGCCGAAGCTTGCTGCCGCGTAGACATAAGCCGCAATGCATTTGGCCGATTGGCTGGCGCAAAGCAGCCGCCGGTAGTCGGCTTTTGCCACTGTGACGTTGCTGGCTGACAGGTTCACTAGCACCGTGGCGCCCGCAAGCGCGGCATAGCTGCTCGGCGGGATCGGGGTCCAGAGATCCTCGCAAAGCTCCGCATGGATCGAGAGGTCGGGATAGCTCTCGGTGCAGAAGATTAGATTGCTGCCGAAGGGGACGGTGTCGCCTGCCACGCGGATTTCCGACGCATTGGCCTCCGTACCTGAGGTGAACTGCCGCTTCTCGTAAAATTCCCGGTAGTTGGGAAGGTAGGTCTTCGGGACTACGCCGAGGGTGCGGCCCCGATAGATGACGACAGCGCAATTGAACAGCTTCGCGTCCGCCTCAATGGGAGCGCCGACAATGAGCACCGGCGCGAGCTTCTCGCTTGCGGACACGAGCTCGGCAATATCCTCTTGGACCGCGTCGAGCAGGGCGTCTTGGAAGAACAGATCCTCGTTGGAATAGGCGGCCAGCCCCAGCTCCGGGAACACGGCAAGCGCCGCGTGATGCAGCGAGGCGTTCTCGGCAAGCTTGAGCGTCTCTTCGAGGTTATGCCTTGGCGAGGCCACTTCGACCACAGGCGCACAGGTCGCCACACGTAAGAACCCGTGTGTATAGATCGAGTTGAAGGGTCCTCGTTCCGTCATGATCTTGATTGTGAAGCGTGCTGATGCATCAGAGAGAGAATAGTACCACGAAGCCTGGTGGCCCTTGTTTGTCGCGCTTGCGGTTGACGTGGCTCAAGGAGACCCGGGGTTAGGCAGTTAGGATTATGCAAGGGGTTGAAAATAGGTTGAATCCAAGGTGGGCGATGAAACTCAAAGAGTGAAGCTCGCGCCGCCGCGCCAGGACGGCAGCGTATCGCTTGAGCGCTGCATCGCACTGCGGCGCTCGACGCGTGGCTTCCGCGATCAGGCTCTGACCCAAGGACGAGCTTGGTCAGCTCTTATGGGCTGCCCAAGGTGTGACTGCACCCGACGGAGGCCGCGCCGTGCCATCAGCGGGTGCGCTCTATCCGCTGGAGCTTTACGTCGGTGCTCAAGGCGTCGCCTCGCTCGCGGTCGGCGTCTACCGCTATGTTGCGGGCTGTCACGAGTTGTGGCTGGAAACGCCCGGTTTTGATCGTGAGGCGCTTGTCGCGGCGGCAGTCTGTCAGGATTGGATCGCAACCGCGCCGGCATGCTTCTGCATTGGAGCAGTCTTTGAGCGCACGGCCGTGAAATACGGGGGTCGCGGGCATGGTTACGTTTACCTGGAAGCGGGACACGCAGCAGAGAGCCTGATACTGCAAGCCGTTGCTCTCGGTCTGGCAACGACAATGGTCG
>Ga0307436_1000953_pt1 | contig 13214 bp, 9 predicted proteins | sample SalMarWE160440MG_FD_202513 | JGI IMG/M metagenome (GOLD analysis project Ga0307436, IMG submission 202513) | Salt marsh sediment microbial communities from the Plum Island Ecosystem LTER, Massachusetts, United States - WE1604-40 | ecosystem: Environmental > Aquatic > Marine > Intertidal zone >...
TATACCCGCCCTGCTCAAGGCGATCCTGTGCTTTTTTCCCCTCGATACTTTCCAGCCGAAGGCCGTTACGCTCATGGCGGTCGTGCCTGGCGATACTTCCCGGACTGACATCTGTGAGGAGTATCGCCGCATCATCAAGTGCAAGGATCCGTCGTTCGGCGACTTCGAGCTTGTCGAGAGGTTCGCGTTCTACAAGAGGGCACGTTCGGCCTACGCGATACTCGCCACTGGCGAACAGGCGCTGTATGCGAACATCATTCTCACCAAGGGGATCGTGAAGCCAGAGTTCCTGGAGGGCGTATGAAAAAGCGGCGAACTCCCGCGATCGGTCGACACTTGGAAGACACCGATGAAGACCTCATCACCCGGATTGCCTGGTTGTACTACAAGGAGAAGTTGACCCAGCAGCAGATTGCCGAGCGCATCTTACTATCGCGCCAAAAGGTGCAGCGCCTTCTGGAAAAGGCGCGCGATCTGGAGATCATTCAATTCAACCTCAAGCATCCATTCGTGAACCTCATGAGTGTTGAGATCGAGATTCGCCAACGCTACGGATTGAAGGACGCCGTTGTGACTCCAACCGGCACCTCGGACCCCGACATACAAGACCGGTCCCTCGGGATCGCCGGTGCAACCTATCTGGCGCGCAGGCTTGGAGCCATGGATACATGCACGCTGGGGATCGGCTGGGGAAACACGACCGCATCCATGGCGGGCTACTTCGAACCCCAGATGGTGAACAACCGCATCGAGATCGTTTCTCTGATGGGCAACCTGATGTTGAACGTGTCGATGAATCCCTACATCATGGCCGAGAACATAGCGAGGAAGCTGGGTGCCTCGTGCTACAACATATGGGCTCCTGCTATAGCGCAGACGCGTGAACGGGCTAAAGTGTTCAAGTCGGAACCCTGGATCAAGGAAGTTCTGGATATTGGGTGTCGGTCAGATATCATCCTGATCTCAATCGGACAAGCCTCGGAGTCGGCGACCCTTTTCAAGATGGGATATCTCAGCCAGGCGGACCTTCAGCGGCTGATCGGAAAGGGGGCAGTTGGAGATATTCTGTGCCGCTACTTCAATGCAGATGGAGAGTTCATCAAAGACGACGTGCATGATCGAGTTATCGGGGTGCCCAAGGAGGTGTTCGGCGACGATCGGAAGCTTATCATCGGGGTGGCGGGTGGCGCCACAAAGGTAGTTGCAATACGGGCGGCTCTGCTGAAGAAGTACATCAATGTATTGATCACAGACGAGAGCACGGCTGTTGAGCTTCTGCGTACGGGGGACGGGCGCAGGTAGGGGAATCCGGCGGTACATCGCCCTCGGACTGGCCGATGCAAGAGGCGGTGTGTTTTTTACGGCGCTCTGTTTGGGATCGAGGAGATGGAATAAGTCATCTTTTTGATGAGGGATTCTTGGCATCCAGGAAGACAATCGATATATTGGTGAGCAATTATTCATTAATCGAGAAAATGAAAAGTTAATGTGCAAGGAAGAGTATTTATCATTTAGCAGAAGGAGCTGGTAGAAAGGATCACGGAGGAAGCGGCTGCATGCATGCAGGCGGTGTTGGATTTGATTGTTCATGTATCGCCGTTTTTCGAAGTGTCTTATGCGTTTTTTACAGTTGGGGTGAATACCACTTGTTAGGAAGGGGGACTTAGGCGTCCTATTTAGGGCAGCCAGAAGGGCGGGGGCAAATATTCATCGCGGAGACGAACCATGGCGAAGAAACATTTTCTGATCTTCGATTTCGGCGCAAGCGGTGGGCGGGCAACGGTCGCCGCCTTCGACGGAGCGCGCGTGGAAATGGACGTGACCTACCGCTTTGAGAACAGGCCGGTCATCGCGGCAGGCACGCTGTACTGGGACATCCTGCGTCTGTTCTCCGAGTTGAAGCTAGGTCTTCAGGCATCATTGAAAAAGTATCCACACATTGTTTCAGTCGCCATAGATACCTGGGGGTGCGATTTCGGCTTTATCGATCACAATGGCAGGCTCCTGGGCAATCCCGTCACTTACAGGGACAAGTCCCGTCACGAGCGATCCCCCCTTATGTACCAGATACTTCCGCGCAAGGAACTTTTCTGCCTCTGCGCCGGATCGACAATTGAGATTATGGGAATCTACCAGTTGTTTTCCTTCAAATGCGATAATGCGCCTGAGTTGCGCGAGGGCCACCGCCTCCTGATGATTCCCGATATTCTCAACTACCTTCTTACCGGTCGTGCCTGCAATGAGTACAGCGATGCGACAATGGCGCTCGTTTGCGACCAGAATAAAAGGACGTGGGAGAAGCGGATCCTGGCCCGATTGGGCATTACAGACTCCTTCCTTGGCGATATCGTCATGCCTGGCGACATGATAGGCCCCATTCAAACGCAGATATGCGAGGAACTGGCGAGCACGCCCCTGCCAGTTATCGCCCCTGCAACGCATGACACGGCCTCCGCAGTGACGGGGATCCCCGTGGTCGAGAGCGCCAAACATTGGGCATTTATCTCTACGGGGACGTGGTCGATCTCGGGAATGGAAACCCCGCAGCCTATCGTCACGGACGCGGTCTTCGAGTCTGGCTATGGGAACAATGCGATCGCGGACGGTCGCAACATGCTCGTGAACTACATCACGGGACTGTGGATCATCCAGCAGTGTAGGCAGAAATGGATAGCGGACGCGGGCGCCGACATCCCCTGGGACGAGATCGTGCGCCGCTCGGAGAGTGCCGGCCCCGCGAGAGCCTACATCAACGTCGACGACGCGGCGTTTGCCCAGCCCAATTCTGATATGCCTGGTGCCATCGTCGCCTATTGCGAAAGCAAGGGGCAGCGTCTGGAGGCTTCGATCGGAGCCGTGTCCCGATGCGTTTACGAGAGCCTCGTGCTGAAGTATCGTGAGAATCTCGAGGTCCTCGAGATTCTCACGGGCAAGAGGCTGGATCTCCTGCACCTCATGGGCGGCGGCATCCAGAATCACACCCTCTGTCAGTGGACTGCGAATGCAATGGGCATTCCCGTGATTGCAGGGCCGACAGAAACAACCTCCGTTGGCAACCTCCTCATGCAGTTGAAGTGCATGAAAGAAATCTCGACGCTGGAACAGGGGCGGGAAATTTCGCTGCGCTCTTCGGAGGTGGCGCGGTACGAGCCTCGATCGCGGGCCATGTGGGACGAGGCGATCGGCAAGTACAAAGAGCTTTTTACGTGATAGGCGGCGGAAATGGAACAGGAAACAACGCGGTATCCGAGAATCCACCTCACGATGGACAATTCGTTCGCGGCCAAGAGGTGGACAACGCCTGACGAATGGGCTCGTATCATCCGGGATTTGGGCATCACTTGTATCGAGGCGAGCGCTGACACCGAGGCAGATCCCTTCTACTGCGGGGCTGAATATCTGGATGAATGGATCAATCATGTCCGGGAGGCATCACAGGCGTACGTCGTGCGGGTCGTGAACTTCTACACCGGGTATACGACGTATCGCACGCTCGGGCTGGCACACCCAGACGCTCGCATCCGTGATCGGATCGTAAACAAGTGGCTGAAGGTCATGGCCCGCATTGCTGCCCTTGGTGCTGCAATCCCGAGACCCAGGCAATTGAACCTGAAATCGCATACTTTCGGTTCAGATGCATAGGGTGCAGTAGGTGCGTCGAATCCTGCCCCGAGTCTGCGGTGACTCCGGGGAACGCGTTCCACATCGACGTGGAGCGATGTAATCTGTGCGGGAAATGCGTGGAAAAGTGCCCATCCGGAGCACTAAGGATTATCGGAGATACCATGTCAGTCGACGAGGTACTCGAGGTGGTCAAGAAGGACTGGCTGTTCTACATAAAATCAGGAGGAGGAGTGACATTTTCAGGTGGCGAGCCGCTGGTGCAGCATAAATTTCTTCGTGCGCTGTTGACTGATCTAGTCGCGAGCGGCATACACACGGCGGTCGAAACCTGCGGCTACGCTCCCTGGTCGGCGTTCGACTCGATACAGTGTCTGGTCAACCTTTTTCTCTACGATGTGAAGATTCTGGATAAGGCAAAACACCGCGAAGTGTCGGGTGTTGGGAACGAACTGATACTGAGCAATCTGAAAAAGCTGGTCAAGAGTGGAAATGCAGTCACCGTGCGCATACCGGTAATACCCGGGTACACCAGTATAGACAGCAACATTCATCGCATTTTTGAGTTCATAGCCTCTCTCGACCACATCAGAACGGTCAACCTCCTGCCATACCATCAACTTGCAAAAAACAAGTACTCATCAGCGGGAAAGCAGTTCGTGACGGAAAATATTAGACCTCCAGACCAGCATACGCTCGATGAGCTGGTCGCGCACGCACGCCAACACGGGCTCGAGTGTACAGTAGGCGGTTAACCCTCTTGAGTCGGGTCCGGGCAAATGATCTTAGGTGGAAAGCCCTCATAATTTATTTTTCTGTAACGACTGATTGACCAAGAATCGAAACGGGCGCTTGCCTCGATCAAGGGTGACATCCATAGTCTTCGCCACCGAACACAGGAATATAAGCAAGTCCAAGACGCCCTACACACAGCGCGCTTTATTTATGCAGATCGATGGCAAACCCGGTAGCGGTAAATCTGCTCTATTAAAGCAGCGATCAGAGGAAGCTTCCCCATCAGGGCCAATTTATTGATAGGGTTTTTTATAATTCGATATTCGCCAACATACGAAAAAAAACGTAAAAAGCCCCAGGTTTGCCCATAAAATATTCACGAATGCTTTTGCCACCGTAAAACGACAGCCTTCTTGTAAATATACTACCCGTGATAGAACCTTCTTTCAAGAATAAAGAAAATGTGAAGTTTCCAGGGAATTTCTGAAAATAAGGATGATGGTACCTCGCCTTCTGGAGAGAGCGCAAAACTGACATCTGTAGTGATGGTCAGCCACATTTCTGCGAACATAATCGGTGAGGCGTTGAGTATCGACAGGATGGTCAGGCTCTTTCAAAAGTGCTTGAGCATCATTGAGATACAGTGTATGCGACTGTGCCGATCTGCAACGGCACTGATACCATCAACCGAAGCCGGGCAATCAGCGTTTGTGGGTATTCGGCGTCCCATTTGTAGTACTATTGGTAGTCATACTGGCGCCAGAACGTAGTGAATGTGTCATACCGTGAGATCGACCAACCTAGTATCGCACTGTGCTCGAAGGATTTCATGAGGGTTTCCTTCCAGCATTGTGACTCCAACGCATAACAGATAGCCACAGGAAACTAGCTCTACTTGAGGTGTGCTGGCGTACCTATTTAGCCGAAGGGGTTAAGCATTGCTGGAAATCTTCTCGGCCGACCTGATCGTCCAAACTCACTTCCAGAACATCAGCAAGTTTTATTACCGTTTGACATATGATGCTTGATCTCGGGTAGTTTGTCTTGCCAGATCTCATCATGTTTACACAACAGGAAAGGACGTATCAATCCACATTCCTTTTTATCGACAAATCATCGACACTCTCTACGCCGGAGCTTTTTTAAATAAAGGAACGATGAAGTATAAGTGCAGGTTGTAATGCAGATTACCTTCGGGCAATGCGGGATTCGAACCCACGACCTCTGGCTCCGGAGGGCGCAGTATATCAATTTTTACTTCCTATTCTGGCCTCTCTCTTGTAGAATAACCTTAGAATATAAAAATGATGTAGCACAATAATGGTATGTATATAAATACATAGTAATATAATACTACAGGGCTGTCAATAAAAAATACATGTACCTGAAAAAGCTAAAAGCGTTGAGGAATCAAAAAGGCTGGTCACAGGAGAAATTGGCGCAGGAAGCCGGTATCTCTTACCACACACTCATTAAGCTAGAGCAAAGCGGGATCAAAAATCCCAGAATCGAAACGGTCATCAAATTAGCTGATGCTCTGAGCGTGAGCTTGGACGAGCTGGTCGGCAGGGAAGGATTTTAAGAATATCTGTCCACTCGCCCTCCCCCTTTTGGACCAGTTTCGAACCTATTGCTACAATCACAAAATAGAAAATATTCCCAGATTCCTCGTGGCTTAAAAAGTTCGAGTCATACTCGCCTCCAAGTGAACAACACAGAGCTAATAAAAGCACACCGCTAATTCTCGATAAGATTCAATTGCCTTCATTGTTACTTTTACGAAATAAATCCTACGTGTCCAACCTGTATATCAAGTGCAATCTCCCAATAAGAGAAATTGCACGGCAATTAAATGTGAATCACACTACAATTATTACATGCTTGAAAAGATTGGGACTCCATGACAAAAGAAAAAGCCTAAACACCGGTGTTCGAATACGAGGCCAGACCCCTTTTGGCTATGATTATAAAAACGGCAAACTTGAACAAAACAGAGAGGAGCAAGAGGTTATCAGAATCATTAAACAACTACGATCAAGTGGACTTTCGTTAAGAGGAATAGCAAGAGAATTGAATAAAAGACTCGTTCCTACAAAGAACAACGGGATTTGGCAGGCCGCAACGGTGAGTAATATACTCTCACGAATTGGTGCGGGTCGTTGAAGCCTTCGGCTTCAATTTAAGTGAAGCGACTGGGGGTCCTAATCCGGTCATCCGTGGCCGGATTATTTTCTTAGGGCGAGAACCATGGATGGTTTGAGCCTCTTTCAAATAAAAACAGTTGCTGGCATTATTTTTAATATATAACAGCACTGCATAAATATTCTTGCGTTATGAAAATGAAGATAATAGAGTATTAAAACAGAGGGTGAAATTGCTAATATTAATATAACGTTTACTTCCCTAAATAAATCAACTTTAAATCGAATACTGTTAAAACTTCTACCTTAAAACATCACGGTTGACAAATGAAATTATTTATTAGTGACCTGCCCCCCGGCAACCGGCCGGTTCGGCGGTCAGCTGCTTTCCTTTCTATTTCATAGGAAGGCACTCCACCAAATCTATTGAGCCCTTGGTTCTTATTTCAGCACCGTGGGCGGATGAAATCGGCTCTGTGTCGGTTCTCACAAAAAAATGATTTATGTACTTCCGATTTGATAGTAGAATAGTACTTACCCACTGATGCAGATTTAAAGGGGACCGGCTTTGAAATATCGCGGTATACGATTTAAATTGCTCTTGTACTTCGTAGCCGTAATGTTATTACCTCTTCTTACCCTCGGGATACTAAGCCCTTTTATTTCGGCTAAAACCATAGAAAATGAAACGACCGGCCATATGAGACAACTTATCCGCCAAGTTACGCGAAACATAGAGTTTTATGTGAAAAAAATGGAAGGTATCATTTTAACGTTGACCGAGGATCAAAACATCCAGACTTTCTTCGAAGCGGGAAACAACAATGAACAGTTCACCGGGAAACGTGCGGAAGCCGTCAACAACCTTCTGTTTACGGTCTCAGAAGCCAACCCGGAAATCGCAGGTATTTTTCTGGTAAACGAAAATGATGAGAACCTGAGTAATGAAATCCAGCCGATCACCCGCGATCCCCTCATCCAGGAACCGTGGTATATTTGCGCGGTCCTGACCCCTTCGGTGATTCAACTTCGTCCCCGCCCGATAGGAAGGAACCTGAAGATGCCCTACAGCGCCGACGATGTGGTTTCCATCATCAAAGGGGTGAAAAACCCGAAAACGGGAGAGTGTCTCGGCGTAGTGCTTATCGACATGAAGCTCGACGTAGTGGAAAACATCTTCATCAATATGACCCTTGGTCAGGGGGGATTTCTTTATATAGAGGATGCGCAAGGAGAAATCGTATACGCGCCGGTAAACGATATTGTCTACCGGGTACGCACCGAGTGGCTTACCGTACCCAATCCGAATCGAATCCCCGATGAAACAGCGAACCAGGGGATATCGATTGTACGTAAAATCAAAGGGGAGAATTATCAGATCATCGCCCAGGAGTCGGCGGTCACCGAATGGAAAACTGTAGGAGTTTTCCCGTTAAAGGAGATAATGCGTCAGGTAAGCTCCATTCGCTATTACTCGTTCATTATCGCCGGGGTGACGGTTGCATTCGCGTTTCTCGCATCGGTACTGTTTGCCGGAACCATTGCAAAGCCCGTTATCAAACTCCGAACCCTCATGAAGAAAGCCGAAGAGGGTAATCTGGACGTGCGCTATGACGGAAATGATGAAGATGAAATCAACTACCTGGGCAAGAGCTTCAACACCTTACTCGAAAGAATCCAAAAGCTTATCGATATGGTATACCATGAACAGCAAAGCAAACGGGAAGCGGAATTGAGAGCGCTGCAGGAGCAAATCAAGCCGCACTTCCTTTATAACACCCTTGATACCATCCAATGGATGGCGCAGGACCACAAAGCTGATGATATCGTCCAAATAGTCACCGCCCTTACCAGTCTCTTCCGCATCGGACTTTCCAAAGGCCAAGAAATAATCAAATTGAGCGATGAGATTGAGCATGTCAGAAGTTACCTCATCATCCAGAAGGCGCGATATGAAGACAAATTCGATTTTTCGCTTTCGGTAGACGACGATGTTATTCCCACGATGGTGTTGAAACTGACCCTTCAGCCTCTGGTCGAAAACGCGATTTATCACGGCGTGAAGGAACGCGAGGGTCATGGATTCATCAGTGTCGAGGCATGCAAACGGGACGGGATGCTTATCCTGCGGGTCAGTGACGACGGAGCGGGAATGTCACAAGCCAAGTTGACTGCCGTCCGCGCTCTCCTTTCCGAGGCACCAGTAAAGAGAAACGACAAAGTCGGATACGGAATAAGCAACGTAAATGAAAGGATTCAGATTTCTTTCGGAAAGGAATACGGGTTACGATTTGAAAGCGAACTGAACAAGGGTACGACGGTGGAATTGCTCCATCCGCTGATACACGCTGAGGGGGGAAGGTAATGTGGAAGGTATTAATCGCGGACGACGAACCGAAAATTCGCAGGGGTTTAAGCTCATCAATCGAGCGGCTTCGGCCGGACATGACTGTCGTCGCCGAGGCGGAGGACGGCAAAGCCGCCCTGGCTAAAACGAAAAGCGAAAAACCCGATATTCTGATGATAGACATCCGCATGCCCTTTTTAAACGGACTCGAGCTGATAGAGAAAATTAAAGAAATACATAGCGACTGCATTATAATTGTGGTTACGGGGCACGACGAATTCGAGTATGCCAAGCGCGCGCTCCAGTTAAAGGTGTTCGAGTATGTTTTAAAGCCGGTTTCTCAGGACATACTCGCATCCGTACTCGAACGGGCGGAATCGGAGCTTGCCGTTTCACGCAGCCGGAATCAGTACCTCGAGTGGGCGCGGGATCAGCTGGAACGCAACATGCCGCTCCTGCGGGAGCAGTTTTTCCGTGATTGGGTGCACGGACGGCTTTCAGGATACGAAATCGAGGAACAGTCCCGGTTTCTGGGTATTACAAAATGCGAGCAATATTCTATGGCCCTCATCCATGTGGTCGAACGGCCCGTACTTATCGAGCCGTCTAAAGAAAAGGAGAGGAAACTAGCTCTTCTCGCAGTTCGAAGAATAGTCGAAGAAGAGTTTCAACCTTTTAAGCCACTCTCGGTTTTCCAGGATGAGAACGAAAATATCGTGGTTTTTGGCGCCTGCACGAGAGGAACCGATTGGGTAGAAACGATATCCCGAATAGAAGACCGGGTCAGTCGCTACCTTTCCGAATTGCTTGTCGTTTCCCAGAAACAGGCGGCCGGAGGCGCGGAAGATGTCCCGGAAGCATATGAACTCCTTATCTCGGAAATAGCTTCAAAAAGCAGCCGCAATACGTTCGTGGTTCTTACTCAGAATTTTCTGGATGCCCATTTTGCCGATCCCGATCTTACCCTGGAGAAAACGGCATCCGCTGTTGGAATCAGTCCGGGCTACCTGAGCCGGATGCTGAAGCAGGAAACGGGACTGTCATTTATAGATTTCCTTACAAGGGTGCGAATCTCGAGGGCGATTCAGCTCCTGAACGATCCGGCGATAAAGATCTACGAGGTGGCGGAAGCGGTCGGATATCAGAGCCAGCATTACTTCAGCCGGACGTTCAAGCGGGTGCTCGGCCGTTGTCCCGTAGACTACAGGAAAAAAGGCGAATAAGCGATGGGAACCGGACACAGGGGAGCCTTTATCATTCTCATTTTCCTTTCTCTACTTTTCGGTTCGTGCCGGCGGGAAGATACTGGCCCGCCCCCTTTTGAATTCCTGATTGGAGTCTCCATGGCAAACCTCACCGAGCCGTGGCGGATCAATATGGATGGTGAAATAAAAGAGGAGGCCGCGAAGCACAAGAACCTCAGAGTGGTATTTACCGACGCTGCGGATTCGAGCGAGCGTCAAATTCTGGACGTAAAAAAACTCCTGGCTCAGGGTATCGATCTCCTCATTGTTTCACCTACCGACGCGGAAGCTCTCACTCCGGTCATTGCCGAAGCATATGATAAAATTCCTGTTATCCTCCTGGACCGCTCGGTCATCGGTTACGATTACACTCTTTTTATCGGCCCGGACAACCAGCTCATCGGAAAGCAGGCAGGGCAATATATTGCAGAACTACTTAGGGAAAACGGCGGAGAGGTGGTGGAAATTTTGGGCCGGTCAGGTTCACCGCCGGTTACCGACCGAAGCCGGGGGTTTCTCGCGAGAATCGCTCATGCCAAAAATATCAAAGTCGTGGATGAGATCTACGCGGATTGGCTCAGGGATAAATCGGAGGACAGAATTACCGAATGGCTGCGGACCCACGAGTCGGTTGATGTGATTTTTGCCCAGAACGATGCGATGGCTTACGGCGCATACCGGGCCACGGAGAAACTCGGCATAACGGGTATAAAATTCGTAGGAATCGACGGCCTTCCCGGTCCGGAAGGGGGAATAGAAATGGTGGAGAAAGGAATATTCGCCGCCACATTCACCTGCCCGACCGGCGGAAAGGAAGCGGTCATATATGCCATGGATATCCTTCATCATGAAGAAGGCATCCCGAAAAAAATGATCCTGCGTACAACTCTCCTCACCAAGAAAACTCTCGAAGAGGGCATTCCGACGCCCGTATCACAAAACCGTTCCTCAGGTGCAGATGGAAAAATCATACTCGGCTTTGCCCAGGTGGGAAAAGAGAGCGACTGGCGTCTTGCTAATACCGAATCGATTAAAACAGCGGCCCGTGAGGCGGGAATCGAACTCCTGTTCCGCGACGGCGAGCAAAGACAGGAAAATCAGATTAAAGCGATTCGGGAGTTCATCGAAAAAAAAGTCGACGTAATCGCCTTCTCCGCCAACGTGGAATCGGGCTGGGGAGAGGTTCTTCGCGAAGCCAAAGCGGCGGGGATACCGGTTTTCATCATAGACCGACCGGTGGATGAAAAAGACGAATCCCTTTGGGTCAACTTAATGGGTTCGGACTTTTTGGAAGAAGGACGCCGGTCGGCGCAATGGCTTGTAAAGTATATGGATACCGAAGAACCGGTAAACATAGTGGAACTCCAGGGAACGATCGGGTCGGCTCCCGCAATCGACAGGAAAATCGGATTCGAGGAAGTGCTTAAAGGTTATCCCAATTACAAGATAATCCATTCCGAAAGCGGCGACTTTTTCCGCAGCACCGGCGAGGAGGTCATGCGAAGGATACTGGTCGAACTGAAGGAAAATGGAGAGAGCTTCGACGTACTTTTCGCCCATAACGACGACATGGCTATCGGTGCTATTAAGGCAATGGAAGAGGTAGGTTTGCGGCCGGGAAAAGACATAGTCATAGTCTCCGTCGACGGAATCAGGGATGCCTTTAAAATGATGATTGCGGGGAAACTCAATTGTTCCGTGGAATGCAATCCACTGCTGGGTCCGCAGCTTATGAAGGCTGTGAAGGATTATTTCGCGGGAAAGGAACTGCCGGTCCGTATCGTTACATCGGAAGATGTTTTCCCCACGGATGTGGCGCGTGAGCTGCTTCGCAGCCGCAAATATTAAGCATTCTGCTGAATAGTATATAAAATAACCGATTCGTCTAAATACTTCTGCCATAAAACCGGATAGAATACCGTATTGATTTAGTGAATGAGCGGCGTTGCCGCCCAAAATGTAAAATTTTTTTAACCTATGGAGGTGTAAGATGGAATTTCGATTAATTCCTGGTCGCGTAGAATCTACTGCGCAAATCAAGGGAACTAGATGGCTGCGGTTGTCGATGAAAGTCGGTCTGGTTCTGGTACTGCTGCTGGGGGTGTCTGGCGTACTGATTGCCGGCGGTGCTAAAGAGCAAGGAAGTGAAAGCTCCCTTATTAATGTAGGCATCGTGAATCTGCCGCCGGAAGAATCCGGCTACCGGCAGGCCAATGTTGAAGCCATGAACAATGTCTTCTCAGAGGCGAACGGCTATAACGCAAAGCAGATCAACACCAGCGACAACAGCGAGCAGATCGCTGCGGCGAAAGGGTACATTCGAGATGGAGTGGACTATCTCCTGATCTCGGCCCAAAACGCGTCTGGATGGGACGACACCTTAAAGTCTGCAAAAGCCGCAGGCGTTAAGGTTATTCTCTTTGACCGTGGGATTAATACGGGTGAATCAAACTTTCAAGCAGCACTTCTCTCGGATATGGCTTATGAGGGTAATAAGGCAACAGAATGGGTGTTGAGCCTGGATCTGGATCCGATCAATCTAATCCTTATTCGTGGTGCGATGGGTTCCGCGGCTGAAATAGGCCGCAGCGCCGCAGTGCTCAAAGCCGCAGAACAAGGTAAACTCAACATTGTGGCCGATGGAACAGGTGGAGACACTTGGAGTCTTGAGGAAGCCCGTAAAGTGGTTGAAGCCGCAATTGCTGCAGGCAAGGATTTTAACGTCATCTACGCGCAGAACGACGGTATGGCGCAAGGCGCTGTTCAGGCGCTCGAGGCTGCCGGTATCACCCATGGCAAGGACGGCAAGGTCAGGATCATTGGTTTCGACTTTAACCGTTTTGCACTTCGGAACGTACAGGCAGGCTACTGGGACGCTAACATGCAGTGCAATCCACGTCAGGCAGCCGAGATTTCTAAGTGGATCAAAAGTGATAATCTCCCCAGCGGAATCGTTTATCAGGAAGAATTGCTCCTTACTACTGACACGATAACCGACGAACTCATCGACCAATGGGGGATCAATGCCGATCCTGGCAAGGGTGTGATAACAAGGTAGTTGTTTTTTTGGTAAGATTTCACAATCGCTAGGTTGTGTTGCGCGTTGCGGTGTGCGGATCTGGTCTG
>Ga0307436_1000954_pt1 | contig 13213 bp, 12 predicted proteins | sample SalMarWE160440MG_FD_202513 | JGI IMG/M metagenome (GOLD analysis project Ga0307436, IMG submission 202513) | Salt marsh sediment microbial communities from the Plum Island Ecosystem LTER, Massachusetts, United States - WE1604-40 | ecosystem: Environmental > Aquatic > Marine > Intertidal zone >...
AGTGGTGATCGGCAAGTGGCTCGCCACCGAGCCGCGGGTCATCATCCTCGACGAGCCGACCAAGGGCATCGACGTCGCCTCCAAGGCCGCCGTCCACGGCTTCATGCGGGAATTGACCGCGCACGGCGCCGCGATCGTCATGGTGTCGTCCGAACTGCCGGAAATTCTCGGTATGAGCGACCGGGTCATCGTCATGCGGCAGGGCCGGATCGTCGGCCGCTTCGACGCGGCCGGGCTCACGGCCGAGACGCTGGTCGCGGCCGCCACCGGCAACGTCCCGGCGGAGGCGGCCTGACATGCGCGTCGGTCGCGACGTCCTGCTGGCGATCATCGTCGCGGTGATGACGGCCGGCATCGGTTTCATCACGCCGAGCTTCGTGACGCCGGCGAACCTGGCCGGCCTGTTCAACGATACCTCCATCCTGATCATGGTGGCGCTCGGTCAGACGATGGTCGTCCTGACCAAGTGCATCGACCTTTCGGTCGGCGCCAACATCGCGTTCACCGGCGTGATCGTCGCGCTCATCAACGCCGCTCATCCGGAGGTGCCGATACCACTTCTGATGCTTGTGGCGGCGGCAGTCGGCCTCGGCCTCGGCGCCTTCAACGGCACCATGGTGTGGCTGGTCGGCATCCCGCCGATCGTGGTTACCCTCGGCACGCTGTCGATCTATCGCGGGCTTGCCTTCCTCGCCTCCGGCGGCACCTCGATCGTCGGACGGCAGATGAGCCCCGCATTCATCGCGGTGCCGCGCGCGGAGTTTCTCGATCTGCCGGCGATGTCGTGGATCGCCATCGTGGTGGTGATCGTCGTCGCCTTTGTTATGTGGCGAACGCGAATCGGCCGCGCCTTCTATGCGACGGGGGGCAACCCGATCGCCGCCGTCTACACCGGCATCAACGTCGGCCGGACCCAGTTCATCGCGTTCTGCATCTCCGGCACCATCGCCGGGTTCTGCGGCTACCTGTGGGCGTCGCGCTACACCATCGCCTACGTCGACATCGCCACCGGCTTCGAGCTGGAGGTGGTGGCCGCCTGCGTCATCGGCGGCGTGTCGATCGCCGGCGGCATCGGCACCGTGCCGGGTGCCGTGCTCGGAGCGCTTTTCCTCGGTGTCGTCAAGAACGCCCTGCCGGTGATGCATATCTCGCCGTTCTGGCAGCTCGCGATCTCCGGCGCTGCCATTCTCGGCGCGGTCATCATAAACGCCGGGCGCGAACGGCGCCGGACCGGCCGCCTGATCCTCAAGGAAGCGGTGGCGTCATGAACCAGCAGGCGCTCGCCCCGCACGTGATCCCCGACCGTGTGGTCGGCCGCTTCGACTGGTGGAAGCGCTGGGAACTCCTCTTGTTCGCCGTCGCCGTCGCCATCTTCATTTTCAACTCGATGGCGTCACCGTATTTCCTGAACCCCTACAACCTGTCCGACGCCACCTTCAATTTCACGGAGAAGGCGACCATCGCCCTGGCGATGGCGCTCCTGATCATCTGCGCCGAGATCGACCTGTCGGTCGCCTCGATCATCGCGCTGTCGTCGACGGCGATGGGGGCGGCGGCGACCGCCGGCTTCGGACCGCCGGTGCTGGTCATCGTCGGCCTCGCGGTGGGCGTGGCGGCCGGCGCCTTCAACGGTTTCATCGTCACGCGCTTCGCCATTCCCTCGATCGTCGTGACGATCGGCACGATGAGCCTCTTCCGCGGCATCGCCTTTGTGGTGCTGGGCGATCACGTCTATCGCACCTATCCCGAAGGCTTCAACTTCTTCGGTCAGGGCTACGTCTGGTGGGTGTTCTCGTTCGAGTTCGTGCTGTTCTTGGTGCTGGCGGTCGTCTTCGGCGTCGTCCTCCATCTCACGTCGTTCGGGCGGCGCATCTATGCCATCGGCAACAACCCTATCGCCGCCCAGTTCTCTGGTGTGCGCGTCAACCGCATTCGCTTCTCGCTGTTCATGCTTACCGGGTTGATGAGCGGCGTTGCCGCGGTGCTGCTCACCTCGCGCATCAGCTCGACGCGGCCGACTATCGCCATGGGCTGGGAGCTGGAGGTGATCACCATGGTGGTGCTTGGCGGCGTAAACATTCTCGGCGGATCGGGCACCATTCCCGGCGTCGTCATCGCCGGTTTCGTCATGGGGCTGGTCACCTTCGGCTTTGGTCTGCTCAACGTGCCGGGCATCGTCCAGTCGATCTTCATCGGCTCGCTGCTGATCGGCGTGATCGCGCTGCCGATCGTGGCCGGCAAGATCGCCGACCGCTGGAGGACACGGTGATGGAGAAGTACGCCTTCAAGATGCAGCTCAATCCCGGCATGGAGGCGGAATACAAACGCCGCCACGACGCGATCTGGCCGGAGCTGGTGGCGCTGCTCAGGGACGCCGGCATCTCCGATTATTCCATCCACCTCGATCGTGAGACCAACATCCTGTTCGGCGTCTTGTGGCGCACCGACGATCATCGCATGGACGACCTCCCCGACCACCCGGTGATGAAACGCTGGTGGGCGCGCATGGCCGACGTCATGACGGTGAAACCGGACAACGAGCCGATCTCGGTGCCGCTGGTGACCGTCTTCCACATGGAATAAGGCGCCGCCAGGGAGCGGGCGACGACGCCGTCCCGGCTCCGCCGTAGCGGGCGCGATTGACTTTTCGGCGGCAACGATTGGAATGGGCGAGAGCGCCGGATCCGTGCGGACCTCTCCTCCGACACCCGACAGCACGACAACAGGAAGTGATCGACATGGAACAATTGCACCGCAACTACATCGGCGGAAAGTGGGTGGAGGGCGAGGCGGTCCCCGACATCAATCCCTCCAATACCGACGACGTCGTTGGCATGTTTGCCCGCGCCAGCGCCGACGACACGAAGGCTGCCATCGCCGCCGCCAAGGCCGCGTTTCGGTCGTGGTCACACTCAGGCATCCAACAGCGCCACGACATCCTGAAGGCCGCCGCGGACGAGATTCTGGCGCGACGGGCCGAGATCGGGCGGCTGCTGGCGCGCGAGGAAGGCAAGACACTGGCCGAGGGCATCGGCGAAACCGTGCGCGCCGGGCAGATTTTCGATTTCTTCGCGGGCGAATGCCTGCGGCTATCCGGCGAGACGGTACCGAGCGTGCGACCGGGGATCGAGGTGGCGATGACCCGCGAACCGGTCGGCGTGGTCGGCATCATCACGCCGTGGAATTTCCCGATCGCCATCCCGGCCTGGAAGATGGCACCGGCGATTGCCTACGGAAATACGGTGGTGGTCAAGCCGGCCGACCTGGTGCCGGCGTGCACGTGGACGCTGGTCGACATCCTGGCACGCGCCGGGCTGCCGGAAGGCATCGTCAACCTGGTCCTCGGCAAGGGCTCGGTGGTCGGTCAAACGATCCTCGACTCGCCCGACGTCGACGCGATCACGTTCACCGGCTCGATCGGCACCGGCCGCAAGGTCGCCGACGCCTCCGTCAGGCACATGCGCAAGTTCCAGCTCGAGATGGGTGGCAAGAACCCGCTGGTCGTCCTCGATGACGCCGATCTCGCGCTCGCCGTCGAAGTCGCCACCAACGGCTCCTATTTCTCGACCGGCCAGCGTTGCACCGCCTCGTCGCGGCTGGTGGTCACCGCCGGCATTCACGACAAGTTCGTCGCCGCCCTCAGCGAGCGCCTCAAGGGCCTGGTGGTCGACGACGCCTGCAAGCAGGGGACCCAGATCGGACCGGTGGTCGATGCCAGCCAACTGAAGCAGGACGAGGACTACATCGGCATCGGCAAGGACGAGGGCGCCAGGCTGATGTGGGGCGGCGAGCGGCTGAACCGCGACACTCCGGGATTCTATCTGCAGCCGGCGCTGTTCACCGACACCACCCCGGCCATGCGGATCAACCGCGAAGAGATCTTCGGACCGGTTGCCAGCGTCATCCGCGTCAAGGACTACGAGGAAGCGCTGGCGGTCGCCAACGACACGCCGTTCGGACTGACTTCGGGCGTCTGCACCACCAGCCTGAAACACGCCACCCACTTCAAGCGCAACTCTACGGCCGGCATGGTCATGGTCAATCTGCCCACCGCCGGCGTCGACTATCACGTGCCGTTCGGCGGCCGCAAAGGGTCGAGCTACGGCCCGCGCGAGCAAGGCAAATATGCCGCCGAATTTTTCACCACCGTGAAGACCGCCTACACGCAAGCATGAGGCGGCGCCGGCGGGTGTCCGTCTAGAGCAGCCGGCGGCTTGCCAGATTGCGCATGAGCGCGGCCGTGCCAAAGGTCCACGGCTGCGCATCGCCCGCCAGGACGACCCGGTCGGCAAGGCGGCCGAGCCGCGGCGAAGCGATGGTGACGATGTCGCCGACCTTGTGGGTAAACCCTTCACCGGCAACGTCGCGGTCGTCGACGGGCGCGAACATGGTGCCGAGATAGAGCACGGCGCCGTCAGGGTACTGATGGTGCGGGCCAATCATGGCGGCGACCAGTTCCTCAGGCGAGCGGCTGATGCGGCTCATGGCGCTCGCCGCGTCGAGGCGATAGCCGTCATCGCCCTCGACGGTCAGCGTCACCTCGACGACGCCGACATCAGCGATGGTGAAATCGTCGTCGAACAGCCGGATGAACGGCCCGAGCGCGGCGCTGGCGTTGTTGTCCTTGGCCTTGCCGAGCAACAGCGCCGAGCGACCCTCGACGTCGCGCAGGTTTACGTCGTTGCCGAGGGTGGCGCCGACGGCGGCGCCCGACGACGCAACCACCAGCGCCACCTCCGGTTCGGGATTGTTCCAGCGCGACATGGGGTGGATGCCGACCTCGCTCAAATGACCGACCGCCGCCATCGGCGGCGCCTTGGTGAAGATTTCGGCGTCCGGACCGATGCCGACCTCGAGATATTGCGACCACATGCCGTTGGCGATGAGCAGTTCCTTGAGTTTCATCGCTTCCGCCGATCCCGGCTTCAGCTTGGCGAGATCGTCGCCGATCAGGCCGGCGATCTCGGCCCGGATGGCGGCCGCCTTGTCGGGAGCGCCGCGCGCGCGCTCCTCGATCACCCGCTCCAGCATGGACACCGCGAAGGTGACGCCGGCAGCCTTGATCGCCTGAAGATCGACGGGCGCCAGCAGCCACGGTCGTGCGGGATCGCGCGTCTCGCGCGGCGTGTTGGCGAGAACCTCGGCGAGCGTAGCCACCGGTTCGCCCTCGGCGGAGCGAGCGAAAGCGGCCGGGTCGGCGTGCTCGCAAAGATCGCGCACGGTGGCCGCGGCGGCGGAAATGTCCCTGACCATGCCATCGGCGACGACAACGACCGACGGCCCTTCCACCCGCGGCCGCCAGACCCGGCCGACCAGCGCGGCCGCGGTGGCGTCATCGGGCAGGGCAAACGCAGCTTCGGTGTTGAGCGACGGCATGAACGGCGGCTCACAGTCTTGCGTGCGAACAAACGCGACGTGATGGTATGGTGCGGCGGGGACGATCGCAATTGCGCCGGCCCGAGGGCCGGGCAAGGGATCGGGCGGTCCTGCGGGGTCCTGCCTCGGCCGCCGAGACAGCGGATCAGGTCCATGCTATCGACATAAAACAATGAAGTCGCGGCGAGGAAGAATGTCGGCCACAGCACAAGCAGTGAGGGAACCCGAGCCGATCGAGTTCGGCCACGGCAAGATCGAATTCGAGGCGTTTCTCGAACCGACCTGCCCGTACTCGAAGCGCGCCTTCGCCAAACTGGAGCCGCTGGTCGCGGCCGTCGGCGACGACCAGCTGACCGTCAAGGTTCGGCTGTTGTCGCAGCCGTGGCATCTGTTTTCGGGCGTGGTGACCCGCTGCATTCTTGCGGCGTCGGCCACCGCCGCAGGAAAACGGGCGGGGATCGCGGCGATGAGCGCGGTCTACGACCATCGGGAGGAATTCGTCTGCGAGGACCACTGCATGGGGCCCAACATGGAAATGAGCCCGGCGCAGGTGGTCGCGCGCATTGCCGAACTCAGCGGGATCGATCTCGCCGAGCCGTTCAAGTTCAAGACCGTCGACCGGGCGCTCAGATGGCACGCGAAATACTGCCGTCAGAACGGCGTCCACACCTCGCCGTCGTTTGCCGTCAACGGCCTGACCAACGACGCCATGAGCAGCGGTCAGACCATCGAGGAGTGGCGCGAGTTGATCGGGCTCGGCACGTAGCGAGGGGCAGAACAATGGCACAACCGAGCTGGCAGCTCAGCGGCGAATTCATGGAGAGCTGCAATTGCGACTATCTGTGCCCGTGCATCTATACCAACTCGAAGGGCGCGGTGACCCAGGACCGGTGCACCTCGGTGCACGTCTACCGGATCGATCAGGGTCGCAGCGGCGACACGCCGCTTGACGGCCTGGGCTTCGCCCTGGTTTTCAACACGGGCAAGGTCATGGCGGACGGAAACTGGATCTTCGCCTGCATCGTCGACGAGCGCGCGAACGAGGCCCAGCGCAAGGCGCTTGCCGCCATCGCCAGCGGCGAGGCCGGCGGACCGCCGGCGGACATTCGCGATACGTTCGTCAGCGACTTCCGCGGCGTCGCGTTCAGGCCGATCGCGTTCCGCATCGACGGTCTCACTCGATCGACCGATATCGCCGACGCCCTCTCATTCACGATCGACGGCGTCCCGGCGACGGCGGCTCCCGACACCCCGCTCTACATGGACAATACCGAGCACCCGGCCAACCCGCGGGTGGCACTGGCGACGGCGCGGGAGACGCACGTTCACGTGTTCGGCCTCGATCTCGACATGGTCGGCGCCGGCAACAACGGGCACTTCGCGCCGTTCAGCTGGGCCGCGTGAGTCACCCACGTCCCGTCGTCGACCTCTTCTTCGCGTGATGATCGCCGCCCCACCCGACCGCCCCTCGCTCCTGGCGGGACTTCTGTTGCGCGACCGGATCACCATCCTGACCGCGCTGATCGGCGTGAGCGTCCTTGCCTGGACGTACATGTGGCTGCTGGCCCGCCAGATGACGGACGCACCGGGCATGGACGCCATGGTCGGCATGGCGATGTCGGCCGGTCCGCAGCCGTGGAGTGCGCTGCACTTCGCAACGATGCTGGCGATGTGGTGGGTGATGATGGTCGGCATGATGCTGCCGAGCGCGGCTCCCACGCTGCTGACCTTCGCGGCGGTCAACCGGCGCAGACGCACCCGCGGTCGGCCGTTCGTCTCCACCGCAGTGTTCGCGGCAGGATATTTGGCGGTGTGGGGCGCGTTCAGCCTGTTGGCGACGCTGGCGCAATGGGGGCTGGAGCAGGCGCGTATGATGTCGCCGATGATGGAGATGACGAACCCGATCGTCGGCGGGTCGCTGTTGGTGGCGGCGGGACTGTTTCAGCTCACCCCGTTGAAGAATGCCTGCCTCGACAAGTGCCGGTCTCCCCTCGCCTTCGTGCTCAACCACTGGCGCGACGGCCGGGCCGGGGCATTCGCGATGGGTCTCGGCAACGGCACCTTCTGTCTCGGCTGTTGCTGGTTGCTGATGGCGCTGATGTTCGTCGGCGGCATCATGAACATCCTGTGGATGGCCGCCCTTACCGTCGTGGTGTTCATCGAGAAGCTCTTCCCCTTCGGGCATTGGATCGGGCGCGCCGGCGGGCTGGCAATGATCGGTTTCGGCGCCGCCCTGCTGGCGCGGATCTAGACGGGATGGACTGGCAATTCCCGTATCGGTCGGTGCGCGTGCCGACGTTGGCGGCAAATTGCGTGGCGACCTCGCAGCCGCTGGCGGCGCAGGCCGGGCTGTCCATGCTCGCCCGGGGCGGCAACGCCGTCGACGCGGCGCTGGCCACCGCCATCACCCTGACCGTGGTCGAGCCGGCGATGAACGGGATCGGCGGCGACGTGTTTGCCATCGTGTGGGACGGAAGCGCATTGCACGGTCTCAACGCCTCCGGCCGCTCGCCATCGGCGTGGACGCCACAGCGGTTCGCGGGGCTCGACCAAATGCCGGACACCGGCTGGAACTCGGTCACGGTTCCCGGTGCGGTCTCCGCCTGGGCGGCCCTCCATCAACGCTTCGGGCGCGTGCCGTTCGAGGTTCTGTTCGAGGCGGCGATCCGCTACGCAACCGACGGCTTCCTGGTCACGCCGCGGGTGTCGGCGCTATGGCAGCATCACGGCGACAGACTGGGCGGATTCGCGGACCTTGCGGCGACCTTCCTGCCCGGTGGCCGGGCTCCCCTGCCCGGCGAGCGCTTCCGCTGTCCCGATCAGGCGGCCACGCTGCAATTGATCGCTGAGACGCGCGGCGAGGCCTTCTACCGCGGCCGGCTGGCAGAGGCGATCGTTGCGGCGGCGGCTGCCGGCGGCGGCGCTCTGTCGCTCGCCGACCTCGCCGACCATGCCGGCGACTGGGTGACGCCGATCTCGGTGGGTTTCCGCGACTATCGCATCCACGAGCTGCCGCCGAGCGGCCAGGGGCTGACGGCGCTGATCGCCCTTGGCGTGCTCGACCGGCTCGACCTCGAGGGTCTCGATCCGGACGGCGACGCCATCCAGCATCTGCAGATCGAGGCAATCAAGCTGGCGGCGGCCGACGTGTACGCCCATGTCGGCGACGCCGCCGCCATGCGCCTGCAAGCGGCCGACCTGCTCGACCCGGGCTACCTCGACGAGCGGGCCCGTCTCGTCGACCGCGCGCGCGCGCGCGTTCCGGTCACCGGCAAACAGGTCAGCGGTGACACCGTGTACCTCGCCGCCGGTGATGCCGACGGCATGATGGTGTCCTACATCCAGTCGAATTTCCGAGGCTTCGGCTCGGGCATCGTCGTTCCCGACACCGGCATCGCCCTCCACAATCGGGGCAGCGGCTTCGTGCTGACGCCGGGTCATCCCAACCAGGTCGGTCCGCGCAAGCGGCCGCTGCACACCATCATTCCGGCGTTCGCGACCAGGGATGGCGAGGCGGTGGCCGCGTTCGGCGTGATGGGCGGGGAAATGCAGCCGCAAGGTCACGTTCAGATCGGCGTGCGCATGTTTGCGCACGGACACAATCCGCAAGCGGCAATCGACGCGCCGCGATGGCGGATCAACGGGGAGACGGTAACGCTCGAAGCGACGTGGCCGGACGACTTCCGAGCCGGGCTGGCGCAACGCGGCCACCAACTGGGCGAGGCCGCCCCGCTCGATCTCGGCGGAGCCCAGGTCATCTGGCGCGACGGCGATGACGGCTTCATCGCTGCCACCGAAAGCCGGCGCGACGGTCAGGCGGTCGGCTTTTGATGCCGGCTTGCCGGTTCACCGCCCGCCGGTCGGGGTCTATGATCGGCCTGCCAACCAGGGAGGGCGGACATGGCCGTTGCAGACCAATCGCAGACGCCGGAGAAATCGACCGATGAAGCGACCGCGACGGCGTCGCCGATCCCGTTCGACACAGACAAACTCGACGCGCTGCTCGAAGAGGCTGCGATCGACATCCTGCTCGTCTCGTCCAAGCACAACATCCAGTACCTGGTCGGCGACTACCGCTACTTCTTCTTCGACCATTTCGACGCGATCGGTATCAGCCGCTATCTGCCCATTCTGATCTATCGGCGCGGGCGGCCGGATGAGGCCGCCTACGTCGGCGACGGAATGGAGAGGTACGAGCGCGATCTCGGCAAATTCTGGATGCCGCGGTTTGACAAGGCGTGCGGCAGCGTCGACGCAATGACGGCGGCGATCGGCCATTTGCGCCGGCTTGGCGCCGGGTCGCTGACCATCGGCGTGGAACGCGGATTCATGCCCGCCGACGCCGAGGCCGTTCTGCGCGCCGAGATGCCGGGCTGTCGCATCGTCGACGCCCAGTTTCCGCTTGAGCGCCTGCGCGCAATAAAGAGTGCGCGCGAACTGGAATACGTGCGCCAAGCGTCCGACCGCGTGGTCGACTCGATGCTGGCCGTCATTGCCGGCCATGGTCCGGGAACGTCGAAGCTGGCGTTGACCGAGGCGCTGCGACGTGAGGAGGTCGGTCGCGGCCTCACATTCGAATATTGCCTGATAACGGCCGGCACCAGCCTCAACCGGGCCCCGTCCGATCAGGTGTGGCGGGAGGGCGATATCCTGTCGCTGGATTCGGGCGGCAACTTCAAGGGTTATATCGGCGATCTCTGCCGCATGGCGATCGCCGGCGAACCGGACGCCGAACTGCAAGACCTGCTCGCCGAGGTCGATGCGATTCAGCAGGCGGCGAGAAAGCCGGTGCGGGCAGGCGCGCGAGGCGGCGACGTGATGGCGGCGGCCGAGGATGTGCTGCGCCGTTCGCCGCACGGGAACGTGCTCGAGTTCGTCGCTCACGGCATGGGGCTGATCAGCCACGAGGCGCCGCGGCTGACCGACCACGGCCCGATCGTCTATCCGGCCTACGACGCCGACCGGCCGCTGGCGACAGGCATGGTGCTGTCGATCGAGACGACCCTGCCTCACCCCCGCAGGGGCTTCGTCAAGTTGGAGGATACTGTCGCGGTCACCGATACCGGCTGGCAGGCGTTCGGCGACCGCGGACGCGGCTGGAACCGGGCCGGCGTGGCGTGAGCGGCGGCGATTGACCGGCGGCGGCGAACAAACGGCTAGGCCCGGTTCCGCCTGTCGAGAATTGCGGCGAAGGCAGCGACGACGAGGCCGCTGACGGCAACCAGCGCGGCCGCGACCGGCACCGCCGTGAGACCGAGACCCCATGCGATCGCCTGACCGCCGACGAAGGCGCCGCCGGCGTTGCCGAGATTGAAGGCGCCGACGTTGAGCGTCGAGGCGAGGTTCGGCGCTTCCCTGGCGCTGTCGAGGACGCGCGTCTGCAACGGCGGCACGGTGGCAAATCCCGCCACTCCCCACAGGAAGATGACGATCACCGCCGCGATCCGGCTGTGGCTCGCCAGCGAAAACGCCAGCGACAGAACGGCGAACGTGATCAGCATCCAGATCAATGCGCGCATGAGGCCGCGGTCGCTGAGGCGGCCGCCAACGTTGATGCCGACGGTCAGACCGACGCCGATCACGAAGAGGATCACGGTCGCCGCGCGCGGGCTGAAGCCGCTGACGTTTTCGAGGATCGGCACCACGTAGGTGAACAGCGTGAACACACCGCCCCAGCCGAGCACGGTGGTCAGCAGAGCCAACAACACTCGCGGCCGGCGCAGAACGGTGAACTCGCGGGCAAGACTGCCCGAGCCGGTGTCGGCGACGTTCGGCACCAGGGCGGCAACCGCACTCAGCGACAGCACGCCGAGCGCGGTGATCGCCCAGAAGGTGGCGCGCCAGCCGAGCGACTGACCGATCAAGGTGCCGAGCGGAACGCCGATGATGTTGGCCAACGTCAGTCCGGTGAACATCAGCGCGATGGCACTGGCGCGACGGTTGGCCGGCACCAGTTCGGCCGCGACCACCGAACCGACGCCGAACAGCGTCCCGTGAGCGAAGGCCGCGACGATGCGGGCGACCATCAGCAGCGAGTAGCTCGACGAAATCGCCGACAGGAAATTGCCGACGATGAAGATGCCGAGCATCATCAGCAGCACGCGCTTGCGCGGCAGCGCGTACGTCGCCACCGCGAGTATCGGCGCGCCGACGACCACGCCCAGCGCATAGGCGGTGACCAGCAGGCCGGCGCTCGGGATCGATACGCCAAGGTCGCCGGCGATGTTGGGCAGCAGCCCGGCGATGACGAATTCGGCGGTGCCGACGGCGAACGCGCTCATGGTCAGCGCAAGAATCGGGACCGGCAGCCTGCGTTGGCCCGCCGGTGTGGCGCCGAGCTTCTGTTCCACCGGATGTCGTCCTCGGTTCGTGTGCTGTTGTCGACGCGACTTGCTGTCAGCGCGCCGGCTGCCGCAGGCGTCGTCGCGCCTGCGGATTGACCACGTCGGCGTAACCCTCGCGGCTGATCATCGCCCACAGATTGCGGGCGGCGTGCCAGCCGACGTTTTCGATGCCGGCGAGCGTCCATGCGGCGACGTGCGGCGTGCAGATGACATTCGGCATGGTGAACAACGGATCGGCAGGATCGGGTGGTTCACGGTCATAGACGTCGAGCGCGGCGCCGGCAATGCGGCCCTCCGCCAGGCTGTCGCGGAGCGCCTCGTAGTCGAGCAGCCAGCCGCGTCCGGTGTTGACCAGAATGGCAGCCGACTTCATCAGCCCGAAGGCGCGCCCATCGATCAGATGGCGGTTTTCGGCGGTCGGCGCGGCATGAAGGGTGACGATGTCCGACTCGGACAGCAGCGTATCGAGGTCGGTGAGGGTCACGCCGCCCGGCGCCTCGTCGAGGTATGGGTCATAGCCCAGGATGCGCACGTCCCAGCCGGCAAGTCGCTCGGCGACGCCCGTGCCGATACGTCCCAAACCGACAATGCCGACGGTCGACCCCTTGATGGAGGTGGCGAACACGGTGCCCCGCCAGCCGCCCTGACGCATGAACTCGGGCGTCCAGATGAGTAGCTGCTTCTTGAGGGCCAGGATCAGGCCGATGGCATGCTCGCAGACGGTGGTGACCTGCGAGTCTTCCGGCGTGTTGGCAACCAATACGCCGTGCTCGGTAGCCGCCTCGATATCGATGCTGTCGTAGCCGATGCCGAATTTCGAAATGCAGCGCAGGTCGGGCAACGCCTCGATGATGCGACGGGTGATGCGGGTGCCGCTGGCTCCCATGACGGCGACGTGGCCCTGCGCGGTCGCGATGAACTCGTCCTCCGAGTAGCGCCAGAACGGCGACTCCCACATGCAGTACCCGAGGGTGAGTTCGACCCCCTTGGACCGCAGCCAGTCGAGCGATTTCTCGGATGGCTCGAACCGCTCAAACACGAAAGCGCGCCAAGGACGCGGCTGGCCGCGATCGGCCCTTTCGTCAGGCATGATCCATCCCTTTCAAACGGGCTTGGCCTCGGCCCAAGACGTCAAGGCGAAACACGCTACAGCCCACACAAATCTGCTATAACCAGCCTGTCCGCAATTCAATCCAGACGCTCCAGCAATCGGCCCGTCAAGATGCAGGCCCCATACGAGTGGCCGGGGCGCGACCTGGAGAAGTCGGGAAGAGGGGAGGAACTACCGATGGCCAAGAACGATCTGCCCAAACCGGACTACGTCCACAACATGCGGCTGGTCGGCTACAGCGACCAGGGCGGCCGATCCGACGGCGTCCAGATCATGAAGCATGGTGACTATCTCTACATCGGGCACATCTTCTCGAAGGGTTTCAGCGTCATCGATGTGCACGATCCGGCCAACCCCCAGACCGTGAAATACATGCCGGCGC
>Ga0307436_1000955_pt1 | contig 13205 bp, 13 predicted proteins | sample SalMarWE160440MG_FD_202513 | JGI IMG/M metagenome (GOLD analysis project Ga0307436, IMG submission 202513) | Salt marsh sediment microbial communities from the Plum Island Ecosystem LTER, Massachusetts, United States - WE1604-40 | ecosystem: Environmental > Aquatic > Marine > Intertidal zone >...
CCGACGATCCGCCGTTCCCCCTCATCGGGCTGCCGCGCGTGGTCAGCACCGAAGACGATCTCGCCCTTCTGCTCGCGGCCGCCGACAGCATGCATTCGGGGATCACGTTCTGCACCGGTTCGCTTGCCGCCCGTCCCGACAATGACATTGTCGCCATGGCCCGCAGGTTTGCACCGAGGATCCATTTCGTTCATCTGCGAAACATCACCCGGGACACCGACAGCGTGCCCTGTTCGTTTTTCGAGGACCAGCATCTGGAGGGCGCCGTCGACATGGTGGCGGTCATCGAGGTCCTGCTTGAAGAGGAGCGCCGCCGCCGCGCCGAGGGACGCCTCGACAGCGAACTGCCGATGCGCCCCGACCACGGCCAGAACATCGTCGACGACCTCGATCGCGACTCCCCGCCGGGCTACCCGATCGTCGGTCGGCTCAAGGGCCTCGCCGAGTTGCGCGGCGTCATTCGGGCGCTCGAGGCGCGCGCTTCCGACGCCCCGGATCGCCGCTAGGCCCGGAAATCGGTGGGCTTTTCCAGCGCGTAGATTGCCTCGCTTACTTCATCGAGGCGCTTCGAGATCGCCGCCTGTGCGTCGTAGAGCCCGCGATTGTAGAAGAAATTGCCCAACTCGCCGGCCATGAAATCGAGCATGGTCTGAGCCGCCACCAGCCCGATATCCTGGTCGAATTCCTCGCTCACATAGGTCTGAATCCGCGCCAGCAGGGCCTGCTTCTCCTCGCGCGTGAACTTGATTTCGGCCATGCCCCGTCTCCTTGCCACCGGCGGTTGCCCCGCCAGCCTAGGCAGCCCGCGCGGCGCCGTGCAAGCCGGTGACCCCGTTTGACGCCGGGTGCGCGGCGTGCCAACAATCGCCCCGTGGTTCCCGGCGCCCGATGCGGCAACGGGATGAAAAGGGAACACGGTGCGGCGTACCCATCAGGGACCAAATCCGTGGCTGCCCCCGCAACTGTGAGCGGCGAGCTTTCCGTCAGATCCACTGGCCTTCGGGCCGGGAAGGGACGGCTGAAGCGGCGACCCGCGAGCCAGGAGACCTGCCACAGCCGCCGGGCCGCCACCTTGGTCGGCCCGAACTGATGCGCGTGCACACGGAGGGTGGTCGCACATGTCTGTTCACTCCCGAACTCTGTCCTCACTTTCGATTTCCGAACGGCTTTGGGCCGGCGCCTTGGCCTTCCTGCTCGGCATGACGCTTCTGTGGGGCGTTGGCCTGGCCAGCGACAGGGCGCTGCACAACGGCGCCCACGACACCAGGCACTCGGTCGGCTTTCCCTGCCACTGAGCCGTCGGAGGCGCCACGGATGTTCGCGCGAATCCTCTTCGCGGCCGTTGTTGCGGGTCTGGCGGCCGGCCTGGTCATGACCGCCATCCAGCAATGGCGCGTCGTTCCCCTGATAGTCGCGGCCGAGCTCTACGAGGGCGACGCGCATGCGCATGATACGGCGGCCGCCGCGCCACCGGAGGCCTGGACGCCCGCCAATGGGATGGAGCGCACCGCCTATACGGTTCTCGCCAACTTATTGGCTTCGGTCGGCTTCGCCCTCGTCCTCGCCGCCGTCTCGGTGCTCGCCGATATCGCGATCACGCCGGCCAACGGCCTCCTGTGGGGACTGGGCGGCTTCATCGCCGTCCAGCTGGCGCCAGCCGTCGGTCTGCCCCCGGAATTGCCCGGCATGCTAACCGCCGATCTCGGCGCCCGGCAGCTGTGGTGGGTCGGCACCGTCGCGGCGACCGGCGCCGGGCTTGTCGTTCTCGCCAAATGGCGGCATCCGGTTGCTCTTGGCCTCGCCGCTGCCCTGATCGCGGGCCCGCATCTTGTCGGGGCGCCCGCAGCGCCGCACGGTCAGAGCGATGTGCCCGCGGAACTGGCCTCCGCCTATGCCGCCAATGCCCTGGGTGCAACGGCGGCCCTCTGGCTCGTGCTCGGCCCGGTGCTGGGGGTGTTGCTCGAACGCTTCCGACAGCGCGAGGCGGCGTGATGCAGGCGAAGATCCCGGCCACCATCATCACCGGCTTCCTGGGCGCCGGCAAGACGACGTTGATCTCCCATCTTCTCGGTCACGCCGCGGGCCGCCGGATCGCCCTGGTCATCAACGAATTTGGCGATATCGGGGTCGACGCCGATCTCATCCGCGGCTGCGGCGTCGCCGGCTGCGCGGAGGCCGATATAACCGAACTCGCCAACGGCTGCATCTGCTGCACCGTCGCCGAGGATTTCATCCCCGCAATGCAGCTGATCCTGTCGCGCACGCCGCGCCCCGATCACATCGTCATCGAGACTTCGGGCCTGGCGTTGCCGCAGCCATTGGTGCGTGCCTTCAACTGGCCCGAGATCGCCGCCGAGCTCACCGTCGACGGGGTTGTCACGGTGGTCGACGCGGCGGCGCTGGCGGCGGGCCGGTTCGCCACCGACGAGGCCGCCGTCGAAGCCAGCCGCCGGGCCGATCCGATGCTCGACCACGAAACTCCTCTTGGCGAGCTCTTCGCCGATCAGCTCATCGCCGCCGACATGATCGTGTTCGCCAAGACCGACCTCGTCGGCGCGGCCCGGCTCGCCGAAATCGAATCCGGGATCGCGCGCCGCAAGCGGGCCGGCGTGGCCACCCTTCACGCCCGGCACGGCGCCGTCGATCCGGCGGCGCTGCTCGGCCTCGGCTTCGGCTCGGAAGCTGATCTCGGCGCCCGCCCGTCCCGGCACGAGGCCGATCACGGCGGCGCGGGCCACGAGCACGACGATTTCGACACCATCGCCCTGCATCTGCCGCCCAGCCGCGACAAATCCACCCTGATCGAGACAATCGAAAATGCCGTCGCCCGGCACGATATATTGCGCCTGAAGGGGTTCGCGGCCCTCGAGGATTCGCCGGCGCGCCTCGCCGTGCAGGCCGTCGGCCCGCGCATCGAGACCTGGTTCGAGCGCCCCTGGCGCGACAATGAAGACCGCCGGACCGCCCTGGTGGTGATCGGCGAGTCGCCGCTCGATCGCGACGGCATTGCCACCGCGTTCGCCGCGCCGGCATCGTGATGCAACTTCTCGCGGCCCAGGCCGGCCAGATTCAGCAGGAAGGAGAAGCGCCGCGCATGGCCCCGAAAAGTGGGGACTGGTTTTCGGACAAGGCCATGCGCAGAAAACAGATCGCCGGGGCGAGGCTCTGATGCATTTGCTCGCGGCCCAGGCCGGCCAGATTCAGCAGGAAGGAGAAGCGATCGATCTGGGCCAAAGCCCTGGCGACATCGCCATTCTCACCGCCGCCGACAGCGAGCTGGCGCTCATCGCCGGCGCCGTCGACCGCACTGGCGCCACCGACGTCCGCCTCGCCTCGACCCTGCGGCTCGCCCACAACCTTTCCGTCGACACCTGGATCGACAAGACCGCGCGCCAGGCGCGGCTCGTCGTCGTTCGGTTGCTCGGCGGCCGCGCCTACTGGCCCTATGGCGTCGATGAGCTTTGCGCGCTCGCCGCCAATGGCGGGCCCGAACTCGCCCTTTTGCCGGGCGACGCCACCCCCGATCCGGACCTCCTGGCGCGCTCGACGGTCACCGATGACGAGTGGCGCCACCTGCATGCCCGCTTCACCGCCGGCGGGCCGGAGAATGCCGACGCGATCCTCGCCGCCTGCCGCGCCATCGTGGCCGGCGAACCGCCACCCGAGGCCAGACCGCGTCCGTTCCCGCGCTTCGGCTACTGGTGGCCGGGGGAGGGCATTATCGAGGCGGAGGCGCTCGAAGACCTCCTTTGTGGCGTCGGCACGACCACCCCCACCCGGCGCGTTGCGCCGACCTCCCCCATCGAGGGGGAGATGGAGCCTGCCCATGCCGTCACCTCCCCCCTTGTGGGGGAGGATGGAAGGGGGGGCGGCCACCACGAAGAAAATGGCGGTAGGCCCTTCGTCCCCATTCTCTTCTACCGCGCTGCGCTCGAGGGCGCCGGCACCGCCACGCTCAAAGCCCTCGTCAAAGCGCTCGGCGAAGCCGGTCTCGCCGCCGTCCCGCTCCTGGTCTCGACACTCAAGGAAGCGGCCTGCGTGCGGTTTGTCCGCGCCGCCTTCTCGCGCTTCGAGCCGGGCGTGATCCTCAATCTGACCGGTTTCGCCCTCGGCCTCGACGGCCTCGAAAAAAGGCTCAACCCCTTCGCCGAGACCGACGCGCCGGTCATCCAGCTCGTCCAGTCCGGCCGCCCGGCCGAGCTCTGGCATTCCGACAAGCAGGGCCTGGCGCCCAAAGACCTCGCCATGCAGGTGGTGTTGCCCGAGCTCGACGGCCGTATCGGCGCTCTCATCGTCGGCCACAAGGCGTCCGCCGTCTGGCACGCGGCAACCGAATGTCCGCTGACCGCCTACGCGCCGGACGCCGACGGCATCGCGGCGTCGGTCGAGCTCGCCGGCAACTGGGTGCGACTACGGCGCGCCTCGCCAGGCGAGCGGCGTGTTGCCATCGTGCTCGCCAATTATCCTGTGCGCGACGGCCGCCTCGCCAACGGTGTCGGCTATGACGCGCCGCAATCGACAGTCGAGATTCTCAACCTCATGGCCGGCGCCGGCTATCGCCTCGACGCGATCCCGAAAGACGGCAACGCCCTCATTGAAAGCCTCCAGGCCGGCCCCACCAATGCCCATCCCGAGCGCGGGAAGGGGGAGGTGCTGGCGTTCGAGCGCTACCAGGCGCTGTTCGAGACCCTCGCCGAACCGCTGCGCACCGCCGTCACCGAGCGCTGGGGCGCCCCCGAAACCGACCCCTTCGCCCGCGCCGACGGTTTTCACCTGCCGCTCGTCCGCTTCGGCAATCTGGTGGTGATGATCCAGCCGGCCCGCGGCTACGATCTCGACCCGGAGGCCGCCTACCACGACCCGGATCTCGTCCCGCCCCACGGCTACCTCGCGGCGTATTTGTGGCTCCGCCTTGGGTTCGACGCGCACGCGGTCATCCACAACGGCAAGCACGGCAATCTCGAATGGCTGCCCGGCCGCGCCAACGCCCTCGGGCCGGATGACTGGCCGATGGCGCTCTGGGGGCGCCTGCCGCACCTGTATCCCTTCATCGTCAACGATCCAGGCGAGGGCACCCAGGCCAAGCGCCGCACCGGCGCCGTCATCATCGACCACCTGATCCCGCCGCTGACCCGCGCCGAGACCTACGGGCCGCTGAAGGACCTCGAGGCCCTGTGCGACGAGTATTTCGCCGCCTCCGGCATGGACCGGCGACGGCTCAGGGACCTGCGCCGGCGCATCTTCGCGCTCTCGAGCGACACCGGGCTCGACAAGGACGCCGGGATCGCCGACGACGGCGACGAAGCGCTCGGCCGGCTCGACACCTATCTCTGCGAGCTCAAGGAGGCCCAGATTCGCTCCGGTCTGCACGTCTTCGGCCGCTCGCCCTCCGGCGACGCCGAAACCGATCTTTTGGTCGCCCTGGTGCGCGTGCCGCGCGGCGAGGCGCCCGAAGAAGCCTCGATGATCCGGGCCCTTGCCGACGATCTGGCGCTCGGTTTCGACCCGTTGACCGCCGATCTGGGGCGCCGTTGGGCCGGGCCCCGGCCGCCAGAGTTGGCGGATGTCACCTCGGCGCCCTGGCGCAGCGTCGGCGACACCGTCGAGCGGCTCGAGGCCCTGGCTGCCCACATGGTTTCGGGCCGTCGCGCCCCCGAGCCTGTATGGTCGGCGACCGGCGCCGTCCTCGCCCATCTCGAAACCGTCATCCGCCCGGCGCTCGCCGCCTGTGGACCTGGGGAGCGCAAGAACCTGTTCAGAGCGCTGGATGGCGCCTTCGTCGAGCCCGGCCCCGCCGGCGCGCCCTCCCGCGGACGCCTCGACGTCCTCCCGACCGGCCGCAACTTCTATTCCCTCGACAATCGCGCCGTGCCCACCCCGACCGCCTGGGAACTTGGACAGCGCTCCGCCGAAAGCCTCCTGAGGCGGCATTTCCAGGAGACCGGCACAAATCTCGGCGCCGCCGCGCTGTCGGTTTGGGCCACCGCCAACATGCGCACCGGCGGCGACGACATCGCCCAGGCGCTGGCGCTGATCGGCGCCAGACCGGTCTGGGACCCCGGCTCGCTGAGGGTCTCGGGCTACCAGATCGTCCCGCTTGCGAAGCTCGGCCGCCCCCGCGTCGACGTGACCTTGCGCATCTCAGGGCTCTTCCGGGATGCCTTCCCGGCCCAGATCGAACTGTTTGACCGCGCCGTCCGCGCCATCGGGGCGTTGGACGAGCCCGAGGACCAGAACCCGATCGCTGCCCGCATGCGCACCGACGCGCTCGTCCTGATGGCAAAGGGCACGAGCGAGCAGGAGGCCGCGGCGCAGGCCGGATACCGGATATTCGGGTCCAAGCCGGGTGCCTATGGCGCCGGCCTGCAGGCGCTGATGGACGCAGGCACCTGGCGCGAGACCGGTGATCTGGCGCGCGCTTTCCTCAACTGGGGCCAATATGCCTACGGGGCAAAGGCGGCCGGCACACCGGCGCGGGCCCGCTTCGCCGCCCGGCTCGGCGCCATCGAAGCGGTCCTGCACAACCAGGACAACCGCGAACACGACCTGCTCGATTCCGACGACTACTACCAGTTCGAGGGCGGCCTGGCCGCCACTGCGCAAGCCCTCACCGGCGAGCGGCCCGCCATCTATCACTCCGACCACTCACGGCCCGAGCGCCCGGTCACCCGCACGCTGGAAGAGGAGATCGGCCGTGTGGTCAGGTCCCGCGTCGTCAATCCGAAGTGGATTGCGGGGCTCAAGGCCCACGGCTACAAGGGCGCCTTTGAGATCATCGCCACCGTCGACTACATGTTCGCCTTTGCCGCCACCACCGGCGCCGTCAGGACCCACCATTTCGATCTCGCCTTCGAGGCCTTCGTGCTCGACGATGTCACGCGCGCCTTCATCGCGGACAACAACCCGGCGGGTTTCGAAGAACTCCTGGGGAAATTCCGCGAGGCCGCCGAGCGCGGCTTCTGGACCCCGAGGTCCAATTCGGCGCATGCTTGGATGCAACATGAGGCGGCCGAATGAACAACACGGTGGTGTGCCTGATCGGGCACTACGGGGTTGGCAAACTGACCGTGGCTCGCGAAGTCTGCGCTCGGACGAACGCTCGTTTGTTCGACAACCACTTGGTCAACAACGTGATTTTTTCTCTGATCGACGCTGATGGAACCTCACAGTTGCCGCGGCAGGTGTGGGATCTGGTCTGGGAAATCAGGGAGCAGGCCTACCGCGCCATTGAAACGATCGCGCCGCCCGAATTCAGCTATGTTTTGACCGCCGCCGTCATTGACTCGCCGCGCGATCGTCAGGTGTTCGAGCGTATCGAGACGATGGTTCGGCACCGCGCTGCGGCATTTGTGCCGGTCGTCTTAACCTGCTCGGATGCGGCCTTTGCCGAGCGGGTGCCCACCGCCGAACGGGCGGCCCGGCTCAAACACATCGATGTATCGACCGCCGCCGAATTCCGACGCCATCAGTCCCTGTTGCCCGTCGATCATCCCAACGCCCTGCATCTCGACACCACGGCGATGTCACCGCAGGAATCAGCCGCGGCCATCATCGCGCACGCGGAACCTCGCCCATGACCAAGATCACCGACACCATGACCGAGGCCGAGCTCGACGCCCGCCATGCCGACAAGATGCGCAAGAAGAAGGCGGCGCGCGACAAGATCCTCGCCACCAAGACCGTCGAGAAGGGCCTGGTCATCGTCCACACCGGCAAGGGCAAGGGCAAGTCCACCGCCGCCTTCGGCATGGTCTTCCGGGCGCTCGGAAACGGCATGAAGGTCGGCGTCGTGCAGTTCGTCAAGGGCAAGTGGCTCACCGGCGAACGCAAGGCGCTCGAGGCGTTCGGCGACAAGGTCACCCTGGCCACGATGGGGGAGGGGTTCACCTGGGAGACCCAGGACCGCCAGCGCGATATCGCCGCCGCCCGCGCCGCCTGGGAGGCCGCCAGGGCGATGATCGGCGACGACGTCCACGATCTGGTCGTCTGCGACGAGCTCAACATCGTATTGCGCTACGGCTACCTGCCCGTCGCCGAGGTGATCGATGCCCTCCGACACAAGCCGGCGATGAAGCACGTCGTCATCACCGGCCGCAACGCCAGCGACGAACTGATCGAGTTCGCCGATCTGGTCACCGACATGACGATGGTCAAGCACCCCTTCCGCGCCGGGGTGAAGGCCCAGCTTGGCATTGAGTTCTGAACCCATGCGCATTCTCACCGATGAAGACCTTGCCGACCCGCCCATTGCGCTGATGCGCCAGGCGGTTGCGGACTACATCGTCGCCGATGCCAGGGGCAAGGCGACGTCTCCGCCACGCCATGTGGTGGATTTCGGCGAGGGTGAACTGATTTTCACCATCGGTGGCGCCGGCGATCTCGCCGGTTTCCGCGTCTACCAGACCTTCGCCAAGCCGGGAAATCCCGCCGATACGCAACTTGTCGCCGCCTGGGGGCGCGAATCCGCGGAGCTGGTCGCGCTTGTCGTCGGCAACCGTCTGGGGGCGTTGCGGACCGGCTGCATCGGTGGCGTTGCCGTCGACACAATGGCCTCCCGCAACGCGAAGAGCCTGGCCATTGTCGGGGTCGGCCGCCAGGCCGAGGCACAGCTCATCGGCATCGCTGACACCAGGCAATTCGAGGCGGTCCGCATCTGGGGCCGGCGGCCGCAGGCGGCCCAGGACCTCGCCTCACGCGTGCAGCGCCACTATCAGGCCCCCATCGTCGTTGCCGACAGCGCCGAGCAGGCGGTGCGCGACGCCGACGTGGTCGTGCTGGCGACGAGCGCCGCCGTCCCGGTCGTCGATCCCGACTGGATTGCGCCCGCCGCCCACGTCACCACCCTCGGCCCGAAGTCGAAAGCCGCCCACGAACTGCCGCCGGCGCTTGCCGATCGCGTCGCGACGATTGCCACCGACAGCCCGCAACAGATCGCCGAACTCGGGTCCGATCACATTCTGGCGGACACTGAGGCGGGCCGGCGCGTCCAGCATCTGGGCGATTTGATCGGCGCCTTCGATCCTGACCGCGACCGTGGCCTGACGCTGTTTCTCTCGATTGGGCTCGCCGGCACCGAAGTGGCCGCGCTGTCGGCGGTCGCGGAGCACCTGGAATGAGCAACACCGAAGCCGCTTCCTCCGATCTCAACCCGCTGGTTGCCTTTGCATTCGACGGCAAGGGCGGGGTCAGCGAAGTCGATCCCGCCGGGGTCCTGTCCGGATCGGTTGTCCCGCCCGAGGGCGGCTTCGTCTGGCTTCACCTGCAGCGGGGGGCGGCATTGGCCGATGAGTGGTTCGCCGATGGCGACCTCGACGAATTTGTGGTCAGCGCCCTGACCGCCGACGAAACCCGGCCGCGCTGCACCGTCCATGGCGACGGCGCCCTGGTCAATCTGCGCGGGGTCAACCTCAATCCCGGCGCCGAGCCCGACGACATGATCTCGGTGCGGCTCTGGGTCGAGCAAGATCGCGTCGTCGGCGTCTGGGTCCGGGCTCTCAATGCCATCTCCGATCTCATCGAGGCGCTCAGGCGCGGCTACGCACCCGTCAGCCCCGGCGATTTCGTCGCCAAGCTCGCGGTGCGCCTGGCCGATCGCGCCGAGCCAGTCACCGCCGAACTCAACGAGCGCGTCGACGATCTCGAGGAGACCATGCTCGCCGGTGACGTCCCGCCCCTTCGCTCGGAACTGGGCGACATCCGCCAGACCGCGATCGGGCTGAGGCGTTTCATCTTCCCGCAGCGCGACGCATTGACCACCATGCAGATCGAGGAACTGCCCTGGCTCACCGGCACCGACCGCAGCCGCCTGCGCGAGGCCGCCGACCGTGTCACGCGGCTTGCCGAGGAACTCGATTCGATCCGCGACCGCGCCGAGGTCATTCACGACCAGATCATGGACCAGCGCGCCGAGCTGATGGAGCGGCGGATGCTGCTGCTCTCCGTGGTTGCCGCCGTGTTTCTGCCGCTGAGCCTGATCGCCGGGCTGCTCGGCATGAATGTCGCCGGCATTCCCGGCGCCGACCAGCCGTCCGCCTTCATCGTCATCTGCTTGCTGCTGGTGGTGCTGGTGATCGTCCAGTTGGCGCTGTTCCGATGGTGGAAGCTGATCTAGACCCGTGCCGAAGCGTGTCTACATCGCCTTGTTTCGCGGCCTGAATGTCGGCGGCAGCCACAAGTCGCCGATGGCCGATCTTCGGGCCATGCTGGAGGCGCTCGGGTTCGCCTCGGTTCTCACCTACATCCAGAGCGGCAATGCCGTGTTCGAGGCCGCCGAAACCGACGCGGACGCCATCGCCGCCCGAATCGAGACCGGGTTCGAACCGCGCTTCGGATTTCGTTCGGACGTCGTCGTGCGGACCCTGCCCGAATGGCGGGCGGCGATCGCGGCCTGCCCGTTTCCGGACCGCACAGATCAGCCGAAGTCCGTGCATGTCGGGTTTTGCCGAGCCGCCCCGGCGTCCGAACGCCTGGACGCGCTCGCCGAAATTTCCTCCGGCCGGGACGTCTTCGCCGTCGTCGGGCGCGAGATCTATCTGCACACCCCCGACGGGCTGGCGCGCTCGAAGCTGGGCAACGCGATCGTGGCCCGCAATTTTGGCACGCCGGTCACCCTGCGCAACTGGCGTACGGTCCTGAAGCTGCAGGAACTGGCGCAGCGCTGACGCGCCGGGCCGCCCCCTCCCGAAACCCGTTGCGCGGCGCCCGCCAGCCTCGATTGACCACCCGGGCGGGTACGCCTACAACGGCCCGGCAGCGTTCCGTTCGAGGAACTGAAAGCGATTTCGGTGCGGTCGACCCAATCAGGGGACCAACCCCGGAGCTGCCGGAAAGTCCCGATGCGGCGCCTGCCTCTTTCGATGCCACAAGAGGTGGACCCATGCCGATCTCCCGCCTGCCCCGTTCGACGCCCGGACCGGCCGATGGCTGAGCCAGCCGAACTGCCAGCCGACGTCGGCGTCATGGTTTGCGGCCATGGCAGCCGCAACCGGTTCGCGGTCGAAGAGTTCGCCCGGTTTGCCGAACGGGTCGCCGAACGGTTCCCCGCCAACCCGGTCGAGCATGGCTATCTCGAATTCGCCAACCCGGTCCTCCACGCCGGCCTCGACCGCCTCCGCGAGCGCGGCGCGCGCCGCATCTTCGCGGTGCCGGCGATGCTTTTCGCCGCCGGCCATGCCAAGAACGACATTCCCTCGGTTCTCAACACCTACGCCGCCCTCCACGACATAGAGATCACCTACGGACGGGAGCTGGGGATCGATCCGAAGATGACCCGCGCCGCCGGCGACCGCATCTCCGAAGCCATCGCGTCGGCGTCGGTCGACCGTCCGCCGGCGGAGACGCTCCTCCTGGTCGTCGGCCGCGGCGCCTCCGACCCCGACGCCAATTCCAACGTCGCCAAGCTCATGCGCCTGGTTTGGGAGGGGATGGGCTTTGGCTGGGGCGAGGTCGCCTATTCCGGCGTCACCTTTCCCCTCGTCGCACCGGCGCTCGACCGGGCGGCAAGGCTCGGCTTCAAGCGGATCATCGTCTTCCCCTACTTCCTGTTCACCGGCGTCCTGGTCAAGCGCATCTACGCCGCCGCCGACGATGCCGCCGCCCGCCACCCGGCGATCGAGATCGTCAAGGCCGGCTATCTCAACGACCATCCGCTGGTCGTCGATTCGGTGATCGAGCGCATCGGCGAGATCATGACCGGCGACAACCGGATGAACTGCGCGCTGTGCAAGTACCGCGAGCAGGTGCTCGGCTTCGAGGACGAGCTCGGCCAGCCCCAACACTCCCATCACCACCATGTCGAAGGCGTCGGCGGCGGCCTCGAGAACTGCCCCTGCGGCGGTGATTGCGACGGCTCCTGCCGCGACCCGGAGTTCTGCCGCGCCCATGGACTGCCGCTTCCGCAGGCCGCCGACGGGGCTGCCCACGACCATCACCATCCCTATCCCCACGCGGACCACCCGCTGGGCCCCAAGTCGATGCGCGGGTGAGGGAGATGGACTACCTCCGCGAGCCAGAAGCCATCACCCGTCAGAGCTTCGCCCTGATCGAGGCCGAAGCGGACCTCTCCGCTTTCGCCGCCGACGAGCGCGCGCTGGTGGTCCGGCTCATCCACGCTTGCGGCATGCCCGACATCGCCGCCGATCTCGTGGTGTCGCGAGGGGCGGTCGCGGTGGGACGCGCCGCGCTGGCCGCGGGTGCGGCGCTCATCACCGACGTCGAGATGGTCCGGCACGGGATCATCGCCGGCGCCCTGCCTGCGTCCAACGAGGTGCTGTGCGCCATCGCCCAGCCGGCGGCCGCTTCGCTCGCCCGGGAGCGCGGCACGACCCGTGCCGCCGCCGCCGTCGAAACCCTCAAGGACCGCATCGGTGGCGCCGTTCTGGCCATCGGCACCGCCCCCACCGCGCTTTTCCGGCTTCTCGAGGGGCTCGACGAGGGCTGGCCGCGTCCCGCCCTGATCCTCGGCTTTCCGGTCGGGTTCGTCGGTGCCGCCGAGGCCAAGGCGGCCCTCGCCGAAGACCCTCGAGGCGTGCCCTTCATCACCCTGCCGGGTCGCCGCGGCGGCGCCGCCCTCGCCGCCGCCGCCGTCAACGCGCTGGCGGCGACCGACGCACCATGAACGCCCCCTGGCTGCACGTGATCGGCATTTCCGGGGCCGGCGTCGACGACCTGCCGGCGGCGTCTCGGGCGCTTGTCGACGCCGCCGGCGAAGTCATCGGCCCGGCGCGTGCGGTGGCGTTTTTGGCGGCGGCCGGTCGCCGGGCCACCGAGTGGCGTGCGCCCTTCGACGCGATGGTTGAGCAGGTCCTTTCCCGGCGCGGCACCCCGACGGTGATCCTGGCGACCGGGGATCCCTCCTGGTTCGGGATCGGGGCGAGCCTCGGCGCCCATCTCGGGCCGGACGAATTCGAAATCCTGCCCGCCCCGTCCGCCTTTTCGCTTGCCGCCGCCCGCCTCAACTGGCCGCTGCAGGATGTCGCGTGCCTCTCGGCCCATGGTCGCCCGGTATCGGCGCTCGTCCCGCATGTCCAGCCCGGCGCCCGGATCCTCGCTTTGACCGAGGGCATCTCCACCGTCGAAACCGTGGCGACGCTTTTGACCGAGCGTGGCTACGGCGCCTCCCGAATGGTGGTGCTCAATGAGATGGGCGCGCCCGCCGAATCCCGGAGCGCCTTCACTGCCGCCGAATTCACGGGCGAGGGGATCGC
>Ga0307436_1000956_pt1 | contig 13203 bp, 11 predicted proteins | sample SalMarWE160440MG_FD_202513 | JGI IMG/M metagenome (GOLD analysis project Ga0307436, IMG submission 202513) | Salt marsh sediment microbial communities from the Plum Island Ecosystem LTER, Massachusetts, United States - WE1604-40 | ecosystem: Environmental > Aquatic > Marine > Intertidal zone >...
GGTTGTCCGCGGCCCGGCCGGTCCGCGGCACCGGTGGGTGCATCGCCGCGCGCTGCCGACCTTGGCCGGCACCCACTGCCCATTGCCTAATCAGTCGGCCCCTCGGCCCGCCGCTGCAGCCGTCGGCCTCGCCAATCATCTGGTTGAAACAACAGCGTTTTACGGAATCGACGGCCCATGGCATGGCGATTGCTACGGCTTCGCAAGTGGCGGCCGCGGTCGCCCAAATCATGTGCAACGGAGACATGGAAGGGTCCAATGTCACGCTCAAAATTAATCCCAACGGCGACCGCGATCCTGCTCGCCAGCACCGTCGGTGCCTTCGCTCAGGATGCCCCGCCCGCCATCGACAGTGGCGACACCGCCTGGATGCTCACCTCGACCGCGCTCGTCCTGCTGATGACGATTCCCGGTCTGGCGATGTTCTACGGCGGCATGGTGCGCAAGAAGAACGTGCTCGCCACCGTCATGCAGAGCTTCGCCATCACCTGTCTGGTGACGGTGATCTGGATGATCGTCGGCTATTCGCTGGCCTTCACCGACGGCGGCGGGCTCAACAACTACGTCGGCGGCCTGTCACGCTTCTTCCTCGCCGGCATGGGCGTCGACGCCGTCTCCGGCACCATCCCCGAGTCGGTGTTCATGTGCTTCCAGATGACCTTCGCCATCATCACCCCGGCACTGATCGCCGGTGCCTTCGCCGACCGCATGAAGTTCTCGGCGATGATGTGGTTCATGGGCCTGTGGTCGATCTTCGTCTACAGCCCGATCGCCCACTGGGTATGGGGCGGCGGTTTCCTCGCCAACCTCGGCGTGCTCGATTTCGCAGGCGGCACCGTGGTGCACATCAACGCCGGCGTTGCCGGCCTCGTCTGCGCCCTGGTGCTCGGCAAGCGCATCGGCCTCGGCAGCGAGAACATGGCACCCCACAACCTCACCCTGTCGGTGATCGGCGCCTCGCTGCTGTGGGTCGGCTGGTTCGGCTTCAACGCCGGCTCCGAGCTCGCCTCCGACGGCCGCGCCGGCATGGCCATGACCGTGACCCAGATCGCCACCGCCGCCTCGGCGTTGGCCTGGATGTTCGCCGAGTGGATCGTCAAGGGCAAACCGAGCGTCCTCGGCATCATCTCCGGCGCCGTCGCCGGTCTCGTCGCCATCACCCCCGCTTCCGGCTGGGTCGACCCCACCGGCTCGCTGGTCATCGGCATCGCCGCCGGCGTCGTCTGCTACTGGGCGGTGACCGGCCTCAAGTCGGCCATGGGCTATGACGATTCCCTCGACGCCTTCGGCGTTCACGCCGTCGGCGGCTTCGTCGGCGCCATTCTCACCGGCGTCTTTGCGGTGTCCGCGGTCGGCGGCGAGGGCGCCTCCGGCCTCATCGACGGCAATCCCGGTCAGGTGTGGATCCAGTTCCTCGGAACGCTGGCCACCATCGTCTGGTCGGGCGCCATCAGCTTCATCATCCTCAAGGTCATCGACGCCATCATTGGCCTCAGGGTCAGCAAGGAGGTCGAGGTCGAGGGTCTCGACATCAACCTCCACGGCGAGGTCGTTCCGTAGCCGCGGCTCCTCCCGCCCCGGCCGCCCTTCCCGGGCGGCCGGGATTTGCTTGGTTAATGCCGGCTTTACCTCACCGGGTTACGGTCGGCCCGATGTTTCCTGTCTTCGGGTCGGCCTATGCGTTCCTCGCGATCTGCTTCACTTTCCGTCGCCGCTGATGGCGCCGTCCGCCGTATCGTCCGCCGCAATCTGATCGCCTTCACCGGCCTGGCGGCTCTCGCCCTCACCGCCGCGGTCGCCGCCAGCCTCGCCACCTGGACGGTCGACGATCCCAGCCTCAGCCACGCCACCGACCACGCCATCCGCAATATGCTGGGCCTGCCGGGCGCGATGGTTTCCGACCTGCTCACCCAGTTCTTCGGGCTGGCCGCCTCGCTTGTCCTGCTGCCGCCGGTGGTGTGGGCCTGGCGCATTGTCTTTGCCCGGCCGAGCCGCTCCGGCTGGCGCGCGGCGGCAGCGTGGGTCGTCGGCACGCTTTGCGCGACCGTCGCACTCGCCACGCTGCCGGCGCCGCGCTCCTGGCCCTTGTCGACCGGGCTCGGCGGTGCCGCCGGCGATCTGCTTCTCAGCGCTCTCGCTTTCGCTGCCAAACCGGCCGGCTGGTTCGCGCTCGCCATCGCCGTTTTCTTGTCGGCCCTTGCCTTCGCCTCCATTCTCGCCGCCTGCGGATTGATCCTGTGGCGCGAGCCGCAACCGGCGAGCGCCCGCGCCGCGGCTGCGCCCGTGCGTGCGGCCGTCCCGATGGCGCTCGACGACGATTACGCCGACGAGCCCGACGACGGCGCAGACGACGACTTCAGCGACGATTTCGACGACGACTTCGACGACGATACCGCCGCTCGCCGCTTCTCGCTGTTGATCGGCGCGCTCGCCCACGTCGCCCTGCGCACCGGCAGCGGCCTGCGCCGCATGCTGTTCCCGCGCCGCCACCGCGGCGCGACCCCCGTGCCGGAGTTTGCCTCCGACCATGACTATGCCGCGCGCCTGGAGCCGAGCCTTGCCTGGCGCGACGACGAGGACGACGACGACGAAGATCGCGCTGCCGCGCCCGTCGCCTCGCGGCGGCCGCGACGCAAGGCCGCGACCTCACGCCGCCGCGCCGACCGCCGTCCGCCCGGCGGTTTCGTCCTGCCCTTGCTCGACTTCCTGGCGCAGCCGCGCGCCAGCGAGCGCAGGACCACCGCCAGCCCCGCCGCCCTCGAGCAGAACGCCCGCCTGCTCGAAGGCGTCCTCGACGACTTCGGCGTGCGCGGCGAGATCGTCAACGTGCGTCCGGGCCCGGTGGTCGCCCTCTACGAGCTCGAGCCCGCGCCCGGCATCAAGTCGGCGCGCGTCATCGGCCTTGCCGACGACATCGCCCGCTCGATGAGCGCCACCTCCTGTCGTGTCGCCGTCATCCCCGGCAAGAACGCCATCGGCATCGAGTTGCCCAACCCGCGCCGCGAGACCGTGTACCTCGGCGAGCTGCTCGCCTCGGCCGACTTCGAGCAAGCCGACGCCCGCCTCGGCCTCTGCCTCGGCAAGACCATCGGCGGCGAGCCCGTCATCGTCGACCTCGCCCGCATGCCGCACCTGCTGGTCGCCGGCACCACCGGCTCCGGCAAGTCGGTGTCGATCAACGCCATGATCCTGTCGCTGCTCTACCGGCTCACCCCCGAGGAGTGCCGCATCATCATGATCGATCCCAAGATGCTGGAGTTGTCCACCTACGAGGGCATCCCCCATCTGCTCACCCCGGTGGTCACCGATCCCAAGCAGGCGGTTGTCGCGCTCAAGTGGACGGTGCGCGAGATGGAGGACCGCTATCGCAAGATGTCCAAGCTCGGCGTGCGCAACATCGACGGCTACAACGCCCGTCTCAGCGAGGCGCTCGCCAACGGCGAGGAGCTCACCCGCACCGTGCAGACCGGCTTCGATTCCGACACCGGCGAGCCGGTCTACGAGAAGGAGCACCTGTCGCTCGATCCGATGCCGTTCATCGTCGTCATCATCGACGAGATGGCCGATCTGATGATGGTCGCCGGCAAGGACATCGAGGGCGCCGTCCAGCGTCTCGCCCAGATGGCGCGCGCCGCCGGAATTCACGTCGTCATGGCCACGCAGCGTCCCTCGGTCGACGTCATCACCGGCACCATCAAGGCCAACTTCCCGACCCGCATCTCCTTCCAGGTGACCTCGCGCATCGACAGCCGCACCATCCTCAACGACCAGGGCGCCGAGCAGCTCCTCGGCCAGGGCGACATGCTCTACATGGCCGGCGGCGGCCGCGTTCAGCGCATCCACGGTCCTTTCGTCAGCGAGGAGGAAGTCGAGGCGGTGGTCGCCCACCTCAAGGCGCAGGGCGCGCCCGAGTACGTCTACTCGATCACCGTCGACGAAGACGCCGATCAGGCCGCCAACCCGCTCGCCGCCGGCGACGACGAATCGAACGATCTCTACGACCGCGCCGTCGCCATCGTACTGCGCGACCGCAAGGCGTCGACCAGCTACATCCAGCGCCGCTTGCAGATCGGCTACAACCGTGCCGCTTCCATCATCGAGCGCATGGAGGAGGAGGGCGTCGTCGGCCCTGCCAACCACGCCGGCAAGCGTGATATCCTCGTCGGCGAGGATGGCGACGGCGGCTATCGCTGAGGGTGGCGAGCCCCGCCGCGAATTCGCCACACACGGGCGCTAGCCGCCGCCTATGATGGGCGCCGTCGCCGACGCCCGCCAGCGAGGGAGACGGCGTTGATCGGAATTGCCGGTGCGGCGACGACGGCGGCGGCGAAAGTTGGCGCCGCGGTCGCTCTGTTGACGATCGCGTTGTCGCTGCCGGCCGTCGCCGACGACCGCGTCCCCCTGCCGCATCTGCGCCCCGACCATATGGCGGCCGCCGCCGCATCCGCCACCGCCGCCATTGCCGCTCCCGCGATCAGTCCGGTCATCTCGCCCAATTCGCGCTTCACGCCCGACCAGCAGATCGCCCTTGCCCACATCAACGCCTACTTCAACAGCTTCCGCACCATGCAGGGCCAGTTCATCCAGTTCGGCCCCAACGGCGAGCAGTCGGAAGGCGTCTTCTTCCTTGAGCGCCCCGGCCGCATCCGCTTTCACTACCGGCCGCCCTCGCATCTCGACATCATCGCCGACGGCAGCTCGGTCGCCGTCAAGGACGGCAGCACCAACACCCAGAATCTCTATCCCCTGTCGAAGACGCCGTTGCGTTATCTGCTCGCCAGCCACATCGATCTCACCAACGAGAATCTGGTCGATTCGGTACGCGAGGAGCCCGACCTCATCTCGGTGCTGATCGTCCAGAAGTCGGGCCTGGTCGACGGCAAGCTCACCCTCATCTTCGACCGCAAGACCTACGAGCTGCGTCAGTGGATCGTCACCGACGCGCAGGGGCTCAACACCGCCGTGGCGATCTACAACGTGTCCCTCAACAGGCCCCAGAAGCCCGCCCTGTTCCGCATCAACATCAGCGCGGATTGATTGCTGCGCGGCCCGTTCGCCGCGCATTTGCGCCGTTTCCGGCGCCACTTGAAACGCCCCCCGCTCGCCCCATCTGAAAACGTAGCGCAGGCCGCCATACTCGGTAGCGCCCCCCGTCTCGCCGACGGCGGTCTGCGGGCGCCGGCCTTCACGGGCCGTCGCTGCGCGTCAGCGCGAGGGCGCCCAGCCTCCCCCGGGGCTGGGCGCCTTTCATTTTGCCCGCCCGCTCACGGCCGCCGTCCCGACCGCCCGCCGAGGCCGGCGAGCGCCTGGCGCACGCGGCCGAGGTCGGCGATGGTCGCGTTCAGCCGCTCCGCCAGCGTGGCGCGCAGTCTCAACGCGATATGCGGGTATTCGTTGAGCATCCTGAGGATCACCCGCCGCTCGATCTCCAGCACCTGGCTGGCCACCGCCGCAGTCGCCGTCGCCGGCCTGCGCGTTTCGATGAACAGGGCGATCTCGCCGACCAGCGAGCCGATCTCGCAGGTGGCGACGATGCGGTTCTTGTCGCCCTCGCCGCTGGTGAGCTGCAGGCCGCCGCTCGACACGATGTAGCCCGAGTTGGCCTTGGCGCCTTCGCGGAACAGCACCTGGCCGGCGGCGAGCTCGAGGCGCACGGCGGTGAACGCCAGCAGCCTGAGCTGCTCGGTCGGCAGCTCGGCGAACAGCGGAATCCCCTTGATCAGGGCGATGTCGCTGTCGAGGCTCATCCGTCGGCCAAATCCCGCCGCGCCCGTGTCATCACGGGACCAGCTTGTAGCCGCCGGCCTCGGTCACCAGCAGCTCGGACTTGGAGGGATCGCGCTCGATCTTCTGGCGCAGCCGATAGATGTGCGTTTCCAGCGTGTGGGTGGTGACGCCGGAATTGTATCCCCACACCTCGTGCAGCAGCACGTCGCGCGTGATCACCTTCTCGCCGGCGCGGTAGAGGAACTTGAGGATGGCGGTTTCCTTCTCGGTCAGCCTGACCTTGTGGCCCTGCTGGTCGACCAGCATCTTGGCGCTCGGCCGGAAGCTGTAGCGGCCGATCGAAAAGACGGCATCCTCGCTCTGCTCGTGCTGGCGCAGCTGGGCGCGGATGCGGGCGAGCAGCACCGCGAAGCGGAACGGCTTGGTGACGTAGTCGTTGGCCCCGGCCTCGAGGCCGAGGATGGTGTCGGATTCGGAATCCTGGCCGGTGAGCATGATGACCGGCGCCTTGAAGCCGCTCTTGCGCAACAGCTTGACCGCCTCGCGCCCGTCCATGTCGGGCAGGCCGACGTCCATGATCACCAGGTCGATCGGCTCCGAGCGCGCCCGCTGCACGCCCTTGGCGGCCGTCGCCTCGCTCGACGAATCGAATTCCTCGTAAAGCGACAGTTGCTCCACCAGGCTGTCGCGCAGCACGTCGTCGTCTTCGACGACCAGGATCTTTCTGACGGGCATCGGGCGTCTTTTGTCTTGTCGGCGCGAGCGGCTGGCGAACCGCAAGCGGCCGGAATCCCTGTGGTCTTGGCCGCCGGTGAGATGTAGACCGCAACCGGGCGGCGGCGCAAGCTGACCGGCCCCGTGCGGCGAGGACGGCGGATGGCCGAAAAACGCGCAATCGGGCGGATCGTGGTGGCGGCCGACGCCGGCGAGCCCCGGCGCGGCCTTCTCGCGGCAGGACCGTTCACCGCCGCTTGCGCCCTTGGTCGCTCGGGCATCCGCGCCGACAAGCGCGAGGGCGACGGCGCCACGCCGGCCGGCCGCTTCGCCCTCGTCCACGTCTTCTATCGCGGCGACCGGCTGCCCCGCCCGGCGACCCGCCTCTCCGTCTCGCCGCTCCGCCCGGACCTCGGCTGGTGCGACGACCCCGGCGACCGCCGCTACAACCGGCCCGTCCGCCTTCCCTGCCCGGCCGGCCACGAACGCCTGTGGCGCGATGACCGCCTCTACGACGTGGTGGTGGTGCTCGACTACAACCTCGCCCACCCGCGCCGCGGCGCCGGCAGCGCCATCTTCCTCCACATCGCCGCGCCCGCTTTCGCGCCGACGGCCGGCTGCCTCGCCGTCACCCCGGCGACCATGCGCCGGCTCCTCGCGCTCGCCGGGCCCGGCACCGTCGTCGATGTTAGGTGAGGTTACGACCCCTTCGGCGCGAACGCGTCGCGGATCAGGGTGCGGTCGAAATCCCGCGGCGGCTCGCCGTGCACGGCGTAGTAGTAGACCGCCGCCTGATAGACCGCCGACAGCGCCGCGCCGACCAGGATCACCATCGCCAGCGAAGCGATCGACACCGACATCAGCGGGATGCCGAGGAGCTCATGTCCGTTCTGATAAAGCGCCGCGCCACCGCCGAAACCGCCGACCATGATGACGGCGGCGATGAGCCCGAGCACCAGACCGATGCCGGCGTTGCCGATCACGTTCTCGCCCCAGGTCTTCTTGAGCAGCGAGCCGCTCTCGATGATTGCCTCGAATGGCCCGCGCCCCTCCGCCGCCAGGATCGGCACCACCAAGAAGGTGGCGAGCGTCCATGTCACGCCGATCAGCCCGACCACGATGCGCCCGATGATCCCGAGGCGCTCGCGCAGCGCCTGCAGGATGACGCCGACCGTGGCGGAGATGATGGCGTAGCCAAGGATCGGGCCGATGCGGCTGACCGCCAGGCGCAGCGCCGAGCGCACCGTCGGCTCGCCCCCGTCCAGTCTCTCGATCGCCGCGCCGACCAGCGCCGTGTTGAAGAAATAGACGATGAAGTATTGGCCGACGTAAAGAAGAAACACCCACGGCCACATCTGGCCGAGCCATCGCGTCGTCTCGCCGGATGGCACGGCCTGCGCGCCGTCCGGCAACACGCCGCTCGCCATCATTCCCGCCGCAAAGCCGCCGAGCAGGACCAGCGTCGCCACGATCGAAATCGCCGGCAGGATGAGCAGGTCGCCGTCGGAGCTGAGCACTTCCCAGCTCGCCCTGATCAGACGGAAGCTGCGTTGGAAACGCGAAATCGGGTCGGCCATGTGCTCATCCGGTCTGCGGGGTTCGGCCCCGCGGGCCGCCGCCGGTTATCCTTTACCGATTGGCTGAAGGAATCGTTTGCCGATAGGCTGAAGGAAACGTGAAAGAGTCGCGTTCGCCGTCACCCCCGCGCCCCGAAGATCGCCGAGCCCACCCGCACGTCGGTGGCGCCGAGCGCGATCGCGGTTTCGTAGTCGGCGCTCATCCCCATCGACAGTGATTTGAGGCCGAGCCGCCCGGCGATCTTGGCGAGCAGCGCGAAGTGCGGCGCCGCCACCTCGTCGATCGGCGGGATGCACATGAGGCCGTCGATGACAACCCCGTGCACCTCGCGGCAGCGGGCGACGAAAGCGGCGGCCTCCTCCGGCCTCACCCCCGCCTTCTGCGGCTCGCCGCCGGTGTTGACCTCCACCAGCAGCCGCAGTTGCCGTCCCTGCCGGCGCATCTCCTCGCCGACGGCGCCGGCAATTCGGTCGCGGTCGATGGTGTGGATGGCGTCGAACAGGGCGACCGCGTCGCGCGCCTTGTTGGATTGCAGCGGGCCGATCAGGTGCAATTCGATGTCGGGAAACTCGCTCCGCAGTGACGGCCATTTCGCCTTGGCTTCCTGCACCCGGTTCTCGCCGAACACGCGCTGGCCGGCGGCGACCGCCGGCCGGATGGCATCGGCGGCGAAGGTCTTCGACACCGCGATCAGCCTGACCGAGCCCGCCGGCCGCCCGGCCGCCTTCTCCGCCGCGGCGATCCGCGCGCGCACCTCGGCAAGGCGATCGGCCGTTCGCTGTTCGGGCTCTTCCGGCACGCTCTGCCGCTCCCCGTCAGTGGTTGTGCGCACGATGCGATAGCGACAAGCGCGCGCCGCGTCCAACCCGCCGCGTCGTCCGTCCTACTCCGAGCGGCCGGCGGTGCTCGCGATCAGGTCCTGGACGGTGTCGAAATAGGCCGCCGCCTCCTGTCTGACGTCCTCGCCGAGCGGCCGCGGCTTGAGGTCGACCCCCTTGGCCAGCGCATCGGTGATGATCGTCAACGCCTCGACGCGCGCCCACTTCTTGTTTTCCGCCGCCACCACGTGCCACGGCGCCCGCTTGGTCGAGGTTTTCGCCAGCATCTCGTCGGTCGCCTCCCGGTAGCCGTCCCAGTTCTTGCGGTTGCGGAAATCCTCGTACGACAGCTTCCAGCGTTTCAACGGGTTCTTCAGCCGCTCCTTGAAGCGCTTGAGCTGCTCCTCGGGGCTGATGTGCAGGAAGATTTTGACGATGCGCATGGCGTCGTCGGTGAGCAGTCGCTCGAAGTCGTTGATCTCGTCGTAGGCGCGCATCCATTCCTCCCGCGCCGCGAAGCCCTCGACCCGTTCGACCAGCACCCGCCCGTACCACGAGCGATCGAACACCGAGATCGCGCCGCGCGGCGGCAGCCGCTCCCAGAAGCGCAGCAGGTAGTGGCGCTCGCGGTGGTAGGGGCGCGGCGCCGCGATCGGCCACACCTTGAAGCCGCGCGGGTCGAGCACCGCCGACATCCGGCGGATGGTGCCGCCCTTGCCGGCCGCGTCCCAGCCCTCGAACACGATCACGGCGAGATCGCCGGAAGCGAGGTACGCCTGCTGGATGCGTTGCAGCTTCCGCTGCAGCGTCGCCAGTTTGTCGTCGTAGACCTCCGGCGTCAGCGACCTGGAAAGGTCCACGTCGGCAAGCCGGGTGGGTCGCTTCTTCGTCTTGTGCGGGCGGTCGGTCTTTGCGTACATCCTGCGCGATCCTTTCTGCCGGCCGACTGGCCGTTGCCAGACTAGCGGTTGCCGGACCGCCGACCAATCGGCGCGATCGCGCCCGCCCCCGGCGAGCGAAAACCGGTGCTTGCCAGTTGACCGCCTGCCGGATTCTGGTGATGGTCCGCCGCGGCCGGTAAAGGCTTTCCCGCAGGACACACCGCTGATTTTCATGGCGAGCGACCGATACGATCCCCGCGAGGCCGAGCCCCGCTGGCAGGCGGCGTGGGCCGAGCGTGGCCTCTTCGCCGCCGACAACGACGACCCCCGTCCCAAATACTACGTGCTGGAGATGTTCCCCTACCCGTCGGGGCGCATCCACATGGGCCACGTCAGGAACTACACCATGGGCGACGTCATCGCCCGCACCATGCGCGCCAGAGGCTACAGCGTCCTCCATCCCATGGGCTGGGACGCCTTCGGCCTGCCCGCCGAGAACGCGGCCATGCAGGGCAGGACCCATCCGCGCACCTGGACCTACGACAACATCGCCGCCATGCGCGGCCAGCTCAAGCTGATGGGCCTGTCGCTCGACTGGGACCGCGAGTTCGCCACCTGCGACCCCGACTATTACGCCCACCAGCAGAAGTTGTTTCTCGATCTCTTCGCCGCCGGCCTCGCCTACCGCAAGCAGTCGAAGGTCAACTGGGATCCGGTCGACCAGACCGTGCTGGCCAACGAGCAGGTGATCGACGGGCGCGGCTGGCGCTCCGGCGCCGAGGTCGAGAGCCGCGAGCTCACCCAATGGTTCTTCAAGATCACCGCCTACGCCGAGGACCTGCTCGCCGCCCTCGACCGCCTCGACCGCTGGCCGGACAAGGTGCGGCTGATGCAGAAGAACTGGATCGGCAAGTCGGAGGGCCTTGCCGTCCGCTTCGCGCTCGCCGACGGCGCTCCGGCCGGCGACATCGCGGTGTTCACCACCCGCCACGACACCCTCTTCGGCGCGAGCTTCATCGCCCTGTCGCCCGACCATCCCCTCGCCGCCCGCCTCGCCGCGAGCGACCCCGGCCTCGCCGAGTTCATCGCCGAGTGCCGCCGCACCAGTACCAGCCTCGAGGTGATCGAGACCGCCGAGAAGATGGGCTACGAGACGCCGCTGGTCGCCATCCATCCCTTCCGTCCCGCCACCCGCCTGCCCGTCTACGTCGCCAACTTCGTGCTGATGGACTACGGCACCGGCGCCATCTTCGGCTGCCCGGCGCACGACCAGCGCGACTACGATTTCGCCAGCAAGTACGACCTGCCCATCATCCCGGTGGTAGCCCCGCTCGACGCGCTCGCGAACGGCGCCGAGGCCGCCGACTGGGTGCTGCAGTTCGAGACCGGCACCGAGGCCTACCTCGGCGACGGCGAGCTGATCAACTCCGACTTCCTCGACGGCCTCACCGTCGACGCCGCCAAGGAGGAGGTCGCCCGCCGCCTGGAAAAGACCAGGCTCGCCGGCGCCCCCCAGGGCGAGCGGCGGGTCAACTACCGCCTGCGCGATTGGGGCATCTCGCGCCAGCGCTACTGGGGCTGTCCGATACCGGTCATCCATTGCCCCGACGACGGTGTCGTGCCGGTGCCGGAGGAGGACCTGCCGGTGCTGTTGCCCGACGACATCGTCCTCGACCGGCCGGGCAACCCGCTCGACCATCATCCGACGTGGAAGCACGTCGCCTGCCCCAAATGCGGCAAGCCGGCGCTGCGCGAGACCGACACCATGGACACCTTCGTCGACTCGTCCTGGTACTTCGTCCGCTTCACCGCGCCCCACGCCGCCGCCCCCACCGATCCCGCCGCCGCCGACCGCTGGCTGCCGGTCGACCAGTACATCGGCGGCATCGAGCACGCGATCTTGCACCTGCTCTATTCGCGCTTCTTCGCCCGCGCCATGAAAGCGACCGGGCATCTGTCGCTCGCCGAGCCGTTCGCCGGCCTGTTCACCCAGGGCATGGTGGTGCACGAGACCTATCGCCGCGCCGACGGTTCGTGGGCGAGCCCCGCCGAGGTGAGGATCGAGGGCGAGGGCGGCACCCGCAAGGCCTACGACATCGCCACCGGCGCCGAGGTCGCGATCGGCGGCGTCGAGAAGATGTCGAAGTCGAAGCGCAACACCGTCGACCCGTCCGACATCATGGCGAGCTACGGCGCCGACACCGCCCGCTGGTTCATGCTGTCCGACTCGCCGCCCGACCGTGACGTCATCTGGACCGAGGAGAGCGTCGCCGGCGCCCATCGCTTCGTCCAGCGCGTCTGGCGCCTGGTCGGCGAGTGGATCGAGCTCAAGCCGGCCGCCGCCGTCCGCAACCAGTGGAGCGCGCCGGCGCTGGCGCTGCGCAAGGCCGCCCACCGCGCGCTTGCCGGCGTCGGCGACAACATCGAGGGGCTGCGCTTCAACGTCGCCGTCGCCCGCATCTACGAGCTGGTCAATGCCATCGCCGCGGCGCTGACCGATTTCCGCTCCTCCGGACGCGAGGCGTCGCTCGCCGCCGCCCTCGCCGAGGCGTTCGATCTCGTCATCGCCATGATGGCGCCGATGATGCCGCACCTCGCCGAGGAGTGCTGGGCGGCGCTCGGCCATGACGACCTTGTCGCCGCGCGGCCGTGGCCGGCGGTCGAGCGGGCCCTCCTGGTCGAGGACACGATCACCCTGCCGGTGCAGATCAACGGCAAGAAGCGCGACGAATTGACAATCGCCGCCGACGCGTCCCAAGCTGAGGTGGAAACGGCGACGCTTGCCCTCGACGCCGTCCGCCGGGCGCTCAACGGTCAACCGCCCAAGAAGATCGTGGTCGTGCCGAAGAGGATCGTCAATGTCGTCGTCTGATGCCGCGCCCGCGTCGCGCCGGCGTTCGCTCCGCGCGCTCGTCGCGCTGCTGCCGGCAATCGCGCTCGCCGCCTGCACGGTGCAGCCGCTCTACGGCACCGCCCCCTCCGGCGGCGCCGTCGCCAGCGCCCTCACCCACGTTGCCATCGACCAGGTCGACACCCGCGTCGCCCAGCAGGTGCGCAACCGCCTCATTTTCCTCTTCTACGGCGGCGCCGGCGCGCCGACCGCGCCGGCCTACCGCATGCGGCTCACCGTCACCTCGTCCGTGGCCGCCCTCGGCGTCACCTCGGTCGCTTCGGCTCCGTCCTATTCGGTCACCGTCGCCGCCACCTACGAGCTCACCGCGCTCGCCACCGGCGCGATCGCGTTGCGCGCCACCAGCCGCGGCAGCGCCAGCTACGACCGCACCAACCAGGCCTATGCCAACAGCCGCGCCGAGCTCGACGCCGAGAACCGCGCAGCCGCGCTCGTCGCCGATGACATCAACACCCGCCTTGCCGCCGCCGCCGCGCAAGGCACCTTCTAGTTCGCCGTCGTCCGTTCGCGGGGACGCCGACGCCCCCTCGCCCTTTCGACCGTCATCCTCCGCGCAAGCGGAGGATCGCTCGCC
>Ga0307436_1000957_pt1 | contig 13201 bp, 14 predicted proteins | sample SalMarWE160440MG_FD_202513 | JGI IMG/M metagenome (GOLD analysis project Ga0307436, IMG submission 202513) | Salt marsh sediment microbial communities from the Plum Island Ecosystem LTER, Massachusetts, United States - WE1604-40 | ecosystem: Environmental > Aquatic > Marine > Intertidal zone >...
TATCCACGTCCTGAGGGTTGCGAATGTTCACCGACACGCTGCGCGATGCCACGTTCGCCCTAAGGTCGGTGTAGCCGATCCGGTTACTGCGCAGCGCCTCGCGCGTGTCGCCGCGAATAGTGTCGAGCCAATCGCTGACCAGTTCCTTGTCGTCAATCTGATAAAGAAGATATGCGCCGCCCTGAAGGTCGAGGCCGAGATTGACCTGATGGTGCGGGAGCCAGTTGGGAAGCTTCGCCAGCGTCGACGCCGAGAACACGTTGGGAAGCGCAAAGATGAAGCCGGCAAGCACCACTCCGAATACCAAGATCAGCTTCCATTTTTGGAAATGCATCATTGCGGGGTTTGAAACTCCAGATCAGGCCAAGTTTTCAAGAAGCCGCCGTGGTTTTGGTCTGGGCCGCACTGCCCTCTCCCTTGCCACGTACCTCCGACACCGTCGAGCGCAAAACCTTAATTCGCACGCCGTCGGCGATCTCGACCTGAAGCTCGTGCTCATCGACCTTGGTCACCTTGCCGAGGATGCCGCCTGAGGTCACCACGGTGTCGCCGCGACGCACCGAGGCGATCATCTCCTTGTGCTCCTTCATGCGCTTTTGCTGCGGCCGGATCATCAGGAAATACATGATGCCGATGATGAGGATGGTCGGGACGAGCAGGCTGTTCAGCATCTGAAAGCTGCCTGAGCCTGCTTGAGCGTAAGCGAAACCGTTCATTTGCTCGTGTCCCCTACTTTGGCTTAAGGGTGGCCGCTTGCGGCCGGTTTTGGGCCACGTCTCGCGGTTTAGCGAGGAGGCTCTTATCGCGCGATTGGGCGCGACTATACTGCGCTAGACCGCCTTTGCAACGGGGCCGAGATGAACTTTCAGGAACCTCTTTCGGGACTTATGGAACGGATTGCCCGGGCGCTGGAGCGCCTGGGGCCCGTGCGGCCGGAGACACCCGATTTCGCCGCCGCGGACGCCTTCGCCTTTCAGGCGGAGATGGAGAGCTTCCTGCCGGTCCCTGCGGTCAACCGGGTGCCCTTGCCGCTCCTGAAAGGCATCGACCGCAACCGCGACGCGCTTCTGGCCAATACGGAACGGTTCGCCAAAGGCCTTCCCGCCAATAATGCCCTCCTTTGGGGAGCCCGGGGCATGGGCAAGAGCTCGCTGGTCAAGGCCGTCCACGGGGCGTTTCCCGGCCTCAAGTTGGTGGAAATCCACCGGGAGGACATCGCCGCCCTCCCCCGGCTCCTCGGCTATTTGCGGGCGGCACCGGACCACCGCTTCATCCTGTTCTGCGACGATCTGTCGTTCGAGGCGGTGGACACGTCCTATAAGTCGCTCAAAGCCGTGCTGGAAGGCGGCATCGAGGGGCGCCCGTCCAACGTCCTGCTCTACGCCACCTCCAACCGGCGGCATCTGATGCCACGGGAGATGGTGGAGAACGAGCGCTCCACGGCCATCAACCCGTCAGAGGCGGTCGAGGAGAAGCTGTCGCTGTCAGACCGCTTCGGCCTGTGGATCGGCTTTCACAATTGCAGCCAGGACGAGTACCTCACCATGGTCAAAGGCTACGCCGATCATTACGGGCTCGATGTGAGTAAAGAGGCGCTGGAGCGGGAAGCGCTTGTATGGTCCCGCGGGCGCGGCAGCCGCTCGGGCCGCGTGGCGTGGCAGTTCATCCAGGATCTGGCGGGCCGACTCGGCGCGACGCTCTAATCGGCCTGCGCGGCCATGCTGCTCATGTACTTGGTCGGATCAACCGGGCGCGAGCCTTTGCGCAACTCGAAATGCACCTGAGGCTGGCTCACCGAGCCGGTGTCGCCGGCCTTGGCGATCACCTGACCGCGGCGCACCTTCTCGCCCCGTTTGACCAGGAGCGTCTCGTTGTTGGCGTAAGCCGACACCCAATTGTTGGCGTGGCGGATGAGAACGAGGTTGCCGTAGCCCTTCAACTCATTGCCGGCATAGGCGACGACGCCGTTCTCCGCTGCCTTCACCTCCGTGCCTTGCGGCACCGAGATGTTGATGCCGTCATTGTGGCCGCCGTCGGGCTTGGTGCCGAAAGCGGAGATGATGCGGCCCTTGACCGGCCAGCGGAAGGTATTGGCGGTCATCGGATCAGGGTTGGGAAGCTGGGTGTTGGTCGCGACCCGCTCAGACGCACCGCCCCCGGTGATGTCCGGCGCAGCCTTGACCGTGCTCTCGGGTTCAGGCGCACCCGGCGCGCGGATCGTCGTCGTCTTCACCTTGCGCACGCCGGACGGCGTGGCTTGGGCCACAGCAGGTGCCGCGGCGCCTGCCGGAATGATGAGCTTCTGGCCGATCTGGAGCGCGTCAGCGCGGACATCGTTCCGGACCATGATGGCCTTCTCGTTGGCCCCGAGCTTCTCGGCGATGCTGTGGGGCGTATCGCCCGGCTGCACGGTATAGACGGTCTCGCCGGCCCGCTGCGTCGCCGAGGCGACGGCCGTGCGCGGCGCGGGCTTCGGCGCTGCCGCCAGCTTGGCACCGGGCATGATCAGCTCTTGGCCGACCCGCAAGCGCGCATCAGGCAAATTGTTGGCGCTTTGGATGCGCTCGATGGGCACGCCGTAGCGCCGCGACAGACTCGATAAAGTATCCCCGCTTTGCACCTTGATGCGCGGACCGGAGACTTTCGCCACCGCAGGCGGCGGCGCTGGCGGCTTCACGGCAGGCCTGGGGCCGTAGTAGCGCGGCTTTCCTGGCGTGTAGGACGCGGTCGTTTGCGGCGGCGGCAAGGGCGAGCGGGAGATGCCGCCGGACTGCTCAGGATCGCCGTAATAGTGATAGCGCTCGGGGCTGTAGATCGACTGCGACGGAACCGGAATCGACGATGTCGTGGTGTAGTCGGCGTTGGCGCTTCCGCGGTTGTCGCTGAGGTTGAACGCGGGATAGTCGAAGCGCGAGACGCCGGAGCTGCAGCCGGCGACGGCCAAAGCAATAGCGGCCACCGCGATCACGCCACACGCGCTGCGGCCATACCCCGACCAGAACGCCACGCACATCCCTCGTTGGCCCCCTCGTAAAACCCGTTGCCGCGAGTAAAGCGCGCGGGCGGTAAACAAGGCATTAAGTCTGTTCGCGCGCCTGCCTAGAAATGAATCAGAGAACAAAGACTTGGGTACCCCTCACCCTCAGTCACGCCTCACCCGTCCATGCACCAGCGGCACGAACCGCACAGGAAGCAGCGGCGTCTCCACCAGCCCCTCCTCCGTCTTGTCGATCTGCACCAAAGACTGCGCGTCCCGCGTCTCGCCGAGCGGGATGATCATGCGGCCGCCTTCTTTAAGCTGATCGAGGAGCGCCGCCGGCGCATCAAGCGCCGCCGCGGTGACGATGATGCGGTCGAACGGCGCTTGCGGCGGCCAGCCGAGCCAGCCGTCACCGATGATGGTGGTGACGTTGTTGATCTTGAGCTGCGCCAGGCGCTGCTCGGCCGCTTTTTGCAACTCGCGCCAGCGCTCGACGGTGTAGACGCGCCGGCACAGATGCGACAGCACCGCCGCTTGGTAGCCGGAGCCGGTGCCGATCTCGAGCACTTTGTAGCGCGGGTCGAGCTCGAGCCTCTCAGTCATGAAGGCGACGACGAAAGGCTGCGAGATGGTCTGGCCGCATTCGATGGGAAGCGCGATGTCTTGATAGGCGTGGTCGGCGAAGGCCTCGTCGACGAACAGCTCGCGCGGCACCTGCTCGATCGCACGCAGTACCCGGGTGTCGCGGATGCCGCGACGCCTGAGTTGCATGATGAGGCCGATTTGGTCTTGCGCGCTCGCCATTCGTTCCACCTCCCCGCGAGGCGGCTTTTCGCGCAAGTATCAGCCGATTCTAGTGCACTCTCCTAAGCCCTATTTGCCCTTTGGGCGAGAACCGCCGAAAGCTCGCCCAGGGTGGACCGGTCGGTGAAATCCAGGCACAGCGGGGTGACGGAGATGAGGTTGGCCCGCACGGCCCACAGATCTGTGCCCTTCGGCGGGTTGGCGCCGCGCTTGATGATGCCGATCCAGTAATAGGCCTTGCCGCGCATATCCATCCGATCCTCGATGTCGAGCTGGTTGGTGTCGCGCAGGCCCTGGACGGTCGCGGCCATGCCCTTGACCTCATCGGGCTGGCAATCGGGGAAATTGACGTTGAGCACCGTGCCTTCCGGCCACCCGGCATCCCACAGGCGATGGAGCAGGTCGGCGCCGTGACGCATCGGCGTTTCCCACGCCGGGATGCCGGTCTCGTAATTACCGACGGCGAGGCTCAGCGCAATGGACGGAACGCCGAGCAGCGAGCCTTCGATGGCCCCGGCCACGGTGCCGGAATAGTTCACGTCGTCGGCGAGGTTCTGGCCGCGATTGACTCCCGACAGCACCAGGTCCGGCGGGTCGTCCTTCAGCAGATACCGCACGCCCATGATCACGCAGTCGGTCGGCGTGCCCTTCACCGCGTAGCGGCGCTCGCCGATCTCGCGCATGCGCAGCGGCTCCGCGAGGGTCAGCGAGTGCGACGCGCCGCTATTGTCGGTCTCCGGCGCCACCACCCAGACGTCGTCGGTGAGGTCGGTGGCGATCTTCTCCAACACGTCGAGACCCGGGGCCTCGATGCCGTCGTCGTTGGTGATGAGGATCCGCATTACTTTGTGGCTTCGATCTTGGTAAGGCCGCCCATATAGGACTGGAGCGCCTCGGGCACACGCACGCTGCCGTCCGCCTCCTGGTAGTTCTCCAAGACGGCGATGAGCGCGCGGCCGACGGCGACGCCGGAGCCGTTCAACGTATGTACGAACTGCGTGGCCTTGGATTCCTTCGGGCGGTAGCGCGCGTTCATGCGGCGGGCCTGGAAGTCGCCGCAGTTCGAGCAAGAGGAAATCTCTCTGTACATGCCCTGCCCCGGCAGCCACACCTCGATGTCGTAGGTCTTCTGGGCGGCGAAGCCCATGTCGCCGGTGCACAGCACCACGACGCGGTACGGCAGGCCGAGCTTCTGCAGCACGGTCTCGGCGCATTTCGTCATGCGCTCATGCTCATCCGCCGATTGCTCGGGTGTGGTCACGGAGACGAGCTCGACCTTGTCAAACTGATGCTGGCGGATCATGCCACGCGTGTCCTTGCCGGCGGCACCCGCCTCGGCACGGAAGCAGGGCGTGCCGGCGGTGACCCGCATGGGCAGCTTAGCTTCGTCGGTGATGTCCTCACGCACGAGATTGGTCAGCGGCACTTCGGCAGTCGGAATGAGCCAGAGCGTCTCGCAATTCTCCTTTGTGAAGAGTTCCTGCAAGTACTCTCGGAAGTGAAGCTCGGCATCCGGCCTCTGGGAATGGACAATTGCATTACGCCAGAGCTGCATAACTTTCTTGAGCTCTATGTCGACTCTGAATTGATCGCCAGCACTTTCAAAGAGCGCGGTCAGATCTGGGCTATAGTCTTTCTTGAAGCTTTCGAGTTCGATGCTCTTGAGCAGAAATTTTTGAACTGGGGCTACGACAGAGTCTGGGTCGAGGCGTTCTCGCAGAATTTTCGTTGAGAATTGATCATCAACAAACTTCGGCAATTGCGCGGTGCCGAACATGGTGTCGTCGCGCACAAGCAGCGGCGGGTTGATCTCGGTATAGCCATGTTCTGTGGTGTGCAGGTCGAGCATGAACTGGGCGAGCGCGCGCTCGAGCCGCGCCAGCGGTCCCTTCAACACCACGAAGCGCGCGCCTGACAGCTTCGCCGCAGTCTCGAAGTCCATAAGCCCAAGCGCTTCGCCGATGTCGAAATGCTGCTTCGGCTCGAAGTCGAACTGCGGCGGCTCTCCTACTTTGCGTAGCTCGACATTGTCGCGCTCGTCCTCGCCGACCGGCACATCGGCGGCAGGCATATTGGGGATACGCTCAAGTTCGTAGCGAAGCTTCGCATCAGCTTCACGCTGCTCGGCCTCCTTTTTCTGGATCGTGCCTTTTAGACCTGACACCTCTTTCTTGAGGGCCTCAGCGCGGGGCTGGTCTTTTTCTTGAATTGCCAAGCCAATCGCCTTCGAGGCTGAGTTGGCACTTGCCTGCGCGTCCTGCAAAACCTGAATCGTCTCGCGGCGTTCCTCGTCGAGCTTCAGAATTTGATTCAAGGTCTTGGTAGGACCGTGAGAGCCACGGTCCTTGAGGCCTTTAACGAAGGCGTCCGGGTTGTCGCGTATCCACTTGACGTCGAGCACTTGCTTCCAATCCTTGGGATCGAGGAATCGGCGGATGGTGCCCCCGTATAAGGCGCCATCCCGGCCTTGTCATGGCCCCCGGAGGGCCTCGCGGCCTTCGCCGCCGACGCGGGATCAGCCGAAACTTTTGCCAGCGTTGCGAGTTTCCGTGTTTTGGACATGGAGGAGCAGATATGGCTAACACAAACACAGCAAGCAATGTCCGCTGGCAGGACATCGCCAATTTGGTCCTCGGCGGTTGGCTCTTTATCTCACCCTGGATTCTCAGCTTCACAGGCACCCAACTCGCCGCGCGTAACGCCTGGATTTTCGGCGTCATCATCGCGGTCCTCGCGCTGCTCGCCATCTTCGTTTACCAAAGGTGGGAAGAGTGGGTGAGTGCCGCCATCGGCGTCTGGATCTTCATTTCGCCATGGGTGCTCGGCGCGGCGACAACCGCCAACATCCTGTGGAACTCGCTGATCGTCGGCGCGCTGTTGGTGATCCTCGCGCTGTGGTCGGTGTCGCTCGAACACGGCTCAGGCGCGGTGGCGAGTGGGAGCTAACCCAACGGATTTACGCTTGAGGTACTTGAGGGTGGCCTCTTCGGAGGCCGCCCTTAGGTTATTCGGAAGGCTCCCTTACGACGGCGATGACGCCGTCGCGGCGCTTGCTGCGCGTTGCTTCTCGGCGAACTTGACCGCCAAGATGGAAAGCTCGTAGAGGCCGAGCGCCGGCAGCGCCAGCGCGATCTGGCTGATCGGATCTGGCGGCGTCAGGACCGCCGCAAGGATAAACACGACCACGATCGCATGGCGGCGGTAGCGCTTCAGCTGATCCGAGGTGATCAGGCCGACGCGGGCGAGCAGCGTAAGCAGCACCGGCATCTGGAAGCAGATGCCGAAACCGAGGATCAGCGTCATGATCAGCGACAGATATTCGCTCACTTTGGCGGTCAGCGTAATCTGCACCTCTCCGGTCTGCTGCATCGACAGGAAGAACCGCATGGCGAGCGGCATCGCCACGAAATAAACGAGCGCGGCGCCCATTAGAAAAAGGATCGGCGTGGCGATGAGGAACGGCAGGAACGCCTTGCGCTCGCTACGGTAGAGGCCCGGCGCCACGAACATATAGAGCTGGGCGGCGATGACCGGGAAGGCGATGAAGATCGCGCCGAACAGGGCCAGCTTCACCTCGGTGAAGAAGAACTCCTGCGGCGCGGTGTAGATCAGCTCGATGGGCGCATCGGTCCCGGCGGCCCAGCGATACGGCCACAGCAAGAGATTATAGATCGGCTTGGCGAACCAGAAGCACACCACGAAGGCGGCGGCGATGGCCGCGATGGCCCACAACAAGCGACGCCGGAGCTCAATCAGATGGTCCATGAGCGGCGCCTTGGTGGCATCCATATCCTCCTCGTCGCTCACGACTTCGACTCCGCTTTGGTCTTCGCTTTGGGCGTAGTCTTAGGTGTTGTCTTGGCCTTCGCCGTGCCGCGCTTGGCGCTCGCGGTCTTCGTCACCGTCTTCTTGGCGACAGCCTTCTTGGATTTCGCTGAAGCGCGCTTCGCCCGCCGTGCACGCTTCTGCTTTGCCGGCTCTTCTGCGGGTTGGGCGTCGAGGGGCGGCGCGCCGAGCGCGGTGCGCGCAGGCTCGCCCGTCATCAGCGGCTTATCGGCCTCGGCTTTGAAATCGCCAATGCCCGAACGGATGCTCTCGAGATTCTTGCGTACCTCGTCGGCCTCGCTCTCGGCCATGGCCTCGTTGAACTGGCGCTGAAAGTCGGCGGCCGCCCGCCGGAGCTTGCCGGCATAGACGCCGATGGTGCGCATCATCTTCGGCAGGTCCTTCGGACCCACGACGACGATCGCCACAATGGCGATCACCAAAAGTTCCGACCATCCGATGTCGAGCATGAGCTTGATTCAGGCGTTGCGCGAAGTGCAAACGCCGCGTCAGGAGCCGGCCTTTCGGCTAGCTCGATTTCTGCTTGCGCGGCGTCTTGGCGCGCGACGTCGTCTTGGCGCGAGAGGCGGTTTTGGCGCGAGGCTTGGGTTTCGGCGGCGGCGTCTCGTGCTCGATCACTTTGGGCTCTGGGGGCTCTGGCGGCTCTGGTCGCATCTCGTCGTCATCGGCCATGCCTGCCTTGAAGCTCTTGATGCCCTTGGCGACGTCGCCCATCAGGTCGGAGATCTTGCCGCGGCCGAACAGCAACACGAACAGCACCAGCACGACCAGGATTTGCCACCAACTCGGTCCCATGAAAGCCTCCAACGCAGGCGCTTAGCCCACGCATATCAATGTTCGTTGGCACTATGACAGTAAAGGCGCGTAGGCCGCAAGCGGGCCTCCCTTCAAGGTGAAGGCTCAGAGGTGTCGTTCGGGGCCTCGAAAACAAGGACAGTGCCCGCGTCCACGGTGACGCCCACTTCGGTCCCCTGCGGCGGCACGTCGCTCTCGCGCACCCTAGCCAAAATGGGCCCATCGAGCCCCTGCACGGCGACCTCGACCAGGCCCACATCGCCGAGGAAGCGCGTATCGAGGACGCGGCCCGGCGTCCCCTGCTCCGGCGCCGTTAGGCGCACGCCGCCTTGGCGCATGCAGACAATGGCCTCGGTGCCGTCGGCGAGCTTAGGCGCGGCAAACGTTCCGAGCGGCGTCGACGCGGCGCCGCCTTCGATGCGCGCCCGCATCTCGTTGAGATCAGAGAAGGTGCGCGCGGCGAAGATGTCCTTCGGTGCGCGATAAAGCTCCGGCGCGGTTCCGGTCTGCACCACACGGCCTTTGCGCATCAGCGCCACGCTGTCGCCCATGCGCATAGCCTCTTCGGCATCGTGGGTCACGACGATGCAGGTGGCGCGGGTCTCGTGCAGAATCGCCAGCGTGTCCTCGCGCATGGTCTCGCGCAGGCGCGGATCGAGGCCGGAGAACGGCTCGTCCATGAGCAGCACGCCAGGGCGCGGGGCGATGGCGCGGGCGAGCGCCACGCGCTGCTGCTCACCGCCGGACAGAATATGAGGATATTCGCCGGCATATTGCGCGAGCCCGACGCGCTTCAGCGCGTTCGAGGCTTCGGCGCGCGCTTGCGCCTTGGTCAGCGAGCGCAAGCCGAAGGCGACGTTGTCGAGGATGGTGAGATGGGGAAAGAGCGCGAAGTCCTGGAACATGAGGCCGACCCCGCGTTTCTCCGGCGGCACGAAGCGGTTCGGTCCGGCGACCTCTTGGTTGTCGAGGAGCACGCGGCCCGAAGACGGGCGCTCCACGCCGGCGGCGATCCTCAAGAGCGTGGTCTTGCCGCAGCCAGAGGGCCCAAGCAGGCACAACACCTTGCCGGGCGGCACGTCCAAGGTGACATCGTTCAGCGCAAGCGTATCGCCATAGCGGCGCGACACGTGCTCGAAGTCGAGCCGCGAAGCGAACGTCACGGCCGCCTTGCCGCGGGCGGCCCTGATGGTGGCCCTCTTATTCGCGGCGGCTTCGGTTAAAGAGCGGGTGCGCGCCTTCAAGAACTCAAGCATGGCGCTGGTCTACGCGACGGCGCGGCTCAAGCGCAACTTCCGTGGGGCGGTGCGCGGTGAAGGCCTACTCCTCTTCGCGCGTCTCGTCGGCAGGCGCCTCCTCGTCTTCGCCCGCGCCCAGCGGCTCATCCTCGAGCGGCTCCTCATCCCCGCGCAGCGCCGGCGCATCGTCAGGGCTCGGCATGGAGAAGCCGGGCGGCAGGTTGGAATCGAGAAGCCCTGCGCCTTTGAGCTCGGCGAGACCCGGCAGGTCTTGGATCTGTTCGAAGCCGAAATGTTCAAGGAAGGCCTCCGTGGTACCGTAGGTCACCGGGCGGCCCGGCGCGCGGCGGCGGCCTCGCAGCTTAATCCACCCGGTCTCGAGCAGCACGTCGATGGTGCCTTTCGACGTCGACACACCTCTGATCTCCTCGATCTCGGCGCGGGTCACGGGCTGGTGGTAGGCGATGATGGCAAGCGTCTCCAGCGCGGCACGCGACAGGCGGCGCTGCTCGACGGCTTGGCGCTCCAAGAGGAACGACAAATCCTCGGCGGTGCGGAACGCCCATTTGCCGGCGACACGCAACAGGTTGACGCCACGCCCGGCATAGAGGCCTTGCAACTCCTCTAGCAGCGCCTTCACGTCCTCGCCTTCGGCGAAATGCTGCGCCAGTTCTGCCTCCTTCAGGGGCTCTGGCGCGGCGAACAGCAAGGCCTCGACGATACGCAGCTTCTCGCGCCGGTCGGCAGACGGCAGTGCCATCACGTTGGACGGCAGCGGCAGCATCGGCGCGGCCGCGCTCTGCTCGTCCTCGTCTGCCGTCATCTCAACTACCTTCTCCACTTGCTTCGCTGTCATGTGTAGCTCCGCCTTGGACGTTTTTTCCTTTGTATGCTCCGCCGCTGCCCTCCGCATGGCCCGATCGAGCTTGACCAGCGCCGACCCGCCTTCCGCCTGGGCCTCCTCTTCCGACAGCTTGGATATGTCGGACAGAACCTCTTTCAAGGTTGGCTTGGGTGCGACCTCCTCGGTTTCCGGCGTCTCCGGCTTATCCCGATCAAGCTTCGATGGCGAAATTTTGGGTCTCGGCATGATGTGCCCCTTAGCGTTTAGGCCTCCCGTTACTCTAGCGCCGTTTCCTTACGGTCCCTCTTCCGTCCGCCGAACGCATCGCCCACGCAGCCTCGCCGCGGCGACGAACCAGGAGCGGCGCGAAACTCTTCGCCTGGCGAATTTCGAGCGCGCCCTCGCGCGTCATCTCCAAAGTCGCCGAGAAGCTCGAGGCGAGCGCCGTGCGCCTGAGCTCCGGATCGACGAGAAACTCGACGAGGAGTTGATCGAGCGGCGCCCAGTCACAGGTAATGCCAAGCAGGCGCTCAAGCTCCTCGCGCGCCTCTTTGAGCGACCACACGGTGCGCTTCTCCATGTGAATCGTGCGCGACACATTGCGCTGGCGCTGCTGAGAATAGGCTTTCAACAGGTCGTAGACATTGGCCTCATAGATGCTGTTCTTGGTGACGCGCACGGGCTCGGGCAGCCCACGGCCGAACACGTCGCGGCCGAGGCGCTTGCGCGTCATGAGCTGCGCCGCCGCATCGCGCATGGCATCAAGGCGCTTCAGCCTGAAGGCGAGCAGCGCGGCAAGCTCCTCGCCGGTGGGCTCGCCTTCTTCCGAGGGCTCGGCCGGCAAAAGGAGCTTCGACTTGAGGAAGGCGAGCCACGCCGCCATGACCAAATAATCGGCGGCAATCTCGAGGCGTAAACGGCGGGTCTCGGCGATGAAGTCGAGATATTGCTGGGCAAGCGCCAGCACCGAGATCTTGGTGATATCGACCTTCTGGGTGCGCGCCATGGCCAGCAAGAGGTCGAGCGGCCCCTCGAAGCCGCCGACATCGACCCGCAGCTGGTCGCCGGGGTCGATCTCGACGCGTTCGCTGCCGCTCTCCCAGTCGGAAGGCGCTTCCGGCGCGCGCGGCTCCTCGTTGGTCTCGACGTCGCTCATGCCTGCACCGTCGGGTCGGGGCCAAGGCTCGCCACACGGGTTGCGGCGGCTTTGTTCACCAAGGCCATTGCTTCAGCAGAATCAAATGGTTGTGGCGCGTGGAGGCAGGCGCGGGCGCGCTCGAAGCGCGCGGCGGCCTCCCCTTCAAGTAACGGCACCGCACCGGCCGCCTCGGTCATTTCGGCGAAATTGCCGCTGCAATGAAGCACGACATCGCAGCCGCCATCGATCACGGCACGGGCTCGCGCCGCGAACGGGCCTTTAAGGGCCTTCATGCCAATGTCGTCGCTCATCACGAGACCGGTCAATCCCATCTGATGTCGAATCACTTGCCCCATTATAACGGGCGAAACGGTTGCGGGGCGCCGCTCATCGAATGCCGGCAGCAAGACATGCGCGGTCATCGCAAGCGGCGCGTCGTGCAAGGCCTGAAACGGCCGGAAATCCACGGCTTCGAGCTCGTCCTTGGTGGCGTCGATACGCGGCAGCGCGCGGTGGCTGTCCGCCATGGCACGGCCGTGACCGGGCACATGCTTGATGCAAGGCAGCACGCCGCCTGCGAGCGTGCCCTCCATCACCGCGCGGCCCAGCGCAATGACCACGTCGGGGTCGGTCGAGAAGGCGCGGTCGCCGATAATGTCGTGCGCGCCTTTTTGCGGCACGTCGATGCACGGCGTGCAGTTGACGTTGAGCCCCATGTCGTAAAGCTCCGCAGCCATGAGCCGGGCCCCGGCAAACGACGCCGCCCGAGCCGCCTCGGGGTCGGCCTCGTAAAGGTCGCCATAGCAGCGCGCGGGCGGCATGTTGCGCCAATGGGGCGGTCGGAAGCGCTGCACGCGGCCGCCTTCCTGATCGACGAGGATGAGAACCTCCTCGCTTCCCACTGCCTCCCTGAAGGAGGCGACGAGCGCGCGGACCTGCTCAGGCGTGTCGACATTCCGCGCGAACAGGATCAGCCCGCAGGGGCGCGCGCCCGCGAAGAGCGCACGCTCCGCAGTCGTCAGCGCCTTGCCGGCGCAGCCCGAGATGAAGGCTTTGAGATCCACGCCCGGGGGCTAGCCTTGCCTGCGTTCGCGGTCAAGCGACCGGTATCGTCAGCCCTGCCCCTATTGGGTCATCACCAAGCAGTCGGGCAAGCCTTGTGACTTCAGCTGGCCGCAGAGCTTGTAGGCTTCGGACTTGTCGGCGATGGGGCCAAGCTGGAGCCGATACCAGACGCCCTTGGAGCCGAGATTGGCCTTCTGCACGATGGGCCGGTAGTTGGCGAGAAGCTTCGGATATTTCTGCTGGATGTCGGCGAAGGACGCCAAGGCATCGGTTTGGCTCTTCTTGGAGCCGACCTGGACCACGTATTTCGTGTCGGCGGCGGGTGCCGGCGCGGGTGCAGGCTTCGGGTCGACGGCGGCGACATGCTGCGGCGCGGGCTGGGGCGCCGGGACCTCCGCCGCAGGCACGGGCATTATGCCAGCGGGCGCCTGTGCGGCTGCACCTGCGGCGTCTGCTTGCGCCGCTCCGGCTGGCGGCGCCTCTACAGAGCC
>Ga0307436_1000958_pt1 | contig 13182 bp, 11 predicted proteins | sample SalMarWE160440MG_FD_202513 | JGI IMG/M metagenome (GOLD analysis project Ga0307436, IMG submission 202513) | Salt marsh sediment microbial communities from the Plum Island Ecosystem LTER, Massachusetts, United States - WE1604-40 | ecosystem: Environmental > Aquatic > Marine > Intertidal zone >...
TCCCTTCTATCGCTACCGCCATGTCGTGCGCCCCGGAATCACCGGTTGGGCGCAGATCAATCAGGGCCACGTCGCCGAGCTCCCCGAGGTGCTCGGCAAGCTGCATTTCGATTTCTACTACATCAAGAACTTCTCGCCCTGGCTCGACATCCTCATCCTCATCCGCACGGTCCGTACCGTTCTGACCGGACTGGGAGCCCGCTAGGCGATCCCGGTGCACGCCGACAGCGTCAAGCGCGTTCTGGTCACCGGCGGCGCCGGCTTTGTCGGCTCGCACCTCGTCGACCGGCTGCTCGCCGACGGCCACGAAGTGTTGTGCGTCGACAATCTGTTCACCGGCTCGAAGGCCAACCTCAGGCACCTGCACGACCATCCGCGGCTCGAGTTCATGCGCCACGACGTCACTTTCCCGCTCTATGTCGAGGTCGACGAGATCTACAATCTCGCCTGTCCGGCCTCCCCGGTGCACTACCAGCACGATCCCGTCGCCACCACCAAGACCTCGGTGCACGGCGCCATCAACATGCTGGGCCTCGCCAAGCGGCTCAACTGCCCCATCCTCCAGGCCTCGACCTCGGAGGTCTATGGCGACCCTTCCGTCCACCCGCAGCCCGAGAGCTACTGGGGCTCGGTCAATCCGGTCGGGCCGCGGTCCTGCTACGACGAGGGCAAGCGCTGCGCCGAGACATTGTTCTTCGACTACCGGCGCCAGCACGGGCTGGAGATCAAGGTCGCCCGCATATTCAACACCTACGGTCCGCGCATGCACCCGCGCGACGGCAGGGTGGTCTCGAATTTCATCATGCAGGCCCTCGCCGGCGAGCCGCTGACGGTCTTCGGCGACGGATCGCAGACCCGCTCGTTCTGCTACGTCGACGACCTCGTCGAGGCGCTTGTCATGCTGATGGCCACCGGCCCCGACGTCACCGGCCCGGTCAATATCGGCAATCCGGTCGAGCTGACGATGCTGGAGCTCGCCGAAAAAGTCATCGTGGCGACCTCCAGCACGGCCGAGATCGAACTCCTGCCGCTTCCCGTCGACGACCCGAAACGGCGCCAGCCCGACATCACGCTTGCCCGCGAACTCCTCCACTGGCACCCGACGACCGCCATCGAGGACGGGCTGGAGCGCACGGTTTCCTATTTCGCCCGACTCGATCATCCCGCTCCCACGCTCCGGGCGGTGCGGGCGTAGCCGTGCCGAACTGGCGGCGTTTGGCCGGCGAGGGAACCTGGGTGGCGGGCGGTCAGGCCGTCGCCATCCTCGGGGCCGTGGTCGGGGTCCGGCTGCTCACCGAGGCGCTCGATCCGAATGCCTATGGCGAGCTGATGCTGGGTCTGACCCTGGCCACCCTGGTCAACCAGACCCTGCTCGGCGGACCGCTGGGGGCGGGGATTTCGCGCTTTTTCGCGCTGGCGTCGGAGAAATCGGCGCTGCCAGGCTATGCCCATGCCGCCCTGGTGCTCGCTGGCATGGGGGCGCTCGCGGCCGTTTTGCTCGGTGCGGCGATCGTCGGCGCCTTGTGGGCGTCCGGCCAGGGGGCCTGGGTGCCGTTGGCCGCCGCGGCGCTCGCCTATGCCCTGCTGGCGGGCTTCGTCGCCGTTGCCAGTGCCGTGCAAACCGCCGCCCGCCGCCGCGCCGTCGTCGCCTTGCACCGAAGCGCCGAAACCTGGCTGCGTTTCGCGTTGGCGGCGGCGCTGGCGTGGGGGCTGGGCGGGTCGAGTACGGCCGCGATGGTCGGCTATGCGCTTGCGCTGGCGCTCGTCCTGGGTTCGCAGCTGATCTTCCTGCGTCGCCTCACGCCGGGCTTCGACAGGCACGCCGCAGCGCGCTGGCGGCGCGACATAGGCGCCTATTCCTGGCCCTTCATGACCTGGGGGGTGGTGGCGTGGCTGCAGCTCGCTTCCGACCGTTGGGCGCTGCAACTGCTCGATTCCACCCACGCACTGGGGCTGTTCGGGGTCGTCTACCAGCTCGGCTTCTATCCGATGACCCTGGCGGCCGGTGTTGTTGTCCAGTTCATCGTGCCGTTCGTCTATCAGTTCGCCGGCGACGGCACCGAGGCGCCCCGCATGGCGCGCGCCGAGGCACTCAGCGGACACATCGCCGCGGGGACGCTGCTGCTGACCGCCGTCGCGGTGGCGGTCGCCATGGTTTTCCACGGGGCGATCTTCCGCCTGTTTGTCGCCGAGCAATTCCGCTCCGTGTCGTACCTGTTTCCCTGGATGGTCGCGGCGGGCGGGCTGTTCGCGGCCGGGCAGGCGTTGTCACTGACCCTGCTGGCCCGGCTCGACACCCGCGCCCTGATCGCGCCGAAGACTGTGGTTGCCCTCGGCGCGGTGGCAATGAACTTCGCGGGCGTCTACTGGGCCGGCGTCGCGGGCGTCGTAAGCGCCAATCTCGTGGCCTACCTTGTGTATCTGGGCTGGATGGCGCTGCTTGCCCGACGCGGCGACGTACGCCCGGCCCCGGTGGGCACGGCCGGTGCCGTCGCCCGATGATCCGCAACGCGCCGAACCGCGAACGCTGGATCGCCAGCACCCTGGAAAGCCTGCCGGCCGGGGTCTCCCTGCTCGATGTCGGTGCCGGAGAATGCCGCCACCGAAAAAGCTGCGCTCACCTCGAATATGTCGCGCAGGACATTGCCGAGTATGACGGCCAGGGCAACGCCCGCGGATTGCAGACCGGCCAGTGGGATGTCAGCCAGCTCGACCTCGTCTGCGACCTCTACGATATTCCCGAGGACCGGACCTACGATGCGGTTTTGTGCTCGGAGGTTCTCGAACACGTCTCCGATCCCGTCGCCGCGATGGAAAAGCTGGCGCGGCTGGTCAGGCCCGGCGGCGCCCTGATCCTCACGGCGCCCTTCGTCTCGGCGACGCATTTCGCGCCCTATCACTACGCCACCGGCTTCTCCGAGTATTTCTACCGCCACCATCTCGACCGGCTCGGCTTCACGATGGAGCGGCTGGAGCCCAATGGCGGCTATTTCGACTTTCTGGATCAGGAGCTGTCGCGAATACCCTTCGTTCGCCGAACCTACGGTGGCAACTGGGCCGATCCCCTCTTGTTCGCGGCGACGTTGGTCACGCGCCTCTGTCTGCGCCTTTCTTCGGCCGGCGACGGCGAGCCGGACCACCGGCACTCCAGCGATCTTCTGACATTTGGCTGGCACGTCGTGGCACGGCGTGCCCCTCCCTCGTGAATTCCCCGCAGTACTCCATTCTCGTCACCGGCTCCAGCGGACTGATCGGCTCCGAGGTCGTCAGCCACTTCGCCGAGACGGGCGCGAGCGTGCACGGCGTCGACAACAACATGCGCGCCAGCTTTTTCGGCCCCCAGGGCGACACGCGCTGGAACCAGGCCCGGCTGCAGGCGGCCTTCCCGGACTTCAACCACCACGAACTCGACATTCGCGACCGTCCCGCGGTGTCGGACCTCATCGAGACGCTTCGCCCCGGCGCCATCGTGCACACCGCCGCCCAGCCCAGCCACGACCGCGCCGCCGCCATCGCCTTCGACGATTTCGACACCAACGCGGTCGGCACCCTCAACCTCCTGGAAGCGGTGCGCCAGCACTGCCCGCAATCCCCGTTCGTGTTCATGTCGACCAACAAGGTCTATGGCGACGCGCCCAACCGGCTCGTGCTGGATGAAACCGACACCCGATATCGGTTCGCCGAACCCGAGTTTGCCGAGGGCATCGCCGAGACCCTGAGCATCGACCAATCCACCCACTCGCTGTTCGGGGCCTCCAAACTCGCCGCCGACATCCTGGTTCAGGAGTACGGACGCTACTTTTCGATGCCCACCTGCTGCCTGCGCGGCGGGTGCCTGACCGGGCCGAACCACGCCGGCGTCGAGCTGCACGGGTTCCTCAGCTACCTCGTCAGGTGCCACCTCGAACGGCGCCCCTACACCGTCTTCGGCTACAAGGCCAAGCAGGTGCGCGACAACATCCACGCCGCCGACGTCGCTGCCTTCATCGCCGCCTTCATCGCCGCCCCGCGCTGCGGCGAGGTCTACAACCTCGGCGGCGGCGCACCCAATTCGGTCTCGATGCTGGAGGCCTTCGCTCGGCTCGAATCCATGACCGGCCGGCCGGTGCAATACGAATACTCTCACCGCAACCGCGAAGGCGACCACATCTGCTACTATTCCGACCTCTCCAAGACGCGCGCGCACTATCCGGGCTGGTCGGTAACCCGCTCGCTGGACGACATCTTTGAAGAAATCGTCGCGGGCTGGCAGCAGCGCCGGCCCGACGAACGCAAGGCGCGGCCGGCCGCCTCATGAGCGCCACCGTCACTGTCGAGCTCAAGGGCGGGCTGGGCAACCAGCTCTTCGAATACGCCGCCGGACGGGCATTGGCCCTGCGCGGCAATGCGCAACTCGTCCTCGACACGCAAACCGGTTTTGTCCGCGACCGCGTCTATCGCCGCACCTACGAACTCGACGGGTTTCCGCTCGCCGCGGGGCGGGCGGGCCCGTGGCGCCGGCTTCGGTTCGTGTTCGAGCGGGCCCGGGGCAGGCTCGGCGGCCGCCCCGATGCAATCGTGCGGCGTCCCTGGGGACGGCTCGCGCGCGACCCGATCTCCGGTTTCCTCGAGTTGCCGGCGGCCGGCGGCGACATCTACCTCACCGGTCACTGGCAGGACGAGCGCTACTTCGCCGACGCCGCCGATGTCGTTGCCCGGGAGTGCCGGCCACCGCGGCCGGCCGATCCGGCATTCCGCGAGCTGGCCGCCGAAATCGGTGCCTGCAATTCCGTCGCCGTCGGCGTCCGCCGCTTCGAGGAGGTGCCGGGCGAGGACAAGCGGGGCGTGGGTGGACTGACCGAAGACGCTTTCTATCTCGCCGGCGCCCGCCACGTCGCGGCGCGTGTCGACGATCCCGTCTTCTTCGTCTTCTCGACCCGCCGCACGCCCGATGTGGAGGCCCTCGACCTGCCCGGCAGGATCCGTTTCGTCACCCATGACGACGGCTATGTCGGATCGGCGGCCCGGCTGTGGCTGATCGCCCGATGCCGCCACCATATCCTCTCCAATTCCTCCTTCTACTGGTGGGCCGCCTGGCTGGCCGAACGCCAGTTTCCCGACGCAATCATCGTCGCCTCGGACCGGTTTCCCAATCCGGCCACGGTGCCCGCGCGCTGGCTCACCCCCGGTCAGCTCGACGCGGCGGCGCCGGCAGCCACCGAGCGCCGCTCGGCATGACCGGGGCGGCGGGCTGGACGGGTCGCGGCGGGCGCTGCCGATGTGCGGAATAGTCGGCATTGCGGGGCCGTCGCTGGGGGCGGAAGCGGAGCGGCAGGTGTTCCGCGCCTCCGCCATGCTCGCCCATCGTGGCCCGGACGGTTCGGACATCTTCGCCGACCGGCGGGGCGGGGCGGTCTTCGGCCATCGCCGCCTGGCGATCATCGACACCGGACCCGGCGGCCGGCAGCCGATGGCGAGCGCGTGCGGCCGCTACGTGATCGTGTTCAACGGCGAAATCTACAATTACCGGGAGCTGCGCGCCGACCTGGAGAAGACCGGCGAGCGCTTCGCCACGCAATCGGACACCGAAGTGCTGCTGCGGGCCTTCATGCGGCGCGGTCCGGAGGCGCTCGGCGATCTCAACGGCATGTTCGCCTTCGCGATCTTCGATCGGGGCGCCGACGGTATGGGACCGCGGCTGTTCCTGGCCCGCGATCGGGTGGGAGAAAAGCCGCTCTATCTGTGCCGCGACGGCGCCAGCTTGTCATTCGCATCCGAACTCAAGGCCCTGCCGGGCCGCGGCACCGAAATCGACCCGCAGGCGCTCGATCACTATTTGGCGCTGGGCTACGTACCCGGCTCGATGTGTCTGGTCAGGGGCGCCGAGAAGCTCCCTCCCGGGCACTGCGCCGAATTCGACCCCGAAACAGGCGCTTTCCGTCGCTGGGCCTGGTGGAGCCTGCCGTCGCGCCATTCGGCCCCGACCCCGCCAGCCGACGAGCTGGAAGCCCGTGTGCTGGAGCGCCTTGAGGCGGCGGTCGCGATCCGCCTGCGCGCCGACGTTCCGGTCGGCATTCTCCTGTCCGGCGGTCTGGATTCGTCGATTCTCGCGTCGCTGGCCGCCCGCGCCGGCGCCAGCCTCGAAGCGTTCACCATTTCGGTGCCCGGAACCCCCCTCGACGAAGCGCCCCGGGCCGCCCGCCTGGCCGAAGCGCTCGGCTTGCGCCACCACGTCCTGCCGCTTGCCGCGCCGCGCCTCGACACGATCGCCGAATTCGCCGCCGCACTCGACGAGCCGATCGGGGATTCTTCGCTCATTCCCGCGCTGATGGTGGCGCAGATGGCCGCGCGGCACGTCAAGGTCGCGATCGGCGGCGACGGCGGCGACGAGGTCTTCGGCGGCTACGAGCATTATCTGCGAACCCGCCGCGACGCCGAGCGGCTGCACGCGGTGCCGACCTGGGCGTGGTCCGCCACGGCCCGGCTGGCCTCCAGGTTGCCGCTCGGCTATCGGGGCCGCAACCGCTTGATGTCGTTGCGCGATGGACCGGCTTCGGCCGGCGTCTGGGGCACCTCGTTCTTCGACCCGGCCAGCCGCGCCCGGCTCACCGGGGCGCCGGCCGGCCCATGCCAGGCGGTTCCCGAAAACTGGCGCCGCCGGCTGTCCGATGGCGAAACCGATCCGGTCGAAGGCGAAATGCGCCGCGACTTTCACTCCACCCTGCCGGACGACTATCTGGTCAAGATCGACCGTGCCTCGATGCGCTTCGGGCTCGAACTGCGCGCCCCTTATCTCGATCACACCTTGGTTGAACTCGCCTATTCGCACGTGCCGCCGGCGCTGAAGGTCTCGCCGGTCCAGACCCGCATCCTGCAGCGGCGGCTGGCGGCGCGCATCCTGCCCCCCCACATCGAGCCCTCCCGCAAGCAGGGCTTTTCGGTGCCCCTCGATTCCTGGCTGCGCGCTTCCCGGGCCCGCGAGTTCGAGGCCCTGATCGGCCACTTGCCCGCACCCATCGACCGCAACCTGGCGCATGGGCTCATCGACGGGCTGATGCGCGGCCGCGCCAACGGCGCCCGCATCTTCTGCCTGATGATGCTCGCCCTGGGCTGCCGCAATCTGGGGCTGGCGGGCTAAAAGATGCGCATTCTGATCGTTGGCGCGTACGCGGCCGAATGGCACGAGCGAGCCTGGGAGCGAGCACTGCGGGAACTCGGTCACGAGACAAGCGGGTTTGCCCTGCGCGATTATTTCGCCGGGGGCATCGGCGGCTACCTTCAGTCGCGGTTCGTCGTCGGACCGACGATCGAGCGCCTCAACACGGACATCGTCCGAGCCGTTCGGTCCTGGCGGCCCGACATCGTCGTTTTCTACCGCGCCCTGGCCGTCAAGCCGCAGACGCTGCGCGCCCTCGCCGAAGGCGGCTCGGTGGCACTGGTGTGCTACATGAACGACGACCTGTTCGGACCGCTGGGCCACAAGAGCTTCTATCGGCTGTTCCGGGCCTCGGTCCCGCACTTCGACCTGCATCTCGTGCTGGGCCGCGAGGAGTTTCTGCCGCGCCCCGAAATTTCCGAATATCGGCGGCTGGGCGCGCCACGGGTGCAATCGCTTCGACAGCACTATCTGCCCTGGCTGCATCGGCGTCTCCGCCATCGGGTGCCGGCGCGCCTGCGCAGCGACATCTGTTTCCTGGGCCACTGCGAGCCGGACCGGCGCCTGCCCGCGATGCAGGCCCTGATCGACGGCATCGACTGCCGTTTCCGTCTCAACGGTTCGCGCTGGCGCGAGTTCGGGCGCGGCCGACCCTGGGGCCGCTGGGACACAAGCGAACTCCAGGGCGAGGACTACGTGGCCGGGATCAATGGCGCCAAGATCGCTCTGGCGTTTTTCTCCGCATGGAATCGCGACAGCTTCACCCGCCGCGCCTTCGAAATCCCGGCCTGCGGTACCTTCATGCTCAGCCAGCGAACCGAGGCCATGCGCGAGATGTTCCGGGAAGACGTCGAGGCGGCGTATTTCTCCAGCCCCGAGGAACTGGTCGACAAAGCGAAATACTACCTGCGCCATGAAAGCCAACGAAGCCGGATCGCCGAGGCTGGCCGCCAACGCTGCCTGAGCGCGGGCTTCGATATTCATTCCCGGATGCGCGAGTGGCTGGGCGCGCTCGCGGCCGACCGGATCCCGGCCATGGAGGCGGCCGATTAGGATCGCCGTCGTCGTGAGCGACCCCGCCTCGGGGCTGCTGACCCACCCGGTCGGGCTTGCCATCGAAATGGCACGGCAGGCGCATGCCGTCACCGCCTTGAGCTGGACCGGGTCCAGGGGTCAGATGACGGGACTGGCCGGCATGCTTGAGCAGGCGGGCGTCGGTTTGTCGATTGCCGGCTGCCTGGCTCGCAGCGGGTCGGTTGGCGCTTTTGTGCAAACCGCCCGCCAAATGCCTGGGCGAACGGCGGCGCCCGCCGCCGATCTCCTCGTCGCCTTCGGACCGTTCGCCGCCTGGCAGGCGCGCCGGATCGTGGCCGGCACACCGCGCGTGGCGACCTTCGTCGAGGCGATGGGCCACGACCGCAGGAGCCGCGTCAAACCGTGGCTGGGTGCCCTTCTGCTCAATATGTTCACCGACGACGTCATCGCTCTGTGCCGGCTGGAGTCCGACCGTTTGCGCCGCCTGGGGGTGCGGCCGGGAAAACTGCACATCGTGCACAATCCCATTGATGTCGCTGCCGTCGACCGGGCGCTTGCCGGCCTCGACCGCGATCTGTTCCTGCAATCGATGGGGTTGCCTCCGACGCGTCGCTACCTTGCGTGCCTGGCTTCGTTTCTTCCGCGCAAGCGCCAGGACTTGCTCATCGAGGCGTTTGCGGAAGTGGCCGGGCGGTTTGCTCACCACGATCTGCTGCTCGCCGGTGACGGTCCCGAAAAGCAAGGCTGCGCGGCCCTTGCCCGAAGGCTGGGAATTGGTGATCGCGTCGCTATTTTGAATCGGCTCCCGAGCGACGACGCGATCCGCCTGCTGGCCTGTGCGTCGGCTGCCGTGCATTGCTCGAATGCGGAGACGTTCGGCTACTCGATGATCGAGCCCCTGCTCGTCGGCATACCGGCCTTGGTCACCAGGGTCGGGATTGGCTGGGAACTCGAGCAAGCCGGCATGGCCGACGTCGTCCCTCCCGACGATCGTCAGGCGTTGGTGCGCGGCTTGGGGGCCGTGCTGGCGCGCGCCGGGAAGCCGGATTTGAGTGCATCTCGGGCGCGTGACTTTGCGCGCGGGAATTTCGACGTCGCCTCGATCACGCGGCAGATCGTGGCGCTTGCCGCCGGGGAGCGGCAGACCGCCGCGGCGGACCGGGCACCCGCCTCGCCGGGCAACCGTTCCAGCGTCTCCCCGCCGCAAGGCGCCGGCCGCTAGCGGATAGGACCTGTGGTCTCCTACGCCTACATCGCACTCGTACTCGTCATGCTGATCGCAACCCGGCGCCAGCCGCTCCTCTTCCTGCGGCTCGCGTTTCTCGCCTCTCCGGGGCTTCTGTGCGCCGTCGCGCTGCTCGGCGCCTTCACCATCTCGCCGCATCTGCAGATCTCGCAGACGCCCGAAATCTACGAAAAGGCAATCTGGCTGAACGCCTTGGCGCTGGTGACGGCGCGCCTCGGCTGGTCGGCCGGCGCCCATCTCGCCGAGACAAGGCCGCTGAGCTCGGTCACGGTTCTCCACGACGTCAGCATCCGCAACGGGATCATCCTGGTGTTCGTCGGGGTCGTCCTTTGGTTCGTGCAGGGGCGCGGTGACACCTTCTTCGTCTCCCGCTACGCCAGCGACGAGACGGCCGGTCTGCCCCTGGGCAACGTCAATTCGATCATCAACGTCCTCATCGGGACCGTCGTCTACTACCTGGTCACCCGGAACCACCGCCACATCTGGCAGGCGATCGCGATCATTCTGGCGTTCAAGGTCGTCTACGCCAACGTGCTGCGCGGCATCCGCGCCGATGCCCTCGACACGGTGATCCTGATCTACGTGATCCTCGGATTCTACCTCAGCGAATGCGCCGTGGTGCGTCTTCGGCATTTGGCTGCCGGCGCCGGGTTTGCGGCCCTGCTCTACTTCATCGGCATCGTGCGCGCCTCTTTCGTCGAAACCGGGCTGCAGGACGTGGCTGCCTATTCGTTTTTGACCGAAAACGACGGCGAAGTCGCCCTGCACATCAGCACCCTCTCCAACATCACCGCGACCTTCACCGGTTTCATCTGGCTGGCCGACACCGGCTATGTCGTCGAGCCGGCCCGCACCTATCTCGGCTACGTTCTGCGCATTCCGCCGGAGTTCATCTATCCCGACCGGCCCGTCGATCTGGCCTGGGTGTTCCCGGAAGTCGGACAGACCTCCGGCGGCGGCACCTTCGAGCTCGGCGAGGCCTATCTGACGCTGGGGGTTTTCGGCGTGGCGGCGGTGCCGGCGGCAATCAGCGGCGTCTTCGGCTATCTGTCGCGCCGTCTGCGCCGGTCGCCATACTCGATCGTGACGTTCGTGATGTTGTGCGCGCTGCTGGCGGTGTTCTCCCGTGGCGCCTGGTACCAGTCGTTCGCCTATTTCAAGTCCTTCATAACCGGGCTGATCTGGCTCGTCCCGATCCTGCTGGTGGCCAAACGCATGGCGCTGCCGGCCGCCGCCGGCGGGCGCACGATGGTGGCCACCCGGCCATGAACGGCACCGTCGCCAGGGCGCTCAAGGGTGCCTTTCGGATTGCCGGTCTCGACCTGCGCCGCGCCCGGGCGCCCCGGTCCCCGATTTCGGCCGAGCACCTTTTGTGCTGGGTCGAGTCCGCCAACACCGACCCGGTCGCGGCCCGTTTCCTGCAGCATTGCCGCGCCCGGAGCGCCGAAAGCCGCAGCCAGCTGATGCAGGATCTGTTCGTCGACTTCGTCCTCGACACCGACGCCGGCTATTTCGTGGAGTTCGGCGCATGCGACGGCGTGAGCCTGTCCAACACCGTCTTTCTCGAGTCCCGCCGCGCCTGGGGCGGCATCCTCGCCGAGCCGGCCCGCCGCTGGCATCGGGCGCTGTCGCGCAGTCGCCCGGCGGCCGAGATCGACACGCGCTGCGTCTGGGACACGACCGGCGACGAACTGGAATTCGCCGAGGCGCGTTCCGGCGAGCTTTCCACAGCCATGGAACTGGCCGACCCCTCCCGTGCCGTTCGCCGCTACACGGTGCCGACGGTTTCCCTCAACGATCTTCTCGCTCAGCACGCCGCCCCCGAAAATGTCGACTACCTGTCGATCGATACCGAGGGTTCGGAACTGAGGATTCTGGGTGCCTTCGATTTCGAACGGTGGCGCCCCCGGGTGCTCACCGTCGAGCACAACTACACCGAGCAACGCGAACCGGTCCGCCGCCTGCTGGCGGCCCGCGGCTACGTCAATGTCCTCACCGAATTCTCCCTGTTCGACGACTGGTTCGTCGATGCGGACAACTGGTCCGCGCTTTTGGCCAGCCAGCAATGATCGCGGGCATCGACGCCTCCAATATCACCGGCGGCGGCGGGCTGACCCATCTCCGCGAACTGCTCGCCCATGCCCAACCTCAGAAGGCCGGGTTTGAGCGGGTCGTGGTGTGGGCGCCGCGCGCCACCCTGGCGGCGCTGCCCGATCGCCCCTGGATCGACAGGCGCCATCATCCCGCGCTCGCGGCATCTATCATGCACCGAATTATCTGGCAGGCGTTCAGTCTGGCGCCGCTGGCCGAGAAGGCCCGGTGCGATATTCTGTTCGTTCCCGGCGGAACCTATCCGGGTCGGTTTCGCCCGTTCGTGGCGATGAGCCAGAACCTGCTCCCCTTTTCGCCCGCCGAGCGCCGCCGGTACTTCCCATCCGCCAAGTGGCTGCGGCTGAACCTGTTGCGGCACAGCCAGGGCCGAACCCTGGCGAGGGCCGACACGGCGCTGTTTCTTACCCGCCACGCGAGGTCGGTCGTCGAGGCGACCCTCGGCCGCCCACTGCCCTCGGTGGGCATCGTCCCGCACGGGGTCTCCGAGGCGTTCTTCTGCCCGCCGCGCCCCCGGCGCCGGCTCGACACCTGCGCCCCGGACCGGCCATTTCGGCTGCTCTACGTTTCGGTGGTCGAGCCCTACAAGCACCAGTGGAACCTGGTCGAGGCGGTCGCGCGCCTGAGACGTCGGGGCATGCCCGTCACCCTCGAGCTGGTCGGTGGCGCCACTCATCCGCCCTCGCGGGCGCGGCTGCGGGCGGCGATCGACCGCTGCGATCCGAAGGGCGACTTCGTCGACTGGCGCGGCCACGTGCCTTTCGCCGAGCTGCCGGCGATCTATTCGCGTGCCGATCTTTTCGTCTTCCCGTCGAGCTGCGAGAACCTGCCCAACATCCTGATGGAGGCGATGGCGGCGGGCCTGCCGATCTGCGCCGCCGGCCGCGGACCGATGCCGGAGGTGCTCGGCGAGGCGGGAAGCTACTTCGATCCCGAATCCGTCGCCGACATCGAGCGGGGATTGCATGCCGCCCTCGCAGACCCCGATCTTCGGGCCGCCCACGCCCGGGCGGGATTTGCGCGTGCCCGCCGCCTCACCTGGTCGGCCTGCGCGTCCGCCACCTTTGCGCTCCTCGCCGAGACCTGCCGCCGACCTTCGGATGTGCCGGAATCGGCGCCAGCCCCCGCCGCCGCCGGTGAGCGCCCGTGAAGCAGGTCCTGCATTCCGTCGCCTCGGGGGCGGTCGAAATCGCCGAGGTGCCGTGCCCGTCCTTCGGTCCCCACCAGCTTCTCGTGCGCTCCCGCCGGTCGCTGATTTCGGCGGGAACCGAGCGGATGCTCCTCGAATTCGGACGCGCCGGCCTCATCGGCAAGGCCCGCCAGCAGCCCGAACGGGTGCGCATGGTGCTCGACAAAATCGCCACCGACGGTCTCGTGCCGACCCTTTCGGCGGTGCGCAATCGGCTCGAGCGGCCGCTCGTGCCGGGCTACTCGAATGTCGGCGTGGTCGTCGACGTCGGTCGCGAGGTCACCGGCTTCGCCCCCGGCGATCGCGTCGCCTGCAACGGTCCGCATGCCGAGATGGTGGCGGTCGGCGCCAATCTCTGCGCCCGGGTGCCCGACAGCGTCTCCGACGAAGCCGCCGCTTTCACCGTCATCGGCGCCATCGCCCTGCAGGGCATGCGGCTGGCGGCGCCGACCCTGGGCGAGGCGGTCA
>Ga0307436_1000962_pt1 | contig 13159 bp, 14 predicted proteins | sample SalMarWE160440MG_FD_202513 | JGI IMG/M metagenome (GOLD analysis project Ga0307436, IMG submission 202513) | Salt marsh sediment microbial communities from the Plum Island Ecosystem LTER, Massachusetts, United States - WE1604-40 | ecosystem: Environmental > Aquatic > Marine > Intertidal zone >...
AGATCGGCGCCTTCGGGTCCTTGTTGACCGCCACGATCGTCTGCGAGCCCTTCATCCCGACGAGGTGCTGAATCGCCCCGGAAATGCCCAGGGCGATGTAGAGCTTGGGCGTCACGGTCTGACCACTGGATCCGATTTGTCGATCGCGCGGCAGCCAGCCGTTGTCGATGACCGGACGGCTGGCACCGATCTCCGCGCCGAGCACGTCGGCCAGCTCCCGGACCGGGCCCAGCTTGTCTTCGCCCCCGATACCGCGGCCGACCGCCACGATGATCTGCGCTTGAGAGAGGTCCACCTGGTCGCCCGCCACGTCCTCCACGCCGAGGATCTCGCGTTCCGGCTCCAGCTGCACGCCTTCGAGTGTCGCGCTCTCGACCTCGCACTGACCGGTCGCCGCGTCGTCTCGTGAGTAGGCCCCGGATTGCACTGTCACCAGGACGCGCGCACCTGCTTTGACTCGCACCTTCGCATTCAACTTGCCGCCCAGGATCGGCCTTTGCCAGGTGACTTCGTCCCCGCTCGCGGCAAACGCCGTGGCTTCCGGCACCAGGGCGGCGCCCACCGTCTGGGCGAGGCGAGGCACGAAGTCCACCGACTGGTAAGTGTGGGGAAACAGGATCAGGTCGGGTGAGTGCCGGCCGATCAGGTGCTCCAGCGCGGCGACGTAGGCGGCCGGAGTGTAGGCGGCGAGGGCCGGAGACTGGGCGCTGATCACGCCGTCCAGCTCGAACCCGCTGAGCACCTCGGCCGCGGTCGCGTTGTCGCCTCCCAGGACGACGGCCCGGACCTCACCGCCGATCGCGGAGCGCAGCGTCTGAGCCGCCGCCAGGGTCTCCAACGACATTCGGTGCAGTTGCCCATCGCGTCGCTGCGCGACGATCCAAATCGATTTGCCCATCTAGAGCACCCTCGCTTCCTTCTGCAGCTTCTCCACCAGGGCGCGTGCTGCCGTCTCCGCATCGCCCTCGATGATCTGGGCCCCCTCGGCGCTCGACGGCACGGCCACCTCGACGATCTCGGTGAGCGAGCCGGCGGCGCCCACCGCATCGGGCTCGAGTCCCAGCTCCTCGCGTGACAGGCTGTCGATCGGCTTTTTCTTCGCCTGCATGATGCCCTTGAGCGAAGCGTACCTGGGGTGATTGATTCCCGCCTGGATCTCCAACACGGCCGGCATGGGCAGACGGAAGATCTCGTTCTTGCCGCTCTCCATCTCACGCGTCACACGAAGTTGCGCCCCTCCGTCCTCCACCTCCACGCCCATCACCAACCAGGCGTGGGGCCAGCCGAGGAAGCCGGCGAGGATCGATCCGGTGGCGGCGAAGCCGACATCGTCCGACTGCGAGCCGGTGAGTACCAGGTCGAATTCTTCCCGCCCGATAGCGGCGGCCAGGACCCGTCCGGTGGCGGTCGCGTCGCCGCCGAGGAGCGCTGCATCGCTCAGGTGAACGGCTCGGGCCGCTCCCAGCGCCAGCGCCTTGCGCAGGGCCTCGGCAACCCGAGTCGGGCCGACCGAGAACACCACCACCTCTCCACCCTGTGCCTCGCTCAGTTGCAACGCCTCCTCGAGCGCGAACTCATCACTTTCGTTGATCCGGAAGGGCAGATCCTCTTCCTCGATCCAACGGCCGTCCGCCGCGACGCGAAGGCGCGCCTCGGTGTCCGGCACCTGTTTCAAACACACGGCGATCCGCATCGTCACCTCTCCTCCAGCTGTTCACGATTCCCGAAGGCGGCTCCGGCGCCATCCGAAGCCGTGGGAGAGACTTTGAGCTTACTGGCCGCGGCGCACTGATTCAAGGGGCCAGGAGCCTGCGGCCGGGCTCCCGTCAAGCCTGCAACGGACCGTAGCTCTCCACCTGGGAGATGTTGAATGCCATGAACGGGACCACGGACGGCGGCGCGTCATTCGAGAGATCGAGCAACATGACCTGGGTACAGGCGACGAATGGGCGAGCCGCCTTGGCGATCTGCAACGTCTGGATGCCGCCACGCACGATGCCCTCGAGACGCAGGTCACCCGCCAGATGGATCAGGACGCGTTCTCCGCCGATCTCCTGGCGGCGCTCGTAGAGCGCCTCGTGGCTGGAGACTTCCTTCTCGTCTTCATAGGCGGCCAGAACCTCGGCCGGACGGATCACGACGAAGGGCCCGCACGGCGTTGCCGACTGGTCCCGCCTCGATTGTCTGCGGACTTCGGTGAGCCGGAGGCTGGGTTCCGCCTGCCCGGCCCCCTGCCGGAGCCGTGACGGCGTGTTCAGGGCGTCGAGCAGACGAATGTCGGACCCGGCACCAGTACTCAAATCGAGCTCTCCCTGGTACATGGCGGCTGGAGTCAAGACGACGATCCGAGTCATTCCTCGCTCTCCCACGTAGCTCGATGCGGTCCCGCGCGCCCGAACCCGCAGCGATGGATTTGTTGGCGCGATTCTAGCAACAACCGCATCCGATCACGTGGACAGCACCGGAGCCGCGTGCTACCTTTTGCGCCGCCATACACCGCGAGGAGAGACGATGCCCCTGAGCCCCAGCACACCCTACGTTCTCACCTTCCTGCAGGGACACGGCGCAACCGGCCAGGACGCCGTTCGCCTGTTCATGGAGACGGGGTGGATGGGCAGGTTCGTCTTTCTCGTCCTGGCGATCCTGTCGGTGAGCAGCTGGGCGGTCATGCTCGCCAAATACGTGCATTTTCGCCGTGCCACGCGACACACCGCCCGTTTCCTGGAGGTCTTCCGCCGCAGCCAGCGGTTCAGCGAAGTCCAGGCGGCGACTTCGAAGCTCTACGCCTCTCCACTGGTCGGCCTCTTCCAGGCGGGCTACGTCGAGGTCGACTCGCAGATCAAGTCCCAGGGTCAGAATCCGGAGGGCGGCTACCGGCTGCGTTCGATGGACAGTCTTCAGCGCAGCATGCGTCGCGCCTATGGCGACGAGCTGCTCTCCCTGTCCCGCGGCACCGGGCTGCTGGCGACGACGGCGGCCGTGAGTCCTTTCATCGGCCTGTTCGGCACGGTCTGGGGCATCATGCTGGCCTTTCAAGACATCGGCGTTACGGGCTCGACCTCTCTCGTCGCCGTGGCGCCCGGCATCTCCGAGGCCCTCATCAACACCGCGGCGGGACTGGCGGCGGCCATCCCCGCCCTCATGGGCTACAACTTCTTCGCCAATCTGATCCGCCGTGCCCGCATGGAGATGGACGACTTCATCCTCGAGTTCATGAACATCTCGGAGCGCAACTTCACCTAGGACTCCGCCATGGCCTTCAGCCTCACGCCGATCAGCGAATCCGACGATTCCGTCCTCGCCGAGATCAACGTCACACCGCTGGTCGACGTGATGCTGGTCCTGCTGATCATCTTCATGATCGCCGCTCCCATGCTGCATCAGGGGATCCCCGTCTCCCTGCCGGAGGCGCAGGCCAAGGCGCTGCCGGTCACCTCCGAGAACCCACTCGTCCTGTCGATCAAGAAGAACGGCATGGTGTACGTGCAGGAGACGCCCATCCATGCCAGCCAGCTGGTCGAGCGGCTGAAGCCGATCCTGGCGCAGCGCCGGGATCAGATGGTGTATCTCAAGGCGGATCGAGACCTTTCCTACGGCACGGTCATCAACGTGCTCAACCTCTTGCACCAAGGGGGCATTCAACGCGTCGGCATGGTCACCGAACAGCCTCCGAGACGATAAGCCAACGCGATGCGTGAACCCATCGACTCTCAGCTCGGCCATCGCCGCAACCTGATCCGGCGCGAGCCCGGCTGGTCGGGGATCCTGACCTCGATCGGCCTGCATGTGGCGATCGGACTGGCGCTGTTCTTCGGACCGACTCTGATCGCTTCGCGCAGCCAGCCGCTCGAGTTCGTCGCCGTCCAGATCGTGCCGCTCCAGGCGCTCGGGCTACGAAACCCCCCGCCAGCTCCGCCACAGCCCAAGCCGCAGGCTCCGGCGCCGGTTCCTCTGCCTGAGAAGAAGAAGCCCGAAGAGAAGAAGCCGGAGGAGAAGAAGCCGGAGCCGGCCAAGAACACGGCTCCACCCGCCAAGCAGAGCGAAACGCACACGCCGCAGAAACCGACGACCGAGCCGGTGCGCCAGGGATCGCCGACCGGCAATCCGCAGGGCACCTCTCCGATCGGCGCCAGCGTCGCCACCCTGGACAACCCGGACTTCACCTACGGCTATTACCTCGATCAGATGCTCGGCATCATCGGCAGCAACTGGCGGCCGCCCGTGGCCGGTGAGCAGCTGCAGGCGACGGTGCACTTCCGGGTCGAACGGGACGGGTCGATCACCGACGTGGAGCTGGCCCAATCTTCCGGCAACAACGCGTTCGACCTTGCCGGCCTGCGTGCGGTACAGTCCTCCTCGCCTCTGCCCCCGTTGCCGGCGAGCTATCGCCACGATTCGCTGGGGGTGAACCTGATACTTCGCTGATCCTGGTGCCGCGAGAACTCCATGACTGAACATCGGGCCTTCGGGCGTCATCTACGAGTCATTCTGTATGCCACACTGCTGGCGGTCCTGGCGCTGCCGGGACGCGTCGCGGCCCAGGGCGACGCATCGCAAGCGCCGCAGCAGGAGCCTTCGAGCGCGCAACAGAGTCAGCCCGGCGGCGAGAACCCGACCGTCACGCTCACCTTGACGAAGGGCCAGAGGCAGCAAGTGCGGCTTGCCTTCCCGGCGGCCGACGAATCCGCGATCACCAGCGGCCCCGGATCCACCGCGGCGCGGGAGCTCGACGCCACGTTGCGCCAGGATCTGGCGTGGAGCGGCATCTTCGTCATCCAGGGACCCGACGAGCTCGCGGTCGCGCAGCTCACCGGTGATCAAGAGCAGGACTTCGAGACCTACCGCTCGCTCGGCAACGAGGCGCTCCTCGACACCACCCTGAAGGAAGAGGGGGATCGCCTGGTGCTCGAAGGCCGCCTCTACGACTTGCAGTCCGGCCGCGCGATCCTGGGCAAGCGCTACCAGGGAGGGCTCGATCTGGCGCGCCGCATCGCCCACACGTTCGCCGATGAGATCGTGCGCTATTTCTCCGGTCGCCAGGGTATCGCCCTGACCAGCATCACCTTCTATTCGGACCGCACCGGCGACCGCGAGATCTATCTGATGGACTACGACGGACACAATCAACGCCGAATCACCGGCCACAAGACCATCTCGCTGGCGCCGACCTGGAACCCGACCCGTGACGAGATCGCCTACGTCTCATTCCTGCACGGCCCCCCGGGCATCTTCCTGGTGGATTTCGCCACCGGCCGCAAGCAGGCGCTGATCGACGATGGGCACCACAACCTCTCGCCCAGCTACTCTCCGGACGGCAAGCGCGTTGCGTTCGCCCGCTCTCTGGACGGCAACTGGGAGATCTTCACCTGTAGCCGCGACGGCTCTGATCTGAAACGCCTGACCCACTCCTCGGCCATCGACACGAATCCTGCCTGGAGCCCCACCGGACGGGAAATCGCCTTCACCTCGAGCCGCTCGGGCTCGCCGCAGATCTACGTCATGGATGCCGAAGGCGCCAATTTGCGCCGCGTCACGTTCGAGGGCAACTACAACGACGGCGCGGCGTGGGCACCGCAAGGCGACAAGCTGGTGTATGCGAGCCGGCGCGACGGTTCGACCTTTCAGATCGTCCTCGGCGACCTGGTGACCCGCGAGGAACGGCTCCTGACCAGCGGCCGAGCGAGCGACGAGAACCCGAGCTTCTCGCCCGATGGCCGTAAGATCTCCTTTGCGCGAACCGAGCGCTCAGCCGAGGGTCGGGAGACTCAGATCTACATCATGAACCTCGACGGCTCGGGGCTCCATCAACTCACCAGCGACGGGAACAACTTCGCACCCGAGTGGTCGGGCTACCGCCAGTGAGACGCGCTGGGCGCCGAATTCGGGCTCCGCTCGCCGCTCGTCTATTGAGCCTGCCAGCGCCCTTTGTTACAGTATCTGCGCTTTTCGGCCTAATGTCAGGCCGACGGAGACCAGCGACCGGACCGGCCGACGCCCGAAGGAGAAGACAGATGACGCGCACCATCCTGAAGATTTCCTGGATTGCCGCCCTTGCATGCACGTTCGCCCTGGCGGGGTGCGCCAAGAAGAAGCCGAAGACCACGAACGAGACCATGCCCGCTCCGCAGCCCGAGGTGCAGGCGCCCGCCCAGGAAGTCACCCCGCCGCCGACGCCGCAACCGATGAGCGACGAGACCCGGGCTCTGATGAGTGAAGACCTCCAAGTGGTCAACGACTACGTGACACAGCACGGCCTGATCGGCGACGTCTACTTCGACTTCGACGAGTACGAGCTCAAGCCTGAGGCGCGGGAACGCCTGGCCAAGAACGCCGATTTCATGAAGGCCCATCCCGACTTCGTGTTCACCATCGAGGGGCACTGCGACGAGCGCGGCACCAACGAGTACAACTTGGCGCTAGGCGATCGTCGTGCCAACGCCGCAAAGAACTATTTGCTCTCGCTGGGTGTCGACGGGAGCCATATTCGCACCATCAGCTACGGCGAGGAGCGGCCGGTCTGCACGCAGAGCACCGAAGAATGCTGGGCCCGCAACCGCCGGGCGCACTTCGTCGTCAGCGGGCGCGCGAACGGCTGATCGGCCATGTGGGACAGGCACTGGATCCGTGACGGAGGGCGATTCGCCGGCTTGCTGTTGATCGCCGCCAGCCTGCCGGCATGCGTTTCCACCCAGGACATCCAGGGGCTGCAAAGTCAGCTCTCAGACATTCAGCGGCAAGTGCTGCAGCTGCAGATGCAGAGCTCTAGCAAGGAGGAGGTTGCCGGCCTGCAGGAGTCGATCTCCAAGAAGATGGAGTCCTTGCTGAAGTCGGAGGCGGACATGCAGGTGGAACTGCAGAACGTCTCGTCTCAGATCGATCAGCTGCAGTCGAACCTGGAAGACACCAACTATCGCCTCGCCTCCCTGTCGCAGCAGATCGCGGCGACCAACCAGGAGCTGCGGGCATTTCGGGCCTCCGCCGGCGGTGCGGCGGCGGGCGACAACGCAAGCGGCGCCAACGGAGACGCGGCTCCCAACCCGAACGGCAATTCCAACGCCGCCACCGCGACCGACCCCAAGACCCTCTACGAGACCGCGTACAACGACTACCTGCGCGGCAACTACGACCTGGCTATCCTGGGATTCCGCCAGTACCTGGAGACCTTCTCCGACACCGACCTGGCCGACAACGCCTACTACTGGATCGGCGAGTGTTACTTCAGTCAGGGCAAGTATCAGCAGGCGATCCGCGAGTTCGACAGCATTCTGGACCGCTATCCGCGCAGCGACAAGACGGCCAGCGCCCTGCTCAAGAAGGGCTACTCCCTACTGGAGAGTGGACAGAAGCAGGCCGGCGTGGTGCAGCTGCAGAGCGTCATTCACCGCTTCCCGGGCAGCGACGAGGCAAACTTGGCGGCGCAACGACTCCGTGCCATCGGAGTTGACGTGCCGACGGGCAAGAGCTAGGATCCTTCGCGGCGTCGCGCCCGGGTGCGCGACGTCGCTTTTTGTGACCCGGTCTTGCGACCCAGACATCAACCACGCCAGACACCAACCACGACTGTGAAGAGAGAGACGAAGGTCGGACATCATGGCTAACTCCCCGTCTGCCCGCAAGCGGGCCCTGCAGAGTGAAAGCAATCGGCAGCGCAACCGCGCCTATCGTTCGCGCATGCACACCGCAGTGAAGCAACTGCGCCACGCGATCGAGCAGCATGACAGCGTAAAGGCTCGCCTCCTGCTGCCGGAAACCATCCGCGTCGTCGACGCGACCGCCGCCAAGGGCGCCATCCACCACAACACGGCGTCACGCACCAAGTCCCGCCTGGCCCGCGCCGTCGAAGCGCTCGGCGAGTAACGCCGGCGGGCTAGAAGCCTTCGAGGATATCGATCACCAGCGAGCGGGCGAAGTCCTGGGCGACGTCTTCGATCGCCAGGTTCTCCGGATCGAAGAAGCTCGACTGACTGACTTCGACCTCGTACTGCTTGCGAAAGACGTAGCGATCGCTCGCCCAGAGCACTTCGGGCGGGTTCGTCTTGGTGCGCTGGAAGGTCAACGCCAGCGTGATCGAGAGCTCGTATTGAGTGGCCCGGCCTTCATTGTCGAAGGCCACCGGGTTCACCGCATAGCCGGTGACGGCTCCCACCAACTCGGCATCTGCCGCATCGGCACTGTTGACGATGTCGTAGCGCCGCCGGGTCACGAACTCCTCGGTGATCGCCCGCGTTAGGATCTGATCCACTTGCGGCTGCAGGGTCTTGTTCTCCAGCGGCGCCACATAGATCGACTTGATGTCGGCGGGCAGATAGCTCCCGGTGCCGACCAGGGAGTAGCCGCACGCCACGAGGCTCAAGACAGATAATCCAAGCGCGATCGATCGACAGATTCTCGCCATCATGATCTTCTCGTCACGACGTTGACCAGCTTGCCGGGCACGACGATCGTCCGGACGATCTCCCGGTCCTCGAAATGGGCCCGGGCGCGCTCGCTCTCCAGCGCCGCGGCCCGCAACTCGGCTTCCGACGCGTCCGCTCCGACCTCGATCCGATCCCGCAGCTTGCCGTCCACCTGCACCACCAGAGTCAACCTGTTGCTGGTCAGCTTCTCAGGGTCCCAGCGCGGCCAGCTCGAGTCCAGCAGCATCTCCACGTGGCCGCGCTTCTCCCAGAGCTCCTCCGTGATGTGGGGAGCGATCGGATGCAGGAGCTGCAGCATGGTGTCGAACGCGTCCTCGCAGACCGGGCGCGAAGCGCTCTTTTCCTCCAGCGCCCGGTACAGCGCGTTGCAGAGCTCCATCAGAGCCGCCACCGCGGTGTTGAACTTGAAGCGTTCCAGATCCTCCGTGACCCGCTGCACGGCGCGATGCCGCTCCCGCACCAGATCGTCGTCCGAAGGTCCGATCGGGGGCGCGTCCTCCAGGCGTTCGCCGGCCCGCCAGAGGCGACTCAAGAAGCGATAGGCGCCCGCGACGGCGTCTTCATTCCATTCCACCTCGTCCTCCGGCGGACCCAGGAACAAGGTGTAGACCCGCTCCGTGTCGGCGCCCATCGAGGCGATGAGCTCGTCCGGGGAGACCGTATTGCCGCGCGACTTCGACATCTTCTCCACCCGTCCGCTCTGCGGCGAGTAGAGGGTGATCATCCCCTGATTGAACAGCCGAAGGAAGGGCTCCTCGAAATCCACCATCTCCAGGTCGTGCAGCACGCGACAGATGAACCGCGCGTACAGGAGGTGCAGGATCGCGTGCTCGATGCCGCCGATGTATTGATCGACCGGGGCCCACTGATTCGCCACCTCGGAGTCGAACATCCGGCTGTCGTCGTGCGCCGACAGGAACCGCAAGTAATACCAGGAGCTGTCGACGAAGGTGTCCATCGTGTCGGTCTCGCGATGCGCCGGCGAGCCGCACTTCGGACAGGACGTATTGACGAAGCTCTCACAGTGCGCCAGAGGATTGCCTTCTCGCCCCGTGAATTCGACGTCGTAGGGCAGTTCGACCGGGAGCTGCTCGTCGGGCACTGGAACCGCGCCACAGTGATCGCAGTAGACGATCGGGATCGGGGTGCCCCAGTAGCGTTGCCGCGAGATGAGCCAGTCGCGCAGACGATAAGTGACACGCGATCGGCCCCAGCCCTCCTCCTCGGCCCAGTCGATGAAGGCGCGCAGGGTCTCCGGACCGTCCGTCATGCCGTCGAAGCGCCCGGCGTTTCGGATCACGCCCTCGTGCAGGATCGGCTCGGTCAGGCTCTCGGCGTCGGCGTCGCCGGACTCCGGATGGTAGACCAGGCGGACCGGCAGGCCCTCCTGGCGCGCGAACTCGAGATCGCGACCGTCGTGCGCCGGCACCGCCATGATCGACCCGGTTCCGTAGTCCGGAAGCACGTAGTTGGCCAGCCAGATGGGAACCGGCTCGCCGGTCGCCGGATTGATCGCCGTCTGGCCGGTGTCCCGGCCCTCCTTCGCACCACTCTCCTCTTCCCGTTGGATGCGCGGGCTGTTGCGCACCCGCTGAATCCACGCCGCGATCTCCTCGCGGTCCTCATGATCCGCGATCAAACGCTCCGCCAGCGGGTGCTCCGGCGCCAGCGCCAGAAAGGTGGCGCCGTGCACGGTGTCGGGCCGGGTGGTGAACACCGTCACCGATTCATCCAGGCTCGGGATCGAGAAATCGAGCTCCGCGCCCTCCGAGCGGCCGATCCAATTCTGCTGCATGACCTTGACCCGTTCGGGCCAGTGGTCGAGCGAATGCAGGCCGGCGAGCAGCCGCTCGGCGTATTCGGTGATGCGATAGAACCATTGATCCAGTTCGCGCTGCTCGACCTCGGCGCCGCAGCGCTCGCAGCGGCCGTCGATCACCTGCTCGTTGGCCAGGACCGTCCGGTCGTTCGGGCACCAGTTGACCGGCGCCTTCTTCTTGTAGGCCAGCCCACGCTCGAGCATGCGCAGGAAGAGCCACTGATTCCAGCGGTAATACTCCGGTTCGCACGAGGCGATCTCCTTCGACCAGTCGTAGAGAATGCCCCAGCGCAGGAACTGCTCCTTCATCGCCCGGATGTTGGCGAGGGTGGACTCGCGCGGATGCACGTTGCGCTGGATCGCGGCGTTCTCCGCCGGCAGGCCGAAGGCGTCCCAGCCCATGGGATTCAGCGCCCGTCGACCATGCATCCGCAAATAGCGATACAGCGCGTCGCCCAGGATGTAGTTACGGCCATGGCCGACGTGCAGCCGATCCCCGGAGGGATAGGGAAACATCATCAGCATGTAGTACTTGTTCTCGGGCCGCGACAGGTCGACCTCGGCGACGCGGCGCTTGCTCCAGCGCTGCTGCCACTTGCTCTCGATCGCCTGGTGGTCGTACGTACTCATCCTTCTATCTCGCCTCGGCCTGGAGGACGATCTCCGGAATCCGGAGCCGCAGTCGCTGGCGCTCGTTCACCCGCACCCTGCCGCTATACCGGCGCTTCCCGGCCACGTTCATCGTGACCTCATAGTTCCCGGCCGCCAAGCCCACGAAGATACACCGTTGGTCCGTCGGCTGACAGACCTGCCGCGTCGTCACGCCGGAGAGGATCACCTCGACTCCAGAAGCCGCCTGCGACGCCTTGACAAGTAGCGCAGCGGCGACTTGCACGTCGTCATTCCGGCGCGCCGTGATCCCGGCCGCCGAAGGATACACGTCAACCGGGGTCAAGTCTCGACGGCGCTGCAAGATCCGGAAGGCGGAGCCGGCCCAGAGCGGATCCAGCCGATCGCTCGCCAGGCGGAGATAGGTCGCCGGGACATAGTGGTGACTGGCGATCGGGTCACTGAATGCCCAGCCCCTGTCCGGATAGCGGATCTCCACCCAACGGTGGTATCCCACGATCCCGCCGGACTGCCCGGCTGCGGCGACCACGTAGCCCGGCACCTCGCGCGCCTCGATGCCGACGGCGGCGAGCAGTCGGACCGTCAGACGGGCGATACCGGTGCAGAAGCCGGTACGCCGCACCAGCACGGCTTCGGCGTCCTGCGGCAGAGATCGATCCAACCTGTACTGGATGTTTCTCGCCACCCAGTCCAGGATCCTCGACGCGGCGCCGTAGACGGTGCCTTCGGAGGCGGTCAGTCGCCGCGCCAACCTTTCGACCCCGCCGGCATCGGGAGACGCATGTTGCGGCAAGCGGAATCGAGCCCGCGACATGAGTGGTGAGGCGTCGACGTCGATGCGCCAGTCATTGCCGACGCGCTGCAGCCGGTAACCCAGGTTCGAGTAGGGCTCCACCGAGACGCCCGGCGGCGGCAACAAGATGACCTCGTCGCTGCCACGGATGGCGACGGCCTGCTGCGCGGCCAGCGGTGCCGCCGCCGAACACGCCAAACAGACGCCGAGCAGGACCGCCCCCCAGCGCATCAGGTGAGCTTCCCGGGCAGCGGGTGGGAGCGGATGAGGCCGTCGAGCAGGCCGTTGATGAAGCGCCCGGACTGCTCGGAGCCGTACTTCTTCGCCAGTTCGATCGCTTCGTCGAGCACCACGAGATGCGGCACGTCGTCTTCGTACAACAGCTCGAAGACCGCCAGGCGCAGGATGTTGCGGTCGACCGCCGGCATGCGTTCCAGGCGCCAGTTCTCGGCCTGGGAGGAGATCAGCGCGTCGATCTCGGCCGTGTGCTGGATCGCACCGCGCAGCAGTCGCTCGGCATACTCGAACGCCTCGCGCCGCACCTCTTCATCCGGCTCATCGGGCGCCGCCGCGACACTCGGATCCTCGCCGTCGCCGTCCCCGTAGTCGTTCGGTCGAAAGGCGCGCAGGATCTCCTCCACCGACGCCCCGCCCAGATCGTGCTGGTAGAGCATCTGTGCCGCCATCTGCCGACCGCGGTGCCGCTTGCTGTAAGCCATCGTTGCAATGAGAGTTCGAGTCAGAAACCCGGCTCGTGCTGCAGGGCCTTGGTGCAGCCCCATGCTATCGGATTCGTGCCGCATCGACCCGGACCGCCCAGCGGTCAGGGAGCGCCGCTCATCGCGGCCCGCCGTCGGTGGCTCGAGCCGCGGCCAGCGCCACCATCTCCAGCGCCGCCTCTGCCGCCTCGCGACCCTTGTTTCCCGCCTCCCCCCCGGCTCGCGCCAGCGCTTGCTGTCGCGTGTCGCAGGTCAACACGCCGAATCCGACCGGCACGCCGCGCCGCAATGAAACCGCGGCGACGCCGTGTGCACAGGCGTCGGAGATCACCTCGAAATGCCTGGTTTCACCACGGATCACGGCACCGATCGCGATGAGCCCGTCGAAGCGCCCTTGCCGGGCCAGCAGATCGAGCGCCAAGGGAATCTCGAAAGCGCCCGGGACGTGGACCACTTCGATGGCCTTCTCTTGCACACCGCCTTCGCGCAAGGCGTCGACCGCGCCCTCGAGCAGCCTCTCCACGACATCCCCGTTGTAGCGCGAGGCGACGATTCCAAAACGACGCCCGGCGCCAGCCAAGTCCGGGGCCTTCCCTGCCTGTCGGCTCATCGCACGCTCCTCGGGGACGAATGACTCTACGAGTCGCCCGTCCCTTCGTCAACCGCTGCCGCCAGTCGTCCGCCGAGAGCGAACTCCGACGCTGCCGCCAGTCCCGCCGGCGTTCCGATATCCAGGCAGCTCCCACGGGCGAAGCGAACCGTGTCGACACGCAGCCCCCGG
>Ga0307436_1000963_pt1 | contig 13137 bp, 9 predicted proteins | sample SalMarWE160440MG_FD_202513 | JGI IMG/M metagenome (GOLD analysis project Ga0307436, IMG submission 202513) | Salt marsh sediment microbial communities from the Plum Island Ecosystem LTER, Massachusetts, United States - WE1604-40 | ecosystem: Environmental > Aquatic > Marine > Intertidal zone >...
CGATCCTTGGCAGACTACATCATCGATACGCGCGAATCTGAGTTTTCGGAAGGGACAGGTGATCGCCGGGAGCGAGTACGACTATTTCAATAAGATCGAGAGCCTTACCGGCAAACCGATCGATGCTGACCAGCGTGCCTGGTATATCGCCACCCGCGATAACACCTTCGGCGGCGATGCCGCCCTGATGAAGCAGGAATACCCCTCGGTCTCAGAGGAAGCCTTCGAGCAGAGCCAGGAGGGTGTTTATTACGCCGAGCAGTTGGCTGCGGCGCGGCGCGCAGGCCGGATTACGGACATTCCTCACAATTTGAATGTGCCGGTCAACACCTTCTGGGATCTTGGTAAGGACGACGACACCGCGATCTGGTTCCATCAGCGGGTCAACGGGTGGGATCACTGGATCGACTATCTCGAAGCCAGCGATCAGGCGTTTTCCTATTACGTGCGCGAGATGCAGGCGAAAGGTTACACTTGGGGCAGGCACTACCTGCCTCACGATGGCGAGCACCGGAATTGGGGGGCCGAACAGCTCAAAACTGCCGAAGAGATGCTTTACGACCTCGGCCTGCGCAACATCATCTTGGTACCGCGCACGCCGAACCTAACTATCGCCATCCGCCAATGCCGTGACGCCTTCCCGCGCTATCGCTTCGATCAGACCCGCTGCAAGGCCGGCCTTCACCATCTCGAACACTACCGCAAGAGCTGGAATGAGCGCTTGGGAGCTTGGTCGGATCAGCCATTGAAGAACGGACACCAGCACGCGGCTGACGCATTGCGTCAGCACGCGCAGGCCTTTCAGGCGATTTCAGCGCCGGGCACATACAAGCGCCGGCGCAAGCTGAGCGGGCTGGTCGTGTAGCCCTCCAGCTTTGTACGATCGAGAAGTGATTCGACGTCACTGGCGAGAAATAGCGTCCAACCATCAACCTGCCGAGATTTGGGGAGTGTCCAGTGACCGTCGGTAATCGACCTGCTGCGGCCGAGGCCGCCTATCTGGCCAAACTCAATGTCCAGCAGCGCCGCGCCGCGGAGTATGGCGACCAGGCGCCCCATGACACCGGGCCGTTGTTGATCATCGCCGGCGCCGGCTCCGGCAAGACGGACACGCTGGCACATCGCGTTGCCCATCTGATCGTTCGCGGGGTCGATCCCCGGCGTATCCTTCTGTTGACCTTCTCCCGCCGTGCCGCCGCTGAAATGCGCCGTCGGGTCGCCGGCATCACCGCACGCGTGCTCCAGTCACAAGCCGTATCGGTATCCGAAGCGCTGACATGGTCCGGCACATTTCATGCCGTCGGAGCGCGCCTTTTGCGCGAATATGCGCACCGAATCGGCATAGATCCGTCATTCACTATTCACGACCGCGCGGATTCCGCAGATCTGATGAACCTGGTGCGACACGAACTCGACTTCTCGAACAAGCAGAAGCGGTTCCCCACGAAAGGCACCTGCGTCTCCATTTATTCGCGTGCCGTCAACGCTGAAATTCCTCTCAATGAGGTCATCGAGCGATACTTTCCATGGTGTGCGGAATGGGAAACGGAATTACGCACGCTATTCAAAGAGTATGTGGCCGCCAAGCAAAAGCAGAACGTGCTCGATTACGACGACTTGCTTCTCTACTGGGCTCAGATGCTGAGCGAGCAAGGCTTGGCTCAGGAGATGGGAGCGAGGTTCGACCACATCCTTGTCGATGAATATCAGGACACCAACCAGCTTCAGGCCTCGATCCTGCTCGGTCTGAAACCGGATGGACGCGGTTTGACCGTCGTCGGAGACGACGCTCAATCGATCTACTCCTTCCGCGCCGCAACGGTCCGTAACATCTTGGATTTTCCCAACCAGTTCAGCCCCAAAGCCGAAATCATCACGCTTGAACGCAATTACCGCTCCACCCAGCCGATCCTCGCCGCCGCCAATGCGGTGATCAATCTCGCCGCGGAGCACTTCACCAAGAACCTGTGGTCGGACCGCCCCTCGTCCCTGCGCCCCGTCCTCGTGACGGTAGCCGACGATGGCGGACAGTCCGGATATATCGTCGAAAGAATATTGGAAAACCGCGAAACCGGCATCGCATTGAAGTCTCAGGCCGTCCTGTTCCGCACCTCCAGTCACAGTGCGGGACTGGAGGTCGAACTCACGCGACGGAATATCCCCTTCGTCAAGTTTGGTGGCCTCAAGTTTCTGGAGTCCGCCCACGTCAAGGATGTGCTGGCAACCCTGCGCTGGGCGCAAAACCTGCAAGATCGCGTTGCCGGCTTTCGCGTCGCCCAACTCTTACCGGGCATCGGCCCCACCTTCGCTGGCCGCCTGCTCGACCGCCTGACACAAGCCGCTGATCCGGTGCGCGCGCTTTCCGACTACAAGCCTCCGGCCGCCGCTATCGAGCACTGGTCAGCGTTCGCGAAGATGATGAGTTTACTGCGCGCCAATCCGAACACCTGGCCCGCGGAATTAGATCTCGTGTGCCGATGGTACGAACCACATCTCGAGCGTATTCACGAAGACGCGGCGGCCCGCCAGGGCGATTTGCAGCAGCTTGCGCAAATCGCGGCCACTTATCCCAGCCGCGAACGCTTCCTCACTGAGCTGACCTTGGACCCTCCCCACGCAACCAGCGACGAGGCGGGCGCACCCCTGCTCGATGAAGATTATCTGATCTTGTCCACGATCCATTCCGCGAAAGGGCAGGAATGGAATTCCGTTTTCATCCTCAACGCCGTCGACGGCTGCATCCCTTCCGATCTAGCAACTGGATCAGAACCGGAGATCGAGGAAGAGCGTCGCCTGCTCTACGTCGCCATGACCCGCGCCAGGGACCAGCTTCATGTGATGGCGCCGCAGCGGTTTTATACGCACGGACAATCCAGCAGAGGTGACCGACACGTCTATGCTCAGCGCACCCGGTTCATTCCCGACTCGCTACTCGAACGTTTCGATTGCGGTTCTTGGCCTGTGGCGGCGACGAGTACCGCATTGGTTCGGACCACGGCACAATCGCACATCGATCTTCGCGCCCGAATGCGGGGGATGTGGGATTGATACGGCGACAGTATGGGGCATGTGCCAACAACTAGAACTATTGGGAGGTTCATGCCGGACACCCGACCTCGTGGCTATTTTGGCGAATAATTCGGTCTGCACAACCCTATCGTTTAGTCAGGGTGACTCGGAATTGCAGCTCGCCGTACCGCGCGTGATCGATGATGGCTGAAATGGCAAATCACATTGCCTCGGCCGGCAGGTGTGGTTACGCTCGTCGATGCTAGCCCGCATCGGCAAGATCGCCCCGCGCCGCCAGCAAATCGCGGAAATTGAGAGGAGGTTCGGCAATGTCGTCAGACAAGAAGTCCACCTCGATCCAGCCGCGCTCACCGGAGACGAGGCCCATTACATCCTCAACTTCAAGGATGCTAACGCCCTCCGAGATCGAATCGCTTCTGCGGCACGACAACCAGGTGCGCGACTTAGCGCAAAAGGCATTCGCCAAGAGGAAGGCGGGAGCCTGACCGGCCCTGAAATATCGTTCGACCAGGCGCGCTCCAGAATGAGCGCAATGGCGGCGAGCTTTTACCTGGACGTCAAACGCGTGAGCAACGTCAAACTCAAGACCGTGCTCGGCGTCATCAGTAATATTGAAGATCCCGTTGGCGCGCCGATCGAAGGCGGCGTCGATGGCCTGCGCAATATCGGCAACGTGGGTTCGATTGAAAACCTGGCCCGGTTTGACGATGCGTTTGGCGGTACCATGCTGCAGATTTTTGAGTGCGTTGCGGCCCGGCCCATAGATGCCGGCCAATCGCAGGATAGCGACCAAGCAAGTTGCCGCAGACCGCGAGCACTGGATCCCCTCGCTCGTCGGGCGGAATAGAAACAAGGATCGCACCAGGGCTTCCTGCAGATCGTCGGACACAGATGTGCCGCCAAAGGTCAACGCGCACATATTGCCTTTGCCCCGGGCATTGGCAAATGTTGTCATCATGGTCGCACCCATACGTCTTTGGCAGCGATTCACCCCCTCGCGGCGGATTGATTTGGTTCTCCGTCTTCGCTTAGATTATTCGGTGCGGCCATGAATAAGGCGCCAGACTTTTTCGGAGGTCGCCGGCATATCGACATGGTGGACGCCATACTCAGACAATGCATCGACGACAGCATTGATCACCGCGGGCGTAGCACCGATGGCTCCCGCTTCCCCGCAACCTTTCACGCCCAAAGGATTTGTCGTGCATGGATGACCCTCCACTGTTTCGTGGCTGATGAAAGGAATGTCGTTGGCCCGTGGCAGACCGTAATCCATCAGCGAGCCGGTCAGAATCTGACCGCTCTCTTCATAGATGCTATGCTCAAGCAATGCCTGACCGATGCCTTGCGCAACGCCTCCGTGGACCTGTCCCGCGACCAGCAGGGGGTTGATGATGTTTCCGAAGTCATCAACCGACGTGAACGCGACGATATCGGTTTTCCCAGTTTCCGGGTCGATCTCGACTTCGCAGATATGGCAGCCATTCGGAAAGGCGACGGCGAGCGGATCCCAGTAGCCTGAGGCTTCAAAACCGGGTTCCACGGTCTTGATCGGAAAATTGACCGGAAAGTAGGCCGCGCGCGCAACTTGCATCAATGACAGATGCCGGTCCGTCCCTTTGACCGTAAACTCCGGCTGTTCGAATTCGACGTCCGCGGCGTCACATTCCATCATATGCGCGGCGATCCTCTTGCCCTTGTCGATCAACTTGCCGATTGCAACGTCAAGCGCCGCGCCACCCGCCAGGAGCGAGCGCGCACCGACGGTGCCGCGTCCATAGCCGATGTCGCGCGTATCGCCATGCAAAACCTCGGTATCGCCGATTCCGACTCCGAGCTTGTCCGAAACGATCTGAGCGAGCGACGTCTCAAGCCCTTGGCCGTGCGTATGCGTGCCCGTGACAACGGTCACGCCGCCGTCCTTGTTGAAGCGAACGATCGCCGATTCGTAGGTAGGGATCGCCATGCCCCGCGACATCACGAGATCGGACGGCCCCATCCCGGTGTGATCGATATAGTAGGCAATTCCAATCCCTCGCAGCCGACCCTCGCGCTTGGCGGCGATACGGCGGCGCCTGAAACCTTGATAATCGGCGTAAGCCAGCGCCTTTTCGAATACAGCTGGAAAATCTCCGCTGTCGTAGACGCGGCCGCCCGGTGTGCGCCATGGCATGCTCACCGCCGAGATCATGTTCTTCCGTCGCAACTCGACAGGGCTCGTCCCAATCTGCCGAGCGGCGACGTCAACGATGCGTTCCAGCATGTAGGCGCATTCCGCCCGGCCCGGCCCGCGATAAGCGTCGGTTGGAATCGTGTTGGAAAAGATCATGCGGACGCGGCCCGCGAGGAGTGGCGTCCTGTAGACGCCTCCGAGCAGTCCGGTTTGCCCTAAAATCGGCGGACCGGCGCCAAAACTCGAGACATAGGCGCCAAGATTGGCGAGATCGTCGACGCGGATTGCGAGGAACGTGCCGTCGCCGTCGAGCGCCAATTCAATCGTCGTCACATGATCCCGCGCTTGCGCGTCCGACAGGAACATTTCGCTGCGGCCGCATACCCATCGTACTGCCCGTCCCAGGCGACCGGCCGCCCAGAGCAAAGTCACCTCTTCCGGATAGGTCGGCCCTTTGACGCCAAATCCACCGCCGACATCCGGCGACGTAATCTGAATGCGCTGTTCCGGAATGCCGAGGCATTCGGAAATTTGAGTGCGCAACGGAAACGGCGTCTGGTGACTAGTTATCAATCGATAGCGCCGATCGACCGTGTCATAGCTTGCAAGCGCCGCACGCGGCTCAAGCGGATTGACCGCTATACGATTATTGACGTGATCGAGGCGCACGATGTGCGCGGCCTTTTCGAAGGCGCGATTTGCGTCATCGGCGGCGCCATAGCGAAAGTCGCACGCCAGGTTGCCGGGCACATTCGCGTGGACCAGCGACGCCGAATCCGTCGCCGCCGCCGCAAGATCGACGATGACCGACAACTCCTCATAGTCGACGGTGACGGCTTCGACGCCGTCTTGCGCCGCCTCGGCGGTCTCCGCAATGACAATTGCAACCGGCTCGCCGACATAGCGGACTTCATCGCGCGACAAAGGATAGCGCGGCGGTATCGTCATCGGCTTGCCGTCGAAATTCCGCGCCGTAAAATCGAGCGGCAGCGCGTCGACATGATCCGCGGCCATGTCCGCACCGGTCAAAACGGCAACGACGCCGGGGACGTCTAGCGCGGCAGTGGCATCAACCGATGCAACGCGCGCGTGCGCATGGGGGGAACGTACAAAAACGGCATGCGCTTCACCATCAACGCGAATGTCGGCGGTGTACCGTCCCTGACCTGTGATGAACCGCTGGTCTTCCTTTCGCCGGATCGGCTGACCGACGCCCTCGCTGGATTTTTCAACACTCATATGCCGGTCCCGAAAGGGCTAGATTTCAGCTTGTCAACTTCTGTTCTCAAACACTTCTTCCTCGACCCGTTCCCAGATTTCACGGGCCAGTGGGTTCTGCATTTCCTCGGCGAGATGTCCGACGAGGCCGACCGCACGCGAAATCACCGCGACTCCGCGGCAGATCCGCCAAGGAAACTTCAGCTCGCTGAGCAACGCTCCAATGGCGCCGGTCGCGTTTATGGGCAGTTCGCGCTCCAGGCATTTTTCGGCTTGCGCGGCAACCAGTTCGAGCAGAGCGACGTAGCGACCGCGAAAGCCTATGCGTTTGGCAATCCCGAACAACACCGGCGTTCGCGGATCGATCGGCTTGTGAACGGGATGGCCGATACCTGGGATCGGTCGCCGCGATGCCACGAACGATTCAACAATCTTCGCCGCGATCGCATCAAGATTGGCATCGTCGGCCTTGTTCCGGAGCGCGTCCTGCAGCATCTTCGCCGTCAATTCCGATCCGCCGGTAAATACACTTCCGACGCCACACAGACCGGCCGCAACGGCCGCTTGCAGCGCTTCCGGGGCGGCGAGATTGACCAGCCGCGTGGTAATCGCCTGCGGCGTCATGCCGTGTTCAACGAGCGTGACCAGCAGCGCGTTGAAGAGCTCCGCCTCCTGGGCGCTCGGCAAGCGCCCGGTCATCTCCAGAAATGCCATGCCGCCAAGGTCGATTTTACCCAGCAATTCGTTCGCAAGATCGCGGCCGCGCACGGTGATGCTGGTGGGCGTGCTCCAGCCCATGCCCGATTTGAGGGTCTTCCGCTTTCGTGTCATGCGGCGTTCCGTTGCAATTGCTTGAAAAGAGCTGTGCGCAGTACTTCCGTTGGACCTTCCGTGATCATGAAGCTCCGCTGATCCCGCCAGAATTTTTCGATCGGCAATTCGATGGTCAGCCCGATGCCCCCGTGCAACTGCAGGCAGCGGTCGGCAACCCGAAATCCCATTTCATCGCCATAGACTTTCACCATGAAGGTCTCCGTGCGCGCCGGTTCACCGGCGTCGAGCTTGGCAGCGGCGTCCATGACCATCAGCTTGGCGGCGTGCAATTCGGTGGCGCAATCGGCAAGCATCCATTGCACGCCCTGCCGGTCCGCCAGTGGCTCGCCGAAGGTGCGGCGCTGCTGCACATAGTCCATCGTCAATTCCAGGCAGCGCTCCGCGACGCCGCAGGCGCGCGCGCCGTGCCGGATACGGCCTTCGTTCAGCCAGCCTTGGGCAATGGCAAAGCCTTCACCTTCAGCACCGACACGATTCCCGACCGGCACGACGACATTGTCGAAGACGAGCTCGCACGGCGTGTCTCCCATCATGGTCGGGTGCCGTGCGGAAATGCGCAGGCCCGGCGTATTCATATCGACGAGAAAACACGAAAATCCCCCGCGCACGCCCTTTGCCGGGTCGGTCACGGCGATAACCTGCGCAAAATCGGCTTTGTCCGCATGCGTGATGAAGCGCTTGGTGCCATTAATGACGTAGCCGTCGCCGCTCCTCACGGCGCGCGTGCGCATTGAGGCCGGATCGGAGCCCGCATCCGGCTCGGTCTGCGCAAAACAGGCGAGCTTATCGCCGGCGACCACCGGATCGAGGTAATGCGCCTTTTGTGCACCTTGAAGCGACAGGAGAATTGGCCCGACGACCGGCCCGAACAACGTATGATCGCGCGCCGGAATGGCGATCGTCCGCGACACTTCGTGCCAGAATACTGCCATTGCCGAAAAGCCGAGTCCCTGACCGCCGACCTCTTCAGGCACATCGAGCAGCCAAAAGCCGGCAGCCTTCGCCTTTTCGCGGATCGCATCCGCGTCGCTGTCGGTCATAGTTCGGCGCTCAAACGGAACGATTTCGCGTTCGATGAAACGGCGCAGGTTGCGCCGGAATTCGTCGAGTTCTTCGCGCTCCGGAACGATCACAGTGCGACGACCTTGCATTTATTTTCCGCCGCTCCTACACTTGGCGCAAGCGACCGCGCCAATACGGCGCGCGCAACTGCTTCTTATCGACTTTGTGATTGGCGAGCCGCGGCAACGCGTCAAGAAAATCGATGCTCTTCGGTTTCTTATAGCTTGCGATGCGGCTGCGGCAGAACGCGATCAGATCCTGCTCGGATCTCGTACTACCGTTGTGCAAAACGACAAATGCTTTGACAGCCTCGCCCCACGTCTCGTCCGGGACTCCGATGACAGCGGCATCTTTGACCTCCGGATGACTGTGAAGCGCCTCCTCGACTTCGCGCGGATAGATATTCTCGCCGCCGGATATGATGACTTCCTTCTTGCGGTCGATGATGAACAAAAATCCTTTATCGTCGCACCAGCCGATATCGCCCGTTTTCAACCAACCATTGTCGAGTGCGTCGAAGGTCGCCGAGGAATTGTTCCAATAGCCGCGCAGCAGGCTGGGAGTCTGGGCAACAATCTCGCCGGCAACGCCGGGCGGACACAATTCGCCGGTATCGTCGACAATTTTGATTGCAGCCGACGGCGGCGGGACGCCGGCCGAAGCCAAACGCCGCACGTCGTGTTCGGCGCCCTCCAGAATATGCTGATGCGGATAAAGCACCGTGATCGAGCCGGCCTCCGTCATGCCGTAGACCTGCATGAAGATCGGCCCATACGCGGCGACTGCCTTGCGCAGTTGCGCCACTGGCATCGGACCGGATGCGTATTGCATTAGCCGCAGGCGCGAGTGATCGAATTTTTCAGTAGCCGACAGCTCAACCATGCGATTGACCATCAATGGCGCAAGATGGGCGACGGTCGCCTTCTCGCGCGCGAGCGCCAGCGAAACTTCGTGTGCGTCGTATTCACGCAACATCACCAACGTGCAGCCGCGATAGAGCGCTGCGAGCTGATTGCACTTCGCGCCGACGTGATAGAGCGGCATGACGATGAACGAGACGTCGGTTTCGGTCAGCGCCACTTCCTCGGCGACGACACGGCCGAATTCGCGCTGGCCCTGCTGGTCCAGCATTGCGCCCTTCGGACGGCCGGACGTACCGCTTGTGTAGATAAGATAAACGAGATCGTCGTCGCGTGCGTCTGGCGGCAACGCCCCGCCGCCATCGACCAGCGCGTTATAAGGCGTCGCCCAGTCCGGCGCACGGCCGATGCAGACGAAGGAAATTGTGTCCGCAACCTTGGTGCGGATCTCGTTGACGATCGAGGTGAACTCTTCCTCGAAAATCAGGACTTTTGGCGCGGAGTCGTTGACGATATAGGCCATCTCGTCGGCCGTGAGCCGGTAATTGATTGCGACCGCGATAAAGCCGGCCGTTTCCGCTGCACCGTAAAGCTCGATATATTCGATTGAATTTTTCGAAAGGATCGCGAAACGGTCTTGTCGATTGAGGTCCATATGGGCGAGGCGGCGTACCGCTCCGGCGACGCGGGCCAGCATCTCGGCATGCGTGATCGATTGGCCGTTATAGACAACCGCCACGCCAGTCGGATTGTGCCGCGCGTTGCGGCGATACAGCTCCCCGATGATCATGGCATTTCCGGTCTTTTCGCTTGCGCCAGATATTCCGCCTTGATCGCCTCGGTGTGCTCGCCGAGCATAGGAGCCGGCATCGTTGCGGGCCCTCGCTCGCCGTCGATCAGCACCGGCCGATGAACACCCGTCAGATCCCCGAGCTTAAAATGATGCATACGATAAAAGGTGCCGAGGTACTTAATCTGCGAGTCATCAAGGACCTCCGGGATCGAATAGATCGGTGCACACGGCACGTCATGCGCCTCGAGCCGTTGATACCATTCCGCCCGTGTCCGCGTCTTGAAGACGCCGGCGAGCACCGTCGTCAGCGCCTCGAAATTGCGTACGCGCTTTTCGCGCGAATTGAACTGCTCGTCGGCGGCAAGCTCCGGCTTCTCGATGGCGGTCAGCAGGCCTTCCCAGAATTTGTCGGGGATCGAGAGATGAACCGCAATTAGCCGCCCGTCGCTGCACATGAGCGCATAGGACTGTGACGACGCCACGCGCGTGCGCGGATGGCTGACAATGTTGTGCATCGTGTAGCTGGCGAAGGAATCGGGGATGAAGGCGACCGATGCCTCCAGCATATTGGTTTCAACCCGCGATCCCTTTCCAGTACTCGCCTTTTTCAGGAGCGCGCCGAGAATGCCGTAGCAGGCATACATGCCGGTGACGTTGTCGGCGATCGTGGGCCCCGACGAATAAGGATTGTCTCGATCGATCAGCAGGCTCGACAGCCCGCTCAGCGCGACGCCGACGGCGTCATAGGCCGGCCGGTCTCGATAGGGACCGCGCGAACCGAAACCGGTGATCGAACAATGCACCAGGCCGGGATTAAATTCTCGCAGCGCATCATCTGTCAGCTTGAGGCGGTCCAAAACGCCCGGCCGGAAATTGTCGAGCAGGACGTCGGCGCGGCGGATCAGCTCGCGCAGGTCGCGCAGGCCCTCTTCGCTTTGCAGATCGAGTTGGATGCTTTCCTTGTTTCGGTTATATCCTGCGAAATGCGGGCTGTAGTTGTCGCCGCGATAGCCGCGAAATGGATCTCCGCCCTTGGGATGCTCGACCTTGATAACGCGTGCACCGAGATCGCCGAGCATCATGCCGGTCAGCGGCGCAGTAATCATCGTACCAAGTTCGATAACCAACGTTCCTTCGAGAACCTGCGACATCGCGAATTCCATTTACATCTGTTTGCGGAAATAGGCGCCCAGCTCACCAATGACGCCGCGGCGGAACACGAGGACGCAAGCGATAAAAATGACGCCCTGCACCAGGATCAGCCAGGCATTGAGCTGCGACAGCAGGAACTCGATGCCGGCAAGCATGAAAGCGCCGACGACAGGGCCCAGCACAGTCCCAACGCCGCCCATCAACACCATCAGCACGACGTCGCCGGAGGTGCCCCAGGTCGCGTCGGACAGCACGGCAAGCTGAAAGACGACCGCCTTGAGCGCGCCGGCGAGCCCCGTCAAAGCCGCCGCGATGACGAACACGATGAGCTTGTAATGATGCGGCTTGTAGCCAAGCGAAATGACGCGCGTTTCGTTTTCGCGAATCGCCTTGACGATCTGGCCGAACGGCGAGTGGATGATGCGGAAGATCAAGAGAAAGCAGGCGATGAAGATCGCCGCGATGACGTAATAGAGCGTCAAATCGTTTCCGAGATTCAACACGTTGAGCAGCATGCCGCGCGGCACGCGCTGGATCCCGTTTTCGCCGCCCGTGAATGGCGCGCGGACGTAGACCAAATAGACGAGCTGCGACAGCGCGAGCGTGACCATCGCGAAGTACATTCCGGTTCGCTTGATCGACAACCACCCGGTGACGAGGCCGAGCAACCCGGCCGCCGCCGTACCGAGCAACACGGCGGCCTCGAACGGAAAGCCCCAGGTCTTGGCCGAATACGCCGTGAGATAGGCAGCCGTGCCCAGAAACATCGCCTGACCGATCGACAAGAGTCCGACATAGCCGATCAGCAGGTTGGCGGCGCAAGCGAAGATCGCCATGCACAACGCGCGCATCAAGAACACCGGATAAAGAAAGTAAGGCGCCACGAACAACAGCGCGATCATGCCTGCGATGATCCACGGCCACATGCTGCGTCTCGTGTTCGCCGACTTTGTTTCCGCGATGGTCTGAGTCATGCTCATGATCAGGCTTCTTTCCCGAAGAGGCCGGCCGGCTTCACGAGGAGCACAATCGCCATGGCGATAAAGACAACGCTGTTGGAGATTTCGGGATAGATGTAGCGCGTGAGCCCTTCAAGGATGCCGAGCCCGAAGCCCGATACGATCGCACCGACGATCGACCCGAGGCCTCCAATGACGACGATGGCAAAGACCACCACGATTAGATGTTCGCCCATTTCCGGGCTGACCTGATTGATGACACCGGAAAGAACGCCAGCGAAGGCCGCAAGCGCGACGCCGCTGCCATAGGTAAAGGTAACGAGCCGCGGCACATCGATCCCGAAGGCTTGTACTAAAACCGGATTTTCGGTCGCCGCGCGCAGCGTCGCGCCAAGTCTTGTTCTTTCGATCGCCCAATACGTCGCGAAGCACAGGACGATGGAGATAACGACCACCCAACACCGGTAGAACGGCAGGAACATAAATCCGAGATTCACCCCACCCTGCAGCAATTGCGGCGTCTCATAGGGCTGCCCGGAGGCGCCAAACATAATCGAAAGCGCACCCTGGATGACCAGCGCGATCCCGAGCGTCAGGATAAACCCGTAGAGGTGATCGAGGCTGTAGATCTGCCGAAGCAGCGTGCGTTCGATGCCCATTGAGAACAGCCCGACAAGCAGCGGGCTGATGAACAAGGCCCACCAGTAGCCGATGCCGAAGTATTCGAGCAGAAGAAACGCGACGAAAGCGCCCAACATATAAAGGGCGCCCTGGGCGAAATTGATGATGTTAAGCAGCCCAAAGATGATCGCGAGGCCGAGACTGAGCAGCGCGTAAAATGCGCCATTGATCGCGCCGATAAACAATTGCCCCAACATAGCCGGAAGCGAGATACCGAGAACGCTCACGTCAAACTCCCAGATACCGGGTCAGCCGGTCCTTGTCAGTGGCAGCCTCGTGGCTGCTGAGTTCATCGACCATCTTTCCGCTTTCAAGAACGTAATGACGGTCGGCGACTTTCTGCGCGAATTTGAAATTCTGCTCGACCAGCAGGAT
>Ga0307436_1000964_pt1 | contig 13136 bp, 13 predicted proteins | sample SalMarWE160440MG_FD_202513 | JGI IMG/M metagenome (GOLD analysis project Ga0307436, IMG submission 202513) | Salt marsh sediment microbial communities from the Plum Island Ecosystem LTER, Massachusetts, United States - WE1604-40 | ecosystem: Environmental > Aquatic > Marine > Intertidal zone >...
GTCACCGTCACCTTCCCGGAAGACGAGTGGGTCTACGGCTACATCATGTACTTCGGCAGCTACGTCGAGGTGCTGGCGCCGCCGCATGTCCGGGATATCGTGCGGGCAAGAATGAAAAAGGCGCTAAAATTATACGAAAATTCCTGAGGAATATGACATATAGTTGTCTTATTACTGTGCTAAGATAGATGCAGAGTACCGAAATAATTATCGGGAGGTACGAAGCATGCAACCGAAGATAGTAGCCAGAGAGGCGTTCCTTATCGCCGGCGTCCCCGGCAGCGGAGACGAGACCGCTAAGGTCTGGGAAACTTTTATGAAACTGGAGAAAATGAACCCGCTTAAAAACCAGGTCGGTGAAGCAGGTTACGAAGTACGCCTGTATCCTGGCGGGGAAGGGACGGGTAAAATCCATGTAGGCGTGCCGGTTAAAGATAGCAACGTTCCAAAAGAATATAAATTATTCTTCGTGCCGGCGGCGACCTATGCCGAGTTCGAGATTTATCCGGCCAAAGGCTACGAAAGTTCTAACGCCGAGATGAGTAAATGGCTGGAGGATAACGCTAAAAAATACAAAGAAGTCTTGCTGGACGGCAAGCACTACGCCATCGAGGTATTCGATGAGAGGTTCAAGGGCAACGACGACCCCAAATCAGTGGTGGGAATCCGGATACCCATCACGCCGGTAAAGTGATGTAACCTGAAAAGATGAAAATCAGCGATAAGATAAAGTGCACCGCCTTCCCCTGCACGGACACGGATAAAAAGGCCTATGTCGTCCCGCCCGCCGACATCGACCCGGCCAGCATCAAAGTCCTCATGATAACCGAGGCCCCGCCCAACGACCCGGCGGACTATTTCTACGCTTCAGGCAATCCCTTCTACTTACAGACCACGCTGGCGGCCTTCAGCGATGCCGGGGAGAGCGTTGATTCCATGCAGGCTATCCTCGACCGGGGCGTCTACATCACCACCGCCATCAAGTGCGCCAAGACCGGCTACGCCGTCGCCAACGATACCATGAAAAACTGCGGCGCCCTGCTGGAACGGGAGATAGCCCTCTTCCCCAACATGCGCGTCTTCATGCTCATGGGAGACGTGGCCATCAAGATGATGAACAATATCTGGAAGCAGCAGACTGGTAAAAAAGTAATCCCCGCCGGCTCCACCTATAAAATCCGGGGCCAGGCATACTACCAGGGCGACCGGCGCGTCCTGCCGTCCTACACCCCGGCGGGCAAGAACTTCCTCATCGAGAAATCCAAGCGGCGCATGGTCGCCGAAGACATCCGGGAGGCGATGCGGCTGCTGGCATAAACCCGTCCCCGTTTCAACCGCGCCCGGCGGCGGGACGCGGGGTGGCCTTGTCCCCGCTGCCGTTGGCGAAGCCCTCCCGCACCAGCGCTATAAAGTCCTCCGCCAGGGGGTGCTCGGGGGCATCGGTGCGGAGCAGGGCGTCCACCCCCACGGTGATATCCCGCGACAGAGAGAGCGTCTTGAGGCGTCCCTCGGCGATGGCCTTCTCCACGCTGCGGATATGGTGCAGGCCCACCCCCTCCCCGTTCTCGACGAGCGATATACCCCAGTCGGAGCTGTCCACCTCCACAATGACCGGCGAGGGCGCGCTGCACCCCCCGGTGCGGAGCTTGCCCTGGATGATGCGGCGCGTCGCCGATGTCTCCGGCCCCAGGACCAGCGGGTAGCCGCAGAGGTTGAGGAACTCCAGGCGCTGCTTGCGGGAGATGGCGCTGGACGCGGAGGCCACCAGCACCAGCTTCTCCTCCGGGGAGAGCGATACCGAGCGCAGCTTGGGACTGCCGTAGTCCATGCTGACGACGACCCCCAGGTCGACGTTGGAGCCGAGGACGTCCTCGGCCACCTCGAAGGAAGAGCGGCTACGGATAATCAGCCGCACGTGGGGATAGAGCTTTTCGAAGGCGGCGGCCGCCAGGGCCACGCTGGTGGAGAAAGTGGTGCAAACGCCGACGCGCAGGCTGGCCTCCTTGATGTTCTCCAGGAACCTCTCGGCGCTGGTCATCTGCCGGTAAATCTCGCTGACGTAGCGGAAGAGCCCTACGCCCGCCCGGGTGAGGAATGTCTTCTGCCGCTTGATATCGAGCAGCTTGAGACCGACATTCCGCTCCAGCGTCCGGATGTGATAGGTAACCGTGGGCTGGGTCAGGCAGAGCCTATCGGCGGCGGCGGTGACGCTCTCCTCGCTGGCGACGTAGTAAAAGACAATCAGGCTGTGCAGGTCTAGCTTTGAAGGCGACATGGTTATTCCCTTTCCAGTTAACCGACCCGTTAACGCCCGGACTCGGAAAAAGGCGTTCTCTATAATATCATAGATAATTTTAGATTGCAGTCCGCCGGGCCGCCGTGTTTGATTGCTCAGGAGTTTCCGGGCAGCTATCCGCTTCCTTTCGGACTCTCAATGCCCCGCCTTTTTTAATATCGGCGCGCCTTGATATTTTGCCCGCAAATCGCTAAGATGTTAAAGGGGAACCGGGCGGACGCCACACCAGCCCGGCACCCGAAGCGGAAAACGGCGGAAAAGCCTAATACAAGCTAAGGAGGTTAATGCACATGGCCAAAGACCTGACCAAGACACTCGCCGACCTGAAGGAAGACGAGGCGGTCGAAATCGTCCAGAACCGGATAAACGCCGGTGACGACCCGATGGCCGTCCTCCACGACGCCAGCCAGGCGATGGAAATCGTGGGGGCACGCTTTTCCAAGGGCGAATATTTCATCCCGGACCTGGTCTACTCCGGCGAGATCCTCAAGCGAATCAACGAGATTGTCAAGCCCAAGCTGGCCGGGGCCACCAGCGTCAAGAAGGGTGGCAAGGTCATCATCGGCACGGTGGCCGGGGACATCCACGATATCGGCAAGGACATCGTCGTCTTCATGCTCGATGTCAGCGGCTTCGACGTTATCGACCTCGGCGTGGACGTGCCCGTGCAGAAGTTCGTCGATACGATAAAGTCCAGCGGGGCGCCCATCGTCGGCCTGAGCGGCTTCCTTACGCTGGCCTACGACGCCATGAAGGAGACCGTCGACGCCATCAAGAAGGCCGGCCTCAGGGAGAAGACCAAGATTATGATTGGCGGCGGCCAGATTAACGACGAGGTGATGAAATATACCGGCGCCGATGCCTACGGCAAGGACGCCGTGGCCGGGGTGGCCCTGGCCAGGAAATGGTCGGCCGCCAAATAATAACCTCAACCCAACCTACACGGGAGGTCATACTACGTAACAGGAAGGAGAAGCTATGACGCGCGAAGAGAAGCAGGAAGCATTTTTCGCCAAGTGGGTTTCACCGGAGGGCGCCAAGTTCGCCAACCCCCAGGCCGAAAAGGACTATAAAGCCAGGACCACCCGGATAAAAGACGCCATTCAGATGAAAAAATTACCGGATAGGGTGCCGCTTTACCTGTCCGCCAGTTTTTGGCCCGTCGCCTATGCCGGCATAACTCCCTACGACGCCATGTACGACTACGAAAAGAATAACATGGCCTTCAAGAAATTCATCGTGGATTTTAAGCCCGACGGAAACCTCGGCGCGGCCGTGCCCGGCCCGGGGAGGTTCTTCGAACTCATGGACTACAAGCTGTACTCCTGGCCGGGGCATGGCGTCCCCAAGGAGCACTCCTACCAGGCCAACGAAGGCGAGTACATGACCGCCGACGAGTACGACGACCTGATTGAAGACCCGTCCAACTACTTTAACAAGGTCTACCTGCCGCGCGTCTTCAAGGCTATGGAGCCGCTGCAGGCGCTCCCCACCGCCACCGGCATCCTGGAGATGTACGGCGTGGCCGGTAACTTCATCCCCTACGGCCTGCCCCCCGTGCAGGCAGCCTTAAAGACCCTCATGAAGGCTGGTGAGGAAGCCCTTAAGTGGGGCGGGGCGATGGGTGCTTTCGGCGCCGAGATAACGGCGCTGGGCTATCCCGTCATCGTGGCCGGCTACACCAAGGCCCCCTTCGACGTCATCGGTGATACCCTGCGGGGCACCCGCGGCATCATCATGGACATTTACCGCCAGCCCGATAAGCTCCTCAAGGCCATGGAGCATCTGGTACCCATCATGATTAAGATGGGCGTCGGCGCGGCCAAGGGTGCGAATAACCCCTTCATCTTCATCCCCCTGCACAAGGGCGCCGATGGCTTCCTCTCCGACGCGCAGTACAAGAAGTTCTACTGGCCCACGCTGAGGGCGGTCATGATGGGCCTTATCGAAGAGGGCGTCGTCCCCTTCCCGGCCGCCGAAGGCGGCTACAACTCGCGCCTGGAGGTCGTCAGCGACCTGCCCAAGGGGACAACGGTGTGGATGCTCGACCAGATAGATGACATGGCCAGGGCCAAGAGGACACTGGGCAAGGTCGCCTGCATCGCTGGCAATATGCCCTCCGCCACGCTCAGCCTAGGTACGCCCGAGCAGATAAAAGCGGAGACCAAACGGCTCATCGACGCCTGCGCCAAGGGCGGCGGCTATATCATGAGCAACGGCTCCTTCTTCGACGAGGCTAAGGTGGAAAACGTCCGGGCCTGGGTCGATACCACGCTGGAATACGGCGTCTATAAATAGACACAGCAACCATCGAAACGGTACAATTAAGGGGGTGCGCCCCGGGGCAATCCGGGAGGCTCACCCCCTTTGATATTGGCCCGAATATAGTGCGAGGTAGCCAGCCATGCCCGTCATCCGCGATATTGCCCTGGAGCTGAAGACCGGCGAGATACTGCGCCGCGAGGGCTTCCGCGGTTATGCCAGGGCCAGGCCGAAGATAAAGGCCCAGACGGAGGAACTCCTGGCGGAGGTCAGCCGCGACGGGCTGCTGACGCCGGCGGCCAGCTATGAAATATACCCCGTTGCCGCCCTGGAGCCGGAGCGGGTAACCCTGGAGGGTGGCGGGGTGGTGCCCGGCAGGCTGCTGCCGGAAACGTTCCCGGAGGCCAGGGAACTGGCCACTATCGTGTGCACCATCGGCCCCGGGCTGGAGAAACGGGTGACGGAATACGGCCGGAACGGCCAGACCCTGCTGGCCATGATGCTGGACGGTATCGGCAGCGCCGCCGTGGACCAGCTGGCCATCGAGGTCTGCCACGGTATCGCCGAGGAGGCCACGGCGCGGGGCTACCGGGCGGGCAGCCCCCTTGGCCCGGGCATGCCGGGCCTGGCCATCACCGAGCAGGGCAATATCCTTACGCTTGCCGGGGCGGCGGAAATCGGCGTGAGCCTCTCCGCCTCCGGCATCATGATACCCCGCAAGTCGGTCTCAATGGTGGTCGCCCTGGGGAAGGAGATGGCTACCTGGAGTCAGGCCGAGGTCTGCGCCCGCTGCAACCTGCACGCTTCCTGCCCCTATACCGTCCTGCGCCGCTGAAACAGCGGCGCAGGCTTGATGGCGTCTTCAGTTCTAATTCGGGTTCGGCCCCTAGAGCATCACCGTGCCGCCGTCAATATAGTAGGTCTGCCCGGTGATGAAGTTCGAGTCGTCCGAGGCCAGGAACACCGCCGCCCCCACCATGTCCACCGGCTGCCCGCGCCGGTGCATACTCTGCTCGCCGGTGGCAATCTCGAATATCTGGTCGCTCCCCTGCTGGTTCAGGCTGGCCTCGGAGGCTGTGTAGCCGGGGGCGATGGCGTTGACGTTGATGCCCGACTCGCCCAGGGCGTGGGCCAGGGCCTGGGTCAGGATATAGACCGCCCCCTTGCTGCAGGAATAGGGCAGGAACAGCTGGGCGGCGGGGACTCTGGCGACATTGGAGGCAATGTTGATGATTTTGCCCTTGCCCGCCTTGGCCATGATGGAGGCAATAGCCTTACATACCAGCCAGGTGCCCCGGACATTGACGTCGAAGATGCGGTCCCAGTCCTCGATCGACCAGGCGTCCCAGGGGGTGATGTTGAGCCCGCCCCAGATGGCGGCATTATTGACCAGGATATCCACCTTGCCGTAGTGCTCCATGACCGCCGCGGCGATTTTCTGAGGTTCGTCCACCTTGGAGATATCGGCCTGGACAGCGGCCACCTTAACGCCCTTGGCCTTTACTTCGTCGATGGTGCCCTTGGCCCTCTCGACGCTGGTGGTGCTCAGGAGCAGGTCGGCCCCTTCCTCGGCGAACCGCATGGCGAAGGCCTTCCCCAGGCCGCGGCTGGCCCCCGTGATAACGGCTACCTTACCCTTTAATACCGGTGACATGTGCTCCTCCTTTATATTTTATTCTTTTAAATCACGCGCCTATTATACCGTATACGCCCCGTTTATCCCAACGGCCGTTTTACGTACTCTGCTCTATTTCGTCGAGGATAAACTCCACGGCCATGACGGCGGTCTCCTTGATGGCGCAGCCCCCCGATATCCCCAGGAACTCCTCGAGCATATCGGGCCTTTTCAGGTCCCACGACTTGCCGTACCTCCCCCGGAGGACGTCCTTACAGAGCTGCGAGCCGTATTTCTCGTTGAATTTATCCAGGATGGCCTCCTGGACGCACTCGGCGCCGTACTGCATGGCTTTCATATCTCTCCCCGGAACGCCCTGCAGGATGCTCACGGCCATGCCGATGGACAGGATAGCGGCGATAACGGCCCCGCAGGTGCCGTCGCTGGTGCTGTTGACACCCCCGGCGAAGAGCGATATCCCCGGGAAAAACCTCTCCTCCATTGCCTCCGGGATGATTTCAAAGCCGCCCCAGCGGAGGGAATCGACGATGGCCAGGAAGGTGGACTGGGCGCAGCCCTTGTATTTCGCCTCGTACACCACCGCCAGCTCGCCGGCTTTGGCGATTATTTCTTCCCGCGTCTTTTTAAGCTCAGGCATAAAAACACCCCGCATTTCTATTACGGTCTATATTTTTAGCAGATTGGTGGACAAGATTCAACCGGCGAGAGGGATACGGGGCGCCCGGATTTGAACCGGGGACCTTCTGAACCCCATTAAGATAGGAGAAAAGGGGGCTACCCCTTGCCTCCTTTCACCGATAGCTTATCAGCCGCTAGGTTTGATGTCAAGCTGGTAAAACTGGACAGAATAAGTCTGTTTGTTCGACTTCATCGGTTGTCTGTTGTTTCATCGCCCTCCGAAACCTGACCACATCACGTTGGGCGAGAAAAACGCGGAAAAAGCGAAAATGGATGAAGTTTCGAAACTGGGCGATATACCGTGCTCTCTATCGAAGATCCATCATTTCGAGAGTCGGCTAACCTCTTCTTAAAATCGTAGACGCACCGTCGATCGCTCCACTGCCGCCGGCGACCAGCCCTATCTTGGCGTTCTTTATCTGGCAGGCACCAGCCTCGCCTCTCAGTTGCTTTACTGCCTCGACCACGTGAGTAGCGCCGGTTATCATAGCGTGGGAGAGGTGGCCGCCGTGTGTATTGACCGGTAGAGACCCTTCCAGGCTGATAGCTCCGCTTTCGACAAATTTACCACCCTCACCCTGTTTGCAAAAGCCAAGAGCTTCAATAAACAACAGAAGCATTATGGTGAACGAGTCATATATCTCGGCAAAGTCCAGGTCCTCTCGAGAAATGCCAGCCATCTGAAGTGCTTTATCCAGTGCCTGGCGCTCCGCCGGCTGTTTAAGAAAATTATCCCCTAATTGAGTCTCCGAATCGGCATTGGTCATCTGAAATCCACCAAACCCGACTCCCATAACATATACTGGCACGTGGGGGCATTTCTTGGCCCGTTCGGCGGAAGTCATCACAAAGGCACAGGCGCCGTCGTTCATCAGACAATAATCAGGAAGCCTCATGGGGTCGGCCACTATGGGGCTGTTCAGGTAGTCCTCGAGAGTAAGGGGTTTTTTCATTACCGCGTGGCCGTTCAGGATTGCATTGCGGCGCTGGTTAACCGCGATTGTGCCCAGTGCCCTAGCCATCTGGTCCCTGGTAAGCCCGTATTCATACATGTAGCGCTGGGCCTTCGCGGGGTACTGGCAGGACGGGCCATACAGGCCGTATGGCATCTCGAAGGATAATTTAATGTTGCTGCCATGCTCGCGGTAGGTGAAACTTTTTCTTCTTTGTGTGGCGAAATCAAGGCCAAAATGGGCCACCACGACATCCGCCTGACCTGTGGAAATGGCCATGGCGGCGGCCAGGGGCGTGCCCATGCTGCCGGCACCAGAGCCGGACACGTTGGCGCTGTAGCGGTGGGGTATCCCGAGGTTGTATGCCAGTTCGCTGGCGCTGAGTAGATTGAGGGAAATCCCCTGGCTAATAATCCCGTTCACCTCCTGGGGGCTGATATTGGCATCATCGAGCGCCTTCTGGACAGCTTCGATCATGAGTGCCTTCACCCCGCGTTCGGAAGCCTGCCGGGAATATTCGGTTTCCCCTATGCCTACGATAGCTATTTTATCACGTAAACTCTCCATATCAGTACCCTCCTATTTATCACGCAAGCTATGACGATTTGTCTCTTATTGGTTTAACAAGAGGCATCGCAACTTCATCATTAATCCGCTGGAAAACGACTTCCACAGGCATCCCGATATAAGCATCTTCGGGTTTGCAGTCAACAAGGTTGGTTACCAGGTGGGCGCCGGGAGCGTCATCGAATTCTACGTACGCCACGATATAAGGCCCCTGCGCGTGATAAAGCGGACCCAGGTCCCACTTGACGTAAGTCCAGGTATACACCTTCGCCTGGCCTTTGACCACCTGCCACTCTATGTCCGCAGAATGGCAGAACGGGCAGAGCACACACGGGTACCAGTGAAACCGGTTACATTTGAGGCACTTCGGAAAGCGTATTTCGCCCTGCCGTGTCCCTTCCCAGAAAGTCGCTACCTCGCTATCTTCGAGATCAGGTAAAGGCCCCTTTGAGAAATCTATGTACTTTTCCATTTCTCTACCCCCTTGTAACTCATGTATTTACTCATTATTACTCCTGTTGACCGGTTGCCGCTCGGGAATGCTTTTCGACAGCTCCCCATCTGGCATTCCCGGGCGGTCTTTCGCTATCCGTTGCTAACGGAGGGCTGTTCTTTTAGATTTCTGAAAGCTCAGTCCGGAGGTAAGAAGCCGATTATTCTGGCCAGAGGTCTTCAGCTACATCATCCAGGCCGAGTGCCAGTAGTTTCTTTTTGCTTGGCTTGGTTGTTTCTCGATCCCAATCCATAGCACCAAGGCACCAGTATACCTGTGCCTCAATATCCAGCGTCACGCCAGCCAGCGGACCCCCCTTCTGAGGAGGCCGGCCAACTATCCTGGGATGCACTTTCCGCGTCAGGGGGTTTATACCCTCGCGTAGAATAAAGGCGTGCCTCATATTGACAATTCTTTCTCCGCAGGTCAACAGCTCTTCCAGTGAACGTTCCCAGCCGGTCACAGCGCTCATATATTCTCTTACGTATTTGTTACCATCGGGCACTGGCCAGTGACAATACGTACAAAGTCCTACCGCATTAAGAAGCTGCGTCTGGAAGTTGGCGGGTCCGAACTGAGCCGTGTGGCGACCGGGTGTAGCGTCCATCTTGTAGCCAGCGCCGAGGGTTGATTTCCGGAAAAAGATAAACTTGGGGTCATGCATTCCCAATTCCTGTCCCCCGATATGTACGGCGAACTTCTGAGCCTTCCTCCCTATTTTCTTGGCGGCTATGTTTACACCATCGGCAAGGATATCACCAAAGCCTTCTCTCTTCACCAGCTTATCGGTCATGGCGACGATAGCCTCAGAATTACCCCAGGTCAGCTCAATCCCATCGGTATCTTTCTTGGTAATGATGCCATTCTCATAACACTCGATAGCGAAGCTTATGATAGTGCCCGCGGAGATAGTATCCACCCCGTAGCTATTACAGAGATGGTTGGCCATAGCAATCGACTCTGAATTAGTATTGAGGCACATACTGCCAAAGGCCTCTTGGGTTTCATACTCCGGACGTCGAGTGCCGGCCGGGTATCCGTACGGGGCTACCCCTTCTTTTAGTGAGGCTTGGCAAGCCAAAGGACAATGCCAGCAGCCATACCTTTTATCGACATTGGCCTGGGCCTTCTCCAGAGTGAGTCCTGATACGTCTGGCATGTCTACAACGCCGATGCCACCCCAGTTCTTAACCGGAGCATCACCGTTATGCGCCGCCTGGTCGGCCTGGTCGGCAGTGCCGTACGTGTGATGAAACTCAAGGAATACTTTTCCGAATCTCGGTGTATTCAATTCGCCCACGTGCTCCCGCCGTAACTTTTGAGCTGCCTCCTCATTGGCGAGGTGTAATTTCTTATTGCCTCTGACGGCCACTGCCTTCAACTTTTTAGATCCCATGACCGCACCTAACCCCGAGCGCCCGGCTGCAGCCCCCTTCGTAGTGACAATGCAGGCGATGCGGGCAAGGTTCTCTCCAGACGGGCCGATGCAGATGCATTCTACATCTTTGGATAACTCAGCCTTCAGCATATCTTCGGTATCATAAGTACTTTTTCCCCATAGGTGCCTGGCATCTCTTATCTCAGCTTTCCCATCGTCGATAAAGAGAAAAACCGGTTTATCTGATATTCCGTTGACGAATACAGCATCATAGCCGGCGAACTTGAGGACAGGTCCAAAATACCCCCCCGAATTAGCATCCCCCCAACCGCCGGTAAGTGGCGATTTCGCTACTGCTTGGTACCGGGTACCGGTAACAGCCGGAGTACCAGTGAGCGGACCGGTAACAAAACCAAGGATGTTCTCTGGCCCGAGCGGGTCAACGCCCGCCTTCTGCCGACTGTAAAGAATCCTGGCACCAAGACCCGAGCCTCCGATAAAGTCTTTATAGAGACTATCAGGGGGCGTCTCTTCTTTGATTTCCCGCGTAGAGAGATCTACAAATAAAATCTTCCCCGCATATCCTCTAGCCATTTTCACTCCTTTCGCACTATTATTCTAAGCTTTTCTAAGGACTCCTTAGAACGGTGGACCATCATGGCATTCAGGGTGTCTAGGTGCCCCCAAGATGTTAGTTGACCCTGAGAACCAGTGATAAATCAACACTGGAATCTACCCGTATTCAGCCATGTTGAAACTAATGCGTTGGCCTCACACCATCCTCGGCATAAGCTCGGTGAGTTCCTCCACCGTCCACTTGCCTGCCTTATGGAGGTAATGATGTCCTCCTGGCGTTCCCATTGGCGGGGCATAGACACAGACTTCTCCGCCCATAATGTGGATAATCTGGCCGGTTATATCTTTGGCTTCGTCGGTCGCCAGATAGACCAGCATCGGCGCCACGTACTCCGGCCCCGGCCCGCTAGGATCAAACGCGTTGAGAGCGGTGGTCGCGATAGGTGATAAGGAATTGGCCGTAATGCCATACTCCTTCAATTCCACCGCTAACAGCCTGGTGAAACCGAGAATACCCGCTTTGGCCGTGCAGTACGCGGCGCTGGGACCCGGCCCGGTACTGAATGTATAGGCAGCTACAGAAGTGAAGTTAATTATTCTGCCGCCGCTCTTCTGCTTTATCATCTCCTTGACGGCTTCCTGGGTAGTGGCGAAAAGCCCTTTCAAATGCACGTTAAGTATGGCATCCCAATCTTCCTCTGTAAACTCAACGGTGGGTGCCATTTTGAAATTACCCGCCGAGTTAACCAGGATATCGATGCGGCCAAAGTTACTGATGGCGGTCCTGACGATTTTCTGACCGCCTTCCATGCTGGCAACACTGTCATAGTTGGCCACGGCCGTGCCGTTGGCGGTTTTAATCTCGTTAACTACTCTATCCGCCCCCCAGGAGCCGTCCGGATCCTTAACGATATCGTTCACCACTACCTTGGCACCCTCGGCCGCCATGGCTAAGGCTGTTTCTTGGCCGATACCGGATTGACTCCCGGCTCCGGTGACTACCGCGACCTTGCCGGCTAATTTTCCAGCCATTATCACCTTATCTTATATATATTTTACTATATTCAGAATTCCGCGGGTTTTAGGGCGCTGCCATCCTAGGCATAATCTCGATAAGTTCGTCGACTGTCCATTTACCCGACTTATGGAGGTAATGATGTCCTAATGGCTCTCCCATGGGCGGAGCAAAGACGATGACATCTCCACCCATAATGCGGATAATCTGGCCGGTTATGTCTTTGGCTTCATCGGTCGCCAGATAGACAATCATCGGCGCCACGAACTCCGGCCCCGGCGCCGGGTATGGGAACAAAGTGCTCTTTGCCCCGGGCGATATGGAATTGGCTGTGATGCCATGTTCCTTCAATTCCACGGCCAGCTGCCTGGTGAAACCGAGGACTCCCCCTTTACCCGCACAGTACGCGATGCTCGCGCCCGGGCCCAAATCCGGCGTGTATGCAGCCATGGAAGTGAAGTTAATTATCCTGCCGCCGCTCTTCTGCTTTATCATATGTTTGACAGCTTCCTGCGTAGTAGCGAAGACTCCCTTTATATGCACGTTGAGCGTAGCATCCCATTCCTCTTCTGTAAGCTCAACCGTCGGCACTATTCTGAAAGTACCAGCGGTGTTAACCAGGATATCGATGCGGCCGAAATTGCTGATAGCCGTATTTACAACGCTCTGACCGCCTTTCATGCTGGCAACACTATCGTAGTTGGCCACGGCTGTACCGCCGGCGCTTTTTATCTCTTTTACAACTCTATCCGCCCCCCAGGAGCCGTCCGGGTCCTTACCGATATCATTGACCACTACCTTGGCGCCTTCGGCTGCCATGGCTAAAGCTACTGCCATGCCGATACCAGATTGACTTCCGGCTCCGGTAACCACCGCGACCTTGCCTGCTAATTTCCCAGCCATTCTTATCTTTTCCTCCTTCACTATTCTTAGCTATTTTGAACTTCGGGCTATTTAGGGTAAAGGCATGCTGGGTAGTTTCGGCCCCAACCAACATGCGACAGCCAGACTAACTTCGCTGACAAAATTAGTATGGTTTTACAGCTAAACAGCGCTTCGGAGTTCCCGGGGGTTTTACCCCCGGGAACTCCTTAGTTTTCCAGGGTTTACTCAGTTAACGGTTCAAGATACCAATATATCAGTCAAGATCAAACAGTCGGAAGGTATTCAATGGCTCTGGGTGACGGATATACTCAAAGTTGTAGTAGTAGCTGCTGCTGTTTGGAGTCCACTCTCCAACCGTTTTATTGTTCTTCACAACCAAGTAGGGGACTTGCAGGAG
>Ga0307436_1000965_pt1 | contig 13134 bp, 10 predicted proteins | sample SalMarWE160440MG_FD_202513 | JGI IMG/M metagenome (GOLD analysis project Ga0307436, IMG submission 202513) | Salt marsh sediment microbial communities from the Plum Island Ecosystem LTER, Massachusetts, United States - WE1604-40 | ecosystem: Environmental > Aquatic > Marine > Intertidal zone >...
GGCCGCTGGCGTCAAGGTTGTCCTCATGGACAACAGCATTCCTGATTGGAAGAATCAGACCGCACTCGCGACGACAAACAACCTTGAGGCCGGCAAGTTGGCCGGTCAGTACCTCAAGACGGTGCTCAAGGATGGCGACAAGCTCGGCATCCTGGAAGGCGTTCCGGGCGTTCCAGCTCTCGACGACCGGGTCAACGGCATGCTTGCAGGGCTAAGTGGCGTCAATGCCGACATCGTCGGCAAGGGCGCTACCGATTGCACTGAGGAAAAAGGGATCAACGTCGCCCAGGACATCCTGACGGCTAACCCTGAGCTCAAGGCAATCTACTCGGCGTGCGGCCCGCCCGCCGCCGGTGCCGCGCAGGCGATCAAGAATGCCAATCTCGACCATCACATCATCTTGGTCGGCTTCGACTTCTGCTGTGGTGAGCCGGAGGCTATTGCCGCTGGCGAAGAGGACGCCTCGGTCGCCCAGTTTCCGGCCAAGATGTCGGAGCTCGGCGTCGATGCACTCGTCAAGGCGATTAACGGCGAGCAAGTCGCGTCGCTCATCGACTCGGGTGCGGCATTGGTGACCAAGGACAACATGGACCAATTCAAGTAAGACCCACCGGGGGCTGGCACTCTGTCGGCCCCCTATCCTTGCGTTTCAGCCGGCTCAGCTGACAGGTCGAGACATGCAGTTCGTCGATGCCCTTGTTTGTTCTGAACCCGGCAAACTGCAGATTGATCGGAGACCGGTCCCCATCCCGCGACCGAGCGACGCGCTCGTTCGGCCGCGGCGTATCGGCATCTGCGGCACCGACTATCACATCTACGAGGGTAAGCATCCCTACCTGCAATACCCCCGTGTCATGGGCCACGAGCTTGCCGTGGAGGTGGTCGAGGCTCCGCCGGAATCAGGCCTCGTTGCCGGCGAGGTCTGCGTCGTCAATCCTTACCTTTCCTGCGGACGGTGCGTCGCTTGTCGTGCCGGCAAGCCCAACTGCTGCGTCAACATATCCGTGCTCGGAGTGCACGCGGACGGGGGCATGACGGGGCTGCTGTCGGTGCCACTAGGAAGCCTTGTACGCGCACAGGGATTGACGGTCGATCAGTGCGCGACGGTGGAGTTTTTATCGATCGGCGCGCACGCCGTCAGGCGGGGCGCCCTGACACACCGCGATAGAGTACTCGTCGTCGGAGCCGGCCCCATCGGTCTTGGAATCGCGTTGTTTGCGCGTTTGTCGGGCGGAACCGTTGCGGCGATCGACCGCGATGCGGAACGCGTCAGCGCTGCTCAGTCTATTGCCGAGGTGGCCGTCCTTTCTGCGGAGAACGATGCAGCGAAAGCGGTCGAAGCCTTCACAGACGGAGAGGGCTTCGACCTGGTCTTTGATGCGACCGGCAATCCGCGAGCAATGGAGGCGGGCTTCGACCTTGTCGCCCACGGCGGGCGCTACGTTCTGGTCAGCGTGGTAACAGACCCAATCACGTTCAGAGATCCTGATTTCCACCGGAAGGAAATGACCCTTCTCGGGAGCCGCAATGCCACATCGGAGGACTTTGAACGCGTTATCGCGGCTATTCGGGGCGGACAGGTTCCGGTGGACCGTCTGATCACGCACCGCGCCACTCTTGCCGGCGCAGCACAATCGATCCCGCAGTGGGCTGTTGAAAAATCTGGGCTTATCAAAGCGGTGGTCGAAATTGACTGATCGAGTGGTTGGTCCGCGACTGTGCGGCGAGAGCTTTGGGCCACGGCTTCCGTATAATCGCTCCGCCGTTACCCCCGGCATAGTGCACCTTGGGGTCGGCGCATTTCAGCGGGCGCACATGGCCGTCTATGTGGACGATTTGCTGAGGGCCGATCCATCCTGGGGAATCGTGGGGGCTTCACTGAAGCGCCCCGACACGCGCGATGCGCTCGCACCCCAGGACTTTCTCTATACGCTCGTTGTGCGCGGCAGCTCCGGGACTACGACGCGGGTTGTGGGCTCGCTACTTGATGTGCTCGAAGCCCGCACTCAGCGGAACACGCTTATGACGGCGATGGTTGATCCACGAACCCGTATCGTATCTCTCACGGTCACCGAAAAGGGCTACTGCCACGATCCAGCCACGGGCGCACTGGATGCTCGTCACCCGGACATCATCCACGACTTGGCGCACCCGGAGGCTCCGATCAGTGCACCCGGTCTCATTGTCAGGGCGTTAGAGCTGCGCCGGCGGGCTCGTATCGCTCCGTTCGCCGTACTGTGCTGTGACAATCTCCCGGCCAACGGCAAAACGACGGCGTGCATTGTGACGGATTTCGCGGCGTTGCGCGGAGCGGGTTTGGCTAACCACGTCGAAAGTGAGGTCGCGTTTCCGTCAACCATGGTGGATCGGATCGTGCCGGCCACCACGGACGACGATCGCAGACTGGTCTTTGATGCCACGGGTCTTTGGGATGCATGGCCGGTAGTCACCGAGCCGTTCACGCAATGGGTTATCGAGGACCGCTTTCCTCATGGAAGACCTGCACTGGAAGATGTCGGCGCCCAGCTCGTAGGGGACGTGCGACCGTTCGAGCTCATGAAGCTTCGCATGCTCAACGGCAGCCATTCCACTATCGCCTATCTCGGCTACCTTGCCGGCTATGAATTTGTCAGCCAGGCGATCGCCGATCCCGATTTCTACACCCTCATCTTCGACTTCATGACAAAAGAGGTGATGAGCACGTTGCCACCAGGCGTCGGCGACCTCGCTGCCTATCGTGACGCGTTGCTGGAACGGTTTGCCAACCCGGCCCTCAAGCACCGTACGTGGCAGATTGCCATGGACGGAAGCCAGAAGCTGCCGCAGCGGCTGCTTGGCACTATTCGCGATCGCCTCGCCAACGGGCAGCCGATAGTCCGTCTGGCGCTGGGGATCGCAGCGTGGATGCGTTACGTCACGGGTGTCGACGAGAGCGGTCGGAAAATCGACGTGAAAGATCCACTGGCAGCGCGGTTGCAGGCGATCGCGCAATCGGCGAGAGGCGTCCCGGACAGACTCTTAGATGGACTGCTGAACGTGACAGAGGTCTTTGGCGACGATCTACCAAGAATTGACTCTTTCCGCGCAGTGCTTGCCCGCCACCTCGCCTCTCTGTTCGACAGTGGCGCTCTGGCGACGGTCCGAAATGTCAGCCGCGCGTGCTGAGTCTTCGATAGTCTTGGCGGCCTGGACTTACCAGCGAGGTGAGTCATGGGGACAGAAAATCTGACATCAACGTTTGTGACTTTGGCCATGCCGGCCGTGCTCGGTATCGCCGTGAGCGCGGGCTTTTATGGAGAGGCTGAAGCGCGCGCCAAGATACAGGGCAGCAATGTGACCTGCGGATGTACGTGCTCCGTCGACTCCGGCGGGAAAAACATAACTGCGGACGTAACCTATTCAATCTCTGGGTCAAGTTGCAGTGCGCTCTCCGGTTCAGCGTGCAGCATCGAGGTGAACCAGCAAGGGGTCAGCCTGGTGCGCACCGGACAACTGTATGGATGTACATCGGGCAACGGTGGCGCCGCGGGGATGGTGGCGCCATCGGCGGTTCCGGATGGTCATCTCCTTGATGCGCTTTCTCCTTTCGATGACGGCCTGATCGCGACCGAGGAGTCGATCAGCACCTGTGCCGGCGGTCCGCCAACCGAGGCCAAGGCATGAAAGATGTTGACCCAAACGCCCTTGGCGGCCGTCGTGGCTCGTGGCAGCAAGACCGGCGGCCGCCGGAAGGGCACACCGCGCAGTACGCGGCGATACCCGCCCCGCCTCCTACCCCACCCCCGCGATTGCCTTGTTGACCGCCGCCGCCTTTTCCATGTGAACGATGTGGCCAGCGCCGGGGATGGTCGTGACCTGGATTTGGGCGGGGAGGCCTGCGGCGTGCTTGGCGGGGAGGATGCGGTCGGATTCGCCCCAGATGATCTGGGTCGGGGCTTTGATCCCGGCGAGGCGGTCGCGGAGCGCGAAGCGCTGGGTGTTGCCGGCAAAGTTTGCGGTGGCGATCAACCGGAGGGCAGCCAGTGCCCCATCGAGGCGTTTGTATTTGAGCACCTCCTCAACCATGTCGGCGGTCACCATCGCCGGGTCGGCGACGAGCATTTCAATGAACGGGCGCAGCTTTCTCGCGCGGGTCTCGGCGATGAATCCTTCGATAAAATCGCCGGCGATCTCGGGGCCGAGGCCAACGGGTGCGACGAGCGTCAGGCCGGCGACGCGGGAGGGCACATTAAGCGCGATCGTCGCGGCGATTGCGCCGCCGAGCGAATGGCCGACGAGATAGGCGACATCCAGGCCCGCCGCATCCATGTAGTCGAGGACCGATTCGGCGAGCGCTTCGACCGAACCGTCGGCCATCTCCTTCTCCGAGCCGCCGTGGCCGGGGAGGTCGATCGCGTGGACCGGGCGATCTTCGGCGAGCGCCGCCTGGTTGAACATCCATGTTGACATGTCCGCGCCGAAACCATGGAGGAGAAGAATGGCCAAGCCTGTGTCGGGGCCGGCCTTGAGGCGGCGGAATCGCCGGCCGCCGTCGATCGTCTCCGGCACGGGGCCGGTCGCCTCGCCCTTCTCGGTGGGCTTGAAGCCCTTGAGGAATTCACGAACGAAATCGTCGACCGCTACTTCGGGCACGTCGGGCTCTGAGACGACGCCGAGAAGTGCGCCGACCGGCACCGTGTCGCCTTCGCCGACGACGCGCCGGCGCAGCACCCCGGTCACCGGGCTTTCGAAGGCGTTGGCGATCTTCGTCGTTTCGATGTCCATGATCTCCTGGCCGAGGGCAATCGTCGCGCCGACATCGACCGCCCAGCGGGCGAGTATGCCCTCCTCCATGGCGAGGCCCCATTTCGGCATGGTGATCGGCTGGATTGCGGGCATCGGCTCCCTCCTAGGGCGTGTAGCGGCAGCGTCCGCGCTGGCGTCCCCCCCCCCCCGGTCAGGAGTTCGCGGCGGCGGTCAGTCGTCACTCAGCGGCGACTTTGTGGTCGTGGGCTAGCGTTGCCCGGACCGCGGCTTCGATCTTGGCAACGCTCGGGATGTAAATATCTTCCAAGGCCGGCGAGAAGGGAACGGGCGCGTGCGGCGAGGTGACGAGTTTGATAGGCGCCTTTAGCGAGTCGAAGGCGTTCTCGGCAACGAGGCCTGCGATGTCGGCCGCCATGCCACAGCGCGGATGCGCCTCGTCGACGACGACCAGCCGCCCGGTCTCCTCGACCGTTTCTAGGATGGTCTCGCTATCGAGCGGGGAGGTCGTGCGCGGGTCGACGACGGTGCAGGAGATGCCGCGCTTGGCAAGGCTATCGGCGGCCTCATTGGCAAGGTTCACCATACGGCCGAAGGCGACGATGGTGACGTCTTCGCCCTCCCGCGTTACATTGGCTTCGCCGAAGGGGATGGCATAGGGCTCGTCCGGCACTTCCATCTCGTCGTCGTACATCGCCTTGTGCTCAAAGAAGATCACCGGATCGTCGTCCCGGATCGCCTGGATGAGGAGGCCCTTTGCCTCATAAGCGTTGGACGGAAGGACGACTTTCAGGCCCGGGATGTGGGTGAATATCGGATAGAGGCATTGCGAGTGCTGCGAGGCGGCGCGCAAGCCGGCGCCGTACATGGTGCGGATAACCAGGGGCGTGACAGCCTTGCCGCCGAACATATAGCGGAATTTAGCCACCTGGTTGAAAATTTGATCGAAGCAGACCCCCATGAAATCGACGAACATGAGTTCAACCACCGGCCTGAGCCCGGTCACCGCCGCGCCCGCCGCCGCGCCGACGAAGGACATCTCGGCAAGGTGGGTGTCGAGGACGCGGTCGGGGCCGAATTGCGGGCGGAGCCCCTTGGTGACGCCCATTGGGCCGCCCCATGCGTCCTGATCGCCGCCAGCGCCGGTGCCGCCGGCAACGTCCTCGCCCATCAGGATAACGCGATCGTCGCGCTCCATCTCCTGACGGAGCGCCTCGTTGATCGCCTGGCGATAGCTTTTCTTTGACATGGCGATTCTCTTCAGTAGGTCAAGTAGACGTCAGTCATGAGATCGGCTTCGGTCGGCATCGGTGCTGCCTTCGCAGCGTTCATGCAGTCCCCGATCTCGGCGACGACCTCCCGGTCCGTGGCGTCAAGTTCCGCCGCCGTGATCAGCGACGCCTCGACAACCCGCTGGCGGAACAGGTCAATCGGGTCGCGCTTGCGTGCGCTCTCGACTTCGTCGGGCAGTCGATAGGTCATCGCGTCGCCTTCGAAGTGGCCGTAGTAGCGGTTGAGCTTGACGTGGAGGAGCGACGGCCCCTTGCCGGCCCGGGCCCGGTCGATCGCCTCACCTGCCGCCTCGTAGACGTCGAAAAAATCGGAACCGTCGACCTGGCGCGAGGGGATACCGAAGCCCTCGCCGCGCCCGACCTGGCTGCCGCCCACCGACCAGCTCGAGGCGGTCGCTTCGGCATATCCGTTGTCTTCGGCGACGAATATGACCGGTAGGTTCCAGATCTTTGCCAGATTGTAGCTCTCCAACACCGCCCCCTGATTGGAGGCGCCGTCGCCGTAGAAGCAGATGGCGACGCCGCCGGTCTTCAGCGTCTTCGCTGTGAGCGCGGCGCCGCAGATGAGCGGCGCCCCGGCGCCGACGATGCCGTTCGCGCCTAACATCCCCTGCGACAGGTCGGCGATGTGCATCGAGCCGCCTTTTCCGCCGCACAGGCCGTCCTTACGGCCGAAGATTTCGTGCATCATTGGCCCGACCTCGACGCCCTTGGCGATGCAATGGCCGTGGCCGCGGTGGGTGGAGGCGATGGCGTCGCGGCCGTCGAGGTGCATGCAGACGCCAACGCCGGACGCTTCCTCGCCAGCATAAAGGTGCACGAACCCCGGAATTGTGCCGGCGGAAAACTCGGCGTGCACGGCATCCTCGAACGCCCGAATGGTCCGCATCCGGCGATAAGCCGCGCCAAGTTCTTCTCGCGAGAGCTGCAACCCGCTCGCCATGGTGATTTCCTTCCCTCGGAACGGCTTTTTGATTGGACCTGATGATATTCACTTGCAGGACGCTAGCAAGAGCATTCACTGGCGGTCCGGCTCCGCTGTATCGCTCCTGTCCCCGTCCTCGTCCTCTTCGCGCGCCACTTCGTCGTCGACAAGTGTTGTCCCAAGCGCCGGGCGATCTCGCCGACCGCCTTACCCGCCTGAGTTCAGGGAGCAGATGGTCGCGCTGGCTCGTGCCGGGCGCAGCGTTGAGGATCTCGCGCGTCAGTTCGAGCCGTGCGCGGCGACGATCCACGGATGGATCAAGCAGGCCGAACGTGATCGCGGTCGTCGTGTCGACGGCCTGACCAGCGAAGAACGCGACGAGTTGCACCGCCTTCGCCGTGAGAACCGCCAGCTTCGCTAGGAGAGAGATATCCTGTCAAAGGCAGCAGCCTGGTTCGCTCAGAACGACGTGACGTCGTCTCGGTCTACGAGCTGATGACGGCGAACCAGGCCATGTTCCCGATCTCCACCATGTCCCGGCCCCTCGGCGTCTCGCGCAGCGGTTTCTACGTCTGGCGAGAGCGCGCCGTGTCGGCCCGCTCGAAGGCCGACGCGGCGCTGAGCGAGCGCATCCGGGCAATCCATGCAGCATCCCGCCAGACCTACGGCGCACCTCGCATCCACGCCGAACTCATCGACGAAGGGTTCAGGGTGGGCCGCAAGGCCCGGCAGGAGCACAGGGCCCGGTTGGCCCAGCAGGCCCGCAGGGTGTGGCTGGCCCGGCCGGTCCGCAGGGAGCCCCCGGCCCGCAAGGCCCCAAGGGTGAACCCGGCGCACAGGGACCAAAAGGCGAGCCGGGGCCACAAGGCCCTAAGGGTGAGCCTGGCCCGGCAGGTCCGCCCGGCCCCCAGGGAGCGCCGGGCCTACCAGCCGCTCAATAGCGGAAGTGGCGGTTGTTGCCCTAACGCGGTCACGTCTTTTTTGGACGGGGGACACGATCAGCATCGCTCGCTCTGTTGGACAGCTGGACTATCTCGCAACAGGCCTCCTCAGCGAAGGCTAGCTGGATCGCATCGGCCGCTCGGCGGTTCGCACACCGCAAATGTTGAGCGCGATAGCAAGCCTGAAAAGGGAGGCGCACTAAATCCACTACGATCATCTCTGTTCGGATTGCACCGCCGCGAGAGAATTAACTTTTCTTAATTCGGCTTGCCGACGTGACGAGCGTAATATCGCTGCTTGTCAGCGGTTGCCCAACCCGTGGGGGGGTGCACACGAGCTAACGACCGCCTTTGCGCCGACTACCAGTTGATCGCTTCGCTCCTGAAATTGGTTTGGGAGGTGGGTGAAGCGGAGGTGCGGACATTGCGCGTCCTTTATGTCACCGCTGAAATATTTCCCCTTGCCAAGGTGGGTGGGCTGGCGGACGTGTCCGCTGCGCTGCCGGTCAGCCTACGGGACCAAGGGATCGACGTGCGGTTGCTGCTGCCGGGCTACCCGCGCGCTATGGATCAAGCTGCAAACTTGCGAATTGCCGCGGTCATCGACGATTTGCTGGGCGTCGGCCAAGTGCGTATCTGGAAGGGCAAGGTACCAGGTGGCGCGGTACCGCTGCTGCTGGTGGAGTGCCCGTCGCTCTTCAGCCGAGCAGGAAATCCTTACCAAGACGAACAGGGCTGCGATTTCGTCGACAACGGGCTGCGATTTGGTTTGCTCGGTCACATCGGAGCAATGGTCGCCGCCGGCGAGGCCGGGCTGCCCTGGCGCCCCGACCTCGTGCACGTCAACGACTGGCACACCGCGCTGCTGCCGTTGATGTTGCGAGTGCGACCCGAGCCACAACCTCCAACTCTGCTTGCGATTCACAATCTGGCGTACAAAGGAGCGTTTCCCGCTGATGTGCTGCAGCGTCTGGCGGTACCGGCTGCCGGCAGGGCATCTGCCGCGATCGATTGCGACAATCAGGTTTCGTTCCTGAAGGCGGGCATTTGTGCGGCCGATCAGATTGTGACGGTGAGCCCAACCTACGCGACTGAGATCCTGACCGCAGAATACGGCTGCGGCCTCGACGAATTGCTGCGCAGCCGGTCCACTGCCATCCACGGCATTCTCAACGGCGCCGACTATGACATTTGGGATCCGGCATGCGACCCGTACCTCACCGTTCGTTACGATCCAAGGGACCTATCCAAGAAGCAGGCATGCAAATCCGCCGTCCAAGAGGAGATGGGGCTGGCGGTTGAGGCGGAGGTGCCTCTGGTCGGTTTCACCAGCCGTCTGGTCTGGCAGAAGATGCCGGAAATCGTGTTGGAGGCCCTGACAGCACTTCTCTCGGAGGGCATCCAGTTCGCCCTGGTTGGCGAGGGTGACCGTGGACACGAAGCGAAGTTCCGCGAACTGGCTGCGGCCTACCCTGGCAGAGTCGGCGTGCGCATCGGTTACCAAGAGACCATCGCCCATCGGCTCCTGGCCGGCGCAGACATGATCCTGAATCCCGCGCGCTACGAACCCTGCGGTCTGACGGCGATTTATGGGATGCGCTACGGCACACCGCCGATTGCCCGCCGCACTGGTGGCATCATCGACACTGTTGTCGATGCGCAGCCGCAAAACGTTGTGGACGGCTCGGCCACAGGTTTCTTGTTCAATGACGTGAACGCGAATGAGATGGTGTCCTGCGTGCGTCGGGCCTTGCAGTTGTACCGTCAGAAGACCGCTTGGCATCGTATTCAAATTGCGGGCATGCGTAGGGACTTCGGCTGGGCGCGATCAGCGCGGCAATACGCCGACCTCTATCGCCAAATGACCGAGGGTTTGAGCCTGCCGATCCGACTGCGCGGCGGAAATGTGAAAAGACGTGTTGTCCAGCGGGCACCGGGCCACTCGCTCCGGGGCAAGCGAACGAACATCAAAGTTGGTCAAGGGAGGAAGAAATGGAAACCGAGCGAACAGAGGTTATTCGTCAGCGTGCCTACGAGATATGGGAGGAACAAGGCAGAGAGCACGGCCACGACGTCGAGCACTGGCTCCAGGCAGAAGCCGAACTAGGCGACGCTCGAGCGCAGCCGATGCTCAAGGCTACACCATCGGGCAAAAAGAGGACGAACTCTGCGTTGCCGCGTGGACCTGCGCGCAAGGCAACCAGGGCTGGTCTCCCAGCCGGAAGGTGATGCGATGGCACGGTTTCGCGTCACGTTCCTGAAAACGGTCTATAACGACACCGGCCACAGCTGCGAGATCTGCCAAAGAATAGTCGATGTCGAAGCGGGCGACGGTGACACAGCGCAGGAAATCGCCGTGCGATGCTTTTGCGATCTGGAAAGCGTCACGAACTGGTTGCATCACGCCGACCGGCTCGAGTTCGCCGAACTCAGTCCGGCGTCGTGAGAATCGCCGCCTCTTGGGCGACAGCTTGTCCTTGACGGGCGCAGGCTGCATTTCGGCGAAGTGCGGTTGGGGGCTTGCTCTTTACGCCGCAGACCACGGCCATTGCGGCGACGCTGCCTTGAAAAGCCGCGTTGATTGCGCGTCCGGAAGCGAATCCAAGGCCTGATATGACAGAGAGTGCTGGCGAACCGCAAGGCCACGCGCCCGGTCACCCGGGTATTGGGCCGACTTGGACAAGCAGTGCCAAGGATATCGTCGGTACCAGTCTGGGCCGTTCACGCATATGGTTCACGCTTGGCTTCGGCATCGTCAACGAAGTCTACTATCCGCGCGTCGACAGTCCGCAGATCCGGGACCTCGGCTTCATCATTGGAGATGGCCGCGGCTTCTGGGTGGAGATCAAACGCCTCCAGAACTACACCGTCAGGCTGTTGGCGCCGGGCACACCGGCCGTCGAAGTTGTGCACTCGCACAAACGCTTCACCCTCACGCTGAGAGTGACGCCCGACCCGAGCCGTGACGTATTGCTAATCGCGCTCCGCCTTGCTGGCGATGAGGAATTGAAGGCCTACGCTCTGCTCGCCCCACGACTGGGCATGGATGGGCGAGACAATACCACCGCGGTAACGCGCTTCGGGTCACGACGGCTGCTGGCTGCGTCTCACGGTTCGTTCGGTCTTGCGCTCGCGGCAACGAGCGAAACACGGGAGGACGCTTTTGGCGGCGCGAGCGCCGGATATGTCGGAACGAGCGATGGCTGGCAGGACTTTCACCTGAACGGCGCACTGACTTGGCAGTATGCCGACGCGGGGCCGGGCAATGTCGCGCTGATCGGCGAGGTCGCTCGCACCGCCACCCTCGGACTTGGCTTCGGAGACAATACCCAGGCCGCGGCCACCCTTGCTGTTTCCAGCCTCATGGAACCCTTCGACGCTATTCTCACCCGCCAGATGGACGACTGGAAGCATTGGCACGCCAAGCGCAACGAGCGTGCACTGCTCAGGCCGGACCCGTCGGCCGACTTGGCTGATCAACTCTTTCTGTCTTCAATGGTGCTGCGCACCCATCGTGACCGAACCTATCCTGGTACGATGGTTGCCAGCCTCAGCGTGCCGTGGGGCAACAGCCGCGACGACCGCGGCGGATACCATCTCGTCTGGCCGCGTGACCTGGTGCAATGCGCCACAGCCCTCCTGGCCCTTGGTGCGGAGCGCGAGGCGCGTGACACTTTGGCTTATCTCATTGCCACCCAGAAGGAAGATGGCAGCTGGAACCAGAACCAGTGGCTTGACGGTACTCCCTACTGGGAGGGCATCCAATTGGATGAAGTCGCCTTCCCCGTGTTGCTCGCCGCCGCACTCGCCGAGCGCGATGCCCTGCACGGCATGAAGACCGACGATATGATCCGCCGCGCGCTGGGTTTCATCGTCCGCAGCGGACCCTCCAGTTCTCAGGATCGTTGGGAGGAGAACGCCGGGATCAGCGTTTATACGCTTTCGGTGTGCATCGCGGCGCTTATCGCGGGAGCACCGTTTCTGGAAAACCCGGCAAGGGCCTTTGCCACCGCGGTGGCGGACTTCTGGAATACAAATATCGAAATGTGGACCAGCGTGAGCGGCAGCGCGTTGGCCAAGCGATATGGTGTCGAGGCACACTATATCCGCATCGCGCCAGCGGACGTTCTGGACCATCCGTCGTCGCTGGGTACACCCCTCGACTTAAAGAACAGCAATCCTGATCGGCAAATACCTGCCGACGAGGAAATCAGTGTCGATTTCCTTCAGCTTGTGCGCCTGGGCCTACGCAGCGCCGATGATGCCTTGATACGATCGAGCCTTATCGTGGCGGACGCGCTGCTCAAATGCGACACGGCGAACGGATCAGCTTGGCGCCGCTATAACGGTGATGGCTATGGGGAGCACGACGACGGCCGTCCGTTCGATGGTGCAGGTCGTGGACGTGCGTGGCCCCTGTTGACGGGGGAACGCGGCCACTACGAGTTGGCTGCCGGTAATGACCCCACGCCCTATCTGACAGCGATGGCGGCTATGACCGGACCGGGTGGCATGATGCCCGAACAAGTGTGGGACGCCGCCCCTATCCCGGAACTGCGGCTGATTCCTGGGAAGCCAACCGGCTCGGCGATGCCGCTCGCATGGACCCACGCCGAGTTCATCAAGCTCATGGTGTCGCGGCACATCGGACACCCCGTCGATCGGCCGTCAGTTGTCTGGACGCGATACGGTGGCCATCGTCCCGCGGTGGCCTGTGCCATATGGTGCCTGCATGCCCCCATCGTCGAGGTCGGCGCTGGCATGCCAATTTCAATCGCGCTTCCCCGTCCCGCTCTCATCCATTGGGGCGTCGACGGTTGGCGCAATCCAGCGGACGAAGAGACCACAGCGACCGGTTTGGGGCTGCACGCCTGCGCCCTCGATGCACAAGCTTTCGCGGGAGCGCACGCGATCGACTTCACCATTCAATGGTGCGACACGAGGGATTGGATAGGCCAGAATTTCCGCATTCATGTGCAGCGCTGACGATCGTATCCGCGCGTCAGCACGCGCTCACAACCCCCCCCCCGGGCGCTTGATTGGGGCTCCCGTCGCGCTGACGCTGCTAGCGCTTGATCAGGTAGCTTTCGCGCTTCTTTCCCTGAGCCTCCAACGCGGCAAGCCAGCGAGGTGTGTTCCCCCGGCCAGTCCAGGTATCACCATCGGGACCGCGGTACTTAGGCGCCACTTTCCTTCGCTTCTTCGATGCGGGCTTGCGCGCCTTCGCCGTCCT
>Ga0307436_1000966_pt1 | contig 13126 bp, 11 predicted proteins | sample SalMarWE160440MG_FD_202513 | JGI IMG/M metagenome (GOLD analysis project Ga0307436, IMG submission 202513) | Salt marsh sediment microbial communities from the Plum Island Ecosystem LTER, Massachusetts, United States - WE1604-40 | ecosystem: Environmental > Aquatic > Marine > Intertidal zone >...
GGATAGGAGAAGACATAGCGGTCGCTGAGACCTGCCTCACCGCCAAACAGCCGGTGCAGCCATACGTTATAGGCATCGATGTTGGTGAGGACGGCGACCTTGCCCGACAGTGCTGCCACGCCGCCCATCCAGAAGTTGGGAAAGTCGCGGCCCCAAAGATAGCCGAAATTGAAGTCGTAGCCCGCGGCGGGCATGAAGATCGCCTCGTAGACGAGCGCGGCCGAAACGAGCCCGGTGGCGAGCAGCAGCAGCGCCGTGGGCCTTAGAGCGTCATCGCGCATGACCGCTGGCGACTTCGGCCACCTCGACGGACGGGCGCTGTCTGACGGCCATGACCAGCGCAACCAGGCACCATGCCAGACCCAACGCTCCCAGCGGCGCACCCAACACGGCCATGACCGGCGACACGGCGGCGACGATCCACAGCACCACATGCAGCGGACGGCTTAGCTCCGCGCTCAAGGGCGAGCGGTAAAGGAAGGCGACCTGGGCCAGGGCCAGCATGGTGAGATCGTAGTTGTTGAAATAGCCGAGGCAAAGCGCCGTCGCGAGCACCACGACGAGCGCGCGCAGCGCCTCGTCATCCGATTTCAGCCACACATAGACGGCTGCCGCTGCCGCCGCCAGCGCGCAGGCGAATTGCAGAGCCTCGACCCAGGCGAACGGCAATCCAAGCCAGGTGAAGATCGCAAAGGGCGTCGGGATGAAGTAGACAAAGACCTTGTCATAGATCTGGTGCAGATCGGCAAGCTGGTGCGGGACGATGTTGCTATAATAGGCGATCCACGGGTGGATGCCGAAGAAAAACACCGACAGGCCGACGAGCACGCTGGCCGAGACACATGCCGCGGCAACGGCGCGCCAGTTTCCGCTGATTAGCATGACGAGCGCGACCAGGAGCCCGAGCTGCGGCTTGACGGTGGCAAGGCCGAGGAGGAGCCCGGCGACCACCGGCCGGCGCTGCATGAGCAGCAATCCCGGCACCAGCAGCGCAGCCAGGAACATGTCCGGATGTCCGTTGAACACGGTGGCGAACAGGCCGGGCGACAGGGCCATGAGCAGGCCGGCGAACCGGTCCCTGCCGGCAACCCACCAGCCCATGGCGGCCGCCAGGGCGATGCTGACGGCGGTGAACGTATAGAGCGCGGCGGCATAGCTCATCAGCCCCAGCGGCGCCAGGAGCGGCAGCACATTGGGCATATAGGAAAAGACATAATGATAGCGGCTGCCGACATCGCCTCCGAGCATCCCGTGCAGCCAGGCGTTGTAGGTATCGATGTCCGTCAGGATGGCGACCTTGCCGTTCACCGCCGCCAGGCCGCCAGCCCAGAAATTGGGAAAGTCACGGCCGTAGAGGTAGCCGAAATTGTAGTCGTAGCCCGGCCGCGGCATGAAGATCATCTTGTAGAGCAGGAACGACGCGACCAGCCCGACAATCAGGAGGAGAACCGCGTTGTCGTTGGTTCTGTCTTCGCGCACCATGTCTGCCGCTGCCTCCACTGCCGCCGGACAAGGTACTGTCCAAGCCGTTGACATTCCGTTTACCTTGGATGACGCTCCATCGTCATGCGGGCATCGGTCTTTCCGTCGACCTGTCGCGTCTTTTCCGGCGCGGGCGGGGCGTGGCGTACTAGGCTGTGTCGAGGATCAGCGTCGTAGCGGTTGCCGGCACTGCATTGCCGCGGAGGAACGCCAGGCGATCTTCCATCGCTCATGGCTCTATCTGCGCGCGGCGAGCGAACTGGCCGGGCCGGGTTCCTGCGTGACGGGCGAGCTTGCGGGGCAATATGTCTATGCCATGCGCGGCGAGGACGGACGTTTGCGGGCGTTCTTCAACGTGTCAGCACCGCAGGCATATCCTGCTTCAAGGCAGGGGGCGGACAGGCAGGCTCGTCACCTGCCCCTACCACGCTTGGGCCCACGACCGCACCGGCGCCACCAGCACCGCGCCCAAGCGCTGCCTGCCCGCCAGCCACCAGCCCATGACGGCGGCGAGAGCCATGCTCAACGCCGAATAGAGGTAGAGCGCCGTGGCGTAACTCAGAACCCCGAGCGGTGCGAGCAGCGGCAGCACGCTCGGCGGATAGGAGAAGACATAGCGGTCGCTGAGACCTGCCTCACCGCCAAACAGCCGGTGCAGCCACACGTTATAGGCATCGATGTCGGTGAGTACGGCGACCTTGCCCGACAGCGCTGCCACGCCGCCCAACCAGAAGTTGGAAAAGTCGCAGCCCCAGAGATGGCTGAAATTGAAGTGGGTAGCCGGGGGCGGGCATGAAGATTGCCTTGTAGACAACATGGGCGGCTACGAGCCCGCGGGCGAGCAGCATGAGCGCGGTTGCGTGGATGCGCTCGTTACGGGCCTCGCAGTCCGGCTCAGCCGCCGAATCAGATATCGCCATAGCGATGAACGGTTTTTTCCACCGGGCCAAATGCGCCCTGGCGCACCAGCATCGACATGGCGACAAGTCCCGCTGCCAGCGGCAAGGCGCCGATCTGCGGCCCGATGATCGCGATCGACGGCGACAGTGCCGCCACCGTCCACAAGCCCAGATGCAGCGGGCGCGACAGGCGCAACGCAGCCGCGGAGCGATAGAAGAAGGCGACCTGCGCCAGGGCCAGCATGGCAAAGTCGTAATTGTTGAAATAGGGCAGGATGAGCGAGGTGCCGATGAACACCGCCAGCACCCGCGCCTCGAGGTCGTGGCAGGCGAGCCAGATATAAACCGTCGCACACGCCGCGAGGATGCTGCACACCCATTGCAGCGCCTGCGCTCCGGCGAAGGAAAGGCCCATCGAGGTGAAGAGCGCAAACGGCGTCGGGAGGAAATAGAGGAATTTTGCGTCGTAGATCTGGCGTAGCACCTCCAGCTGGACCGGCGTGATCTTTGCGAAATAGGCCATCCAGGGAGTGAGGCCGAAAAGCACGATCGACAACACGATGAGGGCACATGCGGAGGCAAGCGCCGCCAGGATCACCCGCCAGTCGAGGCGTATGAGGAGAATGAGCGCGATCAGGAGGCCAAGCTGCGGCTTGATGGTGGCAAGCCCCAAAAGCACGCCTGCCAGCAGCGGGCGCCGGTCGAGCAAAAGCATTCCGGCGACCAGCAGCCCGGCCAGGAACACGCCCGGATGGCCGTTGAAGATGGTCGCCAGCACGCCGGGCGAAAGCGCCATGAGCAGGCCGGCAAAACGCTCTTTGCCTGACACCCACCAGCCGAGGACGGCCGCCAGCGCCAGGCTGACGGCGGTGTAGAGATAGAGCGCCGCCGCATAAGGCACGAGCCCGAACGGCACGAGCAGCGGCAGGATATTGGGCGGATAGGAGAAGATATAGTGCGAATGGGTCCCGACACTGCCGCCGAACATGCCGTGCAGCCAGGCATTGTAGGCATCGACATTGGTGAGGACGGCCACCTTGCCCTCGAGCGCCGCCACGCCGCCGGCCCAGTAATTGGCAAAGTCACGGCCGTAGAGATAGCCGAAATTGTGGTTATACCCGGTGCCGGGCATGAAGATGAACTCGTATAGCAGGATCGCCGACAGGATGCCGCTCAAGAGGAGGAGATTGGCGGTGGGCTGGAGATTGCGTTCGCTCATCGACTGTCGGGTCCCCTCCGATTGTCGGCATTTGTGGCGCCATCCTACAGCCCGATGTCTTGAGGGATGGTGAAGCGCTGCCGCTTTCCCGGCGCCCCCGGCCTGTTCACCTCCACTTTCTGCCGACAGCGCCGGAGATGACCCACCGGGTGCTCAGCTACCACGCCCCTTACCTGCCCTTGTCGGACACCGAAGAGGCGGTCTTCAAATATTTCCGCGAGATCCTGGGGCCGGAGAACGTGGCGCTGGTGGAGAACGTGCAGAAGGGTTTGCTTTGTCTCGGCTACCACCAGGGCCGTTTCATCATCGACCGGCGCCGCGACTACACCAACGAGCACGCCGTGCACCATTTCCACACGCTGGCAATGGATGCGCTCAAGCTCGGCTGACGCATTCGCGCCCGCGGGCGCCGCAAGCGGCAGTTGACGGGTGGCTGGCCGCCGTGCCACCTTGACGGTCTGAGCGGTGCCCCGAAGCCGGACGGCAAGGGGCTTAGCAAGGGAACACGGTGCGGACGACCCAATCGGGGCCAATTCCGTGACTGCCCCCGCAACTGTGAGCGGCGAGCCGCAGGCGCCATCAACGTCACTGGGCAACCGGGAAGACAGCGCCGACGGCCAAGACCCGCAAGTCAGGAGACCTGCCGCTCGAAGGGAGCCGCTAGAGCGGTTCCATGGGTCCATTGAGCTTGCACGGAGGGTGTTTTCCGCTCATGTCCACCGCACGTCTGGCTATCGCCACTGTCTCTTCGTCCGAACGCTTCACCGCCGGTCTCATCGCCCTGATGCTGGGCATCGGGCTGATCGTCGGTGTCGGTTTTGCCGGGGCGAGCGTCATCCACAACGCCGCCCACGACACCCGCCACGCCATCGGCTTTCCCTGCCACTGACGGCAAGGTTGTGGCCTGACGGCCGGCTTGGCCTCTCTTGAAAGGGGCCGGGCTTTGTCGGCATGAAACGGGGAGATTTCTGACGATGATTGCAAAAATCATCATTGCCGCGGCTTTGGCGGGGCTCATCGCCGGGCTGGTGGTGGCGGGCATCCAGCACGTGCGGGTGACACCGCTTATCCACGCGGCGGAGAAATACGAAAAGGCCGACGCGTCGCACCAGCACGGAGCGGCGGCCTGGGAACCGGCCAACGGGCTTGAGCGCACCCTCTACACCGTGGCTGCCGACCTCGTCGCCGGTGTCGGCTTCGCCCTGCTGCTGGCGGCGGTGTCGCTGCTGTCGGGTCTGCCGCTCACCGTGTCGAACGGGGCGATCTGGGGGCTGGCGGGATTTGCCGCCTTCACGCTGGCGCCCTCGGCCGGGCTGCCGCCGGAACTTCCCGGCATGCCGGTCGCCGATCTGGCGGCGCGGCAGGCCTGGTGGTGGCTGACTGTTGCCTTAACCGGCCTCGGCATCCTGACGGCGGTGCGCATCAGGAGGCCGTGGGGCTGGGCCGCGGGGCCGGTGCTCGCTATCGTGCCGCACGTCATCGGGGCGCCGCAGCCGGCAAGCCACGAGACGCTTGTGCCCGCCACCCTCGCCAACAGCTTTGCCGCCAACGCCATCGCCGCACAGGCCGTGTTCTGGGTGGTGCTGGGGGTGGCGCTCGGCTACCTCATGGCGCGGCTCGCCCACACGTCGCAGGAGGCCTGAGCGCAAAGATGCAGAAGATCCCCGCCACCATCGTCACAGGCTTCCTCGGGGCCGGTAAGACCACCCTCATCCGCCATCTGCTTCAACACGCCAACGGCCGCCGCATTGCCCTCATCATCAACGAGTTCGGCGATGTTGGCGTCGACGGCGAGATTCTGAAAGGCTGCGGCGCCGAGGCCTGCCACGCCGACGACATCGTCGAGCTCTCCAACGGCTGCATCTGCTGCACGGTGGCGGATGATTTCATCCCCACCATGTCAAAGCTGATCGAGCGCGACGAGGCACCCGACCATATCGTCATCGAGACCTCCGGGCTGGCGCTGCCGCAGCCGCTGGTCAAGGCCTTTGGCTGGCCCGACATCCGCGCCCGCGTCACCGTCGACGGGGTGGTGGCGGTTGTCGATACCCCTGCCCTTGCCGAGGGCCGCTTTGCCCATGACGAGGCTGCGGTGGCCGCCCAGCGCGCTGCCGATCCGGGCATCGACCACGACAGCCCGCTGGAGGAGCTTTTCGAGGACCAGCTTCATTGCGCCGACCTCATCCTGCTCAACAAGACCGATCTGGTGGGTGCCGACGAAGCGGACCGGCTGGTTGAAGGGCTTAATGGCGACATCCGCCCGGGCGCCCACGTGGTGAAGACGCGCAACGGCGTCATCGACCCGGCGGTGCTTCTGGGGCTCGGCGCTGCGGCCGAGGACGATACCGCAACGCGCAAGTCGCATCACGAGCTGGAAGGGATCGGCGAGCACGACCATGACGATTTCGAGACTTTTGCGGTTGAGCTCGGCGAGGAGGCCTCGCGCGAGGCGCTCATCTCCCGCATCGAGCGGGTGATCCGCGAGCATGACGTGCTGCGGTTGAAAGGCTTTGTTGCGCTCACCAGCCAGCCGGCGCGGCTTCTGGTGCAGGCGGTGGGCCCGCGGATCAATGCCTGGTTCGACCGGCCGTGGCGGGCGGATGAGACGCGGCGCACCGGGCTGGTGGTGATCGGCATGAAGGGCCTCGACAAGCCGGCCATCGAGGCGGCGCTCAGGGGCTAGATGCACCTTCTCGCCACAACGTCCGGGGTGATCGACGGGGGAGCCGAGGCGGTCGACCTGGGCCAGAGCCCGGGCGATGTGATCGTCGTCTCGGCGGCCGATTCGGAGCTGGCGGCGCTGGCACGCGCCTATGACGAGCTGAAGGAGGCGAAATTTTCGCTGCGCCTCGCCAACCTCATGGCGCTGGGACACAACCTCTCGGTCGATACCTGGATCGCGCGCACCGCCCGGCATGCGCGGCTGATCGTGGTGCGGCTGATCGGCGGACGCGGCTATTGGCCCTACGGGGTCGATGAACTGCTGGCGCTGGTGGGCCATGGCGGGCCGCAGGTGGTGCTCTTGCCGGGCGGCAGCGACCCCGATCCGGAACTCACCCGGCTCTCGAGCCTCTCCGCTGCCAGTGCCGAGCGGCTGCGCCAGTATCTGGCGGCGGGCGGCGAGGCGAACGCGGCCGGTTTCCTGCGCCTTTGCGCCCATCTGCAGGGCGAAGGGGATGAACCCCCTCCCCCGGCCCCGCTGCCGCCGGCCGGGCTCTACTGGCCGGGAGAGGCGGCGAACACGCTGCCCGTAGTCCGCGCCCGCTGGCAGCCGGGGCGGCCGCTGGCGCTCATAACCTTCTACCGCGCCCTGGTCGAGGGCGGCTTTACGGCGCCGGTCGATGCGCTGGTCGCCGGTCTGGAAAAACGCGCTCTCAATGCCTTGCCCGTGTGGGTTTCCAGCCTCACGGACGAGGCATCGAGGCGGCTCCTGGCCGATCTCTTCTCACAGGTCACGCCGGCGCTCGTCCTCAACGCCACCGGATTTGCCGTTGCGGCAGGAGATGTCGCCAATCCGTTCTCCGGCCTTGCTGCGCCGGTGCTGCAGGTGGTGTTTTCCGGCTCGTCCGAAGAGCAGTGGCGGGCAAACGCGCAAGGGCTGAACGCGCGCGATCTCGCCATGAACGTGGTGCTGCCGGAACTGGACGGGCGCATCCTCACCCGTGCCGTTTCGTTCAAGGCCGACCGCGAGCGCCATGCGGCGACCGAGTGCCCCATTGTCACCTACCGGCCATTGGCGGACCGCGTGGATTTCGTCGCCGATCTCGCCGCCAATTGGGTGCGGCTCGGCGAAACGGCAGCAAGTGAGCGGCGTGTCGCCATCATCCTGGCCAACTACCCCAACCGCGACGGGCGCATAGGCAACGGCGTCGGCTACGACACGCCCGCCAGCACCATCGCCATCCTCAGGGCGCTGGCGACGAAGGGGTATGAGACGGGAAAATTCCCTGCAAACGGCAACGACCTTATCCGCTTGCTTCAGGAAGGGCCTACCAATCGCAGCGGCGCCAGGGAGGCGGCTGGCGACGCCATTTTGACTCTTAGTCAGTATCTCAAGGCATTCGCACAACTGCCTGAAGGAACGCGGGGAAAAGTGATGGGGCGGTGGGGCGAGTCGGAGCGCGATCCCTTCTTCGCCGACGGTGCTTTCCACTTGCCTGTCCGGCTTTTCGGCCATGTCGCCGTCGCCATCCAGCCGGCGCGCGGCTACAACATCGATGCCAAGGAGACCTATCACGACCCGGCGCTGCCGCCGCCACATGGGTATCTGGCCTTCTATATCTGGCTGCGCGAGGTGTTTGGCGCCCACGCCGTCATCCACAACGGCAAGCACGGCAATCTCGAATGGCTGCCGGGCAAGGCGACGGGGCTTTCGGCTGCCTGCTTCCCCGAAGCCGCGCTCGGCCCCCTGCCCCAAATCTATCCCTTCATCGTCAACGACCCCGGTGAGGGCACGCAAGCCAAACGGCGCACCAGCGCGGTGATCATCGATCACCTGACGCCGCCCCTCACCCGCGCGGAGACTTATGGGCAACTGGCGCAGCTGGAAGCGCTGATCGATGAATATTACCTCGCCTCGGGCCTCGACCGGCGGCGCCTCCAGGCGCTCAGGGCGCAAATTTTTGCTCTCACCCGCTCTTCAGGGCTCGATGAAGACGCCGGTATTGCGGATGAGAGCAACGAGACTGCCGCCTTGCAGAAGCTCGATACCTGGCTGTGCGAGGTGAAGGAGGCACAGATCCGCGACGGGCTGCATGTGCTCGGGCACAGCCCCGAAGGGCGGCTGGAGACGGATTTGCTGGTGGCGCTTGCCCGCATCGAGCGCGGGCGCGGCGAAGGCGGCGATCAATCCCTCATCCGGGCGCTGGCTGGCGATCTGGGGCTTTCCGGCTATGATCCCTTCCTTGCCGAGCCGGGCGCGCCCTATGAGGGTCCGCGCCCGACAACGTTGGACAAGGTCGCCTCGCAGCCGTGGCGCTCGAACGGCGATACGCGCGAGCGGCTGGAAATCCTGGCGCAGAAGCTGGTCGCAGGCGATGCCACGACCGATGCGCAGTGGACAGCGACGAGGCCCGTGTTGCGCGAGATAGAAGCGCGCATCCGACCAGTGGTCAGGGCCTGCGGAAGAAACGAGATCAGCGGGTTGCTCAATGGGCTCGGCGGATGCTTTGTCGCGCCAGGTCCTGCGGGGGCGCCGACGCGCGGGCGGCTCGATGTTCTGCCGACGGGGCGCAATTTCTATTCCCTCGACAATCGCGCGGTGCCAACCCCCACCGCCTGGGCCATCGGCGAGCGCTCGGCGCAGAATCTCTTGGAACGACACTTTCAGGACCATGGCAGCTATCCGGCCGCGCTGGGGCTTTCAGTGTGGGGCACCTCCAACATGAGGACCGGGGGGGACGATATCGCCCAGGCGCTGGCCTTCATCGGCGCGAAACCGGTATGGGAGCCGCAGAGCTGGCGCGTCACCGGTTTCGAGGTGATCCCCCTGGCAAAGCTCGCCCGCCCCCGCGTCGATGTCACCATGCGCATCTCCGGCTTCTTCCGCGATGCCTTTCCGGCCCAGATCGAGCTTTTCGACCGGGCCGTGCGGCAGATGGGCGGGCTCGATGAGGCGGATCAGGACAACCCCATCGCGGCGCGGATGCGGGCCGAACGCGAAGAGCTTGCTTCAGCCGGCGTGCCGGCAGCCGAGGCGATACGGCTTTCAGGCTTTCGTATCTTCGGCTCGAAGCCGGGCGCCTACGGAGCGGGCCTTCAGGCGCTCATCGATGAAAAGATCTGGGCCGAGCGCGGCGACCTCGCGCGCGCCTATATCGCCTGGGGGGCGCATGCCTATGGCGTGGCGGCGGCGGGCGAAAGCGTGCCGGACACGTTTTCCAGACGGCTGGCGCGCCTTCAGGCGGTGGTCCATAACCAGGACAACCGCGAGCACGACCTACTCGATTCCGACGACTATTACCAGTTCGAAGGCGGCATGACCGCGGCGGTCGAGGTGGCATCGGGCGTTCGCCCCGTCGTCTATCATAACGATCACTCCCTGCCCGAACGCCCGGTCACGCGCACGCTGGAGGAGGAGATCGGGCGCGTCATACGCTCGCGGGTGGTGAACCCGAAATGGATCGCAGGCGTCATGCGCCACGGCTACAAGGGCGCCTTCGAGATCGCCGCCACGCTCGATTACATGTTCGCCTTCGCGGCCACCACAGGGGCGGTCAGGTCGCATCATTTCGACCTCGCTTACGAGGCTTTCATCGCTGCGCCCGAGGTGCGTGACTTCATCGCCGCCAACAATCCTTCCGCCCTTGTCGAGATCGCGCAGCGCTTCGATGAGGCACTGGCGCGCGGGCTTTGGACTCCCAAATCCAATTCCGCCTACACTGAACTGCAACGCCTTTCAGGAGAAGCCCCATGATCGCCAAGGCCGACATGAGCGAAGACCAGATCAACGCCCGCCACGCTGAAAAAATGGCCAAGAAGAAGGCGGCGCGCGAAAAAATCCTTGCCACCAAGACCATCGAAAAGGGCCTTCTCATCGTCCATACCGGCAAGGGCAAGGGCAAGTCGACGGCCGCCTTCGGCATGGTCTTTCGCGCCATCGGACACGGGATGAAGGTCGCGGTGATCCAGTTCGTGAAGGGCGCCTGGGGCACCGGTGAGCGCACGATCCTCGAAAACTATCCGGACCTCGTCACCATCAAGGCGCTGGGCGAAGGTTTTACCTGGGAGACGCAGGACCGCGCCCGCGACATCGAGATGGCGCGGCTCGCCTGGGAGGAGGCCAAGCGCTATATCGCCGATCCGGTCTATTCGATGGTTCTCCTGGACGAGCTCAACATCGTACTGCGCTATGACTATCTGCCGCTGGAGGAGGTGCTCGACGTACTCAAGCGCAAGCCGGCCTCGAAGCACGTCATCGTCACCGGGCGGAACGCGCGCGAGGAACTCATCGAGATCGCCGACCTCGTCACCGAGATGGAGCAGATCAAGCACCCGTTCCGCTCAGGGGTGAAGGCGCAGGCGGGGATCGAGTTCTGACTGTCGGCCGCAAGCGTAGCCCGGATGGAGCGCAGCGCAATCCGGGATCTGCCCACAGCGGAACCAAGACCCGGATTGCGCTGCGCTTCATCCGGGCCTACGGACTGTTACTTCGGTGACGGCTTGGGCGGGATGGTGCGCAGGTAGGCGACGATCGCGTCCAGGTCCTTCGGCTTGATGTTCTTGTAGTAGTCGAAGGCCATCGGCCCTGTCAGCTTCGAGCCGTCGGGCCTGATACCCTTGGTGATGGCGTTCTTGATGTCGGCATCACTCCAGTCCTTCAGGCCGTCCGCGCTGGGGGTAAGGTTGGCCGAGACCACGATGCCCCAGGGGCCTGCGAACGGCTGGCCGCCGGCGCCCATCTGGTGCTCCATGTCGGGCCCGTGCGGGCCAAGCGGAGAATGGCAGGCCATGCAATGGGAGATCGTCACCAGGTATTTGCCGTATTTCACCTTGTCGCTGCGCGGCACGTCAGGCACGTGCGTGACCTTGGGGCCATAGGAGGGCGGCAGCGGGAAGTGGTAGACCGACTTGGGCTCGGTGTTGCTGATCGGCTTGACCGTGTGCAGATAGGCGACGATGGCATTGACGTCGGTGTCCGACATATGACGATAGAGATCGACCGGCATGGGCGGGCCGATGAGGGTACCGTTGGGGCGGAAGCCGTTGCGGATGGCATTGATGGTCTGGGCGTCGGTCCAGCTTCCGATGCCGGTCTTCTTGTCCTGGGTGATGTTCTGGGCATAGGCGACCATCATCTTGTCCTTGACCACCAACCGGCCGGACAGCTCCTTGTCCCACAACGTCTTGCCCCTGGGCCCGCGCGGGGTGTGGCAATTGCCGCAGGCGACCATGGAATGCATGAGATAGGTGCCCCGCTGAAGCGGGGTTTCCGCATGGGCTGCCGCGGCAACGGCGCCCACGGCAAACAACGAGGACACCAGTCCCGAAAGAGCTTTGCGCATCATGATCGGTCTCCGCAGCCGCAAACAAGCGGCGTGACTATAGGATGCCCTTTTTGTCAAAAGAAAGAGGAATTCGCCGGGTCTTCCGGCCTCTGGTGGGTTAAGCCGCGCGCGCCAGCGAGGTCTTCAGCTTCTTCGCCAGCGCCCGGGTGTGTTCGTCGGTGAGGCGCGCCACCATGTCGAGCAGGCGCATCTTTTCGGCACTGTCGATGACGTCGTAGCGCGTCATCAGCGCTTCGACCACGCCGCGCGAAAAGTTCTCCGGCGCAAGCGACCTGTTGCGGCCGGCAAGGTCGGCATGGAGGTCGGCGGCGGCCCGCATCAGCCAGAACGAGGAGGCCGGCAGGCCGCTGGAGGAGATCACCGATTTGAGGCCCATGATGCCGTGGCTGGCGATTTTCTGGCGCACCTTTGGCAGCGATGACGAGGTGAGATAGGCAAGCGCCCGCTCGACGATGGCCATGCGCCCACGCAATGCCGCACGCAGGATGATCGAGGTGGTGAGCATCTGCTTGGCGCACAGGAACGGGATCAGGCGGTCGAGTTCGGACAGGTGAGCCGATTCGAGAATTTTCAGCAGTGTCGTCTCCTCGGCGTCGACCACGATGGCCTCGGCGTCGTTGGCGGGAATCCAGCCGCGCTCGGCCATGAGCGTGTGGATGCGGTTGGCGGCACGCTTGGCCTGCAGGATGCGCACCTCCAGAGGCAGGTCCGCCCGCTCGAGCAGGCGCTCGACGATCTCCGCGTTGTCACGGAAGCGCACATAGAGGCGGCGGCAGTCGTCGGGCTTGAGCTCGGCGGCAGCATTGTCGAGCAGGAGGGCGCAAACCGTTTCGTTGCCGTGGCCGGCGATGTGGCTGATGACCTCGGCCGAAAGATCGCCGCGCTGGGCGAGCACCATCTGGCGGGCGGCATCGCCCACCTGGGCAACGGCCAGCATGCGCCAGTGCCCGAGCGCCCTGGTCTCGGCCAGGAACGGCAAGGCGATGTCGTCGCTGTCGGCGATGATGGCGAAGACGAGGTCGGCGTTGAGGCTGTCGCATTGGACCAGCCGCTCGGCCAGGCGTAGGCGGATACCTGTAACCGGGTCGACGGCGAGTTTGAGCAGCGCCGGCACGATCAGTTCCTTTTCCGCCTCGGGGGCGGCGGGATCGAGCATCAGCGTTGCGAGCTGATCGGCCAGCTCGGCGCGCATCCCGGTATTGCCGCTGTCTATCACCGTATCGAAGACTGTTGTATCGAGACTGGCGTCCTTCTTCCGGCTCACGTGGCTCACCTCATAAGACTGCACAGCGCGATCATCGGCCGGGACCGGAATCGGGGCGACGACTCGCGCCTTTAGAGTTGATTCAAATCTGGCGGCCAAGCGTTAACAATTGGTTCACCATGGGCCGCTTGCAGAGCGCTTGTGTGCGTGCACCTAGTGCACTGACGCAATCACAGGATTCACAAGACGGCTTGATCGTGCGATTCTGTGGTCGCTATGGCGCAGACCGTCTGTGTGATTGTTGGAACCGAGGATC
>Ga0307436_1000971_pt1 | contig 13089 bp, 12 predicted proteins | sample SalMarWE160440MG_FD_202513 | JGI IMG/M metagenome (GOLD analysis project Ga0307436, IMG submission 202513) | Salt marsh sediment microbial communities from the Plum Island Ecosystem LTER, Massachusetts, United States - WE1604-40 | ecosystem: Environmental > Aquatic > Marine > Intertidal zone >...
CGCAGACTAGGCTGCCGCTGTTGGCGAAGTTGAGAGTGATCGCGTTGGTGTCCCAGGGGGCCCCGATGACCTGCGGCACATCGGTCAACGCGTCGCCCGTCAAGGCAGTCGGCGTGCCGAACACCCCCTGCGAATAGGAGAGAGAGCTCTGTCCGTAGTTGAGCAGGTTTGTAAACGTCGTGCTCTGGGTGCCGCCGCCGGCGCGAATCGCAAATGAATCGACGAAGTAGCCGGGGAAGAACTCCTCGACGTCGTTGTTGACGCTGGTGGTCGGGCTCATGTCGAACGAGATCGTTCCGGCGTCACTCAGATCGACAAACAGCTCGCCAGTTGCATAGGTGCCGAGGTCGGAGTCGCCATTGCTGTCGGCGGTAGCGTCGTCGAACGAGTAGTGACCGGTCACGGCGGTACCGGTCGCAAGCGGACCGTCGCCGAAGCCCGAGGTGGAGATGACGCCCTGGAAGTAGAACGTCTGTGTGCTGGCGAGGAGCGGAGTCGCCATCAGGAGGAGAGCGGCGACGATCGCAAGCTGACCTGGAAAGATGATGTTTCGATGCTGTCTCATGACGAGTCTCCCCTCTGCTGAGAATCACTCTCAGACCGGTGCGGACGGATCGGCGTCGGCGGGCAAGACCACTACGTTCGGTCGCCGGGATCCGGACCTCGATTCAACTGGTCCAATCAGTCCAATTGCCTGCCCTGCAGGTACTTAGGAAGCAATGATCAAGCCACCCAACGGTCGGTCGTCACGTCTCCGTAACCCAACGGCAGGAGCTGGTTCTGCCTATGGGCCGTGAACCACCGGGACACCGTGCCTGCGCATGTTCGACGGACCGGTGCGCTACGCCGTCGTGGAAGCACTCCCACGCTCACCCGGCACCAGATCGAGGCGTGGCCGACGCGAAGAACGCCGGTCCGTTCACCGGCGAAAGGACGGCTGCTTGGATTCGAATCGAACGATTGAACTCGATTGGACCGCGAACCGATCCAAACGCACGCCGTCTGCGAGCGGGGGAGGTCGGATGGTCGGCTCAGAAGCGCGGCTGAACCGGGACGCGTCCGAAGGCCGTTAAAACGCAGACTCAGACGGGTGTATGACGACGCGTCCCTTCTTGACGACGGAGCGAACGGGATTCACTCCATAGTGATAGCCCAGGTGCAACAGGTTCGGGGCGTCGAGGACGAGCAGATCGGCTTGCTTCCCGGCTTCGATCGATCCTATGGCCTCGCCGAGGCCCAGGCTGCAAGCCGCATTCAGGGTGACCGCGGTCAGCGCCTCCTCCACGGACATTCCGGTTTCGAAGATGGCGAGGGTCAGAATCGTCGGCACCGACTCAGTGTTCGAAGAGCCGGGATTGCAATCGGTGGCGAGCGCTACGGCGACGCCGGCGTCGATCAGCCGCCGGGCCGGCGCGTAATGGTGCTGCAGCAGGTAAAAGCTGGTGCCGGGCAATAGCGTAGCGACCACATCGCTCGCCGCCAGGGCCTCGATGCCCCGATCCGAGATTGCAATCAGATGGTCCGCGGACTTCGCATTCAGCGCCGCCGCGAGCTCGGCGCCGCCTGAGTCCTGGAACTCGTCGGCATGAAGGCGAGGAGCGAGTCCGTGTTCCCGGCCGGCTTCGAGAACGCGGCGCGATTCTTCCACCGAAAACACGCCGCGCTCACAGAAGACGTCACAAAAGACGGCGAGGCCCTCGTCCGCGGCGGCCGGGATGATCTCCTCGCAGATGGAGTCGATGTAGCGCGAGCGCCGGTCGCGCAGCTCGGATGGAACCTCGTGCGCGGCGAGCAGGGTGGGAACCAGATCCAACGCATGGGCCTGATGCGCCTCGCGGATCGCTCGCAGTTGCTTGATCTCATCGTGCAACGTGAGGCCGTAGCCGCTCTTCGCTTCGGCCGTGGTCGTGCCATTGCGCAACATCCTGTCCATGCGCTCGAGCATCAGCCGAGCGAGGTCTTCTTCCGACGCCTGCCGAGTCGCGCGGACGGTGGCGAGTATGCCGCCGCCCTCGGCCGCGATGGCCTGATAGCTCAGACCGCGCAGTCGTTGCGCGAACTCTTCCTCGCGGCTGCCCGCCCAAGGCAGGTGGGTGTGCGAGTCGACAAACCCCGGGACCAACACGCCGTCGCGGGCATCCAGGCGCGTGACATGCTCCATCTCCCCGAAACGCAGACGACGCTCCTCGGCGGGGCCGACGAAGAGAATGTCACCGTCGCCGCAGACCACCTCGACATCTCGCTGTCGCTCGATCTGTCCCTGGGCGCTGCCGCGGCGCGGCGAGGTGCCGAGCGCCGTCGCGAGCTCTCCTACGTTGTGGATCAGTAGATCGTTCATCGAGATGTCTCGACGCCGAGAAACTCCGCCGCGAGCGTCTCCAGCTGGAGATCGATCCAGTCCTCGATCTCCTCCCAGGTGATGGGTTTCGAGAGGGGCGGCATAGGCTCATCCGGCAGCAGCGGACGGTCCGCCAGTCCTTTGAGCGCTTGCACCGGAAAGTCTCTCACGTGTCCGTACTTGTCCGCCGAGCGTCGCAAGAGCTCGGCCAAGGGCAGGCGCTGACAGAGCAGGTAGAGATCGACGAAATCGCGGCGACGGGCGCGGCCGATGAGCGCTCCCAACTTCATAAGCCCCAGGTCGGTGGCCGACGCGACCGCCATGCCGTCCAGATTCTCTTGCGGATCGGCCAGTGGGTACGGGTAATGAAAGAACTTCAAGGCAACGTCTTCGGCCGAGCGTACGAACATGTAGCCGTCCCGTGCCGTCTCTACGCGCATCTCCGGATCCATGTCGAGCAGGTCGGCGAGGAGTTCCTTGCGTTCGCTGCCGGTGAGTCGGTTGACGGCCCCCATGAGGTCCAGATTACCCGCCGCGCGATGTCCCAGGTACCCGGCCAGCGCGGCCGAGCCGGCAAGATAGAAGTCCGGCGCCCAGGAGCGAGCAGCGAGCCGACCGAGCAGGGCGCGCGCCGAAGCCGGCAGCGAATCGGGATGTTCAGGCTTCACGCCGGCCAGAGCTCCTCGCTGAGCGGGCTCTCGGGTGCCGGTTCGACTTTCAGCAGCGTGCACCAAAGGGCCCGGCTACGGCGTGTCAGGCGGCGTCCCGCGTAACGTCGAAGCCATTCTGCGATGGCCGGCAGTGGCACGGCCTGAAACAACCAGCGCAGATCGTTCGAGTCGCCGTCCTCGAGCAGGCGCTCGATGAGCCAACCCTGGTGTCTTTCGGAATCCAACTCGGCACCGGGCGCGAAGAGCCTCAGGCTTTGCCGTGGCGGCGTCACTCTCCGACTTCGCGTTGCGACCTGGGAAGGGTATGGATCCGGGCCGTGGACCGTTCCTCTTCGATGTCCGCTTCGAGCAGGCGCGAGAAGAGCTCCAATGAGTTCTTGAACTTCAATTGCAGCTCCTGACGGCGTGTCCGCAGTTCGTTGATGCGGGCCTCGATCTGCGTCGCCTGTTCCAGGGCCTGCGAGATGATCTTCTCGGCCGTGACCTCCGCCTCTCGCACCGCGAGCTCGGCCTCCCGCTTGGCGTTGGCGGTGATCGAGTCCGACACTTGCTGAGCCTGCACGACGATGCGCTGCAGTTCCTGCTCACGCTCCGCCGATTGCTCTAGTCGCTCGTGCAGCTCGGCAGCCCGGGCCTCGAGGTTGTGAATGCGCTGGTTCTGCGCCGTCATGTCCTCTGCGACCTGATGCAAGAACTCCTTGACCTCATTGGGATCGTAGCCGCGCAACGCGCTGCGGAAGGTCATCTTCTGGATCTCTAGGGGTGAGAGCGGCATGCTGGGCCTCCGATCGACGTTCTGACCGTGCGGTCACCTAATCTATCGAAGATGACCTATAAAAGAGTATATGAGGGTTTGGCGGACCAGTTGGATCAGCAGGATGGCGATGATGGGCGAGATGTCCAGACCGCCGAGCTTGCGGGGAGGAACCAGCCTGCGCAGGGGCCGCAGCACCGGCTCGGTGACGCGAATGAGAATCTGGACGATGGGATTGTAGGGGTCGGGATTGACCCAGGAAATCAGGGCCCGAATGATGATCACCCACATGTAGATGTTCAGCAGCGTGAGCAGCAGCTGAAGCAGTGAGTAGCCAAAGCCCATTGCGAAATTCATGCTTCGAGTCCTACCCGAGCCCGCAAGACGAAAGGATCAGCAGGGCAGATTAGCATGCCAGTCTCAACCTCTGGCGCCGAACAATGCCGTGCCGACGCGTACGTGGGTCGCCCCCTCCTCCACCGCGACCTCGAAGTCATCACTCATTCCCATCGACAGCAGTCCCGGACGCGCTGACCACTCGGGGCGCGCGAAGAGCTCATCTCGCAGTTCCCGCAACCGCCGGAACCAGGCGCGCGCCGCCGCGGCATCCTCCTCCTGCGGAGGTATGGCCATCAAACCGACGATGCGCAGATGCTCCAGGTCGGCGAGGGGCCGGACGCTGGCGGCGAGTCCGTTCGGCGAGAACCCGTGCTTGCTCGCCTCGCCGCCCAGATTGATCTCCAGGAAACCCGGCGCCTCCATCCCGCGCTCGGCCACCGCGGTATCGAGCTTGCGCGCGATTTTGCCCCGATCGATGGCGTGAAAGACGTGAAAGTGCTCTGCCGCAAGCCGGACCTTGTTGGACTGAAGCGGTCCGATGAGGTGCCAGGTGACGCCGTCGTCGAGATTCTCGCGGTGCTCCAGTCCTTCCTGCACCCGGTTCTCGCCGAGGTCGCGCAGCCCCGCCTGCAGGGCCTCGCGCAGACGCTCGATCGGCTGCCGCTTGGCGGCCCCAATCAAGGTGACCGAATCAGGGTTTCGCTGCGACCGCTGGCACGCGGCGTCGATGCGTGACCGGATCGCCCGCAGATGCCCGGCTACCGTACTCATCCCGCGGCGACGCTCATTCCGCGATCGGCCCGGGCTCGAACCACACCGGCAGAGGCGCGCGTTCATCGATGGCACGATTGGCCAAACGGTCGGCCGCCTGATTCTCCTCCCGTGGCACGTGCTCGAGGCGCACGTCGCCGAGCTCGCGCTTCAAGCGGATCACCTCCAGGAACAGCGGCACCAGATGGCGCGCCTTGACGCGGTAGGCGCCGTTGAGCTGACGCACCAGCAACTCGCTGTCGCTGTACAGGATGAGGTCGCGCACGCCCTTCTCTCTGGCGAATTCGAGCGCCGCGAGCAGGGCGTTGTACTCGGCCACGTTGTTCGTCGTTCGACCCAGGAAGCCGGTGATCTCGTGCATGGAGTCGCCGAGCTCGAAGACCACCCCGAAGCCGGCCTCGCCGGGGTTGCCGCGCGACGCGCCGTCGATCCAGGCGGCGGCGGGAGGTCGGCCGTCCTGGCTCAAACGGTGACCTCTTCGAGGTGCAGGATGCGCCGGCAGCTATCACACAGGATCAGCTCCGGGCCCCGGGTGTGATGCTCGGACATGCGCCGCAAGGCGACGACCGACTGCGGTCGAACGCGGTAATTGCAGGCACTGCAACACCAGATGGCAGGGCCCTTCGGCCTCTCGACTTCCCGCACGACGGCGAGGGCATCTCCGTCGTGCCGCTCGTGAATGCGGTCGAACATGGTCAGGACCTGGCGGGGTAGCTGGTCGCGAATCGTTTCGATCGTACCTCTGAGCTTGTTCGCCTCCTGCTCGACGCTGGGCTTCTCGGCCTCCCATTTCTTCATCGCTTCGGCGTACCGCTGATCGAGGTCGGTGAACCCCTGGCGTGCTTCCTCGAGTTGATTGCTGGCTTCCTCCTGGCGCTCGAGCGCTTCCATCGCCTTCGACTCGGCGTCTCGAATCTGCTCCTTGGTGGTGTCGATCTCCTGCAACAACGCCGCATACTCTCGCTGAGTGCGGACGGCACTGATCTGCTCTTGATAGTGCTTCAACTTGGCGCGAGCGTCCTCGGCCTCGGATTCGGCGCCGCGCTGGTCCAGCGTGGCCGCGTCAGTCTCCTCCTCGAGCGCATCGATCTCGGCCTTGCGCTCACTGTGCTCCTCGTGCAGCTCACGCATCCAATCGGGGACGTCGGCGAGTTGCGACTCGGCATTGCGCAGCTCCGTCAAGGCCACCTGCAGGGCCACCACAGATTCCAGTGTTCCACTCATTTCCCTTCCTCCGCTGCCGCCCCGAAAGGGGCCGGGCACAAACGATTGAGGGGTGTCTCGTTGGAGACACCCCTCATATTGATTGGAACTTGATGGGCGATTTCGCCGGCCGATCGCCCCTCCTCTCGTTCCGGCAAGATAGTTCGACGAGCTAGCAAATTCATCGCTCCCTGCGCCGGGGGCTCCAGGTGGTGGGTCCACCTGGATTCGAACCAGGGACCTGCCGGTTATGAGCCGGATGCTCTAACCGCTGAGCTATGGACCCGATGGCCCCCAAGGGACCGGGAAGTATACACCGCCCCGGCTGAGGCTGCAGGCTGAGCCGAGGGGCGAGGGGCGAGGGACGAGGGGCGAGAGTTCCCGGACAAGACGTAACTTGCCGCTCGGGGCGGGGGATAGGTGCGCCTTGCTCCTCAGGGCGGGGGGTAGGTGGGCCTCGCTCCTCTCGTCAGCCCAATCCGGGATAAAGCTGCCGGTAGCTGTCCTGGTGGATCAGAATCCGCTTGACGTAGATCTTGCTTTGCTCGAGGGACAGATTTTCGAGGAAACGATCCAGCTCCCGATGTGGTCCCGCCTCCGCCCACAGCCGCTTGATTCGATATGGGCCGCCGTTGTAGCCGGCCAGGGCGAGCTCTTCGTTGTCATCGAACATGTTCATGACGCGGCGAAAATACGCGGTACCGATGCGGACGCTGAACTCGGGGTCGGTGAGTCGGCTCGAGGAGTAGTGGAGGCCGATCCGATGTGCGACTTCCCGACCGGTTGCCGGCATGAGCTGCATCAGCCCACGGGCTCCGGCCCAACTCCTGGCTTGGGAGTCGAACGCGCTCTCCTGGCGAATCATCGCGAAGATCAAGTCGGGTGGCAGCCGATTGGCGCGGGCGTATTTGACCACGGTGTCGTGATAGGCCATCGGGTAGTACATGCGGCGCGCGTCGAGCGGGACACTCGATTGCTGCGCCCGCCCGAGCGCCGGGAAGACGTCGCGCAACGCGGCGATGCTCTTCCGGAGCTCCCCTTCGTCGGCGAAGACGTGAGCTCGAAGCGCTTGCGCCGCCGAGAGGTCCACCGTCGTGGCGACGGCATCCAGCTCACTGAGGGCGAGACCGTTCAAGCCGGCGCCGTACAGCATGTCCGCCCGGGCCAGGCGGGAGTCGGTGGGCCAGGGGTCGGTGGGAGCCGCCGGTTTGGTGGCGACCTTCGCATGGCGGCTGCCGAGTCTTTGCAACGCCTGTTTGCGGTACAGATCGGTGGTATCCGATGCCACGAGCCGCTCGAACAATTCGACGCTTCGCTGATGCTCACCAAGCTGCTCGTAGGCTCGCGCCGTCCAGTATGCGCCGGCGCGGGCGTACGACGTGGCGGGATAGAGGGCCTGTAGTTCGGCCCAGTAGCCGATCGCGCCGCTGTAGTTGCGGGCCAGCTCCTGCTGCCAGCCGAGTTGCCACAGGTAGGAAGCGCCGGTGGTGTCGTCCGGACGCAAACGCTTGAGCTGGGCCAGCACGTCGACCGCCTGGTCGAATTGGTTGTCGTCGGCCAGGTCCGCAAAGATGAGCTCGAGCGCCTGCAGGGTTCTCTGCCGGTCGGTGTCCAGGCTGACCACCTTCCACAGGTGCTCGCGGGCGGCGCGCCGCATCGCGCTTCGCGCGTCGGCCCCGAGGTTCGTGCGCCCGCGGTGAATCGCTCCCATGTCGGCCGCGGCGCGGGCGCGCAGCCATTCGACACGGGCGAGATCGCCGTCTCCGTCCGGCCGGGCCTCCTGTAGGGTGGCGAGGGCATCAGAACCGCGATGCGCGGCGATCAGTGTGCGGGCGTCCAGTAAGCGCCACTCCAGGCCGCGATCGTCCTCGGCGACGTTGGCGAGCGTCACCAGTGCGTTGTCCGGCAGCCCGGCCTCGAGCAGGCTCTCTGCCCGTTGCACCATTTCCTGACTGGAGAGGATCTGGTTCCATGGCAGCGTTCCGTCCGGCCGACGGAAGATCTCGACCACGTGGAGTTCGGCGGCCTTGAGCGGGTAGAGGCAGAGCAGGCGACGCGCCGCCTCGCTCCGACCAGCGTCGCTGTCCAGTTTGTTCGCGAGCTGCCAGGCCAGCGTCTCGATCTCCTCACCCGCATCGCCGTCCAGATGTTCGTGACGGGCGAGTGCGATCAAGTGCAGCGCGCGGTCGGTCTGGCCGGACTCCCAGGCGAGCCGGGCAGCGCGCAGCAGGGCGCGCGCACGCAGCGGTGAGTCGGGGTGATGGGCGAGAAGCCGGGTCAGGCTGGTCAAGGCGAGATCGTCGTTGCCCGCCGCCGATGCGCTGTCGGCGAGGATGAAGAGTCGCCAGTCTTCGAGCGGACCGTCCAACGATTCGCTGGAGTCGAGAAACTGCACCGCCTGATTTGGTTGTTCACAGGCGTGGGCATAGAGCCCGCTGAGCAGGCGGGCACGGCGGCCGACTTCGTCTCGCCTGGCGGCTAGTGGCGCCAAGGTCTGGAAGGGTGAATTGCAATCGCCATGGCGACGGGCGGTTGCCGCCCGCAGAAAGGCGCCGTCCACTTCCGCGCTCGCCTGGCTGGCGTCGACGGTTGCGGCTGTGTCCGCGTCGACGGGTACGGCGCTGCCTTCGCAGAGCACCGTTGCGGCCAGCAGCAGGAGCAGGGCGAGGCGCGGCAGGACAGTGGCTGGACGCTGTGCGATCACGATGTTCCTCCGGTGCCGATCGCCTCTCCGTGTCAGTCAGATCCCCAGGACTTCGGCGTTGCCGTCGGCCAGCTGCCGTACCAGCTCTTCATAAAAGTAGTCCCGCTTGGCGCGGATCTCCTCGTCCACGCGCTCGTCGAAGAGCTGCCGCGACCGATCGATCTCGCCTTGGAGCTCGCCGTAGACATTGCCCTTTCGCCGGCCCTCCCAGACATCGACCTCGTGATAGAGCTTGATCTCGCTCACCAGCAACCTGGCAAGGCGCTTTGCTTCGGCGTGGAAGGCCTCTTCGTCGTCGCTCGCCGCACCGGTCATGAAGGCCCAGCCTGGTCCCGACACGTCGCTCGGCGGCATCACTTCGAATTCGGAGGACGGGGCTCGTTCGGCCTCCGTCTCCGGCATGTTGGGCCCTGGCTCCGGTTCGGTGGGCACGCTGGGTGCGGGTGCGGCCTCCTCGATGGGCGCGACTTCCGGGTCGGTGACCGCGGCTTCGGCCCCTTCTTCGGCCGTCGGGGCCTCCGTTTTTACGGGAATCTCTTCCGTCTGCGCTGATTCGGTCTCGGTGACCTCTTCGGGCGCTGCCTCGACGACACCGGCCGACGTGCCCCAGGGCGTCATCATCGGTTCAGTGTCCTCTTCGGGAGGGACATACGTGTCCTCGGCCGAGGCCTCCATGTCTTCCTCTTCCTCGGCAGGCGCGACGACCGCTTCTTCTTCGGCTACCGTCGCTTCCTCGGCCCCGCCTTCGACCGCCGTCTCGGTTTGCACGGCGGTCTCGGCTTCCACCGCCGCCTCAGCCTCTGGCTCCACCACGACGGGTTCGCCGGCGTTCTCAGGCTCAGCCTCGACCTCTTCCACCGGCGCCCAGAGCGGAATTGCGGGCTCATCGGTCGCGACGTCGCCGGCGGGCCGAAGCATCGCCACCGCCGGCCTCTCCCGGAACGGCAAGGATTCGATGGCGCGCGCCGCCGCCCAGGCCAGGACACTCAGGCGCCGGGTGTCGAGCGCGTCCGCGGGCGTGTGGTCGGCGTAGACGAGAGCGGCGAGTCGTCCTTGCAGAATGAACGGTACGAGGACGCCGCCGCCGGGAAGTCGGCTGTCGAGTCGGTCGCAAAGGAGCGCGCAATCCTCGGCGCTGAGCTCGACCTGGCTGCGGCCGGAAAGCGCCTCGCGCCAGGGCCCTTCTTCAGGCGGCGCGAAACTGTCTTCGGACGGGCCGTTGATCGCCGGCGCGAAACCTTCGGTGCCCCAGACGAGATAGTCGCCGCCGGGAGTCAACAGGAGCGCCAGACGGTCGGCGAACCGCAGGGATCGGCGGAGGAGGGTGCGGAGGATCTGCGACTGACTCGAGCCTGCGTCGATGGCGCGAAACGCCTCGACCAGCGCGACCGCCCCGTCCTCCTCCGCAGTGGGCTCCAGCGGCTTTGGGAGGACCTCGGTCAGCGCCTCTTGGAGGCGTGAACGATAGGTCTCGAGGCGCTCTTCGAGCTCGCCGCGCAGAGCGGCCATGAGCTCTTCCAACGTCTGGGCGATGGCGAAATCGGGCTCTCGTTCAGACAATGCAGCTCCAAGCGGCGCGACGACAGTTTCACCGGCGAATCCGGGGACTATGCACACTCGTCGATGTGTTCGGCATTATTGGCGAGGGAACCGGGGGTGTCAAGCGGTCCGAAGGGCAAGTAATTGAGGGGTTTGGGCTTCGTTTCGAAGGTCTCGGCGGCGGTTGTTGAGCGGCGCGACGCTGTGGTACCGTGCATGGTGCTTCGAGGCCAGGGTTGACCCCAGGGATGGCCCAATCCCACTCGAAACTTCGATCAAGGAGGCAATTCGATGAAGCAGACGCGCAACATCGTCCTGATGGCGGGGCTTTGTGGGCTACTGATCGCCGCCCTTGCGTGTGGCAACAAGGAGGCCGCCCAGCAAGCCAAGCAGGATGAAGCGTGGACCAAACTGCAACAGGCCAAGCAGGATCTTGCTGCAAAGCGGCAACAGCTCGCGGATCTGAACGACCAGATCGAAGCGGCCAAGAAGGCGCCTGAAGGCGAATCGAAGGCGGAGGGCGCTGAAGCGGCTCAGGCGGGTGCCGAGGCCTCCGGCGAGGCGGCCCCGACGCTGGACGACCTGCAGTTGCAGGCGAAACAGCTAGAACAACAGGTGAGCGACCAGACCGACGACTTCAACAAGCAGCTCGTCGACTACATCAACGCCAACCCGATCGTTCCGGGCAAAGAGCCGTCCGAGCACCAGAGTGCGGCGATTCGGATGAAGAGTGACGAGGACATGCGCGTTGCCGGTGAATACATCGACAAGGCCGGAGACTATCGCCGCGCCATCGAGATCTATCAGACGGCGCTGAAGATCGATCCCGATGATCAGGATCTCAAGGACGCCCTCGCGAAAGCGCAGGAGATGCGCTGCATGACCCAGGAGCGTTTCCAAAATGTGCAGAAGGGCATGTCGGAGGACGAGGTCCGCGGGCAGATCGGGCAGGTGAACCTGCGAAACATTCGCAAGTATCCGGAGCGTGGCGTCGTGGCATGGTTTTATCCCAAGGTAGGCGGCGGCGCCTCGGGCGTTTACTTCGACAAGGACAAGAAGACGGGCGATTTCAAGGTCTACGAGGCGAAGTTCGACGCGGTCAAGTCGCAGGGCGAAGACGACTACTGCGCATCGGCCGACACGTCTGCTGCGGGCGCCGAGGATCAGACGGCCGGCGATGAGGGTGATGGGGAATAGCTTTCCATACGCCCGCCACGCCGATTGACTCGAGGAGCTGAGGTAAGGGATACTAATCAGTCGGCCCATCGACCGACTTCGGCATGGGTCCGGAAACATTTTGCGAAGTGAGGTGAGTTCAAGAATGCCTGTCGTTTACGTCCGTGATGACGAAAGCTTCGAAAATGCGCTCCGGCGCTTCAAGCGGAAGTGCGAGAAGTCGGGGCTGTTGACCGAGCTGAAGCGTCGTCAATACTTTGAAAAGCCTTCAGTGCAGCGCAAGCGCGCCCAAGCCCAGGCGCGCAAGAAGATGATGCGCAAGCTGGCTGAGGAGCGTCGTCTGGGCCTGGCCTGACGAAGACCAGCGAACCGATGCAACTTGCGGGAGTGGGGTCGAGGCCCCGCTCCCGCATTTTCTTTCTTCCCTTCCCTTCTGAATGCGCGATCGAGTGACCAGGGCCGAAGTCCCAGCTTCACCGGTGTTCGCGACTCCCGCCTCGTTGGAGTCGCTCGAATTCTCTGCGCTGCTGCGTGTGGTCGCCGGGTTTGCCGCTACCGATCTCGGCCGCGAGGCCGTCCTGGCGCTGATGCCGGAGAGAGATGAGGAGCCATGGCTGCGACGTCGGCGTCGGATCGAAGAGATGCAGCGCCTGCTCGACGACGGTTCGCTCGTGCCGTCCTGGGAAGAGCCGCTCGAGCCGCTGCTGTCGACTGCCATGGAAGCTGCCGACGAGCTGGGTCCAGTCGGCCTGTTGGAGCTGGCCCGGCTGATGCGTTGGGCGGTGGAGACGGGGTGGCGCGTACGGGAGACTGCCGGATCCTGTCCGCAGCTTGCCGGGGAGGTTCCGGTGCTGTCCACCCTCGAGCCGCTCGGCAAGCGGATCGCCGCCGCCCTCGATGAGCGGGGGCGGGTTCGCGACAACGCGACGCCGCGATTGAGCGAGTTGGGGCGACGTGTACGTAGTCTGCGCCGGGGCCTCTACGCCGAGCTGGAGAGTCGTTTGCGCGAGGCTCCGGAGGCTTTCTCGGAGGACACGGTCACGCTTCACGAGGGTCGTCTGGTCCTGCTCCTGCAATCCGGCGCCAGAGGACGGGTGCAGGGCGTCGTCCACGGCCGTTCCGGAACCGGCCAGAGCTTCTACTTCGAGCCGCTGCAGTCGGTGGAAGCGAACAACCGATTTCGCGACGCGGTGGATGACGAAGAGGATGAACGCCGCCGCATTCTGCGGGAGCTCGTCGATGGTGTCGGCGAGGCGGCGGCGGAGCTGCGGGCCGTGTCCCAATGGTTGGCCCGGCTCGATGCACTGCAGAGTGCCTGCCGTTATGGCGAGGCGGTGGGTGGACGGTTGGTTGACCTGGCGGAAGACGGGGACGTGCAGCTGGTCGGCGTCACCCATCCGTTGCTCGATCCGCGATTGCGAGCGGCGAGACAGCGAACTCTGGGCCAGCCCGGACACGGCGGCGAGGTCGTGCCGCTCGACCTCGAGCTCTCGCGCGAACGCCGGATGCTGGTCATCACGGGTCCCAATGCCGGGGGCAAGACGGTGGCTCTCAAGACGCTCGGCATCGCCGCCCTGGCGCATCAGGCGGGCCT
>Ga0307436_1000975_pt1 | contig 13055 bp, 8 predicted proteins | sample SalMarWE160440MG_FD_202513 | JGI IMG/M metagenome (GOLD analysis project Ga0307436, IMG submission 202513) | Salt marsh sediment microbial communities from the Plum Island Ecosystem LTER, Massachusetts, United States - WE1604-40 | ecosystem: Environmental > Aquatic > Marine > Intertidal zone >...
AATGGTCACGACCCCAAGGATGGGGGCCCTTTCAAGCCCCCGCGGCGACCGCGCCGCAAGCCCAGTCGAGCCAAGGCAGCAGAGCCGTGATATCCGCCGTCTCCACGGTGCCGCCGGTCCACACGCGCAGGCCCGGCGGCGCGTGGCGGTAGGCCTCGATGTCATAGGCGGCATGCTCGGCCTCCAGCAGCGCCGCGATCTGGCCTGCGGCCCGGCGCTGGCCGGCTTCCTCCAAGCCCTTGAACAAAGGGCCCTTGAGGCGCATGGCCACCGGCGTGGCCGGGCGGATGCGGGGATCGCGCGCCAGATGCGCGGCCCAAGTCGACGCTTCGATCCACCGGTCGAGAACCGCGCGGTTGGCGCGGGCCCGCGCGATCATGCCGGCGAGCCCGCCGATCTCCTCGATCCAGCGCAGCGAAACGAGCGCGTCCTCCACGCACAAGAGCGACGGCGTGTTGACGACGCTGCCTTCGGTGAGCGTCTCGTCGAGCTTGCCGTCCTCGGCGATGCGGAAGAGCTTCGGCACCGGCCAGGGCGGAACGTAAGCCGCCAGGCGCTCGCGGGCGCGCGGCCCCAGGACCAGGATTCCGTGCTGGGCCTCGCCGCCCATGGCCTTCTGCCAGGAGAAGGTCGCGGCGTCGAGTTTGTCCCAGGGAAGGGAAATGGCGAAAACGGCGGCGGTGGCGTCGCAAACGGTCAGGCCCTTGCGGTCGCCGGGAATGAAATCACCGTCCGGCACGCATGTGCCCGCGGTGGTGCCGGTCCAGGGAAAGACGAGATCGCGCGCGGGATCGTAGGCCGAAAGATCGGACATCTCACCGTAGTCGGCGGCATGAACGCGCACATCGGCAATTTTCAGCTCACGCAGGACGTCGCGCGCCCACAAACGGCCGAAGTGATCGAAGGCCAGCACGTCGACGCCGCGGGGACCCAGAAGATTCCACATCGCGCATTCGACCGCCCCGGTGTCCGAGCCGGGAATGATGAGAATGCGGTGGGACTCCGGGATTTCGAGCAGAGCACGGATGCGCGCGGCGACCTCGGCAAGCCGGGAGCGGTAGGCCGTCGAGCGGTGATAGCGGCCGACGATGGCGCCGGCGAGCAGCCCCGCGTTCCAATGCGGCGGCTTCGCGCAGGGGCCCGAGGAAAAATACGGGCGGTTTGGGCGGTTGGCTGGCTTGGTCATGGACATTGCGGACTGCGGGCGCGGCCGGCCGCCGCATCACAAATTGTAAATGAACGGCGCAAAAACCGAAAACGTCAGCCACATCAATAGAACGAGCGGAACGCCGAAACGGACGAAATCGGCGAACTGATAATGGCCCGGCCCCATGACGAGCAGATTCGTTTGATAGCCGATGGGAGTCGCAAAGGAGCAATTGGCGGCGAAGACCACGGCATAGGCGAAGACCACGGGCTCGACGCCCAGCGTTTGCGCCAGGCCGATGCCGATGGGCGTGAACAGCACGGCGCAGGCGTTGTTGCTGAGCACGTTCGTGAAAACGGCGACGACGAGGAAAAACGCCGACAAGATGACGGCCGACGGCGCCCCCGCGAATAGGCCGACGAAGCCGTGCGCGACGAAGGTCGCCCCGCCGGTGGCGCCCATGGCCGAACCGAGCGCCAGCGCCGCGCCGACGAGCAGGATGATCTTGGGATCGACGGCCTGCAACGCCTGGCGCACGTTGAGGGCGCCGACCAGGATCATGCCGAGCGCCCCCAACAGGGCCGCGATCACGATGGGCACGACGTCGAAGGCCGCCAGCAGCACGATGCCGACGAATACCAGGCCGGCGAGGCCCGCCAGATGCGGCGCCGGCAGGTCCGTCATGGACCATTCCATCGGCAGGATGTCGCGGTTGGCTCGCAGGCCCAGCACGTCCTCGCGCCGCCCCTGGACGAGCAAAACGTCGCCCGCCTCGAGGGGGATTTCGGTCATGCGGGCGCGGATCATGCGCGAACGCCGCTGAACGCCGAGGGGAATGCAGTGATAGCGGTAGCGGAAAGCGATCTGTTCCAGCGTCTGGCCGATCAGGCGCGAGGCGGGGGTCACCATCGCCTCGGCCAGGATTTCGTCTTCCGTGCCCCACGCGCCCGCCTTCGCCGCATTCCTGCGAAACGCTTCGGGCATGTCCGGCGCCAGCACGCCGCCCCCGCGCGCCACCGCGTTCATCAGGGCCTTGCGGGTGGCGGCCACGATCAGCAAGTCGCCGGCCCGGATTTCAAAGCCATCGAATGGCGGCAGCTCGACGAAGTCGCCGCGCAAAATCAGCTGCACGGTGACGTCGCGCAAGTTGGGGAAAAGGCCGGCCACGGCTTTCATGCCGATGTGCCGCGACCCTTCCGGGATCGTGATCTGGGCGATGAATTGCTTGCCGCCCTCGGCCACCAGGGACCCGGCCAGCGTCGCGCGCGGCGGCAGCAGACGCGGCCCGAACAGCAGCAGATAGATGAGCCCGACAGAGGCCAGCAACACGCCGGGCATGGTGAACTCGAAGAAGTTGAACGGCCGTTCGCCGAGATCGATGAGGGCGCTGGAAACCAGCAGATTCGTGCTGGTGCCGATCAGCGTCGTCATGCCGCCCAAGGTGGCCGCAAAGCACATGGGCATCATATAGGCGCTGGCGGAATGCCCCGAGCGCGCGGCGATCGCCTGCATGATGGGAATGAAGATCACGACCAGGGGCGTATTGTTGATGAAGGCGGACATGACCCCGACCATGACGAGGAGGACCGCCACCGGCCAAATCGAATCGGGGGCTCCGACACGCATGATCCGCTGCGCGATACGGTCGAGGGCGGCGGTGCGCACGATTCCCTGCCCGACCACGAGAAGCGCCAGCACGGTCAACAGGGCCGGATTGGCGAACCCTTCCAGCAGGCGGCGGGTATCGAGAAGATTTTTTCCGTCCGGCCCCGGAACCGGAAAGACGTAAAAGAGAACGAGTAGAATCGAAATGAGCCCGATCGAGGTGATCTCGATCGGGACCCGTTCCCATGCGAACAGGACGATGACGCCCGCAGTCAGTAGGAGCGTCGCCCACATCAGATAGGTAGGATCGATTACGGACATCGCACAGTTGTCGGGAATTACGCCGGGAACAGGTGGCGCGTGTGGCGCGACCGCCTAGATTATCATCGCCCCCCGGCCAGTGGTAGCGGCGCAATTCCGAGCTCGGACCGATTCTCCGCGGGACTCGGAAGAGACTTGACCGGACCAGGCTCCCGGACCACCATCCGTGCGTTCCTGGGGGTGCCTCCATGGGGAGGCTGAGAGGCCAGGCGCGGCGCGGTATTCCGCTGATAACCGTCCCGCCGGCGACCCTTAGAACCTGATCCGGGTAATTCCGGCGAAGGGAACGGAACTACGGCGCTGGTTCGTAGAATGTTCGCCGCCGGTGTCCGGGTTATGGAGTGAAATCCCGCGCGAAGGGAGGCCGCCATGCCCGAAGGCACACATCTCACCGACATGCCCTTGACCGTCGCCGCCGGGCCCCTGCCCGCGTCGCGCAAAACCTATGTCGCGGGGATGCGGAATGTGCGCGTTCCCATGCGCGAGATTGCGCTGGGCGGCGGGCAACTGCCGCTCGTCGTTTACGACACGTCGGGCCCGTATTCCGATCCGGCTGCGGTCATCGACATCGTCAAGGGCTTGGCGCCGCTGCGCGCGGATTGGATCGAAGCGCGCGGCGACAGCGAAGACTGCGCCGGCCGCGCCGTCCGGCCCGAAGACGACGGCCGCAAACGCGGCGAAAGCCCCAAGCACCCGGCGTTCGACAGGGCCCGGCGCAAGGTGCGCCGCGCGGAGGCGGGCCGGGCCGTCACCCAAATGGCCTATGCCCGCGCCGGCATCGTCACGCCGGAAATGGAATATGTGGCGATCCGCGAAAACGAAGCCCGGCAGGCGCGAAGCGAGCGCGACGGACACTCCTTCGGGGCGGCGATCCCCGATTTCGTGACGCCGGAATTCGTGCGCGACGAAATCGCCCGCGGGCGCGCCATATTGCCCGCCAACATCAATCACCCGGAATCCGAGCCGATGATCATCGGCCGCAACTTCCTCACCAAGATCAACGCCAACATCGGCAATTCGGCGGTGACCTCCTCGATCGCCGAGGAAGTAGACAAGATGGTGTGGGCGATCCGCTGGGGCGCGGATACGGTGATGGATCTGTCCACCGGCACCGACATCCACAGCACGCGGGAATGGATCATCCGCAATTCGCCGGTCCCGATCGGCACGGTGCCGATCTATCAGGCGCTGGAAAAGGTCGAAGGTGTCGCCGAAGACCTGACCTGGGACATCTACCGCGACACGCTGATCGAGCAGGCGGAACAGGGCGTGGATTATTTCACCATCCACGCCGGCGTGCGCTTGCCCTATATCCCGCTCACCGCCAAGCGCGTGACCGGGATCGTCTCGCGCGGCGGCTCGATCCTCGCCAAATGGTGTCTGTCGCACCACGAGGAAAATTTCCTCTACACGCGCTTCGCGGAGATTTGCGAGATCATGCGGGCCTATGACGTGTCGTTTTCGCTCGGCGACGGGCTGCGCCCGGGATGCATCGCGGACGCTAATGACGAGGCGCAGTTCGCCGAGCTCGAAACTTTGGGCGAGCTCACCGAAATCGCCTGGAATCACGACGTGCAGGTGATGATCGAAGGGCCGGGCCATGTCCCCATGCACAAGATCAAGGAGAACGTGGACCGGCAGCTTACGGTCTGCCGCGAGGCGCCATTCTACACGCTGGGACCGCTGGTGACCGATATCGCTCCGGGCTACGACCACATCACCAGCGCCATCGGGGCCGCCATGATCGGCTGGTACGGCACCGCCATGCTCTGTTACGTGACGCCCAAGGAGCACCTGGGACTGCCCGACCGCGACGACGTCAAGGACGGCGTCATCGCCTACAAGATCGCGGCGCATGCCGCCGATCTCGCCAAGGGACACCCGGGCGCGCGGCTGCGCGACGACGCATTGTCGAAGGCGCGCTTCGAGTTCCGCTGGCGCGACCAGTTCGCGCTATCGCTCGATCCCGAAACCGCGGAGGCCTTTCACGACGAGACGTTGCCCGCCGACGGCGCCAAGACGGCGCATTTCTGTTCCATGTGCGGGCCGAAGTTCTGTTCGATGAAGATCACCCAGGAAGTGCGGGACTATGCCGCCAAGGGCATGGCGGAAATGTCGGCGAAGTTCCGCGAGGCGGGCGGCGAGCTTTACGTCAGCACGAACGAGTAAGCGCGCGCCGTTCTTAGTCGTCGCCGGGGAAAATCCGCACCGTATGGGCGTGATCGATGGGGCCATGGCCGCCGCCATAGCCCGGCGCACCGAGGATGGCCTCGCGCACGTAAGCCCTTGCGCGAACCACGGCGGCACGAACGGACAATCCTTGCGCGATACCGGTGGCGATCGCCGAGGCGAGCGTGCAGCCGGTCCCATGCGTGTGGGGCGTGGTCAGACGCGGGCTCTCGAAGACTTCGGATTTGCCGTCCTCGCAGAGGACGTCGGTAATGGTCTCGCCGCGCATGTGTCCGCCGGTCAGCAACACGGCATGCGGTCCCAGTGTGTGCACCATTTCCGCGACATGCATCAAATCGTCCACGTCGCGCACATCCAATCCGGTGAGAGCCTCGGCTTCCGGAATATTCGGCGTCAAAACCGTCGCCCGGATGAGCAGATCGCGTTTCAGCACGTCCACCGCGGCCGGCTTCAAGAGGCGTTCGCCGCTCTTCGCGATCATGACGGGATCAAGGACGAGCGGAACCCGCGGCGCCAGACGCTCGATGACCTCGGCGACGGTGTGGATGACCGCCGCCGTGTGCAACATGCCGGTTTTGATGCAATCGGCGCCGATGTCGGTGAGCACAGCCTCCATCTGCCGCCCGACGAAATCGGCGGGAACGCCGTGGATACCCTGTACGCCTTTCGTGTTCTGCGCCGTGACCGCGGTGACGGCGGTGGCGGCAAAGCCGCGCAGCGCGGTCACGGTTTTAATATCGGCTTGAATTCCGGCGCCGCCGCCGGAATCGCTGCCGGCTACGATCAGAACGCGTCCCTGCATACGGTCGCTTTTCCGGGCTCAGCCCGCGGCGCGTTCGATGGCGGCGGCGACCTCGTCCACGACGGTATCCACCACGCCCGCATCCTCGGCCTCGGCCATAACGCGGATGACCGGTTCGGTTCCGGATTTTCGGATCAGAAGCCGCCCCTTGTCGCCCAGGCGCTGTTCGCCCGCCCGGATCGCCGCGACGACGGCCGCGGCTTCCAGCGGCCGGCCGCCGTTCACGCGGACGCTGCGCAGAAGCTGCGGCAAGGGCGTGAACAGGCGGCAAACCTCGCTCGCCGCTTTGCCGGAGCGGATGACGACGCTCAGGACCTGCAACGCCGCGATCAGGCCGTCGCCGGTCGTCGCGTAATCGGTGAGGATCATATGGCCCGACTGCTCGCCGCCGACGTTGAGGCCGTGCAGCCGCATATGCTCGACGACGTAGCGGTCCCCGACTTGCGTGCGGTCGAACCGCAGGCCCAAAGAACTGATGAATCGCTCCAATCCCAGATTCGACATGACCGTGGCCGCGATTGCCCCGCCCTTGAGCAAATCCGCCTTCTGCCAGGTCTTGGCGATAAGGGCCATGATCTGGTCGCCGTCAAGAAGCGCGCCGGTCTCGTCGGCAAGGATCACGCGGTCGCCGTCGCCGTCGAGCGAAATGCCGAGATCGGCCTTGTGCTTCTTGACCTCCTGCTGCATGCGGGCGGTGTCGGTGGCGCCGCAATCCTTGTTGATATTGAAACCATCGGGCTCGACACCGATGGGGACGACGTCGGCTCCGAGCTCCCACAGCACGGTGGGCGCCACGCGGTAGGCGGCGCCATGGGCGCAATCAATGACGATCTTGAGCCCGTCCAGACGCAGGCCTTTGGGGAACGTGTTCTTGACGTATTCGATGTAACGCCCCTGCGCGTCGTCGAGCCGCCGCGCGCGGCCCAGGCGTTCCGGCGCCGCCAATCGTTCGACGACCCCCGATTCGACACGGTCTTCGATTTCCCGCTCGACGGCGTCCGACAATTTGAAGCCGTCGGGCCCGAACAATTTGATGCCATTGTCCTCGAAGGGATTGTGCGAGGCGGAAATGACCACGCCCAGATCGGCACGCAGGGACCGCGTCAGCACGGCCACCGCCGGCGTGGGCAGCGGGCCGAGCAGGACCACATCCATACCCATGGAGATGAAACCGGCGGTCAGCGCCGGCTCGATCAAATAGCCCGAAAGCCGCGTATCCTTGCCGATCACGGCCAGATGGCGGTGGTCGCCGCGGATGAAATGCTGGCCCGCGGCCTTGGCCACACGCAACGCGGTTTCAGCCGTCATCGGTTCCGAATTGGCGGTCCCGCGGATGCCGTCCGTGCCGAACAGCTTGGATTCCATGGCCTTATGTCCTGGAGGCGTGAAGCCCCGCTGTTCTAGCAGATATTCCCGCCCCGCGACATATGGCCGAGGCGGGCCTCACGCGCCGTGAACGGCGTCCCAGACGGCCAGCGCTTGACGGGTTTCGGCCACGTCGTGGACGCGGAGCATCTGGACACCCTGGCCGACGGCGGCCAGCCCGGCCCCGAGCGATCCCGGCAGCCGCTTTTCCGGCGGCTCGCTGCTTCCCGCGTTGGCGATAAAGCTCTTGCGCGAAACGCCGATCATGATCGCACAGCCCAGCCCATGAAAGACGCCGACGTTCCTGAGAATTTCCGCATTGTGTTCTTTGGTCTTGCCGAAACCGATGCCGGGATCGACGATGATTTTCTCGCGCTCGATCCCGGCCTTTTCACAAGCGGCGATTCGGGTTTCCAGATAATCGAACACGTCGAGCGGCGCGTTGTCGTATTGGGGGTTTGTTTGCATCGTCTCCGGCGTTCCTTGCATATGCATGAGCACGACCGGCGCGCCGGTTTTGGCCGCAACGTCGAGACTGCGTGGATCGCCCGTGAGGGCCGATACGTCGTTGATGATTCTCGCCCCTTCCGAGAGTGCGGCTTCCATCACGGATGCGTTGCGGGTGTCGATCGAAACGATCGCGCCGAGCTTGGCCAATCCTCGCACGACGGGAATGACGCGGCGCAGTTCTTCATCCGCCGCAACGGGAGCGGCGCCCGGGCGCGTCGATTCGCCACCGACATCCAAGACTTGCGCGCCGGCCGCAAGCATCGCCTCGCCGTGATGAATGGCGGCATCGGGCTGAAACCATAGCCCGCCGTCCGAAAAGCTATCGGGAGTCACATTCACGACCCCCATCAAGGCCACGCCGCCGCTGCCGCCCGATTGGACCCGGATGCCGCCCACGGGGGGCCGCGAGCGGGTCAGCGCCGTAAACCGCGAATCGAATTCCGGTACAAGGGGATGGTTGGCGCTCTTGCGCCATTCGAGTAGGAGGGCGAGCGGCGCGATGATCGAGGCCGCATCATGGCCGCCGCGCCGGACGATGATTTCACATAGACCGAAGGCGAGTTGCCCGCCGGCAAGGTGGGCCGCGTTGCCCGAAACGATGCATCCATGGGCTTCAATGCCGGAAAGCACGGCGGCGGGACGCAAGTAAAGCCGTCCGCGCCCGGTGCGCAGGCCGTCGAAAAACGACGCAACGGCACCGGGTGTTGCCGCGTATTCAGCCATTTGCCTGGAGTGGAGCCGTCAGGTCCCGGGCTGCGGTTCGGGTTCGAGCCCGCCGGGCTTTTCCTGTTTGGAGCCACCGCTGGTCGGGACCGAGGTGCGGCGGCCCTTCTTCTTGGCCGGCGGTTCGTCATCGGGGCTGGGGCGGACGATGGGCTCGCCGCGCAGCAAGGCCTTCACTTCCTCGCCGCTCAGGGTTTCGTATTCCAGCAGCGCCTTGGCCAGCGTGTGGAGATCGTCCAAGTGCTCGGTCAAAATTTTGCGGGCCCGCTTTTCCGCCGCTTCGACGAAATTGCGAATTTCGCTGTCGATAGTCTCCGTGGTGTGGTCGGAGATGTTCTTACGCTGAGTCACCGAATGGCCGAGGAACAGTTCCTGTTCGTTTTCCGAATAGCGCAGGGGCCCGAGTTTCTCGCTGAAGCCGAATTCGGTCACCATGCGCCGCGCAATCTCGGTGGCGCGGCGGATGTCGTCCTGGGCGCCGGTGGTGATGTTCTCCTTGCCGAAAATCAGCTCCTCGGCGATGCGTCCGCCGAACAGGCTCGTCATCATCGCGTCGAGTTCCTTCTTCGACTGGCTGAAACGGTCGCGTTCCGGCAGGAACATGGTGATGCCGAGCGCGCGGCCGCGCGGAATGATGGTGACCTTGTGCAGCGGCTCGTGGGCCTCGGTGAAGAGCATGACCAGCGCGTGACCGCCTTCGTGGTAGGCGGTGAGTTTCTTTTCCTCGTCGGTCATGACCATGGAGCGGCGCTCGGCGCCCATCATGACCTTGTCCTTGGCGTCCTCGAGCTCGTCCATGGTGACGTAGCGTTTGTTGCGCCGCGCCGCCAACAGTGCCGCTTCGTTGACCAGATTGGCGAGATCGGCGCCGGAAAAACCGGGCGTGCCGCGGGCGATCACCCGCGGGTTCACATTCGGCGCCAGCGGAACGTTGCGCAGATGGACTTTGAGAATCTTTTCGCGCCCGCCGATGTCGGGGTTGGGGACGAAGACCTGGCGGTCGAAGCGTCCGGGACGGAGCAGGGCGGGGTCGAGAACGTCCGGCCGGTTCGTGGCGGCGATCAAAATGACGCCCTCGTTGGCTTCGAAGCCGTCCATCTCCACGAGCAACTGATTGAGCGTCTGCTCGCGCTCGTCATTGCCGCCGCCGAGCCCCGCGCCGCGGTGACGTCCGACCGCGTCGATTTCATCGATGAAAATGATGCAGGGCGCGTTTTTCTTGCCCTGTTCGAACATGTCGCGCACGCGGCTAGCGCCGACGCCGACGAACATCTCGACGAAATCGGAGCCCGAAATGGTGAAGAACGGCACGTTCGCCTCGCCGGCGATGGCGCGCGCCAGCAGCGTCTTGCCGGTGCCGGGCGGGCCGACCAGCAGCACGCCTTTGGGAATCTTGCCGCCCAGGCGCTGGAATTTTTGCGGATCCTTGAGGAATTCGACGATTTCCTCGACTTCGGCCTTGGCCTCGTCGATGCCGGCGACGTCCTCGAAGGTGACGCGGCCCAGTTTTTCGGTCAAAAGCCGCGCCCGCGACTTGCCGAAGCCCATGGCTTTGCCGCCGCCCGCCTGCATCTGCCGCATGAAGAAAATCCACACGCCGATCAACAGCAACATCGGGAACCACGACAGCAGCAGGCTGAAAATGGACGGCATGCCTTCGTCGCTGGGCGAGACGCCGAATTTCACGCCGTTCTGGCGCAAACGCTCGATCAATTGGGGATCGTCGGCGGGCTTATTGGTGACGTATTCGCGCCCGTCGTTGAAATGGCCGGTGATTTGATTGCCTTTGATCTCGGCGTCGGAAACCTGCTTGCTCTCGATCTGGTTCAGGAATTCCGAATACTGGATCGCGGCTTGCGGGTGCGTGGCCTGGCCCTGGAACAATTGGAACAGCGCCACCAGCAAGATGCCGATGGTCACCCACAGCACGAGATTCTTTCCGAAATTTGTCACAGTCCCTACCTTGGATGCGGCGGCGCCGGCCGCTCCCGCCGCCCTCGATCAGATGACTCTATCAGATAATGCCGGGGCCCGGTTTCGCAATCGAAAAACCTGCTCCGGTCAATGGATTTGGGGGGCGCCAGCAAATTCCCCGCAAATCCGCGCCCCGCGCCCCCGCGGAGCCCCCCCAAAAACCGAGCTGGGGCACGGCGGCGATCCGGCCCCGCTCCCACAAGGCCGGCAGGGCCAGACGGGCCGCAAGCGGAATGGCGTGGCTACGCAGGTTTGGCCGCAGCTGCACGATTTCAGCCCAGCCGTCCGAACCGAGCGCACCGAGAGTCATACCGCGGCGTTTACCCCCGCCGGACACCGTGACATGAAACCGCCGCTCCCAAAGGACGTCCGTCGGCTGCGCCGGTACCGGCGCAATGCCGCTGCGCCCGCTTTCCGCGCAAATCAGAATCTTATTGCCGGCGGGCACGAGATGGCAGCCGCCCAGGGTTCTCGCGGAGGCCAAAGCGCCGCGCGCCAGCACGGCGTAAATGCGCAGCAAGCGGTCGCGGCGCGGGGGGTAGGGCCGGCCCGAAACGCCCATCAGGCAACGCGTCAAGGCGCGCAGCGTGACCGCCGGCGGCGCAACCGCAAAGGCCTTTGCGTCCAGCTCGACATAGCCGCCGGGATAGACGGCGGCAAAACGCGCCAGCCAAACCGCCGACGCCCGTTCCAGGCGGCGGCGCACCCCGCCCATGGAGTCGGCCGCGGCGGCGATCCGCGCCGCGTTCAGGACCGGTTTGCCTTGACCGGAAAGCAGCCGGCGGACGCGGGTGCGGGCAAACGCCGCGTTGCGGTTGCTGGGGTCTTCGATCCAGTCCTGGCCGCGCGCCTGCAACGTCGCCGCCAGCCGCGCTTTCGGGACGCCCAGCAGCGGGCGAATGAGACGCAGATCGGCGCCTTCGCTCACCGCCGTCATGCCGGCGAGACCGTCCCAGCCGCTGCGCCGCTCCAAGCGCAGCAGGAAGGTTTCGGCCTGATCGTCGCGGGTGTGGGCGATCAACAGATGCAGGATTCCATGCTCGCGGCACCACTCGTAAAGAAGGTGGTAGCGGGCGGCCCGGGCCGCGGCCTGCAATCCGGTCCGCGGTTTCGCCCCCGTCCAGGTCAGAATCCGCTGCGACACGTGCCGGGCCCGCAGCCAGCGGCCGACCTGCTGCGCCTCCCGGCCCGATTCCGGGCGCAAGCCGTGGTCCACGGTGAGGGCATGGCAGCGGCCCTTGTTGTCACGGGCCCAGTCGGCCGCAAGCAAGGCCAGCGCCATGCTGTCGGCGCCGCCGGAGACCGCAACGGCGATTTCGGGTTTGGGCTCGAACGGCCCCAAGGGCGCGATCAGCCGCGCGAAATCGCGTCCAGTAAGCGGCGGCGCGGGCGCGCGCGATCGGCTGTAATCCGCCACTCAGGCGCAGCCGCGCTGCTTCCGTTCGGCGGCCGCGCGTTCAAGAATGTCGGGGCGGGCGTTGGGGAATTTCTTTTCCAGCTCGGCGAAGGCTTTGCAGGCCTGTTCTTTCTCGCCGAGGTTGGCGAGCGACAGACCGAGTTTGAGCAGGTTGTCGGGCGCTTTCGATCCCTTGGAGAATTTCTTATAGCCGTCGGCATAGGTGACGGCGGCGTTGGTGTAGTCCGAGCGGACGTAATAGGTCTCGCCCAGCCAGTATTCGGCGTTCTCGGTCAGGTCATTGTCCGGATAGCTGTCGATGAACGCCTTGAGGGTCTTTTCCGCCGCCGGGTAGTCGGCTTTGGCCAAAAGGGAGCGTGCATATTGGTATTGCTCCAGTGGACTGCCTTGGGGCAGCAGGCCGTCGGTGGCGGGGGCGGTTTCGGTTGTCGTCAGCGCGGTCGGCGCCGCATCGCCGGAGGGCGGCGTCAAGGCGACCTCGCTGCCTCCCGCCGGCCGGAATTCGCCCGGCAGCGTCGTCTGAGTTTCGCCCGCCGCGGCGATGGGGCCGGGCCCGCCCTGGCGCTGGGTGGCGATATTTTGCTCCATGGCCGTGAGCCGCGTATCCACGTCGGCCACCAGCTTGTCGAGGCGGCCGCGCAGCTCGTCGATCGAATGGCGGAGCTCTTCTATCCGCCCGGTCATATTGCGCAGTTCCGTCTCGAAGGCGCTGACGCGCACCTGCAGATCGGCCACGGCATTGGGCGAAATCGTGGTTTCGGTCGTACCGGCCGCGGGCGCGCCGCCCTCGACCTTGCCGCGGTAGACCTGCCGCTGAAGCAGATTGAGGTCGCGTTCCAGGCGGTCCAGGCGGTCCAAGAGAGGCCGGTAATCTTCGACATCCTGCGCCGGGGCGGATTGCGGGACCGCCAGCAATCCGGCGCCGGCAACGAGAATCGCCGCGGCGAACGCGATGGCGCGGAGCGGCCGGGGGACCCAACCCGTCGCCGGAGACTTGTGGA
>Ga0307436_1000977_pt1 | contig 13045 bp, 9 predicted proteins | sample SalMarWE160440MG_FD_202513 | JGI IMG/M metagenome (GOLD analysis project Ga0307436, IMG submission 202513) | Salt marsh sediment microbial communities from the Plum Island Ecosystem LTER, Massachusetts, United States - WE1604-40 | ecosystem: Environmental > Aquatic > Marine > Intertidal zone >...
GCGCCGACCGGGTTGGCCTGCCTCCATTCGAAGGGACGGCGGCTTTGCGCCGGCAGCGATTCGCCGAGCAGGAACCATGCGAAGACGAGGGCGACCACGCCCATGGCGGCAGCGGCGTAGAACGGCACCCGCGAGCCGTAGGCGCCGAGCAGGCCGCCGATCAGCGGGCCGGCGATGTAGCCGATGCCGAAGGCCACTCCGATCAGGCCGAAGCTCTGGGCCCGCCGCTCGGGCGGGGTGATGTCGGCGATGTAGGCGGTGGCGGTGGCGATCGAGGCGCCGAGCGCGCCGCCGATGAGGCGTGCCGCCACCACCCACCAGATGGTCGGCGCCACCGCCAGCAGAAGATAGTCAAGCGACAGGCCGGCCAGCGAGACGAGCAGGATCGGGCGGCGGCCGAAGCGATCGGACAGCGCCCCCATCGCCGGTCCGAGAACGAATTGCATCAGCGAATAGAGCCCGAGGAGCAGGCCGTAGACCGTCGAGGCGGTGCCGACCGTGCCGCCGGTGAGTTCCCGCACCAGCATCGGCACCACCGGCAGCATCAGCCCGATGCCCAGCACGTTGAAGACGATGACGACGATGAGGATCGATAAACGCGCGCGCTGCGAGCGGCCCGTTGCCTCGCCGACCCGGGTCACGCCGCCCCGACGATCAGCCGCTCGGCGGCGGCGCGCGCTTCCTCGGTGACGGTGGCACCGGCGAGCATGCGGGCGATCTCTTCGCGTCGGGTATTCTGGTCGAGCGGCACGATGCCGGTCACCACCGTCCTGCCGCCGCCGGCCGGCGACTTGGCGACCAGCAGGTGGGCATCCGCCCTGGCCGCCACCTGCGGCGCGTGCGTGACCGCCAGCACCTGGACGCGCTCGGCCAGGCGCGCCAGCCTGACGCCGATGGCATCGGCGACGGCGCCGCCGATGGCGGTGTCGACCTCGTCGAAGACCAGCGTCGGCGCCGAGCCGCGGTCCGCAAGCGCCACCTTGACGGCCAGCAGGAAGCGAGCGAGCTCGCCGCCCGAGGCGACCTTCATCAACGGGCCGGCGGCCGTGCCGGGATTGGTGCGCACGTGGAAGGCGACATCGTCGATGCCGGCTTCGCTCGCCCGTTCGCTGTCCGACTCGATGACCACCGAGAAGTGCGCCCGTTCGAGCTTGAGCGCCGGCAATTCGGCGACGACCGCCGCTTCCAGCCGCTTGCCGGCCTCGTGGCGACGGCGCGACAGCTCGACCGCCGCCGCCTCGTAGTCCGCCGCGGCGACGGCCGCGGCCCGGTCAAGCGCGGCGAGATGGTCCTCGCCCGCTTCGAGGGCGGCGAGGTCGTCGGCCAGCCGCGTCGCCAGCACCGGCAGTTCGGCGACCGCAACGCCGTGCTTGCGCGCGGCGGCACGCAGCGCGAACAGGCGCTCCTCCGCCCGTTCCAGCTCGTCGGGGTCGAAGCGGGCGGCACCAAGTGCCGCGGCAAGCGCGCGCTCCGCCTCGCCGAGCGCCGAAAGAGCGCCGTCGAGCGCTGCCACCGGCGCGTCGAGCAGGCCGCCCGCCTCCCCTGCCCGCCGCTCGAGGCGACGCGCGAAGCTGGCGAGCAGCGGTACCGGCGAGGTCTCCCCCGCGACCGCATCGTGCGCCTCGGCGAGGTCGCCGGCGAGCTTCTCCGCCTGCATCATGCGCTGGCGTTTGTCGGCAAGCGTCAAGTCCTCGTCGGGCGCCGGCGCGAGGTCGGTCAGCTCCTCCACCGCCGCCCTCAGATAGTCGGCCTCTGCCTGCGCCCTGGCGACCTTGTCGCGCGCCGCCGCCGCCGCCGCCATCGCCGCCCGCCAGCGGCCATGCGCGGCAGCCACCGCCGTCCGCTCCTCGTCGAGTCCGCCGAAGGCGTCGAGCAGCGCTCGATGCACCGTCGGTGCCACCAGGGCGCGATCGTCGTGCTGGCCGTGAATCTCGACGAGGCTGGCGCCGATCTGGCGCAGCAGGGCGATCGACACCGGCTGGTCGTTGACGAAGGCGCGGCTGCGCCCGTCGGCGCCCTGCAGCCGCCGCAGAATCAGGTCGCCGTCGACCGCAATTCCGTTGGCGGCCAGCAGCGCCCGGGCGGGATGGCCACCGGCGAGATCGAACACCGCCGTGACATCCCCCTGGCCGGCGCCGCCGCGCACCAGCGACTGGTCGCCGCGCCCGCCCAATGCCAGCGACAGCGCGTCGAGCAGGATCGATTTGCCGGCCCCGGTCTCACCGGTCAGCACCGTCATGCCCGAGGGAAACTCGATGCTGAGCCGGTCGATGATGACGATGTCGCGAATGGCAAGAGCGACGAGCATGGCGCGGGTATCGATCGCCTCCTCGGGCGTCGCGCTAACCGAACAGCTTGCTGATCCACGAGCCCTTGTTTTCTTTGGGCTCAAGTCCGCCCGACGCGAGCAGCTTGTAGGCGTCTTTGTACCAGGGGCTGTCCGGGAAATTGTGGCCAAGCACCGCCGCGGCGGTCTGTGCCTCCGAATTGAGGCCGAGGGCGTAGTAGGCCTCGGTCAGCCGCTCCAGCGCCTCCTCGACGTGGCGAGTCCTCTGGTATTGGGTCACCACCGTCCTGAAGCGGTTGATCGCCGCCAGGTACTGGCGTTGTTCGAGATAGTAGCGACCGACCTGCATGTCCTTGCCGGCGAGCTGATCGCGAGCGGCGACCAACTTCAGCTGGGCGTCCGGGACGTACACCGAATCGGGATAGTGGGTGACGATGTCCTCGAGGGCGGCGATCGCCTTTGTTGTCTTCTCCTGGTCGCGCGTTACGTCGGGTATCTGCCTGAAATACGACGAGGCGATCAGATAGTCGGCATAAGCGGCGTCAGGGCTGCCGGGATAAAGCTCGAGATAGCGGTTGGCGGTGGCGATGGTGTCGTTGAACTTGTTGTGGCGGTAGCTGGCGAACGCCGACATGATCAGCGCCTTGCGCGCCCACTCCGAATAGGGATGCTGGCGATCGACCTCGTTGAAGTTCTTGACGGCGTCCCTGAGCTTGCCGGCGTCCAAGCTGGCGAGGCCTTCGTTGTAGAGGGTGCCGGCGGGCTCGTCCGGGGCATACGCTTCGGGGGTGCCTTCCTTCGAGGTCTTGCAGGCGGCCAGGCCGCTCAGCCCGATCGCCACGCCGATCAGCATGAGCACGCCGGCAATGCCGCTGGACCGTCTCTTGCGTGTTATGGGTTTCATTGCTGCCTGAAGACCGACGCCGCGCGGCGGCTTCACCCTTTCCCACCGTTGTCGCCCGCGCCTATGTAGCCGAAAGCAACGGCCGACGCCACGCGCCTGACACCTCATTGGTGCGAATTTGTGGCCGAGGCGAGGGACGCGCCCCGGCGACGACGGCCAATCCCGTCAGCGGGCCTCGCCAGCGAAGGCGGCAATCCCGATGGGCGCGGCGGCTGGCGCCTGCGCCGGGCGTGGCGCCGCGGTCACGTAGGTCCAGGCGCTCTCCGCGTCGATCAAGGCCGCCATTGCCGCGACGTTGAGGCGATGGCCGCCGCGCAGGGACCAATAGCGGCCGATAATCGGGGCCCCGAGCAGCGCCAGGTCGCCGATCGCATCGAGCGTCTTGTGACGCGCGAACTCGTCGGCGAAACGCAAGCCCTCGCCATTGATCACCCGGTCGTCGCCGACGACGACGACGTTGTCGACCGAAGCGCCGAGGGCCAGTCCCTGCGCGCGCAACGCCTCGACGTCGGCGAGGAATCCGAAGGTGCGCGCCGGGGCGAGCTCGCGACGAAAGGCGGCAGGACCGACATCGACTGCGAATCGCTGGCGCCCGATCATGGCGTTGGCGAACTCGATGGTGATGTCGACCCGCATGCGCCGATGGGGTGCGAACTCGGCGAACGAATCACCGACGCGCACTTTCACCGGCTTGACGATCTTGAGGTAGCGGCGCGGCGCGGCAAGCTCGACCACGCCGGCCTCGTCGATGGCGGCCACGAAGGCGGCGGCACTGCCGTCCATCACCGGCACTTCCGGTCCGTCGATTTCGACAAGCGCGTTGTCGACCTCGAGCGCGCTGAGCGCCGCCATCAGGTGCTCGATGGTGGCCACCGCCCCCCCGACCGGCCCGATGGCGGTGCACAGGTTGGTTGCACTCACCTGGCGGAAATCGGCGGCGACGTGGCCGTTGATACCGTCGGCACGCCAGAACGAGATGCCGCTCCCGGCCGCCGCCGGGTGCATCGTCAGCGACACCGGCCGCCCGCTGTGCACGCCGATACCGGACAGCGCGACCCGGCCGCCAAGCGTCGTCTGAACTGGTCGCCGGCCGCCGATCATGTCGCTCGCCCCCATGATGACCCCGCCGGGAGCAGCTACCTCAGCCCCCCGGGCGGCCCCGCGCCCCCGTGATTCGGCGCGGGCGACGCGCCTCATCGGCGCGCGCGAACCATAGTCGAGGGGCGCGAGGACCGTCAAACCACGGATTTTAACCGACCGTTAGGATTGGACAATCCGCTCCCGGCCTCGCGTTGGGACGAAGCCAAGGCAGCATCGCCATTGTGCACCGCATCCTTCAGTTCGCCTGCCGCCGCAGGAAGGCCGGAATCTCCAGTTCATCGTCCTGCAAGCGGGCCTCACGCGGCACCGGCCGGCCGTGGGGGTCAAGTTCGCCCTGCGCGGGCCGGTAAAGCGGCTCCTGCTGAGCGCTCGGCCGTGGCGGGAGCGGCGCACGGGGCTGGGCGGGCGCCGGCGCGGCCGGACGTGTCGCGACACGGGGGTTGGCGCGCGGCACCGGCGCGGCGGCTGGCTGTTGCGGCCGCGGCGACGGCGTCTGGGCGATCGGTTCTTCCTCGCGACGGCCGAGACCGACGCTGGCGAGCCGCCTGAGCAGGCTGAGCGGGCCGCGGTCCTCTTCCAACGCGGGAGCGCCGCGGCGGGCCTCCATCTGGCGCTGGACGACCGGTGGGAAGTCCTCGACGCGGGGAATGCGCGCCGGCGCTTCAGCCGGCGGCGGGATATAGGGCTCCTCGGCGGGTGGTGCCTCGGGCTCGGCCGGCGCGGCCTCCACGACCACGGCCGCGTAGTGGAACGGACCCGGATCGTACGGCTCGATAGTGATGCCCCCCTCGTGCTCGGCGGGAGCGCGGGCGCGAGGAGCCTCCGCCGCCGGAGCCGGTGCCGCCGTCGGCAGCGCCGCACGCGCCTGCGGCGCGGGTCGCGGCTGCGGCTGCGGCTGCGGGGCGGCGTAGGTCCGCGCCGCAAGCGGTGTCGGCGGCGCGGCCGGCGCCACTGCCGGCTTGGGCGGCGGTGCGGCTTCTGCCGGGGCTGGCGACGGCTGAGGAGCCTGGGCCTGCGCCTGGACCGAGGCGCGCAGGCGCTGCCCGAGATCGGCGTGGCGTGCCGGCGCAGACGCCGGGGCGGCTTCGGCACGGGCCTCGTTTTCGATGCCCGTCGCCACCACCGACACCCGGATGACGCCTTCGAGGCTTTCCTCGAAGGTGGCGCCGAGGATGATGTTGGCGTCGGGATCGACCTCCTCGCGGATGCGGGTCGCCGCCTCGTCGACCTCGAACAGGGTGAGGTCCTTGCCGCCGGTGATCGAGATCAGCAGGCCGCGGGCACCGCGCATCGAGGTCTCGTCGAGCAGCGGATTGGCGATGGCCGCCTCGGCCGCCTGCGTGGCGCGCGCCTCGCCGGAAGCCTCGCCGGTGCCCATCATCGCCTTGCCCATCTCGCGCATGACCGAGCGCACGTCGGCAAAGTCGAGGTTGATGAGACCTTCCTTGACCATCAGGTCGGTGATGCAGGCGACGCCCGAGTAGAGCACCTGATCGGCCATGGCGAAGGCGTCGGCGAAGGTGGTGTGCTCGTTGGCGATGCGGAAGAGGTTCTGGTTGGGGATGACGATCAGCGTGTCGACGCAGCCCTGCAGGTCCTTGATGCCCTGCTCGGCGACGCGCATGCGGCGGACGCCTTCGAAGTGAAACGGCTTGGTGACGACGCCGACGGTAAGGATGCCCTGCTCGCGCGCCGCCCGCGCCAGGATGGGCGCCGCGCCGGTGCCGGTGCCGCCGCCCATGCCGGCGGTGACGAAGATCATGTGCGAGCCGCTGAGGTGGTCGACAATCTCGTCGATTGCCTCCTCTGCGGCGGCGCGGCCGACCTCCGGTTGCGATCCGGCGCCGAGGCCCTCGGTGACCGCCACCCCCATCTGGATTCGGCGCTCTGCCCTGGACGACGACAGCGCCTGCGAATCGGTATTGGCCACCACGAACTCGCAGCCGAGCAGGCCGGCGCGGATCATGTTGTTGACCGCGTTGCCGCCGGCTCCGCCGACGCCGAACACCGTGATCTTGGGCTTGAGCTCCTTGATCTCGGGCATCTTCAGATTGATCGTCATGGCACCCTCGTAGTCTTGACCTCATTCAGCCGTCCGCGCGTCCCGTCGGCCTGACTTGTTCTTCCGGTTGGGGCCACCGCCGCCGCGGCCGCCCACCGCCACGCGGCGGTTAGAAGCTCTCCCTGATCCACTGGCCGACGCGGGCGAGATAGCCGCCCGATCCGGCCATGGCCAACGGCGCGTCGTCACGCTCCTCGGCCGCCTCGATTGCGGCGACCTGCGGATAAATGATGAGCCCGACCGCGGTGGCGAAAGCCGGTCCCTTGGCGAGCTCGGGAAGGCCGGCGATGCCCAGCGGGCGGCCGAGCCGAATGTTGCGGGCGATAATGCGCCGCGCCGCCTCGCCGAGGCCGTCGAGCTGGCTGGCGCCGCCGGTCAGCACCATGCGCCGGCCGACCAGACCGGCGAAGCCGGATGCATTGAGCCGATCGCGGGTGAGTTCCAAGATTTCCTCGATGCGCGGGCGGATGATGCGCGACAGCGCCGAGCGCGGGACCTGGTTCGGCGTATCGCGATCGTCGTCGCCGATGCCGCGCACCGCGACGACCTCGCGCTCGTCGGCAATGCCCGCCAGCGCGCTGCCGTACATGGTCTTCAGCCGCTCGGCGTCTTCCAGCCGCGTCGACAGGCCGCGGGCGATGTCGCTGGTGATGTGGCGCCCGCCGACAGGCAGTGCGTCGAGGTGGACGAACTCGCCGCGCGAGAACACCGCGATGGTGGTGGTGCCGCCGCCGAAGTCGATCACCGCGCAGCCGAGCTCGGCCTCGTCGTCGACCAGCACCGACAGGCCGCTGGCGTAGGGCGAGGCGACCATCGCCTCGATCGACAGATGGCAGCGGTTGACCGCGAGTTCGAGGTTGCGCAGCGGCCGGGTGTCGGCGGTGACCACGTGCATGTCGACGCCGAGCCGCTCGCCGACCATGCCGCGCGGATCGGCGATGCCGCGGTTGCCGTCGAGGGCGTAGCCGATGGGCAGCGCGTGCACAACCGAGCGGCCTTCGCTGATGGCCCGTCGCCGGCCGGCGGCGAGCACCCGCCCGATCTCGGCATCCTCGACCGCCTCGCCGGACAGCGCCACCGCCGCCGAGCAGGTCTCGCTCGCAGGATGGCCGCAGGCGACGTTGACGATGAGCGATTCGACGGTGACGCCGGCCATGCGCTCGGCCGCGTCGACGGCCAGCCGGATGGCCTGTTCGGCGGCGTCGAGATCGGTGACCACCCCGGACTTGACGCCGCGCGAACGCTGGTGGCCGAAGCCGAGCACCTCGATCGAGTGGGTGCGCCCGCGCAGCGCAGCGCCCGGCTCGCCGGCCTTCAGGCGGGCGATCAGGCAGCAGATCTTGCTCGAGCCAACGTCGAGCACCGAGACGGTCGCTCGCCGGCGCAAGCCGTGCAGGTTGATCTCCGAGGAGCGGAACAGGCCGATCACGTGTTCCTCCCGCGCCGCGCCTTGAGCATCCGCTTGCGGGCGGCAAGGCCGTCGGCGTCGAGGCGGACGATGACGCGGTCGCCCATGCGCATGTCGACGGCGTCGATCTCGCGCGACAGCAACGCCTCGTCGGCGTCGAGCCGGGCGATCTTCTGCAGCGCCGCGGCGGGATCGTGCTGCGGCAGCAACAGCTCGATGCCGTTGTCGAGCACCACCGTCCAGCGCCGGCCCGAGACCAGCACGCCGGCGTGGACGTGCTCGGCGATGTCCGGGAAGGCACCGATCAGGTTGGTGAACTCGCCCGCCCGCTCGCCGGCGCTGGCGCCGACCACCAGCGGCAGCGAGGCATAGCGGTCCTCGATGCGGTCGGTGATCACCTTGCCGGCCTCGTCGACCAGCGACAGCTTGCCGTCGTGCTGCCAGACGGCGAACGGTACCCGCTCGCTGATGGTGACCTCGAGCCCGTGCGGGTAGAGCTTCTTCAGCGTCGCCTGCTCCACCCACGGCAAGAGCTCGACGCGGGCCTTGGCCGCCTCGGCGTCGAAGGCGACCAGCGAGCGGTACGGCCCGATCTCCAGTCGCTTGAGCACGTCGACTTCCGATGTCTCGCTCTGGCCGGTGATGGTGACTTCGTCGATGGACAGCCCCGCCCACGCTGTCGTCGCCGCGACCACGGTCATGGCGTGTCCGCCAAGAACGGTGCCGGCGATCGCGGTGGCGAGGACAAGCGTGATCAGGCTCTTGACGCCGAAGTGGCGCGGCGAGCGCCACTGCAGCTTCTCGAGGGCGCGCGCCGGCCGGCGCAGGAAGCGCGGCAGCACGATCCCGCGCAGCAGGCCTGCGGCAACCGTCTCGGCAACCGCAGTCGTCCCCACCAGCTCGTTTGCCCCTAACGGTTGCACGAGGCGTCCTCTACCATCCAGCGCACCAACGTCCGGAAATCCATGCCCGCGTAAGCGGCCATTTCCGGCACCAGCGACGTCGCCGTCATGCCCGGCTGCGTGTTGACCTCGAGGCAGACCAGACCGTCCGTCCCCTCGCGCCGATCGTCGTACCGGAAGTCGGCACGACTGACCCCACGGCAGCCCAAAGCCTGATGGGCCCGCAGCGCAATCATCCGTAGGTTTTGGTAAAGATTCGGTGAAATTTGCGCCGGCAGCACGTGCCGGGAGCCGCCCGGCCGGTACTTGGCGTCGTAGTCGTAGAAGCGCTCGCCGGTGATGATGTCGATGACGTCGAGGGCGACGTCGCCGCGCACCGCGCAGGTGAGCTCGCGGCCGCCGACGTAACGCTCGACCATGACCGTGTCACCGAAGTGCCACTCATCCGAATACAGTTCCTGCGGCGGGTGGGTGGCGCCCTCCTTGACGATCAGCACGCCGAAGCTCGACCCCTCGTTGGGCGGTTTGATCACGTAGGGCGGCGCCAGCACGTGCTCCTTGGCCGCGACGAAGCGGTCGACCAGCACCGACTCGGCGACCGGGACCCCCGCCGCCTTCATGACGTCCTTGGCCTTCGGCTTGTTCATGGCGAGCGCCGAAGCGAGCACGCCGGAGTGGGTGTAGGGGATCGCCAGCACCTCAAGCACGCCCTGGATGCAACCGTCCTCGCCGAAGGGACCGTGCAGGGCGTTGAAGGCGACGTCAGGCCCGAGGCGGGCGAGCACATCGGCGACGTCGCGCCCGACATCGACACGGGTGACGCGGAAGCCTTCCGCTTCGAGAGCATCGGCGCACGCCTGGCCCGACGACAGCGACACCGGCCGCTCGCTCGACCAACCGCCCATCAGAACGGCGACATGCCTCGCCATGATCCCTCTCCATGCCCCGCTGCCCGGGCGAAGCGACTATTCTGCGCAATATGGTTAAGAAGCGTTAACCCTGGGCGCCGGTGACGCCGTCGCCGGCGCGGCGCCTCTGTGTCAGGCCACCCGCCCGAGAAACGGCTCGACCGCCTCGCCCGGGCGAAAGGCGCCGACCCGCTTGATCTCCCATTCCAGACGCACGCCGCTCGTCTCGTGGACGCGGGCCCGCACCGTTTCGCCGAGACGCTCGAGGTCGGCGGCGGTGGCCGTGCCGGTGTTGATGAGGAAGTTGCAGTGCATCTGCGACACCATGGCGCCGCCCACCTGCAGGCCGCGGCAGCCGGCCGCCTCGATCAGCTGCCACGCCTTGCCGCCGGGCGGATTGACAAAGGTCGAGCCGCCGGTCTTCTCGCGGATCGGCTGGGCCGCCTCGCGGTGGGCCGCGACCGAATCCATCTCGGCGCGGATCGTCTCGCTCGCGGCCGGCCGCCCCTGAAACACCCCTTCGGTGAAGATCAGGTCGTCCGCCGCCGTCGAGTGGCGGTAGGTGAAGCCCATGTCGGCGTTGGCAATGACCCGCGCTTGGCCACCGCGGTCGACGGCGTGCGCGGCGACGAGGACGTGGCGGGTCTCCCCGCCGCTCGCTCCGGCATTCATGCGCAGCGCGCCGCCGACGGTTCCCGGGATGCCGTGAAAGAAAGACAGGCCGGCAAGGCTCTCGCCGAGTGCGAACGCGGCGAGTTGCTTGACCGGCAAGGCGGCCCCGGCGCGCAGCCGATCGTCCCCTTCGCGTGCAACCCGACCGAATCCCCTGGCGGTGAGGCGGATCGTCACGCCGGCGATGCCGCCGTCACGAACGAGAAGATTCGAGCCGACGCCCACGACGGTTACCCGAATTTCCGGATTCAGTTTCTGAAGAAAGAGCACGAGATCGTCGCCATCGGCGGGCTGGAAGAGAAGCTCGGCCGGCCCGCCCACCCGCAACCACGTGAACGGGGCGAGCGCCGCGTCGGGCGTCAGCCGCCCGCGCACCCCGGCCAAGTCGCCGAAGCGCGATGACACGCCCTCAGCCGTGGTCGCCACTGCCCACCTTCGCCAGCTCGCCCGGGAGAGCGTTGGCCCATGCGGTGATCGACCCCGCCCCGAGACAGACCACATAGTCGCCCGGCCTGGTGATTGCGGCGATCACCGACGCCAGATCGTCCACCCCGGTGATCGGCCGCGCGTCGCGATGGCCGCGCAGTTTCAGCCCTTCGACCAGCGCGTCGCGATCGATCCCGGCGATGGCCACCTCGCCGGCGGCGTAGACCGGCGCCACCAGCACCGTGTCGGCGTCGTTGAAGCAGGTGCAGAACTTGTCGAAGAGATCGCGCAGGCGCGTGTAGCGATGCGGCTGGACGACGGCGATGATGTGATGGCTGCCGGCGACCGCCCGCGCCGCCTTGAGCACGGCGGCGATCTCGACCGGATGGTGGGCGTAGTCGTCGACGATGGCGACGCCGTTCCACATGCCGGTGCGGGTGAAGCGGCGCTTGACGCCGCCGAAGGCGGCGAGGCCGGAGCGGATGGCGGCGTCGGTGATGCCGAGATGGTGGGCAACGGCGACGGCGCCGGTGGCGTTCTGCACGTTGTGCTCGCCCGGCATGGAGATGGCGAGATCGTCGATCGCCCGCCGTTCGCCGGTGGCGCGGTCGCGCAGCACCACGCTGAACACCGAGCTGCCGTTCCTGGCGGCCAGGTCGGTAAAGCGCACGTCCGCCTGCGGGCTTGCGCCATAGGTGATGATGCGGCGGTCTTCGATGCGACCGATCAACGCCTGCACCTCGGGGTGGTCGATGCACATCACGGCAAAGCCGTAGAACGGGACGTTCTCGACGAACTGGCGGAAGGCCTCGCACACGTTGGAGAAGGTGCCGTAATGGTCGAGGTGCTCGGGGTCGATGTTGGTGACCAGCGCCACGTCGGCGGGCAACTTGACGAAGGTGCCGTCCGATTCGTCGGCCTCGACCACCATCCAGTCGCTCGCCCCGACGCGGGCGTTGGTACCGTAGGCGTTGATGATGCCGCCGTTGATGACGGTGGGGTCGAAGCCGCCGGCGTCGAGGAGCGCGGCGACCATCGAGGTGGTGGTGGTCTTGCCGTGGGTGCCGGCGATCGCCACCGCCTGCTTCAGGCGCATCAGCTCGGCCAGCATCTCGGCCCGCCGCACGACCGGCAGCAGGCGCTCGCGCGCCGCCTTGACCTCGACGTTGTCGCGCTTGACCGCCGAGGACACCACCACTACCTGGGCGGCCCCCAGGTTGGCGGCGTCGTGGCCGATCGCCACGTGAATGCCGCGCGCTTTCAGCCGCTGGACGTTGGGGTTGTCGGTCGCGTCCGAGCCCTGCACCTGATAGCCGAGGTTGGCGAGCACCTCGGCGATGCCACTCATGCCGATGCCGCCGATGCCGACGAAGTGCACCGGACCGATGTCGAGCGACATCTTGGTGGCGCGATTCATGCCGGCACCTGCGCGCCTGTCCGGGCCGTGTGGCCGGTGGTGGCGACCTCCTCGACGAGATCGGCAAGCCGCTCGACCGCATCGGGACGGGCGATGGCGCGGGCGGCGGCGGCGGCGGCGGCAAGCCGCTGCGGCTCGCCGATCAGCATGGCAAGATCGGTGGCAAGTCGTTCCGGCGTCAGGTCGGCCTGCTCGATCATCCAGCCGCCCCGCACCGTGGCGAGAACCATGGCGTTGGCCTTCTGATCCTGGTCGAGCGCACCGGGCAGCGGCACCATGATCGCCGGCCGGCCGATGATGGCGAGCTCGGCACAGGTCGAGGCACCGGAGCGGCAGACGACCAGATGGCTGGTCGCCATGCGGCGCGGCAGGTCGTCGAAGAACGGCGCGAGGTCGGCCACCACCGAGGCGGCCCGGTACGCCTTGCCGACCCGCTCGACGTCCTCCGACCGGCATTGCTGGACGATGCGCAACCGGCCGCGCAACGTCTCCGGCAGCGCCGTCACCGCCGCCGGCACCACTTCGGAGAGGACCCGCGCGCCCTGGCTGCCGCCGACCACCAGCAGCCTGAACGGATCGCCGACCGTGCGTACTGGGTAGGGAATCTTCGCCGCCTCGCGTGCGGCCGGCCTGACCGGGTTGCCGGTCTCGACCACCCGCCTCCCGCCGCCGACGCCGGCGACGCTGGTGGCGACGCAATCGACGTACTTCGCCAGGAACCGGTTGGCCCGGCCGAGCACCGCATTCTGCTCGTGGATGATGGTCGGCACCGAGGCCCATGCCGCCGCAAGCAGCGGCGGCACGGTCGGGTAGCCGCCGAAGCCGATGGCGACGTCCGGCTTCAGCCGGCGCACCAGCCGCCGCGCCTGGACAAAGCCGCGGGCGAGCTTCGCCAGCCCGCCGACGATGCCGGCGAACGAGCGGCCGAGCGTCGCCGAGCTGATCACGTGGACGGCCT
>Ga0307436_1000978_pt1 | contig 13037 bp, 12 predicted proteins | sample SalMarWE160440MG_FD_202513 | JGI IMG/M metagenome (GOLD analysis project Ga0307436, IMG submission 202513) | Salt marsh sediment microbial communities from the Plum Island Ecosystem LTER, Massachusetts, United States - WE1604-40 | ecosystem: Environmental > Aquatic > Marine > Intertidal zone >...
TTTCAATCGGCATTCCTGATTTCTTTGCCTTATATCTTTTGTAAAAATATCTTCCAATAACGATCACGATTACTGCAATCAGCACCCAGAATAACAACCATTTCCAATCGAAAGGAATTGATAACGGGGATTTTACATCTTTAATTTCTTCAGCAGTAGAAACCGGAACTGTGTGAATATTGACTGCTATAGGATCGGTTTCAATTTTGTGAAGAAGTGTATCTTTTTCTTCTTTGTACATTACCTGAACTGAAGGAATTACGGCGGTGATTGAATCGTATCCGGCAAGAGTAAAAGGATAAATAACAGTTTTTGAATTACCTTCTTGATTTGTTTCAGGTTTTCCCGTTGATATTAATTCGAGTTGTGTTAATGTATCGGGCAGAAATGGCTGAATAAGATGGAGATCTTTTTTTGCAATTACTTTAATTTGATAATGTATGTAATCACCGATAAGATAATCACTTGTATCGGTTGAAGCACCGACCGAAATAGTTTGTGCGTAAAGATTCACACAGAGAAAAACCGATAATCCGAATAAGAATTTTACCATCTTCTTTCACGTAATCTGAAAAATTGAACTAACGGTTTAATATAATCTTCACCAGTTTGAACGTAAATTTTATCAAGACGTGATTTTAAAAACAATGAATCCCTTTTGCTGGTTTCCTGACCACGTGCTTGCTTCATTGCCTGCCTTACCCTCTGACTGCTTGTATCAATCCATCTTTCAGCACCGGTTTCCGCATCTGTGAATTTTACCAGACCAATTGATGGGAATTCATTTTCTCTTCTGTCATCTAAAACCATCCCAATTAAATCATGTTTTCTTCCGACTACTTTTAAAATTTTCTCATAACCTTCATCAAGAAAATCTGAGAGAAGAAAAACAATCGAACGCTTTTTTATTGCATTGTTCATAAATTCAAGGGCAGCTTTTATATCAGTTGAATTCCCTTCCGGCTCGAAAGAAAGTACTTCCCTGATAATTCTGAGTACGTGCTTGTTTCCTTTTCTTGGCGGAACGAACTTTTCAATTTTATCCGTAAAAAGAATTAACCCGACTTTATCATTATTCTTTAAAGCCGAGAATGCAAGTATAGCACTGAGTTCTGCTGCTACCCGCTGCTTGGTTTTGGAAACAGAGCCGAACATTAATGAACCGCTCAGGTCAACCATCAACATAACAGTTAATTCACGTTCCTCTTCAAAAACTTTAATATATGGATGACCAAAACGTGCCGTAACATTCCAATCTATATTTCTTATATCGTCACCAAATTGATATTCCCGTACCTCGGAAAATTCCATTCCACGACCCTTAAAAACAGAATGATATTCTCCTGAGAAGACCTGGTTTACAAGTCCTTTGGTTCTTATCTCAATTTGTCTTACTTGTTTTAAAAGTTCTTTTGTGAGCATTTTTACCTGTTCTTTCTCTTTATTTTACTCTTACTCATTATTTCGATTCAGGGTAAAATTACGAATAAGAGAATGAGAATGATTTTTATGGTACTTCTACTTTATTAAGAATTTCATTAATGATGTATTCAGAAGTGATCTCCTCTGCTTCCGCTTCATAGGTTACTGCAAGACGGTGGCGAAGCACATCGAGACAAATTGCTCTTACATCTTCGGGTATTACATAGCCACGCCTTTTGATAAATGCCATCGCTTTAGCTCCTAGCGACAGATTTATTGTTGCACGGGGCGAACCACCATAACTGATCATTTCAGCAAGATTACCAAGACCGAAATCAGCAGGTTTACGGGTAGCAAATACGATATCAAGAATGTACTTTTCTATTTTTTCATCAACATAAACATCATGCATTAATTCACGTCCCCTGAGAATATCTTTTGGCGAAATAACCGGACTTACATTAATCGGTTGATTATTAACATTTCTTCGCATGATATCCAACTCTTCATTCCGCGATGGATAAGTTATCTTCACCTTCAGCATAAATCTATCCACCTGCGCTTCCGGTAAAGGATAGGTTCCCTCCTGCTCAATAGGATTTTGTGTTGCAAGAACTAAGAACGGCTCTTCAAGTTTAAAGGTTTGTTCACCAATTGTTATCTGTCTTTCCTGCATCGCTTCGAGCAAGGCACTCTGCACTTTTGCCGGTGCACGGTTAATTTCATCTGCGAGTATAAAATTGGAAAAGATAGGTCCCTTTCTTATAAGGAAATTTCCATCTTTCTGATTATAAATTTGAGTACCTATCAGGTCCGCAGGTAGAAGATCAGGTGTGAACTGAATTCTCTGGAATCTTGCCTTCATTGCTGCCGAAAGTGTAGTAATTGCAAGGGTTTTAGCCAGACCCGGAACGCCTTCCAGAAGAATATGACCGTTCCCAAGCAAACCAACAACCAGTCTTTCGATCATTTCTCTCTGACCGACAATTACCTTCCCTACTTCGCTGAAAAGCAGATCGATAAAGGCACTTTCATTCTTTATCTTTTCATTAAGTTCTGCAATATCCAAGATGAAACCTCATATTTAATTAAAAAATTGGAATATCATTAAGATTAGACGGCTCGAAACATATAAATGTTGTATTTTTTAATCAAGAAACTATTACTGCCCTCTTTTCAAATCCGTTATCCTGTTTAACATTCAGGTTGGACATATATTATGAATACTGAAGTAAGAATAATTTCCATTTTAATATTAATTTGTAATGTAAAATAATAAGAATTTTATATGCGAATTATAAACCTGGTCATTATCCTTATTTTGCTTTTAGTTGTCTTTATTTTTTCACAGGGAGTAAAATTTTCACTTTCAGCAAATTATCCTAAGTCTGAAATGCATAAAAAACAAATATTGGAAACAGTATCTGGAAATCCTAAATCATCAGGAATTTATAAATCATTCGTCGATTCATCAAATTCATTAGATTCAGCAAAACTCAAAATATTGATGCCGGGAATACAGATAAAAAATGAAATGGATTTATATGATTCCACTAATTCAAAATTGCTGGTTTTGAAGAATAAAATTTACACAGCAACTATGAATGGAATTGTTTACAGTATAAACCCGGATGGAAAGATTAACTGGCAGCATATCACTGATGCAAATATAAGCAATTCCATTTTAGGCAGCGGCGATTTAGTGGTTGTAATGAGTAATGCTGGTGATTTGTATACAGTAAATGCCAACAATGGCGATCCGGTACAATCAATCGGCATAGGTGAACCTATTAATTCCGAAATAGTTTTCACAGACATTAATTATAACGAATTAAAAACCAAAGGAATTGTTTTCGGAACAGCATATGGGAATGTCTATTGTTACGAATTATATTCTCTTGAAATGGTATGGGAAAACAATTTGCCGGAAGAAAAAGTTATTACTGGGACATTTTTAGTAAAGGATAAAATAATAATTCAAACAGCGGATGAAAATTATTATTGTCTGGACTCAGAAAATGGAGTTTTAATTTGGAAATGGGAACCTAAAACAAAATCAGAGAGACAAAACTTCCGAAGTGATGTTATTAGTAAAGACAACTCAATCTATCTTACAGATAAAGAAGGCAATTTATTTTCTATCGATCTACTTCTTGGAACTGAAAATTGGAATAAGAAAAGAGTTTACAGTTCGGGGAAAGTGTATTTTACAAAGGATGAATTGGTTCTTCACACAACAAAAAATAAACTATTATTGATCGAACCAAAACGAGGCAAAGTAAATAAAGAAATTAAGCTTCCGGATGAATTTTTAAATTCAACTCCAACATGTCTTTTTGAAGAAGGAAAGCAAATCATATTAGGATTTGATAACGGCTATATTTGTGAATTGAATGAGAAGAAAGTCTTTGAAGGGTTACTTTATATGGGCAACTCACCAATTATTTCAATCATAAAAAATAGTCAAATATACATTTCAGTTAATAAAGAAGGAGAACTTATCGAATTTAATATTAATTAACTCATATTGTATAATATTTTATTAAAAGTCATTCCAGCTTGTCTGGAATCTACATCCAAAGGTTCCGGACTCATTTCATTCGCCGGAATGACATTCTACATATTAAAAATCTAACTATTATATCAATTAAAAAGGGAGCAAATGTTTAAAGGAATAATTTTCGATATCGATGGAACCTTAACATCAACTAACCAGCTTATTTTCGATTCATTCAATCACATAGCAAAAAAATATTTGGATAAAACTTTTTCTGATGAAGAAATCACTGCAATGTTTGGTCCTACCGAAGAAGTTATTATTAAGCTCTGGTGCGGCGATAAATACGAAGCGGCAGGAAAAGATTACTATGATTATTATAAATCTCATCACGATATTGCAACTCTTTATCCCGGTATGAAAGAAATTCTTGATATGCTGAAAGACAAAAAAATTCTGCTTTCAATCTTTACGGGCAAAGGACGTAGGTCATCTATCATCACCTTAGAAGAGCTGGGAATACTAGACTATTTCGACATGATAGTGACCGGAGATGAAGTAGCCAATCACAAACCTGCACCGGACGGAATAATTTCCTTTTTTGAAAAATACAACCTTAAAAAAGATGAAGTTTTAATGATTGGTGATTCAGCAGGTGATGTTAAAGCATCCAGAGATGCAGGAGTTAAAATTGCATCTGCATTATGGGATAGTTACGCCGAAGAAAAAGTAAAACAACTTGGAAGCGATTATTATTTTAATACTGTTGATGAGCTGAAGGAATTTTTGATTCAACAGATTTAATGATTTACTCTCTGTGCTCTCTGTTCCTTCTCCGTTATTTCTGTAGTTTAATTTTATTATCATAGAGTCAACTGGGAAATTGCAAAGAAAACTTAGTACTTATTTCTGACAACTTTGAATAGAATAAATTCAATATTTAAGTATAGACACTATATATATGTATGTTAATCATTTCTTAACGAATGAAGGATCAATTTAAATATTTATGTAATACGAACTCCAAAAAGAAAGATATACAAATTTGATTTATATTGAGAATTCTTAGAACTTAAATAAATTATTATTTAAAAATAAGATTCTTGATTAAAGTATGATAAATTATTCTAAAAGAAAATTTCCCTTACGTGGTTGGATCGGGCTAATCCTGGTTGCACTATTTTGGTTCCTGAACTGGAATCTTGAAGGTCTCAGAACAAACTTTCTCTTTTTCCCTTTATGGTTAGGATATATATTGATTGTTGATGCAATTGTATTTTACAAAAAAAATTCTTCTTTAATATCCCGAAACAAAAAAAAGTTTATAACTCTTTTTCTTATTTCTGCTCCTGCCTGGTGGTTATTCGAATTAATAAATGCAAAAACACAAAACTGGTTTTATGATGGGAGGCAATTTTTTACAAATACAGAGTATGCGATTCTTGCTACTATCAGTTTTTCGACAGTAATGCCTGCAGTTTTCGGCACGGCAGAATTAGTAAACACTTTTAATTGGGTTAAGAAACTTCACAATCAGAAAAAATTATTTTCTTCCGGCATCCCTGTTATAAAATTTTTTATTACAGGATTATTTATGTTGATCTTTATTATCCTGTTTCCATCGTATTTTTATTACCTCGAATGGCTTGCAATTTACTTTATCCTGGAACCGATAAATTATAAATTAAACAACAGAACACTACTTGATTATTTATCTGAGGGTAACTTACAATTTATTATTGCGCTTTCATTAGGAACCTTGATCTGCGGATTTTTCTGGGAACTATGGAATTATTATTCTTATCCGAAATGGATTTATAATATACCAATGGTAAATTTCTTGCACGTTTTTGAATTGCCTTTATTAGGATACTTAGGCTACATTACTTTCGGTTGGGAATTATTTGCCCTTTACAATTTCATAACCGGATTTTTTGATAAAACCAAAGAGAATTACATTCTTCCCGTAGATAAAACATAAAGTAATGATCAAATTAATTTTACTTGCTTCTCTTAATAAATGTTTTTTCGATTGATAGTTAATTTTGTGAAGGTTATTATTATTGTTAGAAATTTTCATTTATAGTCTCGAGGGCTGATTATGGGTAAAGGAGATAAAAAATCCCGGCGTGGAAAAATTTATCGTGGTTCATTCGGAAAAAGAAGACCACGTAAGAAAATAAAAAACATTGCAACTGTTCCCACTTCTAAAAAAGTAGTAAAAGAGGAAAAGAAAGATACAGCAGTTGAAGAGGTAAAACCTGAAAAGAAAAAAACAGAAAAAGCTGCTGTGGAAGAGAAAAAACCAAAAAAGAAAAAAAGCACTAAAAAAGGATCGAAAGAATAATTAATAGAAGACAATTAGCATTGACAAACTCTCTAATTTAAGTTTGTTTGGATTAAGGTTTCTGTTAATTAATCGAACAAACCATCGTCTTTCGAGGGATACTTATTTTTATTAAAACGTTTGTATGCCAATGATGTTGCTTCCCTTCCTCTTGGTGTACGTTGTATAAATCCCTGCTGAATTAAAAATGGTTCATAAACTTCTTCAATCGTTCCGGGATCTTCATTTACTGCAACGGATAATGTATTTAATCCTACCGGACCACCACCGTACTTTTCGATAATTGCAAGAATAATTTCTTTGTCCATCTCATCCAGTCCGTATTCATCAACATCAAGTGCACTTAATGCTTTATGGGAAATTTCCACATCGATAGATTTTTTATTTTCATAATCGGCAAAATCTCTTGTTCTTCGCAACAACCTGTTTGCAATTCTTGGTGTCCCCCGTGCCCTTTTAGAAATTTCGTAAGAGGCATCTTCATCAATTTTAATTTTTAGAATTTTGGATGAACGATGAACAATTTTTTTTAAATCTTCGGCTAGGTAATAATCCAACCTGAATCTTATTCCAAACCTGTCACGAAGCGGTGAAGTCAACATTCCTGCACGTGTTGTCGCACCGACTAAAGTATATTTCGGTAAACTTATCTGAACTGAACGAGCACTTGGTCCACTATCTATCATAATATCAAGCTTGTAATCTTCCATTGCGGAATAAAGATATTCTTCTACAACTGGACTTAACCTGTGAATCTCATCAATGAAAAGCACCGAAGCTTCTTCAAGATTGGTCAGAATTCCAGCAAGATCACCAGGTTTTTCAAGCACCGGTCCTGACGTAACTTTAAGCTTAACTCCCAGTTCATGCGCTATAATGTGGGCAAGTGTTGTTTTACCAAGTCCGGGAGGTCCGGTAAGCAATGTATGATCTAACGCTTCGCCTCTTTTCTTTGCCGCAGAGATAAAGACATTAAGATTATCTGTTATTTTTACCTGCCCTGTAAAATCATTAATTGTTAAGGGGCGAAGTGATTGTTCAAACTTTTTGTCCTCACTTGAAGGATTTGGACTTGTAATTTCTGATTTCCTCATTTAATACAATTCTTCTGCTATCAAAGTTAGTTATTTATCTGCTTGTAAACCATCAGGTTACGAGTTGTTTATTTTTCATTTTAATAAAATTTAATCCCATAACCATCACCGTCATCAAAACAATCATTAAAACTGCAGAACCAAACGCCTGCCAGCCGGAAAAACTTTTACCGGACCATTGAAATAACCCGTTATTCCATGCACTGCCGTACAAGATCACAAGATGAACAACATAAATAAGCAAGGTATTTCTTCCAACAATGATTAAGAGTTTAGGAATATTATCGGCTTTCAAAGATACAAATGAAACAATAGCATTCATTGTGAGTACAAAACCGATCCTGAAAAATACAAGGTTTGTATTAGCAGAATTGAGCGGCAAATTAAAGCCGAGAATTTCAAACAAAGTATTGCCAAGAACAGAAGCACCTATTAATACTAACCCGCTGATTGCAAGTATAATACTGAATTTTGAAGTTTTGAAAACCATCGGATGTTTTGCCAGGTAAGAACCGAGCACTCCACCGGCTATTACATAAGCTGCCCATGGAAAAAAAGGAAAAAGAGAGCCGGTTCCTGTATAAAAGTATCCGGCTAAAAATTGCGGTAGAAAATTATTCCAATTAATATTATAAATGATCGGCGATGCAGCAATTATAATTAAAGCTGCCGAGGGAAAAATTACATAATCACTTAAATTTAATTTTTCACTAATGTATAGCAAAAAAAGTAACGCGAATAAACTGAATCCTATAAGTTGAAGTACATCTACCGCAAGAAACGCATTCCATGAATAATCAGTAACATCTGAGAAATCAAAAACACTCCAGGTTGGATATCGAATAATATAACCGAGAAATACCAGGAGTAAACCTCTTTTTATTCCTTTAATCGTTCGTGGATTTTGAAGAAACGGTTTACCTACATAACGAAACAGATATGTAAAAACTGTTCCCGCGGTGAACATAAAAATTGGTGCAGTCATTCCCCTCATAAAAACCCATAAGGAATAAATGGGATTATCTAAAACCCTGTATTGATCGGCTAATAATGCATCGATCGTGTGTCCCTGTACCATCTGGATAACAGCAAAAGCACGCATTAAATCAATAAAAATTATTCTATGTTTTTTTTCAGAATGCTGCATAAATGAGTAAAACTTATAATAGCGTTTTACTCAAATTAATAGAAAATTTATAAATAAACGATTGGTGAATAAAAAATGGAATATGTAAGAAATGAAAAACCCCGGGAGATACCGGGGCTTAAACTGAATCAAAAATTAAAGGATTTCAATCGTCCGAGGTTTAACCTTTTCGTTTTTTGGCAAAATTACCTGCAATTGTCCCGCATCGAATCTAGCTTCAATCCTGCTTTGATCAACTGCATTCGAAATTCTGAACGTGCGATAGTAATTGGCTATCTCAATTTCATTCAAAATATAATTTCTGCTACCATTATTTTTGTAATCAATCTGTCCGAAAATCATTAATTGGTTATTCGTAACTCTTACTCTAACATCATTTCTTGAAACACCGGGAAGGTTTGCAACTAAAACAAATTCGTCAGCGGTTTCATAAATATTAACTTCCGGCGCCTTATAATTTTGTATTTCAAGCAACTCATCTATAGATTGACTTTCTCTATCTCTGACAGGAATAATCTCTCTGTTTTTTTCCATATTCATTCCCTCTGTAATTCTTCATCATTAAAAAGATCACGCACCTGTAAAATGGCAGGTGCGCGTTAATAATTATTTATCTTTGTCCTTATCGTCGTCGTCAACTACTTCGTAAGATGCGTCCTGTACGTCTTCTTTCTTTTCTGAACCTGAATTGTCCTGCTGTTGTGAACTCTGCTGCTGACCGGTTTGTTCACCTGCCGGTCCCTGCTGCTGTTGTGCACCAGCTTGCGCATAAATTTCCTGTGCAACCGAACTCCATACTTTATTAAGAGATTCAGTAGCAGATTTTATCTGATCCGTATTGTTACTTGCGATTGCATCTTCTACCTTTTTAATCTCAGCTTCAATTTTTGATTTAGAATCTGCTGAGATTTTATCCTTCATTTCATCCAACTGTTTTTTAATCTGGAAGACGAGACTATCAGCCTGGTTTCTCACATCAACTGACTCTTTCTTCTTCTTATCTTCGGCGGCATGCTCTTTTGCATTTGTCTTCATTTTTTCTATCTCTTCCTGTGAAAGTCCACTGGATGAAGTTATCCTTATACTCTGTTCTTTATTAGTTGCTTTATCTTTTGCGCTAACGTGCATTATTCCATTTGCATCTATATCAAAGGTAACTTCAACCTGCGGAATACCTCTCGGTGCAGGAGGAATTCCATCAAGATGAAATTTACCGAGAGTTCTGTTATCTGCTGCCATTGATCTCTCACCCTGGAGAACATGTATTTCAACCGAAGGCTGATTATCAGCTGCAGTTGAGAATATTTCGCTTTTCTTTGTAGGGATGGTTGTGTTTGCATCGATAAGTTTAGTCATTACACCACCAAGAGTTTCAATACCAAGTGATAATGGTGTAACATCAAGGAGCAATACATCTTTAACATCACCGGTTAAAACACCCCCCTGAATTGCAGCACCTATAGCAACAACTTCGTCAGGATTAACACCTTTGTGTGGTTCTTTACCAAATAAATCTTTTACTAATTGCTGAACCATCGGTATCCTTGTAGAACCACCTACTAAGATAACCTCATCAATATTTGAATTTGAAACGCCTGCATCTTTCATAGCATTTTCACAAGGTATTTTTGTTTTCTGAATAAGATCATCTATCAATTGTTCAAATTTTGATCTGCTGATATTAATATTAAGATGTTTTGGTCCATCCTGTGTTGCGGTTATAAACGGAAGATTTACATCCGTAGAAGAAGAAGAAGATAATTCGATTTTCGCTTTTTCAGCAGCTTCTTTCAATCTTTGTAATGCCATAGGATCTTTACGTAAATCTATGCCATCAGATTTCTGAAATTCATCCGCCAGATAATTAATCAAACGTTGATCGAAATCATCACCACCAAGATGTGTATCACCATTGGTTGATTTTACTTCAAACACACCTTCACCCAACTGAAGGATAGATATATCAAATGTACCACCACCTAAATCGTATATTGCTACAGTATGATCTTTTGTTTTTTTATCAAGTCCGTAAGCTAAAGCAGCGGCAGTAGGTTCGTTAATAATTCTTTTAACTGTTAAACCGGCAATTTCTCCGGCGTCTTTTGTTGCCTGCCTTTGCGAATCGTTAAAATATGCAGGTACAGTAATAACTGCTTCCGTAACAGGTTGACCTAAGTATTCCTCTGCAGTTTTTTTCATTTTCTGAAGTACCATTGCACTGATTTCCGGTGGAGAATAAACACGATCGTCAATCTTTACACGCGCGGTTTCGTTATCGCCCTGAACCACTTCATAAGGTACTTCACTTATTTCAGTTGATACCTCATTAATTTTTCTTCCCATAAACCTTTTAATAGAAAATATAGTGTTCCTGGGATTTGTAATTGCCTGACGCTTTGCCGGCTGACCTACTAATCTTTCACCATTTTTTGCAAACGCCACAACCGAAGGGGTTGTTCTTCCACCTTCGGAATTTGGTATTACAACCGGATCGTTTCCTTCCATCACCGAAACACATGAGTTTGTAGTTCCTAAGTCTATTCCTATTATTTTGCTCATATCATATACTCCTTTTCATAAATTTAGTTTTCAAGTTTAATTTTGTCTTTAATTAATATCTATTACTTTTTCTTTCGGAGGCTCCGGAACGATTAAAGGTGCAGAAACCATAAGCACTCCGTTTTCAAATTTTGCTCTCACGTTATCAGGATCAATATCATCCTGAAGTCTGAATTTTCTTTCAAACTTACCAAATTCACTTTCATTTCTATAAATCTTTTCAGTGTTATTCTCATCAAAATTATTTTTCTTTTCTCCACTAATTGAAAGTATTCCATTTTCCAGAATAATCTTGATATCTTTCTTATTCACACCCGGAAGTTCAACCGAAAAATTTATCGAATTGTCTTTTTGAAATACATCCGTTTTAGGAAAATAGCCTGTTGATTGTTCGCTATTATTTCTAAAATCTCTTATAATTTTCTGAAAACTATCGTCATACTGCCTTTTAAATATAGACGGATTAAATAATACTCTGTTCATTGAATTTCTCCTTTATGATATAATTATTACTAAATAATTTGTTTGAATGTCCCAATAGATGTGCCAATTAGCAAGCATACTTGTAACTCATTATTTTATAAGAGCTTATGAGATTTTTCAAGTAAATTGATAATATAGAAATATGACACTCTGTCTGACATATTGGCTTGCATAATTTATAAACGACAACAAAGCTGACACTTTGCACTAATTTTAATATGTTTACGAAATCAATCGGAGATACAAGTGTTTGACATAGAAAAGTTTGATATTAAACTGGGTACTGAACAGATCGGGAGAAATTTTATTTATGCTGAAGAAGTAACTTCAACAAATGATTTGATCTTGAACGAAAGAAAACTTTATAATCAGCATGGAACTGTGCTACTTACAGAAAATCAAACAGCAGGTAAAGGCAGATTGAACAGACCATGGTATAGTGCAACTGAACTGAATCTGACCTTTTCCATTTTGATTCTGGATGCAAAATATTTTAGAAAAAAAATTAACATACTAAATTTTACCATAGCACTGGCAGTAGCAATGTCAATTGAAAATCTTTTCCAGTTAAAAACTGAATTAAAATGGCCAAACGATGTATTGATTTCAAACAAAAAAATCGCCGGTGTTTTACTGGAATCTGTTTCATCAGGAAATAGAATTGAAAGATTAGTTATAGGAATTGGACTGAATGTTAATCAGACAACATTCCAGGGTAAGTTTAATGTTGAACCGACTTCATTAAGGAGAGAACTAAGGCAAAATATTGAAAGAGAAAAATTGTTAGCTGAAATTCTGAATAACTTTGAGGAACTTATGGAAACATCGGTTTCAAAACCAAAGTTTATTCTGAATGAATGGAGATCGCGTTGCAGATTATTAGGTGAAAGAATTACGATTTCAGAAAATGATAAAACAAAGCACGGCATTTTTGAAGATATAGATGATGAAGGATTTCTTATTTTAAAATCAAATGGCGCTCTTGAGACAATCCACTTCGGCGATGTAAGTATTTTATAAAAAATTATGCTGCTGGCAATAGACATCGGTAATTCAAGCATTAAGACTGCGATCTTCGATAAAGATAAATTAGTTCAACATTTCAGGGAAACGGACCTTTCCAAATTCAGTTCGATAATTAAAAATCATTCATTTAATAATGTTTCAATTTGTTCTGTCGTTCCTGAACTAACGGAAAAAGTTTCTGCAAGGATTAAAGATGAATTTAGCATTACTCCCTTTATCCTAACAAAGGATATACAATTTAAATTAGACATTAATTACAAGACCCCTGAAACTTTAGGAATTGACCGACTTTGTTCTGCTGAAGGTGCCTTTCATCTTTTTAAAAATTCGGATAAATTTAAGAATTATAATAAAGACATATACATTCTTACAATTGATTTTGGTACTGCAACAACTATCAATATAATTGAATATCCGGGAAAATTCATCGGAGGTTTGATTGCTCCCGGACTAGAGATGATG
>Ga0307436_1000980_pt1 | contig 13030 bp, 12 predicted proteins | sample SalMarWE160440MG_FD_202513 | JGI IMG/M metagenome (GOLD analysis project Ga0307436, IMG submission 202513) | Salt marsh sediment microbial communities from the Plum Island Ecosystem LTER, Massachusetts, United States - WE1604-40 | ecosystem: Environmental > Aquatic > Marine > Intertidal zone >...
AGCGCCCACAGGAAGGCGATGAGGCCGATCAGCCCCAGGCCCACCGCCATCGGTACCAGATAGACCAGCACGTTCATGACTGTCTCCCGCGCTGGGCCCGCAGCGCGTTCAGCGTCACCGTGATCGAGGAGCCCGACATGGCGAGCGCGGCGATCAGCGGCGTCACCAGACCGGCAATGGCGATCGGCACCGCGATAGTATTGTAGATGGCGGCAAACCAGAGATTTTCCGTCATCAACCGGCGGGAGCGGCGGGCAACCGCCACCGCCTCCTGCACCGGCTTGAGACGGTCGCCGAGGAAGACGGCGTCGGCCTGCGCCTGCGTCAAATCGGCGGCGCTGACCGGCGACAGCGAGACATGGGCGGCGGCGAGCGCGGGCGCGTCGTTGAGGCCGTCGCCGACCATCAGCACGCGGCGGCCTTCGGCTTTGAGCGCCTCGATGAAGACGATCTTCTCGGCCGGCGTCAGGGCGCCCTGCCAATGACTGATGCCGAGATCGCGCGCGACCGGCGCCACCGCATTGTCGCGGTCGCCGGAAAGAATGTGCAGGTCGAGGCCGAGCCCGCGCAGCGCTTCGACCACATCGACGGCATCCGGCCGTAGCTTCTGGGCGATCGCGATCGTGGCCGACTTAGCCCCATAAGAGAACAGGATGAGCGACGTGCCGGGCATGGCGGCGACGTTGCCGAGACCGCAGAATTGCGCGCTGCCGAGGCGCGCCTCGGCGCCGCCGATCAGGGCGCGCACGCCCTGCCCCGGTTCCTCGACCGCACCCTCGAACGGCGTTAGCGCCGACGCCTCGCGCGCCAGCGCGACCGCCAGCGGGTGGCGGCTCGACAGTGCCAGCCGGGCGGCCATTTGCAACAGGTCCGCATCGATCGCGTCGGCATTCACCACGCGCGGCTCCGGCAAAGTGAGCGTGCCGGTCTTGTCGAACACGACGGTGTCGGCCTCCGCCAGCCGTTCGATGGCGTCGCCGGCATTGACGATCACGCCGGATTTGAACAGCGCACCGGAGGCGACCACCTGCACCGCGGGAATGGCGAGCGACAACGCGCAGGGGCAAGTGATAATGAGCACTGCGATGGCGGTGACGATGGCATCGTGCAGGCCGGCGCCCGCGATCAGCCAGCCGGCAGCGGTGAGCGCGGCAGTGACGTGCACCATCGGCGCATAGACGCGGGCGGCGTGGTCGGCGAGCCTTAAGGTCCGCGATTTGGCGCCGGCGGCCTTTTCCAAGAGCCGCTCGATCTCGTCGATCAGCGCCGCACCCCCGGCGGCGGTTACGTTCAGCGTGAGCGCACCGGAATAGTTCAGGCTGCCGGCATAGACAGTGGCGCCGGAAGCGACCACGCGCCGCGCGGTCTCGCCGGTGATCAGGCTTTCGTCGATCTCGGAATGGCCGGACTGCACCGTGCCGTCGGCCGGCACGCGCTCACCCGGCCGCACCAGCAGCCTGTCGCCCGCTTCGAGCGCGGCCACCGGCACGCTCACCACCTCATCGCCGACGAAACGGTGGGCGGTGTCGGCCTTCAGCGCCGCCAGGTTGCCGGCCACCGCGCGGGTCTTGCGGCGCATGGCGTGCTCGAGCGTGCGCCCGACCAGCAGGAAGAACAGCAGCATGATGGCCGAATCGAAATAGGCGCTTTCGGCGTGGTTGGCGGTCTCGATCACCGACATGGCGAGCGCCAACGTGACGCCGACGGTGATCGGCACGTCCATGTTAAGCGAACGCGCTCTGAGCGCGCGCCAGGCGCTCTTGAAGAACGGCTGGCCGGCATAGGCGGCCGCCGGCAGCGCAATCAGCGCCGAGGCCCAATGGAAGAAATCGCGCGTTTCCGGTGTGATGTCGGTGGCGTTGCCCGACCACACCGAGACCGAAAGCAGCATGACGTTCATGGCGGCAAAGCCCGCCACCGCCAGATAGCGCGTCAGGCGGCGGGCCTCGGCCGCTGCTTCTTCTTCGGCGCGCAGCGGCACGAAGGGATGGCCGCGATAGCCGTTGGCCTCGAGCGTCTCGATGATGCGCGCCGGCTCAAGCGCGCCATCGGCCCAGGCGACGTGCAGCCGGCGGTTGGTGAAGTTGAGTCGCGCCTCGGTGATGCCGGGCAGCTTCTTCATGGCGCCTTCGATGCGCGCGATGCAGGCGCCGCAGGCCACGCCCTCGACCGCCAGGTCCATGCCGAGCGTGCCGTCGGCGGCGCGCTTGGCGTAGTGTGAAAGGTCGAGGGTATCGGTCATCGAGCGCTCTCTTTTAGCCGCCTCACACTCCGCTCATTCCCGTGCAAACGGGAATCCAGTGTGACGACCGCAAGGTCAGCGGTTATTCGCCCTGGACCCCCGCTTTCGCGGGGGTGAGCGGAAATAGTCTCACCGCACGCTGACACGGCTGCGCGAGCGGAAAACGCGGCTCTGGTCGCGGTAGAAATCGACAATCAGCTCCCACTGGCCGGAACGGCTCCGGGCTTCGCCGTGAAAGGCACCGGCGCCGCTCTTAACAAGATGAATGATCTGGTCGAGGCGGGCGTCGGCCGGATGGGCGAGCGTGGCGTCGGCAGAAAGCCCGGTGACGGGCGCGCCTTGCGCGTCGCGCACGCTGATGTCGAGCACGGCCTCGCCTTTGCGGTCGCGCGTGAGCTTACCATCGACGTGCCAGTGCAAGGCCTGCTGGCGCTCGGCGCGCGCGACCTCGCTCTCGAACATCAGGCCGGCCTTGTAGGAGCTCGGCGTCTCCAGGCCGCCGAAGGTGGAGGTCGCGGCCTGCACCAGCCAGCCGTTGACCGCAAAGATGATGCCGAAAAAGCCGACCAGGTACAGCAGCACGGCGTGGCCGGTGAGTTCGCGCGGGCGACGGTCCATCAATGCTCCTCCAGGCCGTGGAAATGATCCGTCGCCGACGTGCGTTCGCTGGAGGCGGTATCGGTGGCATAGAAGGTGATCGGCGCCATGTAGACGTCCTCGGGGCCCTTGTGGGTGACGGTAGCGCGCACCTCGCGGGTCTGATCGGGTCCGACCTCGACCACCAGGTGGCCGTCTTCGCGCGGCACCGTGCCCACGATGGCGAGCCTCGTATGCGGCGGACCGGCGATGCTGAGCTCGAACTCGCGCTGCTGCAGCCGCTTGTTGATGATGCGCAGCGTGTAGCCGTTGCGCACCGAGCCGTCCTTGAGCAGCACCGCCAGCGGATTGCGGTCGTGGATGACGGCAAGCAAGAGATCGTGGCGGGTAGCGAGCGTGTAGAGCATAACGGCGCCGATCACCACGATCAGCGCCGTATAGAGCACCGTGCGCCCGCGGATGATCTTGACAAAGCCCGGCTTGCCTTCCTGCCGGCGCTTGATGTTGATGTCGGTGTCGTAACCGATGAGCCCGGTGGCGCGGCCGAGCTTTTTCATCATCGCGTCGCAAGCGTCGATGCACAACCCGCACTGGATGCAGGCGAGATCGGCGCCCTGGCGGATGTCGACGCCGGTCGGGCAGACGCGAACGCACTGCTTGCAGTTGGTGCAGTCGCCGGCCGGCTCCCCGCGCGCGTGCAATTCCTTCGCCTTGCTCACCGCGCAGCGCGGCTCGCCGCGGTCGTAGCGGTAGGTGACGTTGAGCGCGTATTCGTCGGTGAGCGCGGCCTGGATGCGCGGCCACGGGCACATATAGACGCAGACCTGCTCGCGCATATGGCCGGCCAGCGTATAGGTGGTGAAGGTGAGGATGCCGATGAAGGCATAGGCGACGAACGGCGCCTGGAAAGTGGCCAGATTCTTCACCAGCGTGGGCGCGTCGGCGAAATAGAGCACCCAGGCGCCGCCAGTCCACCAGGCCACCATCAGCCAGAGGAAATGCTTGACGCCCTTGCGCGCCCAGGTCTCGAGCGTCCATTTTTGCCGGTCACGCCGCATGTGCTCGCGGCGGTCGCCTTCGATGAAGCGCTCGATGGCGAAGAACAGGTCGGTCCACACCGTCTGCGGGCACAGATAGCCGCACCAGAGCCGGCCGGCGACCGCATTCATCAGGAACAGGACGAGCGACGCCAGGATCAACAGGCCGGTGATGTAATAGACTTCCTGCGGCCAGATCTCGATGAAGAAGAAATAGAACCGGCGGGTGGGGAAATCGATCAGCACCGCCTGGTGCGGCGCCAACGGTCCGCGGTCCCAGCGCACAAAGGGCAAGAAATAGTAGACGCCGAGCGTGACCAGCAGCAGCGCCCATTTGATGCGGCGAAAGGTGCCGTGCACGCTTTGCGGATAGATCTTGCGGCGCGGCGCATAGAGCGGGCCGTCGTCGTCGGGCGGCGGCGCGCCGACCTCGGCCTTGGCGACCAGGCGCGCCAGAGCGGGCGCATCGAGCGCCGGATGATTGAGCGATAATGTGTTGCCCGGTGGGGCGTTCACTTCACACCGCCTCCAAAGCTCCAGACATAGACGGTCAACGCTTTGATCGTCGGCTCACTTAAGCGGCCTTCCCAGCTCGGCATCACGCCGCCGTGGCCGTGCTCCACGCCGTCCATGATGGTCGCTTTGGCCGAGCCGTAAAGCCATATCTTGTCAGTGAGATTGGCCGAGCCGATCTCTTGATTACCCTTGCCTTCCGGCCCGTGGCAGGCAGCGCAATTGGCCTCGAAGATTTTCTTGCCGGCGGCCAGATCGGCACCCTGTTCGGTCGGCAGCCCTGACAGCGAGCGCACGTAATCGGCGACGGTTGAAATCTCGTTTGGCTTCAACACCCCGGCGAAGGGCGGCATGTTGCCCTGGTGGCCCTCGTCGTCTCCCGAGCGCGCGCCGTGCTCAATGGTCTTCTCGATCTGCTTAAGCTTGCCGCCCCACAACCAGTCGTCGTCGTTCAGGTTGGGATAGCCCGTGGCGCCGCCGCCGCCGGCGCCGTGACAAGGCGCGCAATTGTCCGCGAAGGCGGCGTGGCCGGCCGCGCTCGCGAAGTCGAGCAGTTGCGGATCGGCCTTGATCTCGGCGAGCGAGGCCTTGGTCAGCTTGGCCATCATCGGGCCGCGCAACGCCTTGAGCTGGTTGATGTCGACGACCACGGCGCTGCGCGCATGCCAGCCGAACACGCCCTGGGTAGCCTTGCTCACCAGCGGCCAGGCCGGATAGACGACCCAGTAGCCGACGGCAAACAGGATGGTGAGGTAGAACGTCCACAGCCACCAACGCGGCAGCGGCGTGTTGAGCTCATGAATGCCGTCCCACTCGTGACCGGTGGTGGGGGTACCGGTCAGCGCGTCGACTTCCTTGTGCTCTTGGTGTTCTTCAGCCATGAGCTTTAGTCCTCCCGCAGCGGCATGCGCGCCGCTTCGTCGAATTGCTTCTGGCGCGAAGGCCACAGCGCATAAGCGAGCACCACCAGGAAGATGACGAAGAAATAGACGAGGCCCCAGGTCTGGGCGAACTCGGCAAAGGCTCGATAGGTCGGGTCCATCGCGTTCACCGGATGTTGGCTTTGTCGTTGTAGAGCTTGAAGTTCACTTCGGTGCCGAGCATCTGCAGATAGGCGATCAGCGCGTCGGCCTCGGTAATATGGGTCGGGTTGCCGTCGAAATCGCGGGCGTTGACTTTCGGATAGCGCTTGGCGAGATCGGCGGCGTTGGGACTGTCGTTGGTCGCCTGCGTGCGCACGTCTTGCATGGCGTCGGCAATGTCCTGCTTGGTGTAGGGCACGCCGAGCTCGACCTGCACCTGCATGTTCTGCACGATGTGGCTGTAGTCGAGATCGGCGTTAAAGAGGAAGGCGTAGTCGGGCATGATCGAGCCGGGCACCACCGAGCGCGGATCGCGCAGGTGGTCGCGCTGCCAGTCATCCGAATACTTGCCGCCGACGCGGGCAAGATCGGGACCCTGGCGCTCCGAGCCCCACTGGAACGGATGGTCGTACATGCTCTCGGCGGCGAGCGAGTAGTGGCCGTAGCGCTCGACCTCGTCGCGCAAGGGCCGGATCATCTGCGAGTGACACAGATAGCAGCCCTCGCGCACGTAGATGTTGCGGCCGGCGAGCTCGAGCGGCGTGTAGGGCCGCACCCCGTCGACCTTCTCGATCGTGTTCTTGAGGTAGAACAGCGGCACGATCTCGACCAATCCGCCGATGGCGATGACGATGAGGATGCCGATCACCAGAACGATCGAGTTCTTTTCGAGGATCGCGTGTTTTTGCCAAAGCGACATGGTCGTCCTCACTCCGCCGGTGCCAGCGCCGCGCCGGCGGGCGCCGCAGATTCAGCCGCGGTCACGGTTTTCCAGAGATTCCACGCCATGATCAGCGCGCCGATGAGGAACAGCACGCCGCCCAGCGCGCGGATGACGTAGAAGGGATGCATCGCCTCGACAGTCTCGACGAAGGAATATTCGAGGAAGCCGAGCGGGGTGTAGGCGCGCCACATCAAGCCTTGCAGGATACCGGCCACCCACATCGAGGTGATGTAGAGCACGATGCCGATGGTCGAGATCCAGAAGTGCCAGTTGACCAGCTTGAGCGAGTAGAGCCTGCGGTTCCACAGCCAGGGGATCAGGCAATAGAGCGCGCCGAAGGAGATGTAGGCGACCCAGCCGAGCGCGCCGGAATGCACATGACCGATGGTCCAGTTGCTGTAGTGCGACAGCGAATTGACGATCTTCACCGACATCATCGGTCCCTCGAAGGTCGACATGCCGTAGAAGGCGACCGACACCACCATCATGCGCAACACCGGATCGGTGCGCAGCTTGTCCCAGGCGCCCGACAACGTCATGATTCCGTTGATCATGCCGCCCCAGGACGGCATCCACAGCATGATCGAGAAGGTCATGCCGAGCGTCTGCGCCCAGTCCGGCAGCGCCGTGTAGTGCAGGTGATGCGGACCGGCCCAGATATAGAGAAAAATCAGCGCCCAGAAGTGGATGATCGACAGTCGATAGGAATAGACCGGCCGCTCGGCGCGCTTGGGGATGAAATAATACATGATGGCGAGGAAGCCGGCGGTGAGGAAGAAGCCGACCGCGTTATGGCCGTACCACCACTGCACCATGGCATCCTGCACGCCGGCCCAGACGACGTAGGACTTGGCCGAGAAGATCGATACCGGGATGGCCGCGTTGTTGCCGATGTGCAGCACCGCGATGGTGACGATGAAGGCAAGATAGAACCAATTGGCGACGTAGATGTGCGGCTCCGTGCGCCGCATGATGGTGCCGAGATAAACCAGGAAATAAGTGACCCAGACGACGGTCAGCCAGAGATCGGCGTACCATTCGGGCTCAGCATATTCCTTCGACTGGGTGATGCCGAGCAGATAGCCGGTGCCGGCGATGATAATGAAGAAGTTGTAGCCGAGCACGACGAACCAGGGCGCGAGATCGCCGGCCAGCCGCGCGCGCGAGGTGCGCTGCACCACATAAAACGAGGTGGCGATCAGCACATTGCCGCCGAAGGCGAAGATGGCGGCAGAGGTATGCAGCGGACGCATGCGCCCGAAATTGACCCATTGGTCGAAATTGAGATGCGGGAACGCCAGCTCAAGCGCGATCAGCACGCCGATTGAGAAGGCGGCGATGCCCCAGAACACCGCGGCAACGGCCGCGAACTTGATCGGGGCCATATTGTAGTTGGGCTTGCCGTCGATCTCGAGCGGCGCAGGCTCCGCCGGGCGCTCGTAATAGCGGTTGATGATGGCGAACACCGCAGCAATGCTGGCGGCGGTAAAAAGATAGGCATGGAACGCATAGGCCGGCGTGTAGGCATTGGCAGCGATCACGATCGCCAGGAACGCCAGCGCAACAAAGGTAAGCGCCAAGCCTCCCTCGCCAAGGCTCATGGTCTTCTGAGGAGCGAGCGCGTTCGCCATGCTAAAAATCCCGTTTTTTTGGCTGGCCGTCGGAAGGTGACTTCCGCCGGCAAATATCAAGACCGCAGGGGCGCTTTTCCTTGATACAAGTCAAGAAAGCGGCGTGGAATGGGGCTTTTAAGCCTAAATCCGGCGTGGGGGAGCAGGCGCCGCTGCAAAAATGAAAAACGCGCCCCGCGCCTATTTGCGTGCGGAGCGCGCTTTCGGCTTCCCCTGGATTCAGGCAGCAGCCTTGACTTCGATCTTCTTGACCTGCGCCGGCGCGGGCTTCGGCACGGTTACCTTGAGCACGCCCTTGGCGATGCTGGCCTTGATGGCATCGGCATTGACGCCTTCCGGCAGCTCGAGCGAGCGCTCGAACGAGCCGTAGCTGCGCTCGACCAGACTGTAATTCTTGTCCTTCTGTTCCTTTTCCGCCTTCTTCTCGCCGCGGATGGTCAGAATGTCGTCGGCGACGTTGATCTGCACGTCCTTTTCTTCGAGGCCGGGCAACTCGGCGGTGATTTCGATTTCCTTGTCGGTTTCCGCCACGTCCATGGTTGGCACCGTCATAGTCGTCATGCCGTAACCGAGGGACGGAAAACCGCGCGTGAAATCGTCGAACAAGCGGTCGATTTCCTGCTGCAGGGATATAAACGGATTGTCGGCGCGAGCGACACCGCGCTGGCGGCCGACCGGGATGAGTGATTTCAGGCTCATCGCAGACCTCCAGACTTTTTTGATAGGTGTTAATACACCTTTCTACACTGCGGTACCTTGAGCCAGATCAACGAGCCAGATCAAATTGTCACGCCCCGCGGCCATGCCGCCGCGACCGACGGGTGACGCGGCTGTTGCGCCGGCGCCTGCGGCTCGATGGTCATTCCCGAGGTCGGCTCGACCCAGACCAGATGGTCGTTCACCGCCTTGACACCTGCAATGTTCTCGGCGGCCACCTTGAGCGCATCGCGCTGGCGCTCGTCGGTGATCATGCCCCATAATTCGACCACGCCATCGTGCACCACCGCGTTGACGGTGGCGACCGGGGCCCATGGCTCGCTCCGCATTACCGTCTGGAGCTGCTCACGGATGGCGTCGTCGCCTTTGGGCTCAACCGGCGCCGCTCGCGCCAGGCTGACCACGGCGTGCATGAGATTGGAGCGGGTGACAATGCCAACGACTTTGTCGCCGCGCAGCACCGGCACGCGCTTGATGCGCCACTTTTCCATCAGCTGCACGATGTCTTCCAGCGCGGCGTCTTCGCCGATCGTCTTCACGTCCCCGCTCATCACGTCCGATACTTTGCTGCCGTGAGAATGGACATAGTCGGCGGCGATGCGGCCGGGGCCCATCAGGAACTTGAGCCAGCGCGAGCGGCGCCGCTCGGTGCCGGTTTCCCGGCGCCGCAGGAAGTCGCCCTCGGACACCACGCCGACCAGTTGGCCGGCCTTGTCGATCACCGGCAGGCCGCTGATATGGTGCTGAAGCATCAGCCGCGCGGCCTGCAACACGGTCGCGTCTGGAGCGATCGAAATGACATTGCGCGTCATCACGTCCTTGGCCTTCATGGCTTCCTCCACTGATGCAAGCAAGAGAGCACAGACGGCCCGGCGTGCTGTTGATGCAGGTCAAGGAAGGCGGCTTGGCTTGTTGCGGTGCGATATAAAAAAGCCCCGGCCCAACGAGGCCGGGGCAGCTTAACCGAACCAGTCAGGGAGGACATCGTTCGGCGTTATGCTTGGCGCATGGCGTTATGCCAATTCACGACTTACTCGACCATGCGGCTCAAGCATTCAGGCGGCTCAGCGCCCCGCGGCTGCGCAACACGATGCGACGTGAAGTCGGAACCACGATGGCGCCCGCATTCTCCAACAGCGTGAGTGTACGCGACACGGTTTCGATGGTGAGCCCGAGATAGTCAGCAATATCCTGGCGCGACATCGGCAGCTCAACCTCATTGGCGCCGGAATTGCGCGCCGCCATTTCCAGCAAGAAGCCGGCCACGCGCTCCTGCGCGGTCTTGATCAGCAGCATGATGTGGTTCTGGGCGCGCTGCAATTCGGCTGCGGCCATGGTCCAGAGCTGGCGGGCGACCTCGTTGTCGCGGCTGGCGAGAGCGACCAGCGCGCTACGCTTGATCACCAGCACCTTGCTGTCGGCGACCGCTTCGGCGGAGAAGGTGTGCTCGCCGCCGACCTCGAGGCCGAAGATATCGCCCGGCAGGTAGAAGGCACCGATCTGGCGGCGGCCGTCGTTGAGAACCTTGTAGGTGCGAACGGCGCCGCTGACGACCTTGTAAAGGTATTCAGCCGGCTCGTTCTCGCCGTAGATCTCGGCGTTGCGCGAAAACGGCATCGGCGCCCCCACCATCTCGATCGAGCTGCCGAGGCCGACCGAATTCCCTGCCACCGGCCGCGCCGTGCGGCCCGCCGGCTGGCGCGAAGAATTCCGGTTGATCGTCGTCTGGGTGAGCATGGCCGTTTCTCCAAATTTGATGCTTATCGGTACCCCTGGCCCTCGACGACTGAAATTCAGATAATCCCCATAGGGGATTTCCCGGAGGCGGCCCCCGCGCCCCAGCCGAGGCACATGTCAGAAGCCTTTGAAACTGCAATGGAATTTGCGTCAGACGAGCGCGGCAAGATGTTGCGCTACGGGATGGCGCCGACCGTCGTCGTCCTGGCGTTGGCGGTACGCGCCTTGCTGGTCCCGATCCTCCATGACGACTCGCTGTTCCTTTATTTCGTGCCGGCCGTCCTGATATCGGCTGGGGTGGGCGGTTTCGGACCCGGCCTGCTTGCGACCACACTCAGTATCGTCGCCGCCTATTTCGTGCTCGCCGGCGCATCGGCATTTACTGAACTGGCCATGGTGAACGGTGCCGCATTCACCGTGATCGGCATCGGGGTGTCCTGGGGCGGCGAACTGCTGCACCGTGGCCGCCGGCGCACCAAGCTGATGACGCGCGAAACCCTCGCGCGCCAGGCGCATCTGCAATCGATTCTCGACACCGTGCCCGAGGCCATGATCGTCATCGACGAACACGGCATCATGCAGTCGTTCAGCAGCGCGGCCGAGCGGCTGTTCGGTTACAAGGCGGGCGAGGCGCTCGGACAGAATGTCAAGATTCTGATGCCGGCGCCCTACCGTGAAAACCACGACGGCTACATTCAGCGCTATGTAAACTCGGGCGACCGGCGCATTATCGGCATCGGCCGTGTGGTGGTCGGTCAGCGCAAGGATGGTTCGACCTTCCCGATGGAGCTGGCGGTCGGCGAAATGAAGACCGGCGAGCAGCGCTTTTTCACCGGCTTCATTCGCGACTTGACCGAGCGGCAGAAGACCGAGGCGCGCTTGCAGGAATTACAATCCGAACTCGTGCACATTTCCAGGCTAACGGCCATGGGCGAGATGGCCTCGACGCTGGCGCACGAGATCAACCAGCCGCTGTCGGCGATCTCCAACTATCTCAAGGGCTCGCAGCGGCTGCTGGAAGGCGCCCCCGACGAGCGCTCGGCCGCCATGCGCGACGCCCTCAGCAAGGCGGTCGATCAGGCCATGCGCGCCGGACAGATCATCCGGCGCCTGCGCGATTTCGTTTCGCGCGGCGAGAGCGAGCGGCGTGTGGAAAACATCATCAAGCTGGTAGAGGAAGCGAGCGCCTTGGCCCTAGTCGGCGTCAAGGACAGTGGCATTCGCGTCACCTTCCAGTTCGATCCATCGGTCGAATTGGTGCTTGCCGACCGCGTGCAAATTCAGCAGGTGGTACTCAACCTGATCCGTAACGCCATGGACGCCATGGCGGAGACGAAGGTGCGCGACTTGGTCGTTTCGGTGATGCCGGCCGGCGACAATCTGGTGCGCGTGAGCGTGGCCGACACCGGCCCGGGGATCGCGCCCGAGATCGCCGACCAGCTGTTCCAGCCTTTCATCACCACCAAGCGTCACGGCATGGGCGTTGGCCTGTCGATCTCGCGCACCATCGTACAAGCGCATGGCGGGCACATCTGGGTGGAGCCCAACCCCGTGGGTGGGACGATCTTCCATTTTACGCTGACCGCGGTCAGCGAAGGGGACGTCGACGATGCAGCCTGAGCCGGTCATTTACGTGATCGACGACGACGAAGCAGTGCGGCAATCGCTCGAGTTCCTACTGAAGACGGCGGGGATGACAGCACGCGGTTTCGAGTCCGCCACGGCGTTTCTCGAAGTCCTGCCGCAGATCAGTTCCGGTTGCATCGTCACCGACGTGCGCATGCCGGATGTCACCGGCATCGATTTGTTGCGTCGCGTCAAGGAACTCGGCAGCGACATCCCGGTGATCGTCATCACCGGCCACGGCGATGTTTCGCTGGCGGTCGAGGCAATGAAGATGGGCGCTGTCGATTTTCTGGAAAAGCCATTCGACGATGACGCCTTACTGGCTGCGGTGCGCGCCGCGCTCGACCGCAGCGCCGACACCGCCCAGCGCAACGCCGAGCTCATCGAAATCCGCGATAAGCTCACCGGGCTCTCAAACCGCGAGCGGCAGGTGCTGGAAGGCCTGGTGGCCGGCAAGGCCAACAAGACGATCGCCTTCGACCTCGGCATCAGCCCGCGCACGGTCGAGATCTATCGCGCCAACCTGATGACCAAGATGGCGGCCAACAGCCTGTCCGACCTGGTGCGCATGGCGATGATGGCCGGCCTGCTCGACAACCCCAGCAAGCCTTAACCGCCCATTGCAATCAGTCGTGGCTAGCCCCGCACGCCGAGGCCGCGCATGAAACGTTCGCGGATCTGCACCGGATCGCGCTCGGTAGTGGCGACCGCCGGCTCACCGTCGATGCACGCGGCGATCAGACTCGGGCCGCCGTCCTTGAGCGCCGCCGCCAACAGCCGCTCGAAATCGTCTTCGTCGGCGGCCCAGGCGCTGTTGGCAATGCCGGCGCCGCGCGCGACGGCAACCAGGTCGGCGCTGACGGCAGTCGCGGTCGGCTGCGCGCCGGTGATCTGGTAGATGCCGTTGTCCCACACCACGATGGTGAGATTCTTCGGCGCCCGCATGGCGACGGTGGCGAGGCAGCCGAGCTGCATCAGCAGCGAGCCATCGCCCTCGAGTGCCACCACGTGACGCCGCGGCTGCGCGATGGCCGTGCCGAGCGCGATCGGAACGGCGAGGCCCATGCTGCCGAGCATGTAGAAATTCTGCGGCCGCGGCCCGCAGGCCCATAGATCGAAATTGG